>Ga0256404_1001193_pt1 | contig 65040 bp, 45 predicted proteins | sample RumenRJG_01DNA_FD_185990 | JGI IMG/M metagenome (GOLD analysis project Ga0256404, IMG submission 185990) | Bovine rumen microbial communities from Lethbridge, Alberta, Canada - RJG_01 | ecosystem: Host-associated > Mammals > Digestive system > Stomach > Rumen | place: Canada: Alberta | collected...
ACGTGTCAGGAAGGGAATTTCTTGGTTGAATATGTGCAAATTAAAGTAAAAACGATAATAAAACGATTAAACGATGTTAAAAGACAGACCAATTATTTGGTTTGCAACATAGAGGGGACTGGTACCTAGATCATGGTGAAGACCGTGCTAAGTACGGTGACAATCTAATAAACCGATTGGCTAAAGATATTAATCGTAAGGGCTTTGAGCCTCGTACCTTGCGACTATACCGGCGCATCTATCTTATATATCCACAGTTGGGGACTGAAATAGGAACTTACCTTCACAATAACAGTTTAGGAGTCCTTGATGCAAGCGGCAATTCAATTTGGCAATCAGCGACCGCCAAATTACAAACACCTGAAAATCAATCAAATGAGATTTGGCAATCAGCGATTACCAAATTGGAAGAGTGGTCAACACCTGCTGATTGGCTCTTCAACAAATTGAATTATACCAGTCTGGCTTACTTGACAAGCATAGAGGATCCATTGAAGCGAGCATTCTATGAGCAGGAAACCATTCGCGGTTGCTGGACAGTTAGGGAACTTGACCGCCAAGTGTCCTCACAATACTACGAGCGCATGGGGCTATCGAAGGACAAGAAAGCCCTGCAAAAACTCGCCGTGAAGAATGCCCCGCAACTAGCTCCGCGCGACATTCTCCACAATCCCGTGACGCTCGAATTTCTGGGGATAGAGTCGCAGGAAATCTATACAGAAACCAAGTTGGAGTCGTACATCTTGAACCACCTGCAGTCGTTCCTGTTGGAGATGGGTCGCGGTTTCTGCTTCGAGGCTCGTCAGAAGCGAATCCTCATTGATCAGGACTACTTCAAGGCCGACCTCATTTTCTACCACCGCATCCTGAAATGCCACGTCATCATCGATTTGAAGATAGATCGTTTCCGCCACGAGTATGCCTCGCAGTTGAACCTCTACATGAACTACTACAAGCACGAGGTGATGCAGGTGGACGACAACCCGCCCATCGGCTTGTTGTTGTGTACCGACTACGGCGTGACCACCGTACAATACGCCACCGAGGGTCTCTCGCAAAATCTCTTCGTCAGCAAATACCGCCTCCAGCTGCCGTCTGAAGACGATATCAAGCAATACCTTTTGGAGAACATCTCGGAAGAGAAGTTCAAGGAATTGAAGGAAGAAGAGGAAAATGCACATTGAATCGCCAACAATCTTCGAAAATAATGGGTCTGCCGTTTGGCAGGCTCATTTATTTTTTGTACCTTTGTGCCTCGAAAAAAAATTGTGACGATTTAGTCGATAACAACATTAAGCTAATAGAATATTAAAAGAAAGAAATAATATGCAATCACATTTTGTAAAGTTAGAACCTCCTTATCAGATTATACATTACGGAGGAGTAGTAGGAATACAGATAGGTACTCTTATTGTAGTAGGTGAAAGCTATCCTGGTGATTATTCCAGCCTCGACATCTTTACCCACAGCCATCCTGTGGTAAGCTATGTTGACAAGCTCCAGTTGAAAGCCAAAATGGCCAAAGAGCGTGGCGATAATTTCAAGGTATCCCAATGGGGAGGTGGTGAAGGAAACGTGTGGAGTAAGGTAGAGGTAAGCGATGTAGATGTTATTGGCTTATGGGATGTCAATCAAGACCATGAGACTTGCCACATGGAATGGGATGATTTTACAAGCCTTGTTAATGATGGATTTAGTTATATGGATGCAAAGAAGGGCATCAGTCGTAAATACGGCATTTATGAATTGTACAGCTATTTGGAAAGAGTAGGTCTGACACCTGTTCCCCCTCCTCCTGCTGACTATTGTGTAGAGATAGGTCTTTCTCTGCGTCGCATCAAACATGACAACGGTTTTGTCAGAGTGTTCATACATTGCTGTGAACTGAATTATATGGATCGCAATAGACCTATAAGAATTATGTTCTATGCCATGTATGATGCGGCGCATCTTAATAGTGTAATTGATAACATCCATCATAACATGGGTCAGTACATGTCGCTTTTGCAGATACGCGATGGTGCTGTAAAATTTGTCACATTTAACGACGAGGATATTGACGAAGATGATTTGGTTGATAATCCCAAAGATAAGGAGAACCTTAAGAAAATAGTCGAACAGCTTAATGACATCTTTAGCAAGTAAGGTCGCAAGTAACGCTAACTCGCTCTGATGAGAAAAGACTATACCAAGGAGTTTGTTAACATTGACAGTGCGGAAACGAGCATAGCCACTTTGCTCAAACAGGCGCAGTACAATATCAGTAAAACTATGTATACTGATGCATTGCTGATTTATGCCTATAACTGTAATCCCATAGACTATAATATTATAGAATTAGTCGCACGTATTGCCAAGCAAAGACGCACGAACGAAGTCAGTTTGCCAGGCGCCCCTCACGAACTGTTAAACCCGCAGCTATTATATCAAGACCCAAGAGCCAATTACCGGCGTTTAGTCCCAGCCGCCCGTGTACAGATATTAAAGGGTGCGCTTCTGGAGATGTACAACGGAAAGCTTTTCACTACCAAAAACCACTGGATAGGAACGTTTCTGGTAGTTCGCGACCGTCTGGAAAGAGCCGGTTTTACACAAACGGACTTTATGAATATGGCAGATAGCATAACACCTGAAGAGTTTCCTGACAAACTGCATATCAGCGAAAGTACCATGAAGAACTTTACAAAGGTGATTAGCGACCCTCGTGATAGAAATGAGGCCTACTACGACATGAAAAACAATCCACAGAAAGATTTCTGCGAAGAGCTCTGGGAGGTATTGCAGAAGTTGCTATAATACGGATATTCCGTATTTCTATCCCCCTTTTTACGGATTTTTTACGAACATTATACGGCGGTTACGGAAGTGACCGCCTCTTCATTTTATTGTACTTATCTTTGCAGCGTGAATCAATCACAAAGTGTTTTTTGACTTATTGATACATTTTGAGCCCCTTGGTAAGGGGCGGCTATAAAGCGGGGTTTTAATTCAAAAACAAACAAAAACATTATGGAAACAAAGATTTTGAAAGTGGTACGCCAGGGCGAGGCCTTCAGCGTACAGTTAGCTAAGGCTGACGGCGGTCAGATTCAGAAGTGCAATATTGTGCTGAAGGAACTGGGCGGTAAGTTTGAAAACGAGTATGTGTGCGCCATGCTAGGCAATCTGGCGGCGTGCAGGTTCTACGAAGGTGATGTGGTGATAGCCACGCTTCGTTTCTCTACGCACGAGTATCAGGGGCAGACGTTCCAAGAAGTTCTGGCTACTGATATCGTGAAAGTGACAAAGTAAAACATTAAATTAATCATAATTTCCCAAAATTTCTTTCATAAAAAGGAAACGAAATTAGGGTAAATTGTGGGAAATTATTAACCCTGAGTTGAAGTGAGGAGGATGTTCCCGGGTAAATGCGCAAAGATTCCAACCTTCTTCTCGCAAAAAATCAACTCAAGATTATGACACAGATTATTAATATTAATAAGGTACAGACAATGACGTCGCTCGAAATTGCCGAGCTGACAGGTAAACAACACAAAGACGTAATGAAGGCTATCCGAAATATGGAGCCTGCATGGGTGAAAGTCAACGGGCGCAAATTTGCGCTGGTTGAATATCAGGACAAGAAAGGCGAGCTTCGCCCCTGCTACCAACTGACCAAGACCGAGTGCTTGTACATCGCCACGAAGTTCAACGACGAGGCACGTGCGAAGCTGGTGCTGAGGTGGCAAGAACTGGAGCTTCAGGAACAGAAGCGTCGACAGCAACTCTGCCTGCCCAGTCCACAGAAGATTCTGGCACTGGCCGACGAGATTATCGGCGAGGGACTGCGCATGCTGAACGAGGAAGCCGAAGACACGCTGACGGCGACGCAGGTGGCGAAGACGTTTAATATGAACACGCTCGATTTTAACGCCGTGTTGCGCGACATGGGAATCCAGTACCGCAGACATGGTCGATGGAACCTGAGCGACGACCTGCAAGGACGAGGCTACACCGCTGAGCGTACACACGTCAGCTATTCGCTGAAGGGTGAGAAGAAGGTGAAGGTGTATATGACGTGGACGATGGCTGGTCTGCGATTCCTCAACGCGAAATTGGGATACCCAAATTTTTAACGAACACGAATCTCACGAATAACACGAATAACGATGAGTGTACATTATATTTATAAGCAGAACGGGGTGAAGATGATGCGCCCCGTTCTCACGAGAGAGGAGTATCTGAAGTTGAGGAATGACGGGTTCCAGAAGGAGAATGTGGCGCGCATCCGGCAGGGCGACGGGGCGTTGAAGGCGAGCCTGGTGCAGATGAACTACTCATGTCTGCCGAACGAGGACGGAAGTCTGAAAGGGAGTAAAAGGATGAGCACGACGGTGGGGATGGATATCGACTTTGTGGCACCTAAAGAGCTGTCGCCGGAGGAGAAGCAGGCGTGGCTCAACGAGCGTATGACGCAGGTGCCAGAGCTGGTGCTGAGCAAGAAGGACGAACTGGGCTTGCAGATGCTGGAACGTTCGGCAACAAAGGGCTATCATCTGGTGTTCAGTCGTCGACCCGAATTGTCGCAGGAGGAAAATCTGAAGTGGGCCTCAGAGTTGCTGGGCGTGAAGTTTGATGCGCAGGCCAAAGACATCACCCGCGTGTTCTTTACTACAACTGAAGCCGAACTGCTGTTTCTGGACGATGCCATCTTCGAGACCACGGAAACTGTTTTAACGAACACGAATCTCACTAATCTCACGAATAATGAAGCGCTGAAAAATTCGTGTAATTCTTGCGTCCCTGTGGTAGCAAGCGAGCAGAGCTCGAGCGCGTGCAATTCGTGTTCAAATAAAAAAGAGCCTACGTGTTCTTTCCCCAGCGACTATAACGGGATTCCCTTCGCGGACATCATCGCGAAGTACTGGGAACTATTCAACGATGGAAAGGAGCCTGTAGAGGGCGACCGTAATGCACTGACGTTTGAACTGGCAGTGACCATCCGTAGCATCTGTGGATACTCGCTGGAGCGACTGATGCAGGTGATTCCCAACTATTGGGCCAAGCCGGATGGTACGTGTACGCAGGAGGATTTGACGGAGTATCGCCAGACGCTGGAGAATGCACTGAACAAGAAGCCGCGCGAGGGTATGTCGTACCGATTGAAGCAGGTGCTGCAGGCGTTGAAGTCACAACAAGCAGTCAAGGCTTGTGGCGGTACGCTGACCACTCCACCGGCGATGCCCAAGAAGTTGCCGCCGCTGATTAAATTGCTAACGAAGAACGTGCCCCTGTTCTACAAGCCTGCCGTGGCCAATGCGGTGTTCCCGGCACTGGGTGCCCACCTGCACGGTGTAAAGTTCCGCTACTGGGACAACGTGGAGCACGAGGCCACGTTTATGAATATCTTGATAGGTAGGCAGTCGATAGGTAAGGGCACCATCAAGAAACCCATCGAGTTTATCATGGAGGACATCAAGCAGCGCGACCAACCTAACCGTCAGCGTGAGGCGGAATGGAAGCAGAAGAACCCGGGTGCGAAGCAGAAGAAAGACCCACGACCCACGGACATCTGCATCCAGATGTTGATTGACAACCTGACAGATGCCGTCTTTAACCAGCGCATCGTAGATGCCAACAACAACGGCCAGCGATTCATCTATACCATCGTGGACGAGATAGAGGGATTGAAGAAGGTGACATCGAAGGGGACGGTGGATGAAGTGGGATTGCTGATTCGTAAGGCGTTTGACAACTCTGATGCCGGTCAGGAGCGTGTAGGTGCCGATTCGGTCAGTGGTATAGCCCCTTTGCGCTGGAACTTCAACGCCTCGACCACACCGCCCAATGCCCGCAAGTTCTTCTATAAGATGGTGAATGACGGAACGGTGAGCCGACTGGACATCTCGACGATTATCAGGAGTGATGACGACGACGATGATACGGCACCGATTCTGGGCATCTACGACCACACGTTTGCGCAGGAGCTGAAGCCCTACATCGACCGCCTGGAGGCTGCCAACGGACTGATAGAGTGCTCGCAGTCGAAGAAGCTGGCATTGGACATCAAGCAAGAGAACAAGGATGCTGCCAAGCTCTATGAGAGCGAGGCCTACAGGGTGTTCTCGTATCGTGCCAACGTGATAGCTTGGTTGAAAGGGATGGTGCTCTATGTGGCGCACGGCTACAAGTGGTCGAAGGAGATTGCGGATTTTGTGCGCTGGAGCGAGCAATATAACCTGTGGTGCAAGATGCTGTATTTCGGTCAGCAACTGGAGAAAGAACTGCGCGAGGAAGTGGAGATTCAGCGCCAGTCGGGACCACAAAATCTGCTGGAGTTGTTGCCTGATGAGTTCACGAAAGAGCAGTACCGCCAGATGCGCCAGCAGCAAGGTCGCAATGGCGACGGTGAGAGTACCCTGCGCGTATGGCAGAGTCGTGGGTACATAGCCTACGACGAGGTGAGCGGACGTTACTGCAAGACGGAAGCGTACAAACAAAAGTTTTCTGTCTAATGGCAATTAATGTAGATAAAGATATGGTTACAATAGAGAACAATCAGGCATGCTTCGTGGTGCTCTGGCGAAAGCTGGAGCGCACGAGGCGCCTCCTCACAGGTCAGTATAAGCGGTTCTGCATCCGCAATGTGTTGAAAGCATGGTTCGGCTATGAAGCCGATGACGATTTTATCTGGGAAGTGTGCCGCTTGTGCGAGCAGGAAGGCTGGAACGAACTGCCTGCACCTTCGCTCTATCCGCGCAAACATCGCGAACTATTAAGAGCGATTGTGGCGGTGAAGACGGGCATCAGCTTTTGGAAAATCAATCTGAGAGCTCTCGATAAGGCTTACAGCATCACCTTCCCTAACAGTACACCGATTAACGTAAACAAGAAGAAAAGAAATGGATAAACTATGCAATCTCAGCGAGCATTTCAAACTCGCTGAGTTAACGAAAACGAACACGGGAATAGAGAACGTTCCGAATGAGGAACAAGTGAAGAACCTTCGTAGACTCTGCAAATGGCTGGAACGATTGAGGAAAAAGTGGAACGACCTCTATGGAGATGGCGACGACCCCATCATCATTAACTCAGGATTCCGTTCGCCAGAAGTCAATAGAGCGGTGGGCGGGGCAACATTGAGCAATCACCTTACAGGTTGTGCTGTAGATATCCGTTGCATCGGTATTGAACAAGCATTAAGGTATGCTGCCATCTTGCTCGATATCTCAGACTTGAACCACGAGGATTTCGACGAATTGCTGATAGAGCAGAAGGCGCACGTCATCTGGATTCACTTTGCGGTAAAGCCTAGCTGTAATCGCAGAAGAACCAATTTTAAAAGATGATAATTGGGACTGCCAAAGTTTGGCAGTCTCATTTATTATACTTACCTTTGTAGGCAGAATAAATAATAACTTAATTAACTGAACTAAGAAAAGAGAAAATGAAAAAAGTATTGATGACGCTAGCAGCCGTCCTTTGCTGCGCAATGACTACAACAGTATTGACATCATGTAATAGCGACAGTAGCAACGACGATGGCGCTTACGACAAGACTCCGAAGTATATGATGATGCAGTTCGACATAGACAACACGAAGGATATGTTGGATTATTGTACTATAGAGTTGACCATCGAAGACCAACTGGGTAATAAGAAGACAACCGTGCTGACAAGTGAATACGTGGATGCTGACTATGTGTGCTATGCAACGGCAAACGGCGAACTGCCCACCACGTTTAAGTTCTCGCGTAAGGTGACGCTGAAGCAGAGCATTGACAATTTGGAGTCGTTTAAATATACCACCCGCACGAAAGCAGAATATGGTATCTTTAATGCTGCAGGATACCAGATAGGTATGGGCGAAACAGACATCGTAGGGGAGACTGGCACTGTCACAGGAGCCGAGGCGGCACAGCTGATCAATCAGGGTGTGCTGGACTTCACACGTACGTTTAAATATGACGAGAAGGGTAATTTGATTCCTGAAAATAATACAGCACAATAACGATGAAGAAAATGATGATGGTCGGCTTGATGCTGACAATGATGCTGGGCGCACAGGCTCAGACGAAGGTGGCCCCGAAGATGGCGAAGGGTATGGAGAAGGTGTATGTAACAGAGAGCAAAGTGGCGATTCCCGGACAGCCGGAAGTGAACATGACGCTGGAGACGAAGTATGCCGTGACGGGCGAAACGAAGGATGGATACAAGATGGAGGTGCTGACCACCGACTTCAAGACCGACGCCAAGGAGGGCAACGTGGCAGCCTTGATGATGAGTGGTGCGCAGCAGCTGATGAAGGGTCTGACCCTGCGCTTGACAACCGATAAGGACGGACAGGTAAAGAGCCTGGACAACTATGACGAGCTGAAGGTGAAAATAGACGAGACTGCAAACAATCTGGTGGAAGAATTATACAAGCAGGTGCCCATGCTGAGTCAGCTGATGGCGAAGGATGCACTGAAGAACCAGATTATGAACGGCGTGACGAAGGAGGACTTGCTGAAGAGCATGCAGAACACGACCAGCCCGATGATGCTGAACGGTAAGTCGCTGATGACGGGTGCGCAGGAGGATTACACCAACGAGCAGGGTCTGAAGATGAAGCGTATGTACTTCGTGAACGGCAAGAGCATAACCACCAACGGTAGCATGAGCATGACCAAGGACGAGATGAAGCAGTTCCTCATCAGTCAGGTGGAGAAATTGATGCCCGGTCAGGCTGATATGGTGAAGGAGAACATTGACCAGCTGATGAATAGCGGTATGATGAAGATAGACGCCAAAGAGACGGCTATCTACGAACTGCAGGACGACGGATGGGTAAAGAACATGAAGGTGGAGACTACCTATAACGCCATGGGACAGGAAACCAAGTCGACGGTTAATATATACATTAAACATTAAATTCGCTTCGCTCAGAAATATTAAAAATTAAATTCGCTTCGCTCAGAAATATTAAAAATTAAATTCGCTTCGCTCAGAAGCATTAAACATGAAAAGACTGACAACTATTCTACTGACCCTCTGTATGACGCTGGGGCTATGGGCTCAGACAGCGCGTGAGGAGATTAAGGCCAACAAATTCTTGTCGGCCAGCAATTATCTGGATTATGACAACTATCCTGCTACGAAGGCGCTGACCCCTGCACCGAAGGGGTATGAGCCTTACCTGATGAACCACTACGGACGTCACGGTTCACGATGGCTGACGAGTGAGAACAGCTATCTGAACCCCCTGGAAACCCTGCGCAAGGCGAAGGAACAGGGCAAACTGACGGCCACGGGCGAGGACGTGCTGAGACAGGTGGAGGAAATCTACAAGACCTCAATCAAGCGTACGGGCGACCTCTCCAGCGTGGGTGAGCGACAGCATCACGGCATAGGAAAGCGCATGGTGCAGAACTTCCCCGAGATTTTCAAGAAGGAGGGTGTGCACATTGACGCGCGCTCAACGGTGGTGATTCGCTGTATCTTGTCGATGGTGGCTGAGTGTGAGGAACTGGCTGCTGCCAATCCTACGGCTACGTTCCATAATGACGCTAGCGAATCGTTGCAATACTATCTGAATCAGCCTCGCACGGACATTATCAAGAAGGCGCGTGAGAAGAGTCGCGAGTTGCGCCACGAGAAGGAGCGCGAATTCTTCAAGAACAGCAAGCCTGAAAGACTGATGGGTGTGTTGTTCAACGATGCCCAGTGGGTGAACGACAGCCTGAAGGGTGGGGCACCGCTGGTGTATCAGTTGTTCGATGTGGCCAGCAATATGCAGAGTCACGAATACAATCTGGACCTCTATCCCATCTTTACGGAGGACGAGATTTACTACCAGTGGCGCATGCGTAACATCAGATGGTATCTGGACTATGCCGCTTCGCCACAGACGGGCGGTGTGCTGCCATTCAGTCAGGCGAACCTGCTGCGGGACATCATCCAGGTGGCTGACACCACGACACAGACGGGCGCCGTGCTGCGCTTCGGACATGAGGTGTGCGTGATGCCGCTGGCTTGTCTGCTGGAGCTGGGCAACAGCGGAGCGAAGGTTGACGATCTGGAGAAGTTGGACGAGCAATGGCGCAACTACAAGATTTTCCCCATGGCCTGCAACATTCAGCTGGTGTTCTACCGTCCTGTAAACGGCAATGGCGACATCTTGGTAAAGGCGCTGCTGAACGAGCGCGAGGTGACGCTGCCTGTGAAGACGAAGCAATATCCTTACTACAAGTGGAAGGACTTGCGGAAGTACTATCAGGACAAACTGGAATGGTTTGAAGAGAAACAAAAAGAAAGCGCCTCTGATTAGAGACGCTTTTTTATATGACTTTGTTTTTGTGTGATTATACCAGATGCTCGATGAGGTCGGCACGGTCGCCAGGGAGCATGTCGATAACGGGAATCTCAATCATGGTGTAGCAAGCGGGCTGCAGGCGCATAGAGGCGCGAGCCACGTTAACCAGTACCTGACCAGTGAGGGCGGGGTTGTTGATCTGCATGTTGAACTCGAGGCGCTGGTTCTGCGTCTGACCGCTAACACCCTTGCGAACGAGGTTAACACCATGGCCCATGTCGCGAACATCGTCAACGCTCTCTACCTGGAACACGTGGGTCTCGTCAGAAGCGAAGTAGGGGTCGGCCTTGATGTCCTTAGCCACATCGTCGAGCTTGTAACCATCCTCCAGCTCTACATAGACCATACGACGATGGATGCCTTCGCCCAAGGGGATGGTCATGCTCAATGCATTCTTGACGCCCTTCTTAGAACGTACGCATACGCTGTGGCCCATCGACATACCGGGTCCGAAGTTGGTGTAGCTCAGTCCCTTGGGAGCCAAGCTCTGCATCAGGGTGCGGACGATAGAGTCGGAACCTGGATCCCATCCGGCAGCAATGACGCTGACGGTATTGGTCTGCTTGTTGATTTCCATCAGTCGCTCACGATAGCCGCGGATATTGGTATGGATGTCGAACGAGTCAACAGTATTGATGCCCAAAGGAAGAATCTGCTTGGCGTATTCCTCGCAAGAGCGGGTAGGGGTGGCCAGGATGGCTACGTCCACGTCCTTTAGTTCTTTGATATCCTTAACAACCTCATACTGAGCTAGTTCGGCGGGTTTGTTTTCGGCTCCGCTTCTACGTACGATACCAGCGATTTCGAAGTCGGGAGCGGCTTCCAATGCCTGAACGGTGTACTTTCCAATGTTGCCGTAACCTACGACGGCTGCTCTGATTTTTTTCATTGTCTTTATACTATTTGTTGTTATTAACATCTTTTCAGCCTGCAAAATTACACCATTTTATTGAAATGCGTAACAAATTGCCGGAAAAATTTTCTAAAAAGTGGCACTTCGTAACAAATTGTCATCTTTTTCACGGATAATACAATAAAATGTAAGGGAAGGTCGTTTAATAAGTTGTATTAATACATTATTAGGAACATTATGATAGAATACATCAAGGGTGAGTTGACAGAACTTTCCCCGGCAATGGCTACGGTCGAGGCTGCAGGAGTGGGTTACGGGCTCAACATTTCGCTGACCACCTTCAGTGCCATACAAGGCAAAAAAGAGGTGAAACTGTATGTTTACGAGTCTATTCGCGAGGATGCTCATGTGCTTTTCGGCTTCGTTTCCAAGAAGGAGCGTGAGATGTTCGAACTGCTGATTACGGTCAGTGGCGTAGGACCTAACACGGCGCGCATGATGCTGTCGTCGATGAGTGTGGCAGAGCTGTGTAATGCCATTTCGCGTGGTGACGAGCGACTGATCAAGGGCATCAAGGGCATTGGCAAGATGACAGCCCAGCGCATCATCGTTGATTTGCGCGACAAGATAGTGGCCTTGGGCATTACCGATGAGATTCCTGCCGGTGGCACGATGGCTGCTCCTGTGAACAATGCCGTCAAGGACGAGGCCGTGAGTGCGCTGACCATGTTGGGATTTGCCCCTGCTCCTACGCAGAAAGTGGTGGTGGCCATCCTGACGGAACAGCCCGATCTGCCCGTAGAGCAAGTGGTGAAACTGGCGTTGAAACAAATCAAGTAAGCATTTGAAGCGGGTTGCCTATATAGCCCTTATCCTGTTGAGCATCAGTGCGTTGGCTATGCCTCCTCAGGATGATAAGACACAGAAGCAGAAGTCTGTGGCTAAGGAGCAACCTATCTTGCATGTTGACGAGGACGAGGAGATTCCCGACTCGCTGTTGCATCCCCGCTGGAAGATTCAGAAGACGGCCCCTGTGGAGGTGTCAGACCTGGACACCTTTGCCATCGACCTGCGATTCCCGGAGAATATCCGTCAGCAGGTGGAGTATAACGACTCTACGGGCATGTATGTCATTGGTTCGAAGATTGGCGACAACTATCTGAATGCCCCCGTGCTGATGACCCCTGAAGAATACCGAGCATGGAGCGAGAAGCGCGAACTGCAACGCTTCTTCCGCAAGAAGGATGCGGAGAACGTGCAGAACAAAGGCAAGGAGAAGTTCAGCTTTGCGGATATGCACTTTGACCTAGGACCTGCCGAGAAGATATTCGGTCCGGGTGGTGTGCGCATCAAGACACAAGGAACGGCAGAGCTGAAGCTGGGTGGTAACCTGAAGATTATAGACAACCCCTCGTTGCCTGAAAGCAACCGTCGTACCAAGTCCATAGACTTTGACGAGAAGATTAACCTGAACGTGAACGGTAAGGTGGGCGATAAGGTGAACATGAACCTGAACTACAACACCGATGCCACCTTCGACTTTGACACGAAGAACATCAAACTGCGCTACGAGGGTAAGGAGGACGAGATTATCAAGCTGGTGGAGGCGGGTAATGTGACGTTCCCATCGAACAACTCACTGGTGAAGGGTGCCAGCAGCCTGTTTGGTCTGCGTACGGACATGCAGTTTGGAAAATTGAAGCTTCAGACCGTTATCTCGCAGAAGAACTCGACCACCAAGAGCGTTTCGTCGAAAGGTGGTACGCAGATGACGCCCTTTGAGCTGAATGTGGCCAACTATGAAGAGAACCGCCACTTCTTCCTGTCCCGTTATTTCCGTGAGCACTACGACGCTGCCATGAAGCAGTTGCCTAACCTGACAACGGGAATCAATGTGACGCGTGTGGAGGTGTGGATAACCAATAAGACGGCTACGACCTCTAACACCCGTAATGTGGTGGCTTTCTCGGAACTGGCTGAGAGCACATCCTCGAAATGGGGTGGGGGCGGTATTGCTTCGCAAGTACCTGACAATGATGCCAACAGAGAGTATGGACAATTGATTACCACCTATGCCGAGGCCCGTAACATTGACCTTACGAGCAGTGTGCTGGTACCTCCTTATTTTGAGGGTGGTGTGGACTATGAGAAACTGGCTTCTGCACGACTGCTGAATTCATCGGAATATACCGTTAACAATGCCCTGGGCTATATCTCGCTGAAAACCTCGTTGCAAACCGACCAAGTGCTGGCGGTGGCTTATGAGTTCACCTATGGTGGAAAGACCTACCGCGTGGGCGAGTTTGCTGAAGATATGAACGAAAATGCGGGCGCTGCCCTCTTTGTGAAAGCCCTGAAGAATACGAGTAACAGTCCTTATCAGCCCAACTGGGACTTGATGATGAAGAATGTCTACTATCTCGCTTCTACCGTAGAGCGCACCCGCTTCCGTCTGGATATCAAGTATCAGAGCGATACAGCAGGTGTCTATCTGAACTATATCCCTGAAAATGCGTCGAAAAACCAGACCTTGTTGCGTGGGTTGGGTTGTGACCGATTGGACGATAACATGCGTGCGAATCCGAATGGATATTTCGACTTTGTAGAGGGATATACCGTGACGAACGGTCGTGTGTTCTTCCCCTCTGCCGAGCCCTTTGGCAAGACGCTGCACGACTTCCTGAAGACTTGCGGATTGCCTGAAGAAGTGATAGCCAAATATACCTTCGAAGAGCTCTATGATACGACCCGTACAGCTGCGCGCCAGATGACCAATAAGAACAAGTTCATGTTGGTGGGTCAGTTTAAGGGTTCCTCTGCCAACGTCATTTCCCTGGGTGCCTATAACGTGCCCCAAGGCTCCGTAGTCGTGACAGCGGGTGGCGTCACCCTGAAGGAAGGTTCCGACTATAGTGTGGACTATTCCGCTGGTGAGGTGACCATCCTCAACCAAAGCATCATCGACGCAGGAACGAATGTCAGTGTGTCGCTGGAAAGCAACAGCGAATATGGTATGCAGCGCAAGCGTATGTTTGGCTTCAACTGGGAATATGACTTCTCGAAAGACTTTCAGATAGGTGGTACTCTGCAACATCTGAGTGAGCAGGCCCTCACGTCGAAGGTGACGATGGGTTCGGAACCCTTGAAGAATACGCTGTGGGGACTGAACATCAACTGGAAGACGGAGAGCCAGTGGTTGACACGAATGCTGGACAAGTTGCCATTCCTGCATTGTACACAACCCTCGCAGATTTCCTTTACGGGTGAGTTTGCGCAGCTGATAGCAGGAACGGCCAGTGGTACGCAGGATAATGCCTCGTATATCGACGACTTTGAGAGTTCGATGAATGGTATCACGGTGTTGGAACCTAAGACGTGGGTTCTCTCCAGTGTGCCTAACACATTCAGGGAATATGCCGACAAGGATTCTGTGACCAGTGGTTTCAATCGTGCCCTCTTAGCGTGGTACACCATCGACCCGCTGTTCACCTACCGCACCTCCAGTCTGACGCCCAGTCACATCAAGAGCGACCTTGACCAGCTGAGCAACCACTATGTGCGTGCTGTCTATGTGAACGAGCTCTATCCGAATCGTAACCAAAGCACCTATAGCGGAGCCACGAACACCCTGCCCGTGCTCGACCTGGCCTATTATCCGGATGAACGTGGACCTTACAACCTGACTACCGATGTCAACATGAACGGCAGACTGCGCAACCCCCAGAATCGCTGGGGAGGAATGATGCGTAAGCTCGACACCAACGATTTCGAGGCTGCTAATGTGGAGTATATCGAGTTCTGGTTGCTGGACCCCTTTATCTATACCAAGAACCAGAGCAATGCCGGTAGCTATGGTGGTGATTTGTACATCGACCTGGGCGAGGTGAGCGAGGATATTCTGCGTGATGGCAAGAAGTTCTATGAGAGTGGAATGCCCGTTGATGGTTCCAATACGTTTAACTATACGGCTTGGGGTAAGATTCCCATCCAGGCCACCCAGACCTACGCCTTTGCCACTACTAGCGGAGCCCGTGCCAAGCAGGACGTGGGACTGAACGGACTGACGGACGAGGAGGAGCGCAGCTATCCCGCCTATGCGGACTTCCTAAGCCATGTAACCGTCAACGACAGTGTGCGGGCGGCCTGGAACAACGATCCTGCAAATGATAATTACCACTATTTCCGTGGAAGTGACCTTGACGAACGTAAGGCAAGCATCCTGGAACGCTACAAGCGCATCAACATGCCACAGGGTAACTCGCCTGACAGTGACCAGCAACCAGAGGGCTACGACTCGTCGTATAAGACCTATCCGGATGTGGAGGATATCAATCAGGACTATACGCTGAATGAGTATGAGCGCTATCTGCGCTATCAGGTGAGTGTACGTCCTGAGGATATGGTGGTTGGACATAACTTCATTACCGATATCCGTGAGGCTACCGTTACCTTGCGCAATGGTAATGTCGAGACGGTGAAGTGGTATCAGTTCCGTATTCCTCTGTCGCAGTATTGCAGAAAGGAAGGCTCTGTCGATTTGACCAGCATCCGTTTCATGCGTATGTTCCTGACCAATTTCTACAATCCTATCGTGCTGCGTTTCGGTTCGCTGGATTTGGTGCGTGGCGAGTGGCGTATCTACGACAAGCCACTGACAACGGGTAGCAGTAGCGGTACGTTTGAGGTGTGTGCTGTCAACATTGAGGAGAACAACAATAAAAAGCCCGTCAACTACGTGATGCCTCCAGGTATCTCACGTGTCGTTGACCCCTCGCAGCCTCAGTTGACGGAGGCTAACGAGCAGGCTTTGGACATGGTGGTGAAGAACCTGTCTCCTGGCGAATCGAAGGCGGTCTATCGCAACACCACCCTCGACCTGCGACTGTATCATCGCATGCAGATGTTCATCCATGCCAACCATCTGATTAGCGACGATCAGTTGGCTGACGATCAGTTGGCAGTGTTTGTGCGAATGGGTAGCGACTATAACAACAACTACTACGAGTATGTCATCCCCTTGAAGCTGACTCCTGATCGCAGCGATTATAATAAGTATAATGTCAACGATTGTAGGATGGTATGGCCAGAGGCCAATATGTTTGATGTAGACCTTAGCATCTTCACACGTCTGAAGAAGGCTCGTAACAAGGCTCGCTCGTTGGGTACAGGAAGCTATAACACCCTCTATTCGGACTACGACCCAGACCATCCGAATAATAAGGTAAGCATTATGGGTAATCCTACGTTGGGCGAGGTGAAGACCATGATGATAGGTGTGCGCAACCTTTATGGTACCGTTCGCTCGGGTGAGGTATGGGTGAACGAGTTGCGCCTGCTGGATGTTGTCAGTCATGGAGGATGGGCTGCTTCTGGAGCCTTGAACGTCCAGCTTTCCGATGTGGGAACGGTTAACCTGACGGGTAAGATTATCTCTGAAGGTTTTGGTGGTTTGGAAGATGGTGTTGCTGCGCGTTCGAAGGACGACTACAAGACTTACTCGCTGACCACTAGCGTGGAGTTGGGTAAGTTCTTCCCCGACAAGATGAAGGTGACAGCACCTCTCTATTACTCTGTAACAAAGGAGGAAACCCGTCCGAAGTATAATCCGCTGGACACCGACCTGGAATTGGACGATGCCCTGGAGGTAATGAACAGTCACGAACGAGACTCTATCGAGAGCATAGCGATTACCAAGACAACCAATACCAACTTCTCGTTGTCGAATGTGCGCTTTGGTATCAAGACCAAGCGTCACCCCATGCCTTACGACCCTGCCAACTTTTCCTTCTCGTATAGTCATTCGCATCGTCAATCCTCTGGCGAGACAACCGTTTATGATAAGGAAGACCAGTGGCGTGGTTCGCTGAACTACAGCTATTCGCCCGTCTATAAAGCATGGGAACCGTTTAAGAAGACCAAGAGCAAGTCGAAATGGATGGACTTCCCCAAGGCGCTGGCCTTGAACTGGTTGCCTCAGAGCGTTACCTTCAATTCTGAATTGATGCGCCTCTATAATGAGTCGCAGGAGCGTAACATGTCCGACCTTGGTGGTACCAAGCTTCCCATCATCTTCAATTCGCAGTTCCTCTGGAATCGTAGCTTCTCCTTGCGCTGGGACCTTACCCGCAACCTCCACATGAATTTCCAGTCGGGCACGCAGGCTGAGATAGAACAACCCTTGAGCAACCTGCCCATCAACAAGGACCTTTATCCAGACCATTATAGTGCCTGGAAGGATTCGGTATGGCAGAGCATCAAGCACTTCGGACGTCCGCTCGACTATCGCCAGACCTTCACGGCATCTTATCAGTTGCCACTGAATAAGTTGCCCATCTTCGACTGGGTGACTTCCGATGCTTCGTATAATGCAACCTATAACTGGGTACGTGGAACAGAGTTGACCGATGGTACCAGCCTGGGTAATACCATTTCGAACAATCGTCAGTTGAACATCAATGGTAACTTCAATATGGAGACGCTTTACAACCACTTCCCCTTCCTCAAGAAGGCGAACGAGCGTTTCCGCAAGCCCGTAGCGAAGCAGGCGAAGAAAACGAGTAATACTAGTAAAACTAGTGCGACTAGTAAGACTGGCAAAAATGGTAAAACAGGCCCAGAGGCAGCTCTGCCCAAGAACAAGAACGCTTTCCAGAAAGAGCTGACCCTTCGTCCTGACACCACCTTCACAGTAACCCATAACAAGAAGTCGAAGCGATTGATCGTCACGGCACACACGCGCGACGGACGTCTTTATCCTATTAAATATAAGGTGGTAGACCAGAATAAGATTCTTGTCAAGAACCAAGATACGGCTGTCATCAAGGTGACGGTTACTGCCAAGCCACCTTTGGAGAATGAGTGGTGGTATAAGCCTGCTCAGAGTGCTGCTCGTCTGCTGATGATGGTACGTTCTATTGGTGTCAGCTATCGCAATCAGTATTCGATGACTCTGCCTGGTTTCACACCCAATGTCGGCGATTTCTTTGGACAGCGCAAAGGCGATGTGATGGCTCCTGGTTTGGGCTTCGCCTTTGGCTTTACGGGCGATTCCTATATTGACAAGGCATTGGAAAACGGGTGGCTGATAATGGCTGATAGTATTGCCACACCTGCAGTAACCAATCAGACTACCGACCTGCAGATACGTGCCACCCTCGAACCTGCTCGCGACCTGAAGATAGACCTTAATGCCTCGCGCATGGAGAGTCGTTCGCGCAGCATTCAGTATATGTACGCAGGCAAGCCTACCACCCAGACGGGTTCGTTTAACATGACTACGATTTCCATTTCGTCTGCTTTCGAGAGCATGGGCGATGCTAACAGTGGTTATCCCTCTGCGGTCTTCGAACGTTTCTGTGATGCTCTGCCTCGTTTCCGCGAGATGGCAATGGCGCATTATGGCACTTCCGACATCAAGCCCTATTGTGCTGCTGTCATGATTCCCGCTTTCTTGGATTCCTATACGCTCAGCGGACGTGGCGATCTTGACCTCATTCCTACGCTTACGAAGTTGTTGCCCAACTGGACACTTCGCTATAGTGGACTCTCCAAACTGCATTGGTTCAGCGAGCATTTCAAGTCGGTAAACATCAACCATTCCTATAAGAGTGTCTTTGCCCTTGGCAGCTATACCAGTAGCACTGAGACTGCTTCTCTTCTTGGATGGAATGTGCCTAGTGTCACCATCAACGAGTCGTTCTCGCCATTGTTGGGCATTGATGTCACCTTCTTGAATAATATGACGATGAAGGCAGAGTATCGTCGCAGTCGTGTGCTCAACCTCTCCATGACCAGTGTGCAGATTAACGAGTCGCGCTCCAACGATATTGTTGTGGGCTTTGGCTATAAGATTTCTGACTTCCGCCTCTTTGGCGCTGGTGCTACCCGCAAGATTAAGAAGGTACAGGGTGGGTCTAAGAAATCTAGTGATACTAGTCAAACTAGTTCAACTAGTAACAACCGCCGTTCAGGAATTAACCACGACCTGAACCTGCGCTTGGATATCTCGTTGCGCGATCAGGCAGCTATCACTCGCGACATTGCCTCGCGCACCTCATCAGCCAGCAGTGGTAATTCCGCGTTTAAGATGTCGTTTATGGCCGATTACACGTTGTCTCGCCTCATGACGCTCTCGGCTTACTACGACCGTCAGACGAACAAGCCCTTGCTTTCTTCCAGCAGCTATCCCACTACGACTCACGATTTCGGAGTCTCGCTGAAGTTCTCGTTGACCAGATAAAAAAAAGAAGTGAGAAACTTCCGTCTCTCACCTCTAATATCTTCTCTCTTACTTCTTACATCTTACTTCTTACATCTTACTTCTTACATCTTCCTTCTTACATCTTCCTTCTTACATCTTACATCTTCCTTCTTCCTTCACTTGTCATACGCATGCTGCGGATAGTCCGTTGTGTAGTGCAATCCTCTGCACTCCTTGCGCTCCAGCGCCCAACGGGTTATCAGATAGCCCACGTTAATCATGTTGCGAAGCTCGCAGATGTCGCGACTGGCTTTTACGCGCTTGAACAAACGCTCGGTCTCTTCATAGAGCATATCTAGACGGTCCCAGGCACGATGCAGACGAAGGTCGGAACGGACAATGCCTACATAGTTTGACATAATCAGGTTGACCTCCTTGACGGATTGTGTGATGAGCACCTTTTCCTCATTGGTCATCGTGCCTTCATCGTTCCACTCAGGCACCTTGTCGTTGAAGTCGTACAAGTCGACATGCTCCAGCGAATGTCTTGCTGCCGTCTCTGCATAGACAACAGCCTCGATAAGCGAATTGGAAGCCAGACGATTGCCACCATGCAGTCCTGTGCAGGAACACTCGCCTAGGGCATACAACCGTTGTATGCTCGATTGTCCGTTCAAATCCACCTTAATACCTCCGCACATATAGTGAGCAGCAGGTCTTACAGGGATATAGTCGGTGGTAATGTCGATACCCATTGACAAGCATTTCTGATAGATGTTGGGGAAGTGGTGACGAGTCTCCTCTGCATCCTTGTGTGTCACATCCAGACAGACGTGGTCAATGCCGTGAATCTTCATCTCCTTGTCGATAGCTCTTGCCACAATGTCGCGTGGAGCCAGCGACAAGCGCTTGTCATATTTCTCCATGAAGGTCTCGCCATTGGGCAGTTTCAGTACACCACCATAGCCACGCATCGCCTCCGTGATGAGGTAGGCGGGATGTGTCTCATTAGGATTATGCAGTACGGTAGGGTGGAATTGTACAAACTCCATATCAGCCACCGTTCCTTTGGCTCTGTACACCATGGCAATACCATCGCCCGTGGCAATCACGGGGTTGGAGGTGGTCAGATAAACGGCTCCGCATCCTCCCGTACAGATAACCGTCATCTTAGCCAGATAGGTATCTACTTTCTGCTCAGGGTTCAGCACGTAAGCACCATAGCATTGAATGTTGGGCGAACGACGTGTAACCCTAACGCCCAGATGGTGCTGCGTGATAATCTCCACAGCGAAATGGTGTTCCTTGACGTCGATATCCGGATTATTGCGCACAGCCTCCATCAGTCCACGCTGAATCTCTGCACCCGTATCGTCAGCATGGTGCAGAATGCGGAACTCAGAGTGCCCGCCTTCACGATGCAGGTCGAAGTCGCCATTCTCCTTGCGGTCAAAGTTGACACCCCATTGCACCAACTCCTGGATTTGCTCAGGAGCCATGCGAACCACTTGCTCTACAGCCTGACGATCGGAGATATAGTCGCCCGCAATCATCGTGTCCTCAATGTGCTTGTCGAAGTTGTCTACAGCCAAGTTGGTGACTGATGCGACACCTCCTTGTGCAAACGACGTATTGGCCTCGTCCAACGAAGTCTTACAAATCATACATATCTTGCCTTTATGTGCCCGTGCCACTTTCAATGCGTAGCTCATTCCAGCCACGCCAGCACCGATGATGAGAAAATCGTACTTGTAAACCATCCGTTTTTTCGTTAATTTCGTTGCAAAGGTACAAATTTATTTGTATATTTGCCAACGATTATGAAGAAATATGTTTTTTTCCTCCTTTTATGCTGTTCGTTAACAGCTACTTTTGCCCAGGGAAATCTGCGTCAGAAGCTCGATTCTCTGTTAAATGACCCCTTGTTTGAAACAACGCAGGTGGGACTGATGGTCTATGACCTGACAGCCGATCAACCTGTATATCAACATCATGCTCGTCAGCTGATGCGTCCAGCCTCTACCATGAAAGTCATTACAGCCATTACAGCGCTCGATCGTTTGGGAGGCGACTATATGTTCACCACCCGTCTTTGCTATACGGGTAAGATTCAAAAGGGCAAGCTCACGGGTAATCTTTACTGTGTGGGTGGTTTCGACCCATTGGTTACCAACAACGATATCAAGGATATGGTGGCCCGACTCTACGAAATGGGTGTTGACACGCTTCGTGGACACGTCTATGCCGACCGTTCTATGAAGGAAGCCGTTGATTGGGGCGAAGGCTGGTGCTGGGACGATGATAATCCCCGACTCACCTCCTTAACCATCGGGCGCCAGGATACGTTTACCGATTGTGTGGTTCGCGAACTTCAGAACATCGGCATTGTACTCCAGAATGTCACCATAGGCGAAGCCGTTTGCCCTGCCAATGCCCACTTAATCTGTCCCCGTTTCCATACCATCGACCAAGTAATGGAGCGCATGATGAAGAAGAGCGATAATTTCCATGCGGAGGCCCTGTTCTATCAGATAGCAGCCTCTACGGGCAAGCCACTTTGCAAGGCTTCCGATGCCAGCGCCATAGTCCGTCAACTCATCCGTCGTATCGGACTAGGTAGCAATTCCTATCGCATTGCCGATGGCTCAGGACTCTCGCTTTACAATTATGTTTCCCCAGAGCTCGAAACCATGCTGTTGCGATATGCTTGGCAGAATAGCAATATCTACGACCACTTGGCTCCCTCATTGCCCATTGCGGGTGTTGATGGCACCCTGGAGAAACGTATGCGAGGCACACCTGCCCAAGGCAATGTGCGTGCCAAGACCGGTACTTTGACGGGCATTTCTTCGTTGGCTGGCTATTGCACTGCTGCCAATGGTCATCAGCTCTGTTTCTGTATCATCAATCAGGGTGTGATGCGTGGTGCTGATGGCAAGGCTTTCCAAGACCGCGTTTGTGTAGCTCTTTGTGAACCGTAATTGAGATTTTTTGCTTGCTTTTGCAAAAAATATAGTTCCTTCAATTGGTTATCATAAAAATGGGACTTCCAAAGTTTGGTGGTCTCATTTTTTTTTCGTATCTTTGCCCCAAAGAGATTACTAACTTATTAAAACATGTAAAGATATGAATAAAGAAGAGAAGTTTGTTATCACCATCAGTCGACAGTTCGGAACGGGTGGACATGAGATTGGTGCGGAATTGGCACGAAGACTTGGCGTGAAGCTGCTCGACAAGCAGATTTTGAACGAAGTAGCTTCTCGTATCCATGCTGTGGAGGATGCTGTGGAGAACATCGAGGCGCGAAACCCGTTATGGCGCGACGATTTCACCAATTTCTATCGTAGTTATATGGCGAGCAACCAGTACAATGGACAGGAGCAAGACCAGACCAGCCACGAGTTGTTCAAAGCCCAGTGTGATGCCATTAAGCGCATAGCCTCTGGCGAATCATGTGTCATTGTGGGTCGTTGTGGCTTTGACATCTTTGCCAATCATCCCAATGCGCTGAAGATTTTCGTCCACTCCAGCATTGATTGTCGTAAGCGCCGTATTGCTGAAAAGTACGACATCAGCGAGTATGATGCAGCAGCCATGATTGTAGACAATGACTACAGTCGCCAGCTGTACACCAAGACGTACACAGGGCGTGATTGGTTGGACGCTACCAACTATGACATCTCATTGGATGTGCGCAAGTTTGGTGTCAATGGAGCTGTCGATTTCCTGATGCATTGCATTGAGTAGTAAGGAAAACAAAGAAAAATGGGACTGTCGTTTGGCAGTCCCATTTTTTATTCGTACCTTCGCAGCGATTATGAGCTTCACCACTACGATATTGCAATGGTTTCGCGAGAACGGAAGGGCGTTGCCCTGGCGTGAGACGAAGGATGCATACGCCATCTGGCTGTCGGAAATCATCTTGCAACAGACGCGCATCGAACAAGGACGCCCCTACTGGGAACGCTTCATGAAACGATGGCCTCGGGTGGAAGACTTGGCACGAGCCTCCGAAGATGAGGTGTTGCGCGAATGGCAGGGCTTGGGCTATTATAGCAGAGCCAGAAATCTGCACAAAGCAGCCCGGCAGGTGGTGGAGATGGGTGGCTTCCCACAGACACTGGAGGGCATTAAAAGCCTGAAAGGGGTGGGCGACTATACCGCTGCAGCCATTGGCTCGATAGCTTTCGGATTGCCAGCTGCTGTGGTGGACGGCAATGTGTACAGGGTGCTGGCGCGCCATTATGGCATTGATACGCCCATCAACACGACGGAGGGCAAACACGAGTTTACTGCCTTGGCGCAGGAGCTGTTGCCCAAGGATGAGGCTTCTGCCTACAATCAGGGCATGATGGACTTTGGAGCCATACAGTGTACCCCCCAGTCGCCACGATGCATGATTTGTCCGTTGCAGGAGACATGTGTGGCTCTGCACGAAGGAAGGGTAGGGGAATTGCCCGTAAAGCAGAAGACGCTGAAGGTGAAAGAGCTACGTCTGACGTATATATATATAAGGTATAACGGAATGACAGCTATTCATCGTCGAGGCAAAGGCGACATCTGGCAAGGACTGTATGAACCTTGGCTTACAGACGAAGTCCCGTTTGGCGCTATTTTGCTGTGCCAAAACGTGAAGCACGTGCTGACCCATAGGGTCATCTATGCTGACTTCTGGCTGTGGGAACCTGATGAACAACCTGCGTTGCCAGAGGACTATAGTTGGATTCGAGAAGAGGAGTGGGACAACTATGGGGTGCCACGACTTATAGAAAAATTGCTGGAGAAATTGCCCAATAAATAGTAAATTGTCTAATTGTCTAATCGCTTTAGCGCTTTTACAAAGCGTAGCGACTAAAAGAAATAGAAACATGATAAACTTAGCCATTTTTGTGTCAGGTGGTGGCACGAACTGTGAGAATCTGATCAAGTATTTCAAAGGGTCGGACAGCGTGAATTGTGCGCTGGTAGTGAGCAACAAGGCCGATGCCTATGCGCTGGTGAGAGCAGAGAAACTGGGCGTGCCCACAGCTGTGGCTCCTAAGGCAGAGTTGAACGACGAGCAGGTGATGATGCCCTTGTTGCAGAAGTATGGTATTGACTTTATCGTGCTGGCAGGATTCCTGCCTTTGGTGCCCGATTTCCTAATCAATGCCTTCCCACGTCGCATCATCAATATCCATCCTGCGCTGTTGCCAAAATATGGTGGCAAGGGCATGTGGGGCCACCATGTTCATGAGGCTGTGAAAGCTGCTGGCGAAACAGAGACGGGCATGACCGTTCACTATGTGACGCCCGTTTGCGACAGTGGTGAAATCATTGCCCAATATAAAACACCATTGTCGCCCAACGATAGCGTGGACGACATTGCTGAAAAGGAGCATTTGCTGGAGATGGAATACTATCCGAAGGTAGTGGAGCAAGTGCTGAAAGCAACGTTCTAAAGGCTTTGTTCTTCTAAGGCTTTTAATCCCAATAGGTCAGCGTGCGCTTCTGCAGAACGGTAGTCTGCTGGCTCTGCTGACCTTTCTCCCAATAAGAAAGGCTGAGCGAGTTGCTAGTCCAGTTGCCCTGCTGATCGCGCGTCAGATAGTTGTTACGCATGGTAATGGTAAGGATGCACTCCTTATCCTTGTCGTACACCTTCTGATGCTGGGTAACAATGTCGCCTTGCTCGTTAAATCCGTACTCGTTGACGTAAGTGATGTTGGCCTCCACATTGGTGAGGATGCGTCGTTTCAGTCGGAAATCATCATCATATTCATATTGCACCATGCTGTGTCCTGTCTGCTCCGTCATCTGGGCACTAACCAGATAGCCAAAGCGATTGTATTGACGATGCGTGAGGTCAGGATTCTCCAATTGTCCGTTCTGCATGAAGTGCATAAACTGCTCCTCAGCAACGGCATTCTCCGTAACCACCTCCTGCACAGGTCCATGGAATCCCATACAGACCGCATCCTTATAGAAAGCGCTGTTGGGGAAGTAGAATACGCGGATGTCGCGCGAACCATTGCCGTTGTCAGCAATGGAGAGCTTTACGCTACCAAAGTCGTCAAGGAAATAGTAGGAGTCGTCGCGCTGGGAGAACTCGCCATGTTCCTTCTGCAACTTATAAAGGAAATACTTCAGATTCTTGGTAAGCATGGCCTCCGTGCTGTAAGGTCCTATGGTAACATAGGCCGAAGTGACGAGATGAGTCTCTGTCGATTGGCTGAGAATCAGTTTGGCGCGAATGCCATAGAAGTTGCCACGAAAGTATAGGTCTTCGCCATCGTCCGATTGTCCCCACTCCTTAAAACCACTGGCTACCAGCTGCTGGCGCACACTGTCCACAGGACCTTCCAAGGCTGTCCCCATAAGGCGCAGACTGCGTGGATCGCCCTGTGCATAAAGGCCAAGGGTGAGCAAAAAGAGCGATATGACCATTAATAACTTTCGCATAATGTCTGCAAAGATAATGGTTTTTCATCAGAATTTAGTAATTTTGCCACAAAAATAATAGGATTATGAAAATATTCGCAGTAGGAATGAATTATATCCAGCACAATAAAGAGCTGGATGGAGCGTTATATAAACCAGAGCAGCCCGTCATTTTCACCAAGGCGGACTCGGCATTGTTGAAGGACCACAAGCCTTTCTTCATCCCCGACTGGAGTGAACAGGTGGACTATGAGACAGAGCTGGTGGTGCGCATCTGCCGACTGGGCAAGAGCATCCCTGAACGATTTGCCCACCGTTACTACGACGCTGTGACCGTTGGCATCGACTTTACGGCACGCGACTGGCAACGAAAAGCCCGCAAGGACGGACATCCGTGGGAGATTTGTAAGGGATTCGATGGCTCAGCAGTCATTGGTGACTGGGTGGAAAAGGAGAAGCTGAGAGACATTCAGGCTTTGCACTTCCATCTGGACATTAACGGAAAGACGGTGCAGGAAGGCTGTTCGAGCGACATGCTCTACAAAGTGGACGAGCTCATCAGCTACATCTCGCAGTTCTTCACGCTGAAGACGGGCGATTTGCTCTACACAGGAACGCCGGTAGGCGTAGGTCCAGTACACATCGACGACCATCTGGAAGGTTGGTTGGAAGACCGGAAAGTGCTGGAGTTTAACGCGCGCTAACGCGCTAGTGAATAGTGAATAGTGAAAAATGGATAGTGAACAGTATGAAACAAATCGTAATCTTGAGGTGGATGATGCTGATGGCATTATTCACTATTCATTGTTCTCTATTCACTAGCCACGCAGTGGCGCAGCGGTTTTTCAATCTGACCGCTCAGGAGGTTGAGATTGATTCTTTGTTGCCCGTATTTACCTATGCCTATTCTGTAGGTGCCCAGTATGCTGACTCTGTGTATAGTGTCAGCATTGCCTATCCTGAGTTCATCCCCATGAGCGATGACGATATCAGGCGCTACCAGCAGATTTCCAATGAACCACTGAAAGCCATGCCCGATGTGAAGCAGTGGATGTCAGTATCTAGGAAGAAGGGTACGCTCTATGTGTCGTTCATGCCCTTGGTCTATCGCAACGGACAATATCAGAAACTCGTAAGCTTCATGCTCGACATCAAGGGCAAGAGCCTTGCTGCTCGCAGGAGTCGTCGTGCTGATGCCACAGAGCGCTATGCTGATAACTCCGTATTGCGAGAGGGCACCTGGGTCAAGATCTGCATCCCCAAGACGGGCATCTACCAATTGACTGACGACCTCATCAGAACAGCAGGTTTCTCCCATTTGAGTAAGGTGAAAATCTACGGCTATGGTGGAGGCTTGCAACCAGAGCTGTTGACGGAAGATTATCTGATGGCAACGGACGACTTGATGGAGTTGCCCACGTGCGAGGTGAATGGCAGAAAACTGTTCTATGGCATCGGACCTGTAACTTGGGACGATAACCATCAGCGCGTGCGCAATCCTTATTCCAATTACGGCTATTATTTCCTGACCGAGAACGATGACGAAGCCGAGGTGCTGAGCACAGACGATTTCCTGAAAACCTACTATCCCCTGGCTGACGACTATTGCTCGCTCTATGAGGTCGACGACTACGCCTGGTTCCATGGAGGTCGCAACCTCTATGACGCCAAGGAATTGAAGGCAGGTACCAGCTATTCGTACGACGTGCCCTCCACGGGAACTACCACCGATGGCCATGTAACGGTAAACCTTTCCGCAGCAAGTGGCGCCTCTGTGCAGGTGTCCGTCAATGATGTGGAATTGGGTGTCATTACAGTGCCAGTGAATGGTAGTCTGGAGAAGATGCGCACAGAGAAGAAGACTTTCAGCGTATCGAACCTGCAAGCCACCAACAAGATAGTGCTCACGCCCCAATCAAATAGTGGAACAGTACGTTTAGACTATATCTCCATTGATGCCTCACAACCCCAAGCTGCCCCTGACTTGGCGCAGACATGGGCACAACCCACCTTGGTGGGCAAGATAACCCCTCAGAACCATCATGCTGCTGAGGCTGCAGATATGGTCATCATCATTCCTGAAGCCCAGCAACTGAAGGCACAGGCCGAACGCTTGAAGAAGTTGCACGAGGAACATGACGGATTGCGCGTGCAGATAGTCCCTGCTGATGAGTTGTACAATGAGTTCTCCAGTGGAACCCCTGATGCCAATGCCTATCGCCGTTATCTGAAGATGCTCTACGACAGGGCCGAAAGCGAGGAGGACATGCCCCGCTACCTCTTGCTGTTGGGCGATGGCGCGTGGGACAATCGTATGTTGCTGGACACTTGGAGCAATTGTTCGCCCAGCGATTTCCTGCTGTGCTATGAGAGCGAGAATTCGTATAGCGAAACCAGCTGCTATGTCACCGACGACTACTTCTGCATGTTGGACGATAACGAAGGAGGTAGCATTGTCGTCAGCGACAAGGCCGATGTGGCTGTAGGACGTATTTCTGCCCGTACGGATGCTGAGGCGCAGGTTGCTGTCGACAAGATAGAAAGCTATATCAACAACAAGGAGGCAGACTCTTGGCAGAACACCATTTGCTTCATGGGCGATGATGGTAATCAGAACCAGCACATGGACGATGCCGATGCCGATGCCCGTCAAGTGGAGACGTTATATCCCAACCTGTTGGTGAAGCGCATCATGTGGGATGCCTATACCCGCGTGAGCTCCTCAACGGGCAATTCCTATCCCGATGTCACCCGACTCATCAAGCAACAGATGCAGCAGGGTGCGCTCATGATGAACTATTCCGGTCACGGACGTGCTGATGCCATTTCGCATGAGTATGTCATGCGCCTAACTGACTTTGAGACAGCCAGTTCGTTGCACTTCCCCTTGTGGATGACCGCCTCTTGCGATATCATGCCTTTCGACGGACAAGAGGGCAACATCGGCGAGGCTGCTTTCTTTAACGAGAAGGGTGGGGCCATTGCTTTCTATGGTACCACGCGAACCGTTTATCAGAGCTACAACCGACTCATGAACATGGCCTTCACCCGCTATGTGCTGAGCCTGGACGAAACAGGAAAGCCCATGCCCATTGGCGAGGCTGTACGTCTGACCAAGAATGAACTGATAACCACCAAGCAAGACCAGACGCCTAATAAGTTGCAGTATTCGTTGATAGGCGACCCTGCCTTGCGCCTGGCTATCCCTACGCGCACCATCAAGGTCGATTCCATCAACGGCACACCTTTGCAGGAAGGTACCACACTCACCCTGCAAGCAGGCATGACAGCCACCGTTAGCGGACATGTGGAGACCCCCCAGAACACCGAAGACCAGGACTTCAACGGAGTGGTCTCTGCTGTGATGCGCGACGTGAAGGAAAAGGTGGTGTGCAAGTTGAACGATACATCGTCCGAAGGTGCCGACGAACCCTTCGTCTACTATGATAGTCTGAACACGGTATATAATGGTAGCGACTATGTCAGAAACGGTCGCTTCCGCTTCACCTTTGCCGTGCCTAAGGACATCAAGTATTCCGACCTGAATGCGCTGATGAATCTCTATGCTGTCAACACCGAGAAAACCGTTCTTGCCAATGGCATCTGCGACAATCTGGTGCTCAACGGTTCTGGAGGTGGAGGTCAGAGCACCATCGGTCCTAACATCTATTGCTACTTGAACAGCAAGGCGTTCACCAATGGTGGACGTGTGAACAGCACCCCATACTTCATGGCCGAGGTGAGCGATGCCGATGGTATCAATGCCTCAGGCAGTGGTATTGGCCACGACCTGCAATTGGTGATTGACGGAGAGATGTCCAAGACCTACTCGCTGAACGAATACTTCCAGTTTGACTTTGGCAGCTATCAGAAAGGAACGGTAGGCTTTAGCATTCCCACTTTGGAACAAGGCGCGCACAGCCTGCGCTTTACCGCATGGGACGTGCTGAACAATCCGTCCATTAGCGAACTCAACTTCTATGTCGAAAACGGACTGGAACCCCTCTTCCTGGATGTCGATTGCACGCCCAATCCTGCCCGAATCCAGACCACTTTCCACCTCATCCACGACCGTATCGGTACGCAGATGGATGTGAAGCTGGATGTCTACGACACCTCAGGTCGTCACCTCTGGACCCATGCTGAGAATGGCGTGTCCTCGGACAATACCTTTACTTTCAACTGGGACTTGACCGTGGATGGTGGCCGTCGACTGCATACCGGTCTGTACCTCTATAAGATAAGTATTAGCACAGAAGGCAGCACCTATGCCTCAAAGACCAAGAAACTGATTATTTTCACTCATCAATAAACAACGCGATTATGAAGACAACAAAGATAATAACAATGGCATTTTGCCTGTGTCTGGGACTGACAGCCAGTGCCCAGGACACCAAGAGCCAGTTCAATCCCATTGAACATGCCGTTATCTCACAGACCATTGCCCCCGACGCCCGTTCGGCAGGTATGGGTGATGTCGGTGTGGCTACCGATCCGGATGTGAACTCGCAGTATTGGAATCCTGCCAAGTATCCGTTCTGCATCAGTCGTGCGGGTATTGCCCTGAACTACACCCCGTGGTTGCGCCAATTGGTGAATGACATCGACTTGGCCTACGTGGCAGGCTATTATCGCATTGGCGACTATGCATCTGTCAGTGGTTCGTTGCGCTATTTCTCGTTGGGTGAGGTGATGACTGCCGACGATGCCAATGCCATGACGGTCAAGCCTTACGAGATGGCGCTTGATGTGGGTGCCTCGCTGATGTTGAGTGAGAAGTTCTCCATTGCAGCTGTCATCCGTTGGTTGTATAGCGACTTGCGCTACGACTATACCGAGAATGCCTCTCCTGCATCGGCCTTTGCTGCCGACTTGGCCTGCTACTATAACAATTACATCAACATCGGACGTCGTGAGTGTCAGCTCGGTCTGGGTATGAACATTTCGAACGTGGGTAGTAAGATTAAGTATTTTGGCGACGACCGTTCCAACTTCCTGCCTGCCAACCTGCGTATCGGTGCCTCGCTCATGGTTCCTGTCGACGAGTACAACCGCTTCACCATTGCTGCCGATGCCAATAAGTTGCTGGTGCCCACCGTTCCCAAGCAGAACGAAGGTGAATCGACCGAGGATTACCAGCGTCGCGTCATCGAAGAGTATAACGATGTAGGTTCTATCTCCGGTATCTTCAAGAGCTTTGGCGATGCTCCTGGTGGTTTCAAGGAGGAGTTGGAGGAGATTCAGTGGAGTGTGGGTGCCGAATATGTCTACCACGACCAGTTCTCCTTGCGTGCCGGTTATCACCATGAGTCCGAGAGTAAAGGTAACCGCAAATATTTCACTGTGGGTGGTGGTTTCCGCATGAGCGTCTTCTCGCTCGATGTGGGCTACGTCATTGCTACGGCAAAGACCAACCCGCTGGATCAGACACTTCGTTTCACCCTTGCCTTCGACATGGATGGCATCAAAGATTTGTTTAAAAAATGATTAGAGTAGGAATGGGTTATGACGTCCATCTGTTAGTTGCAGGTCGCGACCTGTGGATGGGCGGTATTAAGATTGAACATGAGTTGGGACTGCTGGGCCACAGCGATGCCGATGTGCTGATACATGCCATCTGCGACGCCATCCTGGGTGCAGCCAATATGCGCGACATTGGCTATCACTTCCCCGACACCTCTGCTGAGACCGATGGCATGGACAGCAAGATTATCCTGAAGAAAACCATCGAACTGATTGCCACCAAGGGCTATCACTTGGTCAACATCGATGCCACTATCTGTGCGGAGCGTCCCAAGATGAATCCCCACATCCCTGCCATGCAGCAGTGCATGGCCCAGGTCATAGGTACCGACCCTGACAATATCTCCATCAAGGCCACCACCACAGAGAAGTTAGGCTTTACGGGGCGTCAGGAAGGCATCTCGGCCTATGCCGTGGCGCTGATAGAAAAGTAATTAATAGATAACCTCCATCTTTTTCGTATCCATCAGGTGACGGTCCGTTATCTTGATGTCCGGAATCACAGGCAGAGCCATGAAAGCCATCGTGATAAACGGCGACTTCATCTTGCAGCCGATTTCCTTCACCATGTCCTGTATGCACATCGTACGGAAGGCTATCTCATGACCACCCATCGGCGCCATTATTCCCGCTATAGGCAGCGGAATATCCTTCATCTCGTTAGCACTGACAACCACCTGTCCACCTTGCATTTCTACAATACGGTTGATGGCCTTCACGATGTATTCGTCGTTCGAACCTATGGCTACAATGTTGTGGCAGTCGTGAGCCACTGAACCAGCCATAGCCCCCTCCTTGATTTCGAAACCGCGAACCAGTCCTACCACGGGCTTGGCTCCGGGCACGTAGCGGTTGTACACCACTATCTTCTGCACCTCCGTCCATGGATACTGCGAATCGAACAGCGGGTTACCCGTTATCTCCACCGCATCGTGGGTTGTCAGCAGACTACCGTCCGATGCATGTATGATGTGTGCCGTATCGCCAGGCTTCAGCTCCAGGCTGATGTCGGCAGCGGTAATGGGCGCAGCTACGAAGTTGTTGGGGAAGTCATAGTCCAGAATATGTTCGTCCACGTCCGCATGTTTCAAGGGCAGACTGGAGTTATAGTTGAACACCTCCGCTCCGCGGATCCATGTGCTCTCCACACGGAAGTGCGGTGTCAGATTGTCCACCGTGATGAAGGTGGCAGGGTCGCCCTCCTGCAACAGTCCCCAGCGCTGCTTGTAGTGCTTCTGCGCATTCACACAGGCAGCCTTCAGCACATCCCACAGCTCGAATCCGTCAGCCAGTGCGCGCTTCACTATCAGGTTGATGTGTCCACGCACAAAGTCGTCGGGATGGCAGTCGTCCGTACACAGCATCACCATGTTCGGACTCTCGTTAATCAGCGGACTCAGCAGCTGGTAGTCCTTAGCGGCACTTCCCTCGCGGATAATCACCTTCATGCCAGCCCTGATGCACGCCCTTCCTTCCTCCAGTGTCGAGCACTCATGGTCGGTAGTCACGCCTGCTCCCGCATACTGGTCGCGCTGGTGTCCCACCACTCCGGGTGCATGTCCGTCTACGGGCTTGTCGTGGCGCAGTGCAGCCTCAATCTTGGCCATCACCTCCTTGTCGCCAGCCAGCACACCTGGATAGTTCATCATCTCGCCCAGGAAACCAATGTCCTCGCGAGCCATGAGCGTCTCCGTAGCCTTGGCGTCAATCACCGCTCCGCAGGTCTCTATGTCGCCACCCACGGCAGGCACGCAACTCGGCGCTCCAAACAGGAAGTTGAATCGAGCCTCCTTGCCCGAGCGTATCATGTAGTCCACGCCCTCAATGCCCAGCACATTACCTATCTCATGCGGGTCGGCTATCACACCGATGGTTCCGTGACTCACGGCAATACGTGCAAACTTGTGAGGCACCATCATACTGCTCTCTATGTGTACGTGCCCGTCTATGAAACCCGGCATGATGTATGGCCATGGCTTCTCTCTTTCAGGCAAATCGCAGTGCTTCACCTCTATTATCTTCTCACCCTCTATCACCAGTTCGCCATCGAATATCTCGTGCCGAACCACATTGACTATATGTCCTTTAATGCTCGTCATACCTGTTTTGCTAAATTCTTAATCTTCTTCTTGTTATGGTCATTCTTCATCTTGATGACAAAGATGATAGCTGCACATCCGGCTGTAATGAAGTTGGTAATGAAAAAGAAGATACCCACCTCAATGCCCTGCCTAAAGCACAACATCAGTCCCTGACTCATAAAACACACACTTCCCAAGGTCATCATGCAGAAACCCGGTAGCGAGATACCGTCTGTCTGACGGGTACGAATTGTCTGGATTGCCTGGGGCAAGTAACCCAGGATAAGGCCAATGCTGCCTAACCATCCGAAAATTTGATATAAAAGATCCATAGTATTAAACGTTTAATCAGTATTGTGTTTATGCTGCAAATATACGAATAATAAATGTAACTTCCAAATGAATTGCCAAAAAAGTTCATTTACAAAATGAGACCACCAAATTTTGGCAGTCCCATTCTTACATCTTCCATCTTACATCATCCATCAATTCTGCCCCAAGTTGTCACCACCGGTGTTGCTGTTACCACCCTGGTTCTGGCTACCGCCATTCTCCGTAGAACCGACCCCATGATCCTCTATGTCGTGTTAAAGTCTGTCATATCAGAACCTCCTTGAAGAATATTTTGTAACTTTGCAACCAAATTCACATAGGATTGTATCATCATGAACGAGAATTTCGCTATACAGCTCTTTGAGGGCAAGAAAGTTCGCATCGTATGGGATGCAGAACAGGAGAAGTACTATTTCTCCGTTGCAGACATAGTACAAGTGTTGACCGACAGTGCTGATGTCAAGCAGTACATCAAGCGAATGCGGGCACGTGATTCGGAACTCAACTCTAAGTGGGGTACAATTTGTACCCCTGTTGAAATGTTGGCTCCAGATGGCAAGCGACGCAAGACGCAAGCCGCTGGATTATTTCAGGCTGGGCAATTCATTCGCAACGAACAATATCAATGGTAACAATAACTACATTGGCAATGTCTCTCTCAGCAACAACCTCCTTATCGAGAATGACTCTCTTCGCAAAGAGGTCGAAAGCCTGAAAGAGACCCTAAAGGCTAAAGACGAAGCCCTAAAGGCGAAGGACGATTTGATACAAGCAAAGACAGATTATATCGAGGCTCTGAAGGCTCAGTCACCCTCAAAATGATGAGCAAACAATCAAATGTTATTTCCTCATATGAAAAGTAAACAGCAAGTTTTCTTCTCTACAAGATCGGATCTTATCAAAATGATGTCTATTGTTGAAAAAAGAATTCCAATAGAATATGTTTTCTGCTTTCTATTTCTATGGTATTGCTATTCTTGTACATTAACACCAAGGATGGCAATACCTCAAGAATTAAAAAATGAACTCGTAAGAACAGGGCGTTACAATTCGTATGTAAGATACTTGAACCAGTCTTTGGACTCAAATAATGCAGAGGACTTATCATATTTTTTAAGTATAGATTATTTTTGTACTTTTTCCACAGGTTCGGAACATGGACAAATTTTATTAGATATATTACGGGAAAAAGGTGATACGTTGTTTTTCAAAGCCCTTACACTTCTAAATCAATCAGAAAAAATTAATGTTAAAGGGTACATCTTAATAGGGATAGATAATCAAAAAAAATACAATATCAGTAATCTTATAAAAGAATACCCTAAGTCATTTGGATATTTAAATATAAAACCATGGTAAATGATTTCCTACGGCTACGAACGTGAACAAGATAGGCTACGACAAGTTCGAGCAGCGCACCTACCTGAAGTACTGCAACGGCGCAGAGACCTTCTACAGCTACGACCCACAGCGTCGCAGGCTGCAGAACCTCGCAGTCAGCGTCAAGGGTACGGACATCATGGACAACGCCTACACCTACGATGCCGTGAGCAACGTGCTCAGCGTAGCGAACGGTGCATCAGTACCGCAGAGCGGCAAGGCAGGCGGGCAGATGGCACACACCTACACCTACGACAACCTCTACCGTCTGGCCACGGCCACCGGCACCTACACGGGAGCCGACGGCAAGAGCGCAGGCTACACACTTGCGATGGGCTATGACAACATGCACCGCATCACCTCTAAGAGCTAGCACCTGACGCAGCAGAACGTGCAGTTCAGCGGAACGCTCAACGCCGGCTACGACCTCACCTACACATACGGCACGGATGCGGGAAAGAAGTTCCTGCTCCAAACCGTCGGTGACGTGAACTACCGCACCGAGGAGACACCCGGTGAGGATGCGAATGTCAAGAACAGCCATGCCTACGAGTATGATGCCAACGGCAACCTCATATACGTCAATACCTCACGTGAGAAAAAGGACGGTGAGAGTGACGAGAAAACCGGTGAACGCAAATTGCGCTGGGACGAGGAGAACCGCCTGCTGTCGTCTGACGACAATGGATTCGTGACCAACTACTGGTAAGATGCCGACGGCGAGCGCACGGCCCACAAGCAGTGGACTTCTTTTTTTATACAATGAAGTTCATTCTATACGGAGAGAAAGTTCACATAGCATTCTTATCGGTTGCAGCTTCTTCTCGTCTTCCATCTCCTTGTTGACAATCTCATTGAAAGCAACCAAGCATTGTCTGCCAAACCACTCACATAGTTTCACCCTATCCTCAGGTGTAGCCCATCCAAGTGGTGCAGAGCCGCTATATACCAATGGCGAAATGCCATAGGGACAGGTGTGACTGACATCCGATGTAGTAAGTCAAGATGGTATCTCCAAAAGTAATTACAATTACTCCGAATAGAAATTAAAATACTCCGAAAGTAACGAAAATTACTTTCGGAGAAATAGAAATTACGATTTTACCCTCCCTTCCTCCCGTCACCCCTCTCAAATGCCGATGTACAGGGCGTTTGAGGCACGGGAGGGAGAATGATTGTCCCTCCCGTTACCCTCCCTTTTTTGGGTTCGCTCCCTCCCATTTTGAAAACAAGGGACCCTAGACGGGAGGGAGACGGGAGGGATGTTTGTTTTCCCTCCCGTCCGTGAACCTCAGTAAATAAAGGGATTCTGAGCGAAAAAGGGAGGAAGGGAGGGTATAATCGAAAAAAAACTTTTTTCTGATGCAAATAAGGAACGCTTATTGATGAATAAGGGACGGTTATTGGCAAATAACCCAAGGTTACGGGGAGATAACCTTGGGTATTAATAGTAGCCGCGAGTCCGTAGGCTTCGGACGCTCAGTCCGAGCCGTTCGGACTGGCAGTCCGTCGGGACGGACTAAATGAACCAGGGGGATTGGTACCTGTTTTAATAGAGCCACCTTCGTGTGGCTCTTTTCGGATAAGAAAAATGCCGCTACCCATCAACGAGCAGCGGCATCCAAAAGCCTATGTTTAACTAAAAATCCTTTTTCAAAACAATTCCGGTCTTTTGAACCGGAGGCCTGCCTCACAGCAGGAATATTTGATTTAATACTAACTTCTAAATAAAAGAAAGTTATGACCGCCTCACGGTGCCCACTGTTTTTCACACATTTAAAACTTTCTTTTTACCAATAACTAAAAACCTAAAACTATAAATATTACTACTAACCTAAAACAATCTATTATGATTCTTTGACTTCACTTAGTCAAAGTGTCGAAACAAATCTGAGTGTTATTGTTTGACGATGCAAAGGTACGAACATTTTTTGAACCACCAAATAGTTTTCACTTTTTTAGTGTAAAAACCCCACTGTTCTTGACATAAATCAAGTATTTGTGTGCGCAAACAACAGATGTTAACAATTTAATACATTGTTTTATAATTTTGGGACACAAATTTGGATGTTATCAGGAAAAGTGCTATCTTTGCATTTGTATTTGATAGCGTGTTAAGAAAATGAGAATTCTGATTATCAACACAAGTGAACGGACGGGGGGCGCTGCTGTAGCTGCCAACCGACTGATGGAGGCGCTGAAGAACAATGGGGTGAAGGCGAAAATGCTGGTACGCGACAAGGAAACGGACTCACTGACGGTTTGTGGGCTGTCTGCGAAATGGCGCACACAGTGGAACTTCCTGTGGGAGCGTTTCGTGATCTGGGTGCATCTGCACTTCCAGCGTGAGCACTTGTTTGAGATGGATATAGCAAACTGTGGCGTGGATATTACGAAAATGCCTGAGTTTGAGGAGGCGGATGTGATTCATCTGCACTGGGTGAATCAGGGCATGCTTTCGCTGGAAAACATCCGTAAGATATTGGCTACAGGGAAACCTGTGGTTTGGACGATGCATGATATATGGCCTGCGACGGCTATTTGCCACTATGCAAGGGGGTGTGAGGCTTTCCATACAGAGTGTAAGAATTGTCCGTTGTTGCCTGGATCTATAGACTTGGCGCATAAGGTGTGGAAGCGCAAACAGCGTATGTTGGAAGGACAGCGTGTGACCTATGTGGCATGCAGCAGATGGCTGGCGGAGGAGGCTCGCAAAAGTGCTCTGCTGAAGGGGCAGGTGGTGACCAACATTCCGAATGCGATAGATACGCACGTGTTCCGTCCGCAGGATAAGCAGAAGGCGAGGGAGGTATTAGGATTGCCCACGGATAAGCGAATCATACTGTTTGTATCGCAACGGGTAACGGACCCGCGTAAGGGTATGAGTTATTTCGTGGATGCTGTGAGGACGCTGGCTGACCTGCATCCGGAGATGAAGGAGAACACGATGGTGGCCATTCTGGGTGGACATGCGGAGGATGTAGCTGCACAGCTGGCATTGCCTGTGCATGCGTTGGGATATGTGAGTAAGCCACAGCGCATCGTAGAGGTGTATAATAGTGCTGATGTGTTTGTGTTGCCTTCGTTGGAGGACAACCTGCCTAACACGCTGATGGAGGCGATGGCTTGCGGAGTGCCTTGTGTGGGATTCCAGGTAGGTGGTATTCCGGAAATGATCAATCACCAGCAGAATGGATACGTGGCAAAGTTTCGCGATGTGGACGATTTGGCTGCAGGCATCAGGTATGTGTTGGACGAAGCGGATTATGCTCAACTGAGCAAGCAATGTGTGATGAAGGTGGCTCATAGCTACTCGCAGCAGAGTGTGGCCAACCGCTATCTGGAAATATATGAAGCAGCCATGCAACCCAAACAATTGAACAAATGATACGGATATCGATAGTTACCATTACCTATAACGCAGCGCGTAGCTTGCAACGGACACTGGACAGTGTGCGCAGTCAGCAGTATCCGCATATAGAACACCTGATTATTGACGGTGCTTCGAAGGATGATACCGTAGAGATAGCGGAGGAATACAAAAAGACGAGTCCGCACGAGGTGAGGATACAGTCGGAAGCAGACAAGGGACTGTATGACGCCATGAACAAGGGACTGCAAAAGGCTACGGGCGACTATGTAGTGTTCCTGAATGCGGGCGATTCGCTGTATGCGGAGGACACCATACAGACGATTGCTGAAAAGGCGGAGAGCAGACCTGCTGTCATCTATGGCGACACCGCGACGACGGATGCAGAAGGCAACTTCCTCAGACTGCGCAGACACAGGCCCCCCAAGACGTTGACGTGGCGCTCGTTTAAGAAGGGTATGCTGGTGTGTCATCAGGCTTTTTATGTGCGTTTGGATATAGCGCGTGAGTTTCCCTATAACCTGAAGTACAGACACTCAGCGGATGTGGATTGGTGTATCCGTATCATGAAGGAGGCAGAGCGCAGAGGACTGGCTTTGGTGAATGCGCACGTGATAGTGGCTAACTTTGAAGAGGGTGGCGACACAACACAGCATCATCGTGACTCGCTGATGGAACGATTCAACGTGATGGCTGAACACTATGGCTACATTCAAACCATCCTCCTTCACGGATGGTTCGTAGTTCGGGCCGTATTCAAGCGCTGAACTAAAGGATGCGAATGCGAAGCTGATACTTCTTGGTCTTATCGATGGTGTATTTCTTCAATACGCCCGGGCCACAACTGCTATTGCCCAATCCCATGACAGCGCAATCGATGCTGAGGTAGGTCTTGCCCTGGTCTTGCAACTCGTAATCGTGCGACTTGGATGCCAGATACTGGGCAGAGTAGGGCAGGGCTGAGAAGGAGAAGGCCTTATCGACAGCCTCAATGCGCAGGGTCTTACCCTTCTTCGTCTTCAACTCAACCATCGTGCAGTCTTCATGATTGCCTGAGTCCTGAGGACGGGGATAATGGACATACTGCTGGGAAACGGTAGATTTCCACAATCCGATAGGACAGGACTGCTGGCGATCGGGATAGTTGTCCCAAGGACCACGACCATACCACGACAGCTGTTCGTAGTCGCGAGGCAATTCAATCAGAATGCCCAAGCGTGGAATTTCTGGCAAAGAATCAGGAATTTCGAAAGTGAAGGTGAACTCATTGCCATCCTGCTCGGTTGTCATAGGAATGGTAAGCGTGTCGAGTCCGCAGCGTTTCCAGTCCTTGGCGAGCCAATTGCCAAAGCTCTTGTCATTGTCTGTAGGCGCACGATAAACCTGCGGTTTGATGGAAGATACAAGAGGTAAGAGGGAAGCGGGAAGGGGCTTCTTCTTCGACTTCTTGGCTTTGTAGGGCAAAGGTTGGGGAACAGGATGTTCGGCAACTTCGCCACAGAGCTTTGCAGCCTCGCCATAAACGGTCTGTACCTCGTAGTATTTGGGTGTCAGGGTGCGGTCGCTCATCACGACACCATTCATGCAGAAAGCATGGAGATTGGGCTTGTCGCCAAAGTCGCCCCCATAAAGCACGGCATTATCGGGTGCGGTAGCAAATTTTTCATTTTTCACTTTTAACTTTTCACTTAAAGCTATGCCCTGATCTACCCAGTCCCAGATGAAACCACCCAGCATGCGGGGATTGGAGTTGATTTCGTCCCAATACTCCTTGAAGTTGCCAAGGGCATTGCCCATGCAATGGGCATATTCGCTGGTAAGAACGGGGCGTGGACCTCCATCGGAGCCTACCCACGTACAGCGGTCGCCCGAACGATGGGCGATTTCCAACAAACGTTCCCAACGGGCATTCTCAGCACGTTCCTTATCGCTGCCTTCAGGGATGCCTGGATTCAGGTATTCTTCCATGACACGAGGATAGAAGCGCGAGATGACATCGACGGTAGAAGGGTCGGGATTGCCTTGTGCGCCCTCATAGTGAACAGGACGGGTGGGGTCGAATTCATGAAGCCAAGCAGACATGGCAGCTTGGTTGGGGCCATAGCCACTCTCGTTGCCCAAGCTCCAGAAGATGACCGAAGGATGGTTCTTGTCGCGCTCAGCCATGCGGATGGCACGATCGAGGAAAGCGTCGCCCCAATCGGAGGTGGAAGCCAAGGTGCCACGAAGTCCGTGTGTCTCGCAATCTGCCTCGTCCATCACATACATACCCATAGAATCGCAAAGCTCATACCAGCGAGGACAATTGGGATAGTGGGCCAAGCGGACAGCATTGATATGGGCAGCTTTCATCAATTGGAGGTCTTGGAGCATGCGCTCTTCCGACATTACACGAGCGGTGTAGGGGTCGTGCTCATGACGATTGACACCCCGAATCTTGATGGCTTTACCATTGATGAGCAGTTGACCATTCTTGATATGAATATCGCGGAAGCCCACCTGCTGTCGGGTGTTCTCGATGGTTTGGCCATTGGGGTCTTTGAGTTCCAGTTTCAGGGTGTATAGGTTGGGGTGCTCAGCACTCCAAAGACGAGGATTGCTGACCTTGATTTCCATGCGGTTGAACTTACGATGGCCACGCTGGGGGTACCATTCGTTCATGCGAGCTGCTTTGTGCTGGAGGTCGAGGACTTCAGAGGCTGCAACGGAATCGCAACCTACGCAGGATGAGCCATCCATGAGGGTGGCTACGAGTTGATAGCCTTCGCCTGTTTCATCCTTATAGACGGAGAACTGAGGATTGATGGCCAGCGTCCAACCATCCTTGTCTTGGGTGGTGCGCACAGCGACATCTCTCAAGCGGACATCCGGGGTGTGATATAGCAAGACGTCGCGATGAATACCACCAAAGCGCCAGAAGTCCTGGTCTTCGAGATAGGAACCATCGCTATATTTATACACCTCGATGGCTATCTGGTTTTCTCCTTTCTTGATATAGGGGGTGATGTTGAACTCAGAGGGTTCCATAGAGCCCTGACTATAACCCACTTGCTGGCCATTGATCCAAACGTAGAAGGCTGACATGACGCCCTCGAAGCGGAGGAACGTCTGACCTTCTTTCCATTCTGCAGGAAGGGTGAAGGTGCGACGATACTGTCCTGTAGGATTGCGCTCTACGTAGGTTGTCCACTCCTTCTTGGGTTCCTTCATGACATAAGGCGGGTCAATCTTGAACGGATAACCTGCAGAGATATAAATAGGTGTGCCATAGCCATTTACCTCCCAGTTAGCAGGAACAGCCAACGTCTTCCAGCTGCTGGCATCAAAGTCAGTGCGATAGAAGTCCTTGATGCGTTCGTCGGGTGTCTTTGTCCAACGGAACAGCCACTCTCCATTGAGCGACAGCATACGGTCGCCTTTGCTTTCGCCAAAGGGAATGAAGTAGGCTCGTGCTGGTTCACGATTGATTTGCAGCACGTGGTTGTCTTCCCAATCGTGATGATTCTCAGCTGACGAGGATGCGAATGGGAGAAATAGGGCTAATAGCGATAGTAGGGGATATTTCATTGTACTTCCAGTTCTTTAAATTCTACATCTTTGGTGTCTATGCGGACTGTGTAGGTGCCAGCATTAATCTGGGTGCCTGTGGTGGTAGACAGCATCTTAAACTTATTGGGTGTCGGGGGGAAGGTGACATCCCTGTCAACCAATACGGTTCGCTTGGAATCGGTGATGGTCATACGAGCTTTCACAGCACTACCCGTCGTGTTCTTATAACGGAATCGGAGGGCGTACTCTTGACCTAAGCCTGGCTTGATGATGAAGGTGGTATTTTGAACTTTGAACTTTGAACTTTGAATTTTATGATTACCACTACTTGTAATGGGTTGGTAAATGCTGGCAGGACGGGCTTCTGTGTCCTGAGGCATTTCCTCCTTGGGAAGTTTGGCAATGGTATCGGTGTCGAAGGTGTGCCATGAGGCGACCTGTGCTGCTTGTCGCTGTGCTACAGCGACAGACTTAACATGGGCAACAGCAATGCCACAGATGATGGCTTGACCAGCCTTGACCTCTGGGAAAGAAATGCGGATGCGACCTGCTTTTGCCTTGGCTGTTACCACACGCTTCAGGGCTCCACAGTAACCAGCTTCTGCCCATGGGTCAAGGTCATCAATTACCGTTTCGCCATTGATGGCTACATCAAAGATGCGCATACCTTCATAGTCATCTTTCTCGCCACCATCCTTGCCATGCCATGGTTCTGTGAAGTATAGCTCAACGCGATACTCTCCGTCAGGAACGGGGAGGTCGTACCACAAACGATGACGCCCGAAGCGGAAGAACTGGAAGAGTTCGGGGCTCTTGGTGCCATGAATTTTCTCTGCGATATGACGTTGGCTGGCCTGATAGGGATGCATGCCAAAGTCCTGACCCCAGGAGTGGCTGTAGAGCGTGTCGTCAGCTATCCATTGCTGGCCAAACTCATCGACAAAAGCATCGCCACCACAATTGATGCGATAGAGGTAATGATAGTCCTCAGCGCCCTTGACAAGGTCGTGGTTCCTATCCGCAGCAGTGGGAAGGGTTGAGGCAAGACCTTGGCTTACAGGATAATAGCGGTTACGATACATATAATAGGCTGGGGTAGGCTCTTCCCAGATGGTAGCAAGTCCTTTGTAGTTGATGGGCCCAATCTTGTCGATGCGACGCAGGGCTCCATCGGGCTGGGTGCGCCCTGGATTGTCGTGCGAGATAAAGAGCCATTGGAAATGTCCGCAGACGCTATCTTTGGCACTTTCAGCCAAACGGGCCTTCGTTTCCAATAGCTTGGTAAACGATTCCTCACTATACTTTGCTGCACCATGCAAGTCGATGGTGCGCCATGCGCCATACTCACCATTAAGCAGTTGTTCTGGACGCTTCAATTCGTTGTCATAGTTTTCTGCTGAGCCACCATAGGTGCCACTCCAGTTCTGGATGACATTCCAATCAGTACCCTCGCCGCCATTGCAGGTTGTGATGGCACGCTGGTCTTGGCAGGTGGGGTCAAGACTGCGAATGATAGCTGAGCATTCTTCTGCAAACTCGCGTGATAGGATGCTTTCGTTCTGCAATCCCCAAAGGATGACGCTGGGGGAATTGCGACGCTCCTTAATCCAACGTACCAGCAGACGCTTGAAGGTTTCGCGGAATTGGGGTGTGTCGTACCAGATATGGGCAGAATACTGACTCCAGAAGAGCATGCCTTGTTCATCGAAAAGCTGCTGATAGAGCAGGTTGTGGGGCTGGTGAGCCTCGCGGAAAGCATTGAAGCCAGCATTACGGATTTGCTTTACACGTGAACGAATCTGTTCTGGGGTAAAGGCGTGGCTATTGCCAAGGATATGTTCGTATTCGCAAGTGCCATTGATGAAGACGGGTTGTCCGTTGAGATAGAAGCGGTTGTCTTTTGCCAACGTAGAACTTACAGAACGGTTGCGAAGGACAGGCCACGAGATGCTGCGAATACCAAAGGGAGTGCGTACTTCATCGGTGGTTTTGCCCTCGCGCTTAATCATCGTCGTAAGGTTATAAAGATAAGGATCTTCAAGGCTCCAACGATGGGCATTCTCTATACGTTCTGCATGACGGATAGTCCTTGTCTCGCCAGCATGTAGTGACAATGTCTCTGCATAGCGGAATACCTGCTTGCCAGAGGCCAGCGTGAACTTGTTGACGAGTTCGATGGCTTGTTCTTGCTGGGTGTAGTTCTTAACCTCTGTTTCGATAAAGACAGAGTCGCAGGCTGCATTGTTCCAGATGTGAACACCAAAGGGTTCGATGCGGACGTTGTCTGTCTCCATCAAGGTGACAGGACGGAAGATGCCAAAGGGTTGCGAGCCTTCCGAGAAGCCCCATTCGCTGCTACATCCACCACAAACCCAAGGCGAAGCCGTCTGCATGGCAGGATGATTGACATCTATCTTGAGTTTGTTTTCACCATGATGGAGCGCATCTGTGATGTCGAGCGTCCAAACGGTGCGTCCTACGAGTTCTTCTGGATATTGGTGACCGTTGAGGGTAACAGTGGCATAAGTGCCAATGCCTTCAAATTGCAGGAAATAGCGTTTGCCCTCTTGTTTCTCAGTGGTGAAGGTCTTCTCATAGGTGGCTTTGCCATGCAGGTTGCCATGACGGAGTTGGCGATAGCCATAGTAATCGTCGAAATTATGGGGGAGGGTGGTGCTTACGACGGAATCGGGAGCCTCTGTAAGCCAAGCCTTCCAATCATCGTTGAGCGATGTGAGGGTGCGACGACCTTTGCGCTCAGGCTTTGGGAAGGTGACGTTGCTGCGTCCCATGGGAACACTAGTGGCGACAGCAATACCACGCTGCTGGTCGTTGTTGACAGCACAATAGAAATGATAAACCACGCCATCGTGCTTGACGACATACGACTTATGGGCAAACATCTCATCATAAGGTTTAGAAGGAATGATGAGGTCTTCGCCATCCCACGTCTGCCAATGGATGAGGTCGCGAGAGACAGCAAAGGTGTTGAAGGCGTTATACTTACGACTGGGGTCGTAGGCCTTGAAGTAGAACATGACGTAGAGGTCGTCCATCTTGGCAATCTGTGCATCGCCCGTGATGATGCCACCTACCTCATTAGCGAAGACGGGATTGCCTTCGTAGCGCTTCCACTTTTTCAGGTCGTTGGAGAGGGCGATACCGATGCGCTCGGCCTTGAGATTGTTGGCAGGATTGATGCCACCGGCATTATAGAACATGATGAAGCGGTACTTCTTTAGTTCCTTGGGCATGGCATTTCTCATTTCTCCTTTGACTTTCCCTTCGGCCGTCGACCGTTGGTTCTCATTTCTCACTTCGTAGATAGTACTCTTATACTGTACCAGCTTCTCCCACCACTGCACGTCTTTATCGTTGATGCTGAGCAAGGGCTTGTTGGCTGATTGCCATTCATGCGCTTGAGTGATGTCGCTATCCGTCCAGGCTATGCCAATGTTCAGTGGTTCACGAACAGCCTCATAGCCAGTGCCATGTCCACCGATGTAGGTCATCCAATAGTTCTTCTTGTATTTTGAAATACCATAGTTCCCAGCCCATGTCCAGTCGATGAGTGCAGGGAATCCACCACGCTGGTTCATGTCCCATCCGTCCTCTTTATAAGAAAGGATGCGTCCCTCGGTATTCCAATGTAATAGGTCGTCAGAAGATGCCAGCCACGTCTCATATCCTCGTCCGTCCAGTCCGTCTTTTCCATTATAAACCACATACGTCATCAACCATTTGTCGCCAACACGGAAGACTGTAGGACAATCAATCTTATGATAGTTGTCTGCAGGGGCCACCACCATACCATATTTGTAGGGGGTGCGCACTTCATTGTAGATGCGCTGCATGACCTCTTTTTCAATGCATAATGCATAATGCGTAATGCATAATGAGAGGGTAGTCAGCAAGAATTTTTTCATCATCGTAATTATGAATTATGCATTCTTCATTATTCATTATTTCTGGAATAGCCAATCGACCTCGCTAGAGGGTCCGTTAAGGCCACAGTCGCGAGGATTGATGTCGCTCTGGGTGAAACCTGCCACCATCAAGATGCCTTTAGGCAGACGGATGGTGTTGCGACCTGCAGGGAGAGAATATTGATGGATGTTCACTTTAGGCAGTTGTACGATGCTGATGGCATTGGTAAGGATGGGCTCAGCCTGTCCGTACTCGTTGCCTGTAGCATCAATCTCCAGTTTGGGAGCCTTGGCAAACTTCTTGTCGTCATCTTTGAAAAGTCCTACAAGAAGTTTTACAGGTTTGTCGCTCTCATATTCGATGCTCGTTCCAACAATGCGGGTGGTATCACGATTCAGTACAAGGGCCTGCAAACCTACAAGTTCTGGTGCAAGACTATCGACGGGGGTATCAGGGCGATTCTCAAAGAGGATGGCACCTTTCTGAAGACTTTGAACTGTGAATTTTGAGTTTTGAACTTTATGAATTGTCACGTCCGCTGGTTTTAAAGGATTGATAAGAACATCCGTTTGAGCCACAGGGTGCTTCAGTTTTTCGATGTGGCCTTTGAAAGCATCAAGTTCTTCTTGATAAACCTTAGCCAGTTCGCTCCATGTCTTCATCTTACCACCATCGCCCCCAACGGGGATGCGACGCTGGGCAGTCTGCATGGAATTGGCATAGAGATACCACTGATCCGTCATACGACTCAGGTCGTACCAAATGCTGAGACTTTGTTCCAGCCATTTCTCTGCTGTTTCCAAGTGGGCAATGTCTTTCGTCCATTTGTAGCGTAGCACTTCTGCAGCAGCACGCACCTTCAGCTGGAAAGCCTTGGCAAAGGTGGCATAGCAGAGGAAGTCGTTCCACACCCGCTCATATTCCTCAGCATGACGGGTTGGTTTGGTACCAACAGCACCCATCTCGATGAGGGCACGATCGCCATGATTCACACACTGGTCAACAATGTCGAATGGTAGTTCACCCTTGTGAGCCTGTCCTTTGTATTCCTTCTCAATATACTCGATGAGCTTCTCACCCTCAGGTCCACAGCTCTCGTAGAAGCCAGGATAGATGGTGTATTTGTAAGGGTTCACCAATTCGCCCATGGTCATGCCCAAGAGCAACGTCTGGCGATTGCCTTCCGTGATGCCAAAGCGACGCAACAACTTAGGTGCTATCTCGCCTGCCTCATCGTAAGCATTCAGCAGATGACTTGCAGCAATGGTGTCGATGCCATAGTAATCAGCTAACTCCTTTTTCCAAAACGACTTGTCTGCACCACGCTGGTCATTCCAACTGTAACGTCCCCAAGCCTGATACCACATCCAGTCGCGATTCAACTGCTTCAAGCGCTCACCATTAGGCAACTTATCAGCTGTATAAGGCCAATCCCAATAGGAAGCCTGTGGATAAAGATGCAAACCCTTGGAGTGATGCACACGATGCATGGCCTGAACGGTCTTCTGGATAAAGGCAGGACTGCTCCAGCGCCAGGGCTCGAGGTTAGCAAGGATATGTACATTATCAATATGTACAGGAGCAGCGGCTGCCAATTGACGATGGGTCTCGCCCCAAGGTCCACCAGGCTCATAGGTTGTCAGCGATTCGCCTGTATATTTCGACATGGTGTAGATGTTAGGATAAAGGGGCAACGACTCTTTGAGAACCAACGGTCCATCGGTATCGTGCGAACGAAGCACCACAGGAGGAATGTCTGTTCTACCGCTAGCCTTCAGTCCGTCCTTGATGCCAGGGATAATGGTTTCCTTCATCCAGATGACGTCATCGTCAATGGTAGCCATTGCTTCGCCTAAACATACCAGCAGTCCGACATTGGGATAGTTCTCGATAAAGGCTGCGATGCTCTTGCGAGTATAGTCAGAGATTAGTGGGGTGATGGGACGATGACGATCCTGTGTCTTCAGTCCATAGTGGTCAGCGAAAGGCTTGCTCAAGATGATGTTATAGAACATCTGGATGACCCAGATGCCTCGCTTGTCAGCCTCATGGGTCAGGAACGAGAATATTTCCTCGTTCTTCTTGAAGGTCTCCTCGTCCACTTCTAGGGCAAAGGGATAATCCTTCAACTTCACCAACGAAGCGAAGGGGTGACCGTTCCAGAGGTAGAGCGAGTTCATCTTGTTCTCCACCAACATGTCGAGGTATTTTATCCACTCTGCTTTGTCGTAGAACCATGGGAAATTCTCTGGGGTATAGGGATACTCATATACTGCATGTCCAGGCAAGTAAACAGTCTTTTGCAGTCCGATGCAGGTGCCACGCATCACCATTCCTGGTGTTTCTGTGATGGGTTGTATATCCAGCGAACCTGTCGTCTTGATGCGCTCAGCCAATTCCACACAACCGTAGATGACACCCGTAGCGTCATTACCCGTCACAGTGATGCCTTTTTTGTCTTTGGCTATTGTGTATCCTTCTGTTGTTCCGCTGTTTGCGTTCGAAAGCGTAATCTTGCAGTCTGCTTTCTTGGGACTGATGGTATAACCCATCTCCGTTAATTTCTTCTGCAGGTATTCTGCAGCATATTGCTCACGTGCTGATGCTTTCTTTCCTGTCTGGATGCTCACTCGTTGTGCCATAGCCGTAATGGCTAATAGGGCGATAACAGCAATGACTGTAATTCTCTTCATTTTTAAAGTAGTTTTATTATATAAAAAAGACTGATAACATCGTTATTTGTCATCAGCTAATGTATACAATAGAGTCCATAGTACACTTTAGTCAAGCTCTGACAAGATGCTAATGACTCTCCGATGACTCTCTAATTACTCTCCTAAAAGTCTCCTGTTCAACTCATGCTTTCCTACTCTCCAGTCATATCTTTCCCCTGCTTCACCTATAGCTGTTGTTCGATTGTTGTTCGATTAAACAACGGACAACAAACGCACAAAAGACGAATATTAAACGAACAAAGATAAGCACTGATACTTAGGTGAATGGGGGCAGAGGTAATGTTACTAATGCCCTAAACATACTTTCTTTATGAGCCTTCTTAGAGTTCCGTTGGAGTTATTTGAGTTCGTTACTGTAAAGGTAGTGTTACATGGGTAATGTCTTTAATGAAATGTTAAATTTTTGCCTTAAAGATAAAATATTTATAGAATAATTTGGTTTATATTATAAACTTCTTTATCTTTGCACCGTGAACCGGACACAATAGGCCAAAGACGTGCTTTCTGCAGGAGCACGGACGAGGCTAGAGAGTAGTAAAGCAAATGTAGAACAACTTTAAAATGAAACAACAATGGAAGAAAAAAGTAATCTGACAGCCGAGCGCAGTCTAGAGATTATTAGAGAATCAATAGAACGCAGTCAGCGAACCATCAACAAGAATTCGGCCCTGCCGCTTATTTGGTGGGGAGTCTGTGTTGCCGTATTTTCACTTTTTATCGCATACCTGTGGAAGAATCATGGTGGGCCAGTGTGGAATATGCTTTGGGCCGTATTATGGTTGATAGGATATGCAGGCAATTGGATGATTGACAAGCGAAGGGAGAGCGTACCTACAACCTTTGTGGGGAAAATCGTTAGTTATGTGTGGTCAACATTTGGCATATTCTGCTGTGGTATAGGCATGATATTCGGTTTTATCGGTTGCGGTGTGTTACCAATGGAACTGATTTTGCCCAAAGTGTATGCATTTGGCTGCATTACAAGTGTCATCTCCTTGTGCTTTGGAATGGGTACAACCATCACGGGACTTGTCATCCGAAACCGCATCATTCAGGTATGCGGTCTTATCGCGGGTATCGGCGGATTTTTCGGTGCTTTTCATTTCTCTGGTCATACACAACTCTATGTGATGGCTATTGTGGCCTTGATTGGTCTGGTTGTGCCAGGCATAACGATTCTCTTGCAAAACCAGAAATAAGGAGGTACGAACATGTTCAAGCCATTAGACCCCCTGCTTCACTCCGAGTTGCGACTAGCCGTGATGTCGCTGCTCATCAGTGCAGAAGAAGCCGAGTTCCCATACATCAAGGAGCAGACGGGAGCCACGGCGGGCAACCTGAGTGTGCAGATAGACAAACTCTCGGCAGCGGGCTACATTGAGGTGGAGAAGACTTTTAAGGGCAAGAAACCCTGTACCCTCTGCCGTATCACACCTACAGGACTGAAAGCTTTTGAGGAATATGTTAAAGCTCTGAAAGGTTATCTTAATGTAAAAAAGACATGAAGACAAGATTTATCATTCTATTTTTATTGATTGGCTTCATAGCTATCGTAACAAAAGCACAAGTCTGTGACATAAAAGGCGATTGGACGGGAAAGCTGAGTGTGTATGGAAATGAAATTCCACTTGTGTTCCATTTTGATGGTGAGAAATGTACGATAGACTCGCCTGACCAAGGCGCAAAGGGTATTCCTGCCCAGTTGGAACGCACGGCAATGGGCATCAAAGTCGCCGTTCCGTCTATCAATGCCAATTATGAGGGTGTCAATATAAGCGATTCCGTTATGGGTACGTTCAAACAACACGGGCAGTCGTTCCCGCTGACTCTCAAACCAGGCTCAGTGAAACGTAACCGTCCGCAGACCCCAACGCCTCCCTATCCGTATCAAGCGCAAGAAGTGAATTTCAGAAACGGCGATGCCGTATTGAAAGGTACGCTGGTCACACCAGAAAATGTTTCCAGTCAAACCCCGGTACTGTTGATGGTGACAGGCAGCGGCCTGCAAAACAGGGATGAGGAAGTCTTTGAACACAAGCCGTTTGCTGTGATTGCTGACGCTCTGGCGCGGCAGGGCTTCGCTACGCTTCGTTATGACGACCGTGGCTTCGGCGAATCAAAGGGCGACCTCGTGAATGTCACCACAGAAGACCTCAAAAACGATGCTTTGGCAGGAGTGGAACTCTTGCGTAAACAGTTTAACCGTGTGGGCATACTTGGGCATAGCGAAGGGGGCACCATCGGACTGATGTTGGCAGCCGAGGGTAAAGTGGACTTCGTGGTGAGTCTGGCTGGAGGTGTCGTTTCGTTTGAGAAAACACTATTGGAACAAAACCGATGGACACTTCAAAAGACTGGATACTCGCGAGATGTGATAGACCGCTATTGTACGGCACTCGAAAGCCTGTTCGACGATCTGAAAGCTGGCAGAAATCCTGAAACGACCAACTACGGCCTACCTACAGAACTGGAGAAAAACCTACAAATAGCAAAAGTACAGAGCAGTACACCCTATATGCGCTATTTCCTTGCACTGGACTTGACCGACCGTCTGGGAAAAATAACCTGTCCTGTGCTGGCACTGAACGGAACAAAAGACCGTCAAGTGAACAGCGAAGAAAACTTGAATGCTCTTATGGACAGGTTGGCTGGTCAGAAAGAAATCAAAGCCATAGAAGGACTCAATCACATGTTCCAGCACTGCAATACAGGCGATCCGAGCGAATATAAGGATATCGAAGAAACTTTTGCGCCAGAAGCCCTTGAAGTCATCATTACATGGCTGAAGATGTTTAAATAGCAAGAGCTTGATAAGAGGCTAATTAGTTGTCTGCCAGACGGCGCAGCTCCTTTAACCCAAATCAGTCTAATGACCGATTTGGGTTTAATGTCTCAAGAACATTTTCGAGTTCTTCGACATTCCGTGGACTGGCTATGATGGTACCATCAGGACCAATGACTATTGTCTCTGGCCACGAGCAGATGCCATATAAATTCCAAGCCGCTTTCGTAGCCAGTTGTGGCCAGGGGAGTTGCTCCTCTTTCAAACGCTCACTCCACTTGCTGTTAGGGTTATTGATGGCATCAGTAGCCAGACTGATGATTTCGACATTTTTTGTCTTGTGATACTTCTCATAGAGTATGCGCAACTGTGGCAGAATGTCAAACTGGTCGTGATGCCAGCTCTCCCAGAAGTGTAGCACTACATATCCTTTGCCTACATACTCTTTCAGTTCATGATAGTTACCCAGTGTGTCCACAAGCAGCACGTTCTCATAATGTTTTCCTGGGAAACGTTTCTCCAAACCGGCCACGTATTCTTTGACAGGAGCCATCAGCAGATGGTTGACGTAACGGAAATTGTTGCTTACAAAGGGCTTCAACTCGTCGTAGGTCAGTTCAGAATAAAACCTGTAGAGGGCGTAAGTTCTCAGCAGGTCGTCTTTGCCAGAGAAGATGACTTGTCGATAGCGCTCACATTGTCTGTTGATGGCAGTATCCAATTCTGCACGGTTCTTTATTTTCAGCATACGCACTCGTTCTGCTTCCGTCTCATTCACGAAGTTGTTGCGCAGTTGCGATGCTTTTGAACTTTTGACGGAACCATGCTTCAGGTCTGCCTTGACGGGTTGGCCATCGACCCAAAAGTAGGTCATAGAACGATTGTCTAGCAAGAGGTAGCATACCTCATCTTTAGGCAACTGACAAGTAAAAGAGAAGCGACCGTTTTTAACAGGAAATCTTCCAAACACCTCAGAATGTGACACACCACGTCGGACGCTGACACTATCGACATCGTCAGGGGCTGTGCCACTAATCTGACAGTTAACCAGTTGCAGGTCTGACGATTCATTTACTACCAGTCCATTGTAGGTCACAAACTTCATAAGCTGTGAGGTGGTAACAGAGGATGACACTATCATGGCAGGCCGACTCTTCACTTCGCCGCCCTCATCCTGATAGTGCTCGCTCTTCTTGTAGAGCGTATAGCAGGTATAGCCAAACATTTCCTTGTGTTTCTGTCCGACGGCAGACTCGGTGAAAGGATGAAGGATGTTAATCAGCGTGTTGTACTGTTCACGGGTCAGCGTGTTGGGATAGCCGTCACACATTTTGTGAAGAATAACTACGGCAGCCGTCTTTCCTTCTGTTGTCTCACGCTGGTATATTTGACAGGTTTGCCTGACCTTGGCCAGCAATTCCTCGTATGTCTGAGGGGATGATGAATCAGGAGCGTACTTGATAGTGGCTGTCAGTTCCTGCTCCTTTCGCTCAGAATAAGGCCGGATGAAAGGCATGTGCCCGAGCTTCTTGGCATGAATCTCAAAGATGGTACCATTCATCAGCCATGTATTCCCTATCTGCTTGTCCTGCTTTATCTGCTGTTCCCACAACAAAAGAAGGGCATAGCGATAGCCGTTTGTCATGTCGAAGGACAGTAGCCGGATGTTCTGTTTCTTTCCAAATACATACTTCCCGCTTACGTAACCATTAGTATTTCCTAATGACCATTGTATGCCAGATATCAATGGATCTCCTTCTTTTGCGTCATGCATGTAGATTTCCTTGGCATGCATCGCTTCACTACGCAAGGTCTGTTCCAGTTCTTTCAGGTGCGGAAACAGGATTGTCGAGTTATCGCTGTCCATACCAAACACCATACTGAAACTGTAAGCAATCGTCTTACTGCCCGAAACTTCGTCGCTGTTGACTACTCGTCCTTTGTCAACGTTATACTCGCCGGAGGCAACGAAAGCCTGCAGCTTATCATGGATATTACGAACGGCATCGCTCACCTGAGCCTGGGCTGATAGAGCCAGAATCAGGAATATCACCATAACAATCGTTCTATTCTTCATCATCATTATTTATTACAGGGTTCATAATTGCGGCCTCGTTGGAGTGGACATCTTTATGCAACTCATTCAGGATGTAGTTGTTGACAATGCGCTGCAGTCGCTCATCAGCATGCATCACTTTATGAATACGTTCTATATAAAGGCTGTCCTCAACCAGGGCCAGTTCGCGTTCTATCTTGTTGATATAGTAGTCAAGGCTGTCAGCTGTCGAGGCTGCATCCTCTAACCTCACAGTCTGATGATGCCGTACAACTAATTTTATGTCTGTTCTATTAGCCTTGTATTTTGCCTCTTTGGCTGACAGCTCTCCACTAAAATCGGCTGTATATGCTTTACTGTCCGTGTTCAGTCCGCTCCCGTCGGACTTGGAGTTCACTCCTGTCAGACTTGGAGTCCGCTCCCGTCGGACTAAATCGTTCTGTGCTATCGGCTTTTCATTTTCTCTGGTATCCATATTCGTCGTTAGCATGACAAGCAGCATGATGCAGGCAGCGATGGCGACGACAGTGGCTATGTAAATCCGGACCCGCTTAGCAGGCTTGGCCTTTGGACAATCCAAGTCTGGCAGGCTGTCGATGATGCGGTTCGTCAGTTCATCAGGGTCGCTGATGACGGGCCTTTGTTGCTGCAAACTATTGAGTATGTCGTCAATCTTCTTCATATCCTAAGTCTTTTAGTCGTTTACGTATAGTCTGGCGAGCCACATAGAGATTGCTTTTCACTTGTCGGGCATCCATTCCTGTTATCTGCTCAGCTTCCTGCGAGGAAAGCCCTTCCAGTTGGCAGAGCGTGAACACAAGCCGTTGCTTCTCGCTCAGCCCTTCAGCCAACAGCCTGACAATAGATATCCATTCGCTGTTCTCCAACGTTTGTTGACTGTCGCTATCAGAGGCAAAACAATGTAAGACATACTCGTCATCAGGCATCGGACAGACTAACTTGGTGGCTTTCATTCGATCGAGACATTGTCTTGTTGCTATCGTGTAGAGCCAGGTAGTGAACGATCTCTGGGGGTCATAGTTTCTGAGGTTCTGCCACACTCGTATAAAGGTTTCCTGCACCACATCCTTCGCCTCTTCTTCATCGCCTATCATTTTCAGCGACAACGAAAACAGCATCTGTTGATACCTTTCTACCACCCATTTGAACGCAGTCTTATCGCCGCGCTGACATCGTGTGAGTATTTCGTTGTCTATCTGCTCCATTTTGTTCTTTGTTTACTTCGTCGAGCTAAACCTTTCTAATATATATACGATGGAGAAACGTGAAAGTCAAATCGAATAGTCAATATAGGGTCGGCATGTTGCCAGATGTTAGTCCTTAGATTGTCATTTCCCTTTTGTTTAATCGCCAAAAGACTATGGCGGTGTTGTAAAATAACTTAAATTACTTAACAAAATAACTTAAATTGCAGAGTAAAATAACTTATTTTACTGACTAAAATAATTTAAATTGCAATCTTCCGACACGTTACTTACAAGCAAGGGACTTGTTGGTAGCATGATGAATAGTCACTAATGACAAGTTGCAGAATAAAGAAACTGCTCAGCTAAGGTAACTGAGCAGGATCTATTTCTTTGTAGGCTACACGCAGTCGTCGCCAAGTGTAGACAGCATGCAGTTTGCCATCCTTACCTTGAATGATGCTGGGGTATGAGTACTGGCTGATGGGAGAATCCTCCAAAGTCAGCGCATGACGCCAGTGGGTGCCATCTTCACTGATGGCGATAGAGAGAGGCGTGCGCACACCCTTCTTCGTGCCAGGGAGCGAGGCGAAGTTGTTGTAGATGAGCACATGACGACCATCTTGCAAGGTAACGGCATCAGTGCCACTCTGGTTGTTGGGCACATCCAGAAGCGTAACATTAGTCCATGTGTCGCCATTGTCGCTGGAGAAGGAAGTGCCAATCTTTCCGTTGCGAGTGCGCATCAGAACCTGCAGGCGTCCATCCTTGAGTTTCAGAATGGAGGGCTGAATGCAGTCGATGGGATGGCGACCGTCCTTCGTAGCGACACCTCCGGCATCAGGGGCTTCAATATCTTCTTTAGAAGCTGTAGAAGAAGCGCTTCCAGCTTTCATATCTTCTGTACGCATGGCCAATTCTGCTTTGATGGGACCTACGTATTTCCATTCCTTCTTGGCAATGTCGTAAATCTCCATGTGGAACTTCCAACCATTGTCCTCCGTACTGGAAGGACAAAGCAGACGTCCGTTGATGATTTCAGGTTTATTTTTAATAGGTCCAAGGAATCCATGAGGCAGAGGTTCCTTGTCGCTCCAGGTCTTGCCTCCGTCTTTCGATTTACAGAGCCATCCAGTCCAATCGGCAACTTTGAGACCTACCTTGAAGAATAACCAGAGTTCGCCATTAGGCATTTCGCAGATAACAGGGTTCCAGCAGGCCTTGCGACGCTGATTAGCTGAAGCTGAACCACGACGCACGGGCCCTTCAGAGGCAGGGGTAGTCTCAGGAGTGATGCCAGCAATTTCGGCATTCTTTGTGCCAAGGGTGAAGACTCCATCAGCAGCAAGGATGGGTTTGCTCCATTCTTTCTCACCTTTCTTCTTGATGTTGACCCAGATGCAAACATCAGGATTACGCTCGTGCTTGCCTCCAAAATAAGTGGCAACGAGGTCGCCCTTCTTGGTTTCTACGATAGTGGCAGCATGGCACTGTGGGAAGCTGGCTTGCTCATATAAGAACTCATCTTTGGTAATGGCAGGTGAAGCGGTGGGTATGTCGCATGAGAAATGATACTTGCCTGAACCTAAGGTCTTGATAGTACCATCGGGCAGACAGACATCTGCAGTGGTGTTGCAAGGAATGCGTACATCCCATTCTACATGTTGCAGAGTCTTCGTCCAATGGCTCTCAATGGTGCCGTAGGGCGAATCGTAGCTGACATGAGTCCATGGACAGTCTTGGATGGTGAAGTCGGGCTTGAGCACGATATGCTTGTAGGCTGTACCGTCTTGGCGAATGCCACCTAGGTATTGGTAACACCATGTGATGAGGTCGCCCAACAACATGACGTGATTGCCACTATTCATCTTGGGACTGGCCTTGTCGCCATTCCATAGTTCCCAGATGGTGGTAGCCCCGTTCTCTGCCATATAGCCCCATGAGGGATAGCTGTGCTGGGTGGCTATCATATAGGCTATGTCGCTGAAGCCATTGTCGCTGAGTCCTCGTAACAGCCATGAGATGCCAATGACACCACAAGGCACGTGGGCATTGTTCTTCAGGATGATATTCTCCACCACATTCTTTGTTACCTCTTGACGATATTTCTCTGGAACGATGCCAAACGACAGGGCCAACAGGTTAGCAGTAGCCGTATTGTTGCCATAGAAAATTGAGTCAGGATAGAGTGTATGACCAGGAGCCTGTGAGGTGCCTTCCTTTACCGTTAGGAATTTCTTGTTAAAGGCTTCTGTCATCTGTTGACGCAGGGGCTTCCAATAGTCTGCTTCACAGCCCCATTGCTCTAACAACTGAAGTACGCGGATGACGTAGGCTGTAGAGATGAGGGCTCCGTCAGTCTTACGGGCAGGATCCTGTGAGTGGATAAGTTCTAAGGATTCTGGGGGCACGCACCAATCGCCATACTGGTCCTTGGTAATGATACCATCTTCAAGGTATTCTTCGAAAAGATGTTGCAACCAGCGCTTGATGTAAGGATAAGACTTGTCGATAGCCTCGCGGTTGCCAAACTGTCGCCAAAGCATATCGCAGCCGAAGGGTAGGGCAGCAGGCCATGTGACATCGTCATTGTAGTAGTTCCAGAAGGCTGGTGCTACATCAGAGAAGACACCATCCTCTCGTTGTGACTCACAGATGTCGCGCATCCACTTGGTGTATAGTCGTTCGTTGTTGAACATAAAACTCTCGCCCAGACTACCCATCGTACGATCTCCGAGCCAGGGCTGTCGTTCATTGCGCTGTGGACAATCAACGGGCATTCCTTTATAATTGGAATAGATGCCCCACCAAGCATTCTTCATGACCTTGTTCAAGGTCTCGTCAGCACATTCAAAACGCCCAATGGTCTGCATGTCGTCGCTGACAGTATAGGCATGAACGTCTTTGACAGGACCTGTAATCTTGGCATAACGGAAACCGTGATAGCTGAAGATGGGATGCCACTCTTGAAATGAGGAATGAGAAATGAGAAATGAGGAATGAGAGCCGCAGATATAGATGTCCTCAGATTGGGCATCACGGAAATTCTCGAGATAGAGAGTCCCGTCTGCATTCAACTTCTCCGCATATTTCACGCGAATGGTGTCGCCAGGATTGCCTGTAGGTGTGAAGGCTATCCATCCTGCCATGTTCTGGTGGAAATCATAGATATTGCCCTTGCAGGTTGGGGTAGTGGATAAAGGTTCCATACTCATACCTGGAGCCATCTGGGCACGCAGGGTTCCCAGAGGAATTTCAGAGCGTTCTGCAGGAAGCCAGGACTTGTCGTCGTAGTTGGGCATGTCCCAACCCTCCATTTCCTTACGGGCATCATATAATTCACCATCGTATTCATTATTCGAACGGATGGGACCGTTGGCTGTAATCTTCCATTTCTCATCCGTTGAGATACGCTTTGTCGTACCATCGGTAAACTCGATGAGGATATTGATGCGACATTTGGGAAGTCCGAAAACGGGAGCCTTATAGGGCTTGTTTTGGCGCATGGGGAACACACGACCGTTGCCCAACACAAGACCGATGGCATTTTTCTCCTTGAGCGCCTCTGTAATGTCGTAGGTGTGATAGAGCACTGTCTTGCGATAGTCTGTTGGCATGGGAATCAATACTTCACGATTATAGGTAACACCATTGACGTGCAACTCATGCAGTCCGATGCCAGCCACATAGGCAATAGCACGCTTTACAGACTTGTTGAGTTCGAACTCCTTGCGGACATAGCGGGCAGCTAAGCGACTATGCAGTCCTCGCTGTTCATCGGGCATCAGTCGCTCCAGTCCTATCCAGCGTCCAGTCCAGTGGTTTTCTTTCAAGAGTCCGATGCCAAAACGCTCATTTTCGCTCCATGCTGTTTCGCCAGCCGTTGTCCACACCTTTACCTTCCAAGAACATTGGGTGGCACTCTTCAACTTTTCGCCACCATAAGGCACCCACAACTGCTGGTCGCTCTCCACACGTCCAGAATTCCATACCTCTCCCTTGTTTGTGGTAACGATAATCTGGTAGGCTGTCTGCTTGACGTCTTGTTTGTCAGACAAGATGAGCCATGAGAAGCGAGGCTTATCCGTATCGATACCCAAGGGCTTCTCCAGATTCTCTACACGCAGCCAACTGACGCTTACGTCAGGCTTTGTCACTTTTTTCTTGGCCATGCCCATCAGGGGTAACATCGCCAACAATATGATAAGGAGTCTTTTCATATTACTCGTTTAAGTCTCGTTCTTTTGCTTTGTAACCATCAGGCGATAGCTCCGTCTGGTCTTTCTTCAAGTAGTCTTTTGTGCTGTCTATAGCGATGAGTACACCATCTTCCACACGCGCTGACTGTGGATGATAGCGGAAGGTGAGTACCTTGTTGTCGAACTCACCAAGATACTTCAGTTTTCCTGTGGCAGCGGTCATCCACCACACATTCTTCTTGGCACCACTAATCTTTGTGAGGTCGAGCTTCATGTTATTGTTGTTGTAGTTGTAAACCAACAAATAGTCATTGCCACGGGTGGCGATAAGGCGATTATACTTCTCCCCATTCTCCAGAATAATGCTTTGGTCAGGAACACGCTCAAAGTAGGGGAATGACAGGATCAGGCGCTTCAAATATTGCATCTGGTTGAAACCAGGGTCTTTCAGAGCCTGATACCACGTCTTTACATCGCCAGCATCACCATAGCTTGTTGGATAGCCGGGCTTTAGCATCTGCATGATGGCATTATGTCCGTAGGTGTGTCCACAACTGCCTGCAAACACACTCCAGTAGGCATAACGACGCACATCATAATCCTGCCAGCGTGGCTCGTTGGTATCGTGGAGTCCCATAGGGATGTCCTCGTAACTTGGTTCTGCATCCAGCACAGGCTTGATGGGATTGTACTTCCAGGTGGAGTCTACATACATCCAGTTGTCTTCCTCCGTATTGTCAGGAATAGGATAGTCGACATTACCCATACGCTGTCCATAACGACGATGTCCGCTTTGGAAGGTGTGGAAATCCATCCATGAGGCTTTGCTCCACCATTTGGCAGAGGTGTAACGTCCACGAGGATGATAGGTCATGATATGATTCTTGTCAATCGACTTGATAGTGGTAGCCAATGCTTCCCAAACTTCGGGCTTGATGTCGCCCTGAATATCGCCACCCATAAACCAGATGATGTTGGGCTTGTCCTTATAACGGTTGGCCAGGAACGTTCCGTATTTCTTGGCGTCCTCCACACTCAGCAGACCAGCTTTTACCAATCCACCCCAGATGCACACCATACCGATGTAGATGCCATGCTGTTGTGCCATATTGACGATATAGTCCATGTGGTCCCAATAACCATAGACACCCTTTTGATTGATGTTCTTGAAGTTCCATCCGTCTATGTTCGACAACTGTCCATAGATGTTATGGGCAGGAACACCATCAATTGTTTGCACCTGAACCACGTTATAGCCTGCCTTTGCACAACTTTGCAGATACCATTCAGCCTCTGCTCTGTCCAGACGCTCAGGCAATAGCCAGCCTGTCTCTCCTAACCAGAAGAAAGGCTGTCCGTTCTCAAACTGCAGATAACGCTGGTTATCCGATACCTTCAACTTGCCATTGTCCCATGGCTTGCCTGCCTGTGCTGACACTGTCAACAACGCAAGGCTCAATATCATGATTAGTTTCTTCATAGTCCACCTATATATATTAAAAAGACTGACGAGCATTGAAAATGTCGTCAGTCTGATAGTTGAAGGTTTAGGTCGAGTAAACTTTATAGCTGGTATTCGAGCATGACCATTGAGTATGGCTTCAAGTCGATGTCGAACTTCTTCTTAGCCTTGATAGTCTCCTTTTGGGGAGCAATGGGCTGCTTCTCGTAGTTGTTCTCATCGTCTGCTGAACCGACAAGCACAGTCTTTACGCAGTTCTTCTTGATGGGGAAACGAGAGAGGTTGATATCGGCTTCCTTCTCTTTATCCGTAGCATTAATTAACTTCACGTAGAGCTTGCGAGTCTTCACGTTAAGAATAACACTCTGACCATAGTGAACATCAGCCTGTGGCTGAATAATACCAGCCTTGTCGCCCTCGAACTGTACGCAGTCGCCATAGAAGTACTGACCGCTAGACTGTCCGAACAACTGCTGAACATAGTAGCTGCAAGTCAGGTAAGGACGCTCGTTGTCGAAGTAGATCATGTCAGGATTCCAGTTGGTAGCATCCTTCTTGGCGAAGAGAGGAGCGTAAGAGGTCATGCATACAATGTCTGCATTACGCTCAACATGCAACAGATAGAGACCCTCTGCCAATGCATCAATCAGCTTCTTGTCCTTGGCAGCATACTCACCCAGATAAACCTTTGTCTTACGGTCACGAGGATATTTGTCGTATTGACGATTGTTCAGGAAATAAGTGTTAGGCTCGTAGTAGTGCTCGTCGATAATGGGCATACCTAACTCCTCAGCCAACTTCCAACCATTCTCCAAGTCAGGATTGCCTGGGTGAGAGCCAGGACCTGCTGTTCCTACGATGACAATCTCTGGATGAACAGCCATAATCTTCTTATACATATAGGTAAAGCGCTCGCAGAACTCTGGAGAGATACGCTCCTCGTTACCAATACCTAAGTATTTCAGTCCGAAAGGCTTGGGGTGACCAGCATCAGCACGCATCTTGGCCCATTTGTTGGTGGCAGGATCGCCATTAGCCCACTCGATAAGATCAATGGCTTCAGCTACCCACTCGTCCATCTCAGACATGGGAACCACTTCCTGTGCCTGGTTTTTCATGCCCCAGCCACCATTGGTACCTTGACAAGATACACCACAGGGCAGGATGGGTACAGGCTCCATGTTCAGGTCTTCGCAGAACTGGAAATACTCATAGTATCCCAAGCCCATGCTCTGATGATAGCCCCATGTGTTCTTCAAACCACGACGAGTCTCCTTGGGACCAATAGTGGTCTTCCAACGATAGGTGTCCCAGAATCCGTCGCCACCACCATGTACGACACATCCACCAGGGAAGCGCATGAACTTAGGCTGCAAATCAGCCAAAGCCTGAGCGAGATCTTTGCGCAGACCATGTCCCTTATAGGTGTCATGAGGCATCAGTGATACCATGTCAACGTCGATGTCGCCCTGATTCAGTATGAGCACCTGCAGAATGGCATTCGTGCAATCTTCGCTGGATGTCAAAACGGCATCATATTTCTTCCAGTTTTTGCTGTCAGCATTGATGGTAGCCTCAGCCAGCACCTTGGGGTCTTTTCCCCATCCCTGTGGAATGCCTAAAACAATACGAACCTGCTTTGCAGCTCCATAGTTGCGGAGGAATACAGAGAAATCATACTTGGCACCAGCCTTGACAGAAATACCCTTGAAACCTTCGTTCTCAATGCCAAAGCCTTTCCATCCATTATAGTCGTAGAACTCCTTCACGCGTTCAACATGCAATCGCATGTAGGTGGGGTTGTTGGGATGGATACCATTGTCCTTGCGAACCTCCAGGGTTCCCAGTGAGTGACCTGGACGAACTTGTTTCCATGAGGTACCAGCTCCCCAACCATCACGATCACTTGGACTGTACTCGAACGAACCGTTCTGTACCAACTCGGCATAAAGGCCACCATCAGCTGAGCTGCTGATGTCCTCGAAGAAAATGCCAATCAGTTCGTCACTAATTGCCTTGCCACCCTTGGGGGCATTCATCGGCTTCTGGGCTGATAGACCCAGTGTCGTTGCCACAAACAGGGCAACAAGCGTCATACGTTTCATTTGCATTATTGTTTTATGATTAGAAAATTCTGTTGCAAAGATACACAAAAAACTGGAATCAATAGCACAATGATTCCAGTTTGCAACAAATATATAAGTTTTTGCTACTTGAGCGAAAGTTTATACACATTACCAGCCTTCGTTGACAACGTGTAGGTGTTGGCTTCCTTGGTCTTTTTCAGTCCTTTACCTTTGAGCGGAGTGTTCGAGCGAAGCTTACAGATGCCTCCGTTTCTTGAGTGGATGGTTGCTTTCTGGAGTTTTCCATCCTTCCACTCGATGTCTATTTCGTAACCACCACGAGCCACCAGTCCCTTCACGCTTCCGTCTTTCCAGACGCTGGGCAAGGCAGGCAACAGGTAAATGAAACCATCGTAGCTTTGCATCAGCATCTCTGCAATACCAGCCGTACAACCGAAGTTGCCGTCAATCTGGAAGGGTGGGTGAGCGTCGAACATATTGGGATAGGTGCCACCACGCTGTTTGATAGCGCCAAATATCAAGAAGGTATCCGCAGTCAGCGTCAATTGGTCCTTGATCAGTTTATAGGCATGTTCGCCATCCAGCAAACGGGCCCATGAGCAAACTTTCCAACCCATGCTCCATCCTGTAGATACGTCGCCACGAGCCTCTAATGACTTGCGGGCAGCATTCCATAAATCAGGGGTGCGCGTGGGGGTTATCTGATAAGAAGGATAGAGGCCATAGAGATGAGAGAAGTGGCGATGGTCATCCTTGGGATCGTCCAAATCATCGAGCCATTCCTGCAACTGTCCCCAGCGACCAATCTGCATGGGAGGAAGCTCTTTTAATTGAGAATTGATTGTTGATAGCGTAGAGTTGTTATCGCCAAGAATCTTGCTGGCCTCCAGCACATTGGTGTAAAGCTCTGTCACGATTTGGTTATCCATCGTTACTCCAGCATCCAGTGGGGTGGGGCGTCCCTTGCCACCATGCTCTGGCGATTCGCCAGGACAAACCACTAAATAGCCCTTGGTAGGATGCTTGACGAGGGTCTGTGTAAAAAAGCGGGCTGCATCGAGCATGATAGGATAATATTGACGCAGGAAGTTCTTGTCGCCTGTGTATAGATAATGTTCCCACAAGTGACGACAGAGCCATGCGGCTCCTACAGGCCATAAACCCGTCTGTGCTCTATCTACAGGTCCTGTGATGCGCCATTGGTCTGTGTTGTGATGCAACACCCAGCCTTCAGCACCATACATCTCACGAGCTGTTTCCTTGCCCTGCTCATATATTTCACGAATCAGTTTGAACAGTGGCTCATTCATCTCTGTCAGATTCGTCACCTCAGAGGGCCAGTAGTTCATCTCAAGATTGATGTTCGTGGTGTATTTCGAGTCCCACGAAGGGAACATCTTGTCGTTCCAGATACCCTGCAGATTGGCAGGGTTCATATTGTCTGGCTGTGACGAAGAAATTAGCAGATAGCGTCCGAACTGGAAGTAAGTTGCCACGAGATAGTTGTCTGTGACATTGCCAAACTGCTCGATGCGTTTAGTCATGGGCACGTTGGCAAAGGTGTCCTCGCCCAAGTCGAGCTTCACACGATCATAGTACTTATGATATGTTTTCTCGTGCTGTGCCTTCAGCACCTCATAGCCTAGCGACATAGCTTTGTGCAGACGTTCTTTCGATTGCACTTCTTCATCGCCAGTAATGTCCTTATAGTTCTTCACGTTGGTGCCAATGGTCAGGTAGATGGTTGCTTCGTCAGCTCCCACCACGCTGATGTTACCATTCGAACCACGCTGTTTACCACCTTTCGTCTGTATTGCCATACGCCCCATAAAGCGCACCTTGCCTTTCAGACCTTCGTGCTTGGACGAAACACCTAAGAGCGTAGCCTCGTTGCCATCCATACCCACAAGTGGATTTTCGTGTGGCGTCGTCATATTGGCTGTAAACGTAATCTTGCCTTTCTCGCTGGATGTCAAGTGGATGGCAATAACGTGGTTACCACCCAATGGGGTGATGACCTCACGTTCATACTGCACACCATCCACCTTATAGCGGACTATGCTCTTGGCATTGTCCAAGTCGAGCCATCGCTCATAGTTCTGATAGTCTGCATGTCCAGGCATGGCGATATACAGGTCGCCAAAGGGCTGATAGGGCATACCCATGTTCTTGCCGGCAGCCTGGGGCATTACCTGTGCGTTAGCCAAGTCTTGTGCCTCCTTGTATTTTCCTTCGAAGATGAGTTGGCGAACCTTGGGAAGTGCCTTCTTTGCGTTGGGGTTCACCACGTTGTTGGGTTGTCCTGCCCAGATAGTTTCCTCGTTCAGCTGGATGTGTTCCACAGCTGGTGTACCAAACACCATACCGCCTATCACGCCATTACCCACGGGCAATGCCTGTGTCCACGTTTGTGCAGGTTGGTTGTACCACAGTCTGTGCTGTTGTGCAACAGCACAAATGAGGAATGAGAAGTGAGAAATAAGAAATACGGTCAGTGTCAGTCGTTTCATTGTTCAGTCATGTTTGTCATACTAAAATAAAGACT
>Ga0256404_1001194_pt1 | contig 64936 bp, 57 predicted proteins | sample RumenRJG_01DNA_FD_185990 | JGI IMG/M metagenome (GOLD analysis project Ga0256404, IMG submission 185990) | Bovine rumen microbial communities from Lethbridge, Alberta, Canada - RJG_01 | ecosystem: Host-associated > Mammals > Digestive system > Stomach > Rumen | place: Canada: Alberta | collected...
TCGCATCCTGGGGCTGAATTCGGTCCCAAGGGTTTGGCTGTTCGCCAATTAAAGCGGTACGCGAGCTGGGTTCAGAACGTCGTGAGACAGTTCGGTCCCTATCTGTCGTGGGCGTAGGATATTTGAAGGAAGCTGTCCCTAGTACGAGAGGACCGGGATGGACGCACCTCTGGTGCACCAGTTGTCGTGCCAACGGCATAGCTGGGCAGCTATGTGCGGAAGAGATAAACGCTGAAAGCATCTAAGCGTGAAGCCCCCCCTAAGATAAGATATCCCACTGAATAATCAGGTAAGATCCCTTAAAGACTATAAGGAGATAGGCACAATGTGGAAGTGCAGAGATGCACGAAGCTAGCGTGTACTAATAGATCGAGGGCTTGACCAAGAACTGATTCGAAGAAACAGGACTTGAGGATCAGGCACCAAGCAGTTGAGAATTTGTTCAGTTTTGAGGGTGCATAAAAGAATACGGAAGATGACCCGGAAGGAAGAGCACCATTAGCTCAGTTGGTAGAGCACCTGACTCTTAATCAGGGTGTCCTGGGTTCGAGCCCCCGATGGTGCACCAAAAGGTGGCCGGTTGGTCAAGTGGCGAAGACGGCGGCCTCTCACGCCGCAAACAGGAGTTCGACTCTCCTACCGGTCACCAAAACTGAAAAAGTTGTTGCAGCGAAGGAAACTTTGCTATAACATATAGAAAGCCAGTGCCGATGACGCTCAGGCCCCACCCGTTCCCATCCCGAACACGGAAGTTAAGCTGAGTTGTGCCGAAAATACTTGGTTGGAGACGACCTGGGAAGATAGGTAGGTGCTGGCTCTCTTTTTAAAAAATAAGCCTCAATAGCTCAATGGCAGAGCATCCGGCTGTTAACCGGAGGGTTGTAGGTTCGAGCCCTACTTGAGGCGCCATGAAAGGATCCGTTTGCGGGTCCTTTTTTTGTTGAAATACAGTTAAAAAATGCAGGGCCCCGTGAGGCCCTGCTATATCATGAGGCATCCAAATTGGGGCATGCCTCTTAGGCGCTCCGCCCGAAGGCGGAGAAACGCACCTTATGGATCACTCGTCATATGGAGACGAGTTTTCAACAGATTGTTGTTGCTTTTCTTTGGCTTTCTTTGCGTTTTCTTCTTCGATCTGGCGAAGTTCATCCTTAAGCCGTCTCACACGCCAGGCAAAAAAAACTACCAGCATGCCAAGAAGAGAGTAAAGAAGGAGAATCCAAATGTTTGTGGTTCCCATGGCACTTGAGCTGCGTCCTGCAGATTTCCCTTTCACAGTTTACGGCTTTATTATACCGCAAAACCCATGGATTCTGAATATGGCAAGATTGGTTTACGAATTAGGAAAGGGATACATACGGGCGGAAATTGACTGTAAAAAGATACATGTCTTTCAGGAAAAGGTATATTTAACAATATCATCTCTCACTTAATAAGGTATAATACTATTAAGTTACTATACGTAGGAGGAACACTATTTTATGGATCATGATGTGATCATCATAGGGTGTGGTGTCACTGGCGCTGCAGCAGCCTATATGTTATCCAGATACCAGCTGAATGTTGCGGTACTGGAAGCAGAAAATGATGTAGCTGTATGCACGTCCAAAGCAAACAGCGCAATCGTGCATGCCGGATACGATCCGGAGCCCGGTACGCTGATGGCGAAACTGAATGTCGAAGGGAACCGGATGGTGGGAGAGATAGCGGAACAATTGAATGTTCCTTTCTCACGTTGCGGTTCCTTTGTTATTGCGTTTTCAGAATCTGAAATGGAACACCTGAAGAAACTCTACGAGAGAGGCGTAAAAAACGGCGTGCCGGACCTCGCTCTTCTTGACAGAGAAGAGACGCTGAGGGAAGAGCCAAACCTTTCTGACAAGGTATGTGGAGCTCTTTACGCAAAATCTGCGGGCATCATCAGCCCGTGGGATCTCACACTTGCTATGGCGGAAGTGGCAGTCAAAAACGGTGTAAAGCTTTTCCTGGACACAAAAGTCTCTGCTATTCGGAAAGACGGTGATATATTCACGGTTACGGATACGAACGGGAATGAATACCGTGCTAGGTACATCGTGAATGCTGCTGGAGTTTACTCTGACGTCGTCCATGAGATGATCGGAAAAAAAGAGTTCACTGTAAATCCCACAAAAGGGGAGTATTGTCTGCTGGACAAGACAGAAGGAAAACGGGTAAAACACGTGATTTTCCAGTGCCCGAATGAGATGGGGAAAGGCGTTCTTGTCAGCCCGACAGTACATGGGAATCTGATCGTCGGTCCAAATGCGGAACCTGGAACGGAGAGGGATGACCGCTCCAATTCCAGCGAGATGCTCAACTTTGTTAAAGCAACCGCTTCAAAATCCGTACCCTCGATCTCTTTCCGCGAGAATATCCGGACATTTGCCGGAATCCGTGCAAACACGGAATTTGATGAATTTATGATCGGTGAGAGCAAGACTGTTAAAGGTTTCCTGAATCTCGCCGGTATCAAATCACCTGGCTTGACAGCTTCCCCCGCAATCGGCAAGTATGCCTGTGAGCTGCTCAGCAATATGGGGCTGGAGCTGGTGGAAAAAGAGACGTTTGACAACACAAGACCAATCACTCATTTCAGGGACCTCAGCCCGGAAGAGAAGAACGAGATGATCCGCAAGGACCCCAGATACGGTCGTGTCATCTGCAGATGTGAGACTGTAACGGAGGGTGAGATCGTGGACAGCATTCACGGTATCATTCCCGCCAGAAGTATTGCCGGCGTGAAGAGACGCTGCAATGCAGGAATGGGAAGATGCCAGGGAGGCTTCTGTTCCCCGAGGGTGGCCGCGATCATCGCGAGAGAGCTTGGTATCGATGAGACAGAAGTGGTCGAAGACAGAGCCGGAAGCTATGTCCTTGTAGGAAAGATGAAGGAGGGCAATGGTAATGTATGATCTTGTGGTAGTCGGCGGAGGCCCTGCCGGACTGGCAGCAGCCTATTCAGCGTGGAATAACGGGCTGAGGAAGATCCTGATTCTTGAGAGGGACAGGGAACTCGGTGGGATCCTGAACCAGTGCATCCATAACGGATTCGGAGTTAAACGCTTCGGGGAAGCTCTTTCGGGTCCGGAATATGCTGCCAGATATGAGGATATGGTAGCTTCGACAGAAGTGGAAGTGAAAACGGATACGATGGTCCTTGATATCGGTGCAGACAAGACGGTCTATGCTGTAAACCCAAAGGACGGATACGTTTCCTATAAGAGCAAGGCGGTGATCCTTGCTATGGGATGCAGGGAGCGCACCCGCGGTGCGATCATGATCCCGGGCACCCGTCCTGCAGGAGTGTTCTCTGCAGGAACTGCACAGCGGTTCATGAATATCGATGGTTATATGGTGGGAAAACGTGTCGTGATCCTCGGGTCAGGAGATATCGGACTGATCATGGCCAGAAGACTCACGCTTGAAGGAGCCAAGGTGCTTGCGTGTGTCGAAGTAATGCCCCACTCCAGTGGCCTTCGTGCGAATATCGCTCGCTGCCTGAATGATTTTGACATCCCGCTGATGCTTTCCCATACAGTAACAGATGTGCGCGGCGATAAGCGTGTCACCGGTGTAACGGTTTCCGCTGTGGATGACCATCTGGTTCCGATTCCCGGAACGGAGCAGGATTTTGAATGCGATACGCTCCTGCTGTCCGTAGGTCTGATCCCCGAAAATGAGCTCACGAAGTCCGCGGGAATCTCCTTGGATCCAAGGACCAGAGGAGCGGTCGTGTATGAAAACCGGGAGACTGAGATCGAAGGAGTATTTGCCTGCGGCAACGTTCTTCATGTTCACGATCTGGTGGACTTTGTCTCCGAGGAGGCGGAATTCGCCGGAAAGGCTGCAGCGGAATACGTTCTGAAGGGAAGCAAGGGAACCGACGCTTATACGGTCCGTACTTCCGGAGGCGTAACTTACACAGTGCCGCAGAAGATACGTAAGGGTCTCGGGCAGGAAAAAGTCCACCTCTATCTTCGTGTGAACCGCTCTCTTCCGAAGGCGGATATCGTACTGAAAAGAAACGGGGAGGAACTGAAACGGTTCCGTAAAGTGCATCTTGCCCCCGGAGAAATGCAGTCTCTGGTATTTGAGGGAGACTTGCTGGAAAAAGCAGGATCCGGTGATGAGATCGAAGTGGCATTGGAGGAAATATAATGGCTGTGAAATCTATGACTTGTTTGGAATGCCCGAGGGGATGCCAGCTGGAGATCGACCTTGAGACGCTGAATGTCACGGGGAATTTCTGCCAGCGCGGAGATGCTTTCGCTAAGGCGGAAGTTACCAATCCTCTGCGCGTATTGACGTCCACTGTCCGTATCGATTCACAAACAGAGACGATGCTTCCGGTTCGTACAGAAGTAGGTATTCCGAAAGCGAAACTCTTCGACGCGATGGAACACCTGAAGAGCGTGCGCGTGAAGGCTCCTATCCTGGTCGGAGACACGATCGAGGAGGACTTCTGCGGAACGGGTGTCAGACTTATTGCAACCAAGAATGTGAGGGCGTAATGGAGCCGATCCGGGTCTATTTCGAGAATGACAGGCTGGTCGTATGCGAGAAACCTTCCGGCGTTGTGTCGGAGGCCGGAGGCCTTCCGGATCTTCTGTGCACACAAAAGGGATACGACATGCTTTATCCGGTACACCGCCTGGACAAGATGGTGACCGGCGGTATTCTCTACGCAAAGACAAAAGAGACTGCCGCAGCTCTTTCCGAGCAGATCCGGAACGGAACGTTCTCCAAAGTATATGCAGCCGTGTGCGAAGGGAAGATTCAGAATGGAGTCGGAACATGGGAAGATCTTCTTTTTTACGACAGGAAGCAGGGAAAAAGCTTCGTTGTGAAAAAGGAGAGATCAGGAGTAAAGAAAGCTTTGCTTCAGTATGAGGTGCATGAAACCGCCTGTGACGAAGCGGGCAAGCCGTATTCCCTGTGTTTCGTAAAACTGATCACCGGAAGGACCCATCAGGTGCGGGTACAGTTCTCCTCCCGCGGATATCCTTTATATGGCGACCGGAGATATGGCAGCACCGTGAGGGATGACGGGTTTGGCCTCAGATCATACCGCCTTTCCTTTTCCGATCCCGGGAGCGGTGAGAGGATCGAATTGGAGTTTCCTTTCCCGAATATAACGCCCTGGAACAGATTTGACTCAACAAAAGATCCCACCTGATCGCAGGTGGGATTTTCCTTTGGCGTTGTTTCAGATCTCCTCAAATGTATCGGATACTTTTTTGAAATATGCTTTCAGTTCCGGGTAGGTGTTCAGGTAGAGGTCAAACAACCGTTGATATTTTTCATGGTTATCACGCACGGGTGAAACGGAGGAGCGGAACCGTGTCATGCCCCGGGATGCCGTCTGCAGATCGGGCCATGCTCCTGCAGCTGTGGCGGCGACGATTCCGGAACCGAGACAGGAACACTGGCTGTTTTCCGGGACATTGACCGTGACACCGCAGATGTCTGCCAGGAGGGACAGCAACAGCGGACTTTTGGCGAATCCACCCGAAAGACTGATCTCATGGATCTCCCTTCCGGCGTCACCGAATTGTCTGAGAAGGTGGGCGGTCTCCATACAGATCCCTTCCAGCAATGCGCGGTAGATATGAGCACGTGTATGAGAGAGGGAGAGGCCGTATATCATTCCCCGGACAGAACCGTCCAGGTACGGGTGCTTATTGCCCTGGAAATAATCCAGAACAAGAAGCCCTTCACTTCCGGGAGAGATCTTCTCTGCTTCAGCATCCATGATACGGTAGGCGCCGTCGTCGGGAAGATCGGCATAGAGGTTCTTCTTTGCCCATTGAATGATGGATCCGGAAGCAGTCTGTCCGCGATAATCCGTGTAATACCCGTGTATAAGGTGATTCGGACCGATATTGACACCGCCCTGATTGAAAAGCGGCTTCTTGGTCAACACCATGGCGAGGTTGCTGGAGCCGGTGCAGAGCGCAAGTTTGCCTTCCTCTGCAGCCCCCATCCCCAGGATCCCTATGGAACTGTCGATACCTCCGCACGCAACGATCGTGTTTTCTGACAGTCCCAGGTGGCGGGCTGCCTCCTCCGTCAGGCAGCCGATAACATCGCCGACCGCATATACATGGTCGGAGGGGAAGCGGTCAACTGCCTCAGGCATACCGATCTTTTGATAAAACGGAAGGGAAAAACAGCCGAGATCAGAGTTGTATCCCCAGTTGACGGAGCAGTTGATGTTGACGCTCCATTTTCCCGTCAGTTTGTAGTTCATCCAGTCTTCCGCCTCGCAGAAGACTTCCGCTGAATCATAAAGCGCAGTTTCATTGCGCTTGAGCCAGAGGAGTTTGGCCGGCATCCACTCGGGGGAGAGGGACTCACCGGTCTCACGGTTGATCTCATCACTTTCTGCGGCTGCCCTGACGTCCATCCAGATCAGACAATCCCTGAGCGGTGCGCCGTCCCTGCTGCACAGCATGACGCTGCACGAGTGGAAATCCACGGCAAGCGAGACGACTTCTGCCGGGGAAATGCCCGTAGTTTTTAACAAGTCCTTCACGGCGGCGCCAAGTGAAGTCCACCAGTCCATCGGTGACTGCTCGGCGAAACCGGGCCGGGGCGACTTTGTCGGGTAGGCGGCAGATGAGAAACCGATCTCGTCCCCCTCTCTGTTGTACAATCCTGCCCGGACGCCTGTTGTTCCGAAATCAATACCAAGATAATACATGCTAATGCCCTCTCTTTGCTTTTTCATTATAGCAAGAGAGGGCGGAGAAGAGTATCAGAAGAGAGAATGCCTTCATTGTAATAGAGAGAGGGATTTGGTAAAATTACTATGTGATTTTATGTACATTTGAGGTACTGCAGATGGGACACAAAGTGCTTCGTGAAAAACTGGAACGCTACGCCGCCATTCCCCGGGTCTCCGGATATGAAGGGGAAGCGGCTCATTGTTTTGCGGACGATCTGCGCCAGTTCTGTGATGAGGTGCGCATCGATCGGATCGGCAACGTGATCGGAACGATCCGAGGCAGGGATCCTGAGGCGCCTGCTCTTATGATCTTTGCTCATATGGATACCATCGGATTTCTCGTGAGCTGCCTGACGCCGGACGGCTTCCTGAAGCTGGAGCGGCAGGGGGGAGTTCCGGAGAAACTGGTCCAGGGGACCCCGGTCCTTGTCGGAAGCGAAGACGGGAAATGGTATCCCGCCGTGATCGGAGCCCGCGCGTATCAGACCATGTCTGAAGCAGACCGCGGAAAAGCGGATCCTCTGGCTTCGCTGTGTGTGGATCTCGGTGTGAAAACCGAGGAGGAACTGCATGATCTGGGGATCGAGGTCGGTTGCCCGGTGTGCTACTACCCCACGTTCTTTGACATGGAGAATGATCGTGTCTGCGGGGCATATCTGGATAATGCGGTAGGTATGGTCCAGCTGCTGGAACTGGCGGAGCACTTTCACAAAGAACGGCCGGACGTCACGTTGCATCTCGTGGGGACCGTTTGGGAGGAGACCAACGCGAAAGGCGCGATGATCGCGGCGCGCACGGCAAAAACGGACATGGCTGTATGCCTGCTCTCCCCCGGCTGTGCGGATACGCCCGACCTCAAGGGAACATCGAATGTAAAGATGGATGGCGGTCCCTGTGTAACGGTCATGAATTTCCATGGCAGGACGCTGGACGGCCAGGTCGCGCATAAAGGTATGTTGGATCATCTCAAGGCATCGGCCAGGGCGGAAAACATTCCGCTTCAGAGATGTGTCCTTCGCGGTGCCCTTTCGGATTCCGCTTACCTTCAGCTGGAGGGCGACGGGATCCCGGTCCTGGATATGGGTGCCCCGTACCGTTACGCTCACAGTCCGAAGGAGGTCATATCCCTGAAGGATGTGGAGGATACGGTCACTGTGCTGAAACGTTTTGTTCAGGATCTGCACGCCGGCTTCTCGCTGGACAGATTTTAGTGATATACGAGGAGAAACGCTCTATGGAAGAGAAAAAAATACCTGTCATCATTGATACGGATCCCGGCGTGGATGATGCTCTTGCGATCATGATTGCCGCTGCAAGCGAAAAGATCGACCTGCTTGGCATCACTCCGGTCGACGGAAATGTTTCCGCGGTATTCACACATAAAAACGCTCTGAATCTTGTGTCCTTCCTCGGGATCGATGCCGACGTGGCGGAAGGAAGCTACGATCAGCTGGTTTACCGTTTCGGAAGGTATGCCTCCGCCCACGGAGCGGAAGGTATGGGAGGAGTTGAGCTCCCGCTGAGTGACAGGAAGTTCCACGAACTTCGGGCATGGGATTATATATATGAGAAGGCGAAGGAACACAATGGAGAGCTGGTCATTATCGCGATCGGACCTCTCACCAACATCGCCAGAACGCTGATCATGCACCCCGACATCAAGACCATGATCAAGAAGATCGTCATGATGGGGGGATCCACTACCCGCGGCAATGTCACGCCTTATGCGGAGTTCAATTTCGTCGTGGACCCGCCTGCAGCGAAGGTCGTATTCGAAAGCGGGATCCCGCTTGTGATGGCAGGACTGAACGTCACGCTGAAGACCGGCATCTCCTTCGACTTTGTCGCTTCTCTGGCCAGGGAATCCAAATCCAAGATCGCTGAGATGCTCAATGAGCTGATCCATGGCTATTCCGATGTAACGATCAACAAGGAAGGCGACAAGTCCTCCGTTGTTCACGACGCGATCGCAGTCGCCTATGTCATCGATCCGACAAAATGTGAGACCGAAGAAGACAGGATCGAGATCCAGACCGAACGTTTCTGTGAAGGTACATGGGGACAGAGCAAGGTAGTTGAGGGCGAGCCCAACTGCACGGTGATCACCGACATCGATATGGACTTTTACCGCCAGCTGTACCGTAACACCGTCGACCATTTCGGCCATTTGAAATGACCGCATTACGCGAAAAGAGAGAGTATAAAATTGGAATCAAGTGAACGCATTCCTGTTTCCGCCACGATCGTCACCTACCACTGTTACGACAAGACGAGAGAGGCGCTGGAGAGCATCTTTTCAAACACGAAAGGCGTCGATCTGACGATGTATATCGTGGACAACGCTTCGGGTGACCGGACGTTGGAGCGGCTGAAAGAGGAGTTCCCGCAGATCATAACGATACAGAACCCGAAAAACGGGGGATTCGGCTACGGCCACAACAAGGTCCTGCCCTATCTGACGAGCAAATATCATGCTTTCGTCAACCCGGACATCCTGTTTGACCACGATGTTCTGACCGAGCTAGTTGCTTATATGGAGGAGAATCCGGATATCGGACAGATCACGCCGGAGATCCGGTTCCCGGGCGGAGAGATCCAGATGCTGGGTAAGCGGACTCCCGTTTACGGCGCTCTGGTTGGCCGCCATATCTTTGAAAAACAGCTGAAACCGGTGGTGGATCAGTACCTTATGCTGGACAAGGATCTTACCAAGCCGATCGATATCCAGAACGTGACAGGCTGTTTCTCAGTGATCCGGACGGACCTGTTCCGCCAGCTGAAGGGATACGATGAAAGGTTCTTCCTGTACTTCGAGGATTTTGACATCAGCAGAAGAGTGCAGAAGACGCACCGTGCGGTGTACTACCCCCTGACCTATGTGTTCCACACGTGGGAGAGGGGATACAACCACAGCCTGAAGTATCTTATCATCGTTGTCTGGTCCAGTTTCCTGTATTTTGCAAAGTGGGGCTTCCACTGGGATTATAAATATCTTGCCAAGGAGGGAAAACTATGAAGGGAATCGTGCTTGCGGGAGGAGCCGGAACGAGGCTCTATCCTTCCACGATCGCAGTAAGCAAGCAGATGCTTACGGTATGCGACAAGCCGATGATCTATTATCCGATCTCCACACTGATGCTTGCCGGTATCCGTGAGATCCTGATCATCTCGACGCCAAGAGACCTTCCGGCGTTCAGGGAACTCCTGGGAATCGGAGAGAGGCTCGGCGTGAGATTCGAGTACGCAGTACAGGAAGCTCCGAACGGACTTGCTGAGGCGTTCTTGATCGGTGAGGATTTCATCGGTGATGAATCGGTATGTCTGGTCCTTGGGGACAACATCTTCTACGGCTACAGTTTTTCGGAGAGACTGCAGAAGGCGGCAGCGATGAAAGAGGGGGCAACGATATTCGGTTATCACGTCTCCAACCCCAGTGATTTTGGTGTCGTCGAGTTCGACAAGGACGGGAAAGTGCTTTCCATCGAGGAGAAGCCGAAAGTACCGAAGTCAAGCTACGCGGTCCCCGGACTTTATTTCTATGACAACCGTGTGGTCTCGATCGCGAAGACGATCACTCCTTCGGCAAGAGGAGAGCTGGAGATCACCTCGGTGAACAACGCCTATCTGAGTGAAGGAAAGCTCCGGGTGGAACTGTTCGGAAGAGGCATGGCATGGCTTGATACAGGTACACACCGCGCGATGCTGGACGCCGCCAACTTCGTGGACGCCATCCAGCAGAGGCAGGGCCTCTATGTCGCGTGCCTGGAGGAGATCGCCTATTCCAAGGGATGGATCACGAAAGCCAGCCTGCTGGAATCCGCAGCGAGATACGGCAAAAGTGATTACGGGAAATATCTCACCCAGATCGCGGAAAAGGAGTAAGGAGAGCGGACTATGCGTGTATTGGTAACCGGAGCGAAAGGACAGCTCGGTACGGAACTTCAGAAGCAGCTGGCCGCGGGAGGATGTTCCCTCGGTTCAGTTCCCCGCAGATTTTCCGGGGCGAAAGTCGTAGGCATCGACCTGGACGAGCTCGACCTCACAGATAAGTACGCGGTAAAGGAATACCTCCGCAACGGAAGTTTTGATGTCGTTTTCAATTGCGCCGCCTACACCAACGTAGACGGATGCGAGTCCCACAGAGAGGACGCCTACCGGGTCAACGCGATGGCTCCGCTGTATCTCGCGGAAGCATGCGAAAAGACCGAGACCCATCTCGTCCATGTTTCAACGGACTATGTGTTTCCCGGCACCGAGGCGACGCCGAGGACCGAATACGATCTTCCCGCGCCGATCTCCGTTTACGGAAAGACGAAATACGCCGGAGAGCTTTTCGTTCGCGATAACTGCAGCCGCTACTTCATCGTTCGGACGGCATGGCTCTACGGAAGCGGAAAGAATTTCGTGAAGACGATCCTGAGGGTAGCGAAGGAAAAGGGAAAGGTCACCGTGGTGAATGACCAGTTCGGAAATCCCACCTCCGCTGTGGATCTTGCCTATCATCTGCTCAAGATCGCGGACAGCGCTCCGTACGGCGTCTATCACGCAACGAACAACGGAATCTGCTCCTGGTACGATTTCGCCAAGGAGTTTGTCTCCCTGGCGGGGATCGATGCGGAAGTTCTTCCCTGCACATCCGATGAGTATCCGACTCCCACAAAGAGACCGGCATACTCCGCGCTGGACAACCTTGCCCTTCGCGCTACGGTAGGGGATGAGTTCCGCCCGTGGCAGGACGCAATCCGTGAATACATCAATCTATTGAAAGAAGAGAAATTCATATGAAGAATGTGATCGTGACCGGGGGAGCCGGATTTATCGGTTCCAACTTTATTCTTTACGAACTGAAAAAATATCCGGATGTCTTCATCGTCAATGTGGACAAACTCACCTATGCGGGAAACCTTGAGAACCTCAAATCGGTGGAGAATGACCCGAGATATGTGTTCAAGCAGCTGGATATCTGTGACGGCGAGGAGATCGCGAAGCTGTTCGACGAGTACGACATCGATACGGTGATCAACTTTGCAGCGGAGAGCCACGTGGACCGCTCGATCGAAGATCCCATGGTCTTCATCCGCACCAATGTTCTCGGAACCGCTACGCTTCTCAACATCGCGAAGGAGAAGTGGAGCGACGGTAACGGGGGATTCCGGGAAGGCGTACGTTACCTGCAGGTCTCCACGGATGAAGTCTACGGATCTCTCGGACCGGAAGGATTCTTCCGGGAGGACACCCCTCTCGATCCCCACAGCCCGTACAGCGCCTCCAAAGCCTCTGCGGATCTGATCGTGAAGAGTTATTTCGATACGTTCAAGATGCCGGTCAACATCACCCGGTGCTCCAACAACTATGGGCCGTATCAGTTTCCGGAGAAGCTGATCCCCCTGATGATCAACAACTGTCTGAACCATAAGAGCCTTCCGATCTACGGCGACGGTCTGCAGATCCGCGACTGGCTCTATGTGGAGGATCACTGCAAGGCGATCGACATGGTCGTCCGGAACGGAGTCCTGGGGCAGGTCTACAACATCGGCGGACACAACGAAAGAACCAATCTGTTCATCGTCAATTCCGTGATCTCCTATATCCATGATCATAAGGATGAGACCGTGGACGACGGCCTGATCAAGCATGTGACAGACCGTAAAGGCCATGACCGCAGATACGGTATCGATCCCCAAAAGATCAAGGACGCCCTCGGCTGGTATCCGGAGACACCCTTTGAGAAGGGGATCGTCCGGACCATCGAATGGTATCTCAACAATGAGGACTGGATCGGAAATGTAGTTTCCGGTGAGTACCAGAATTACTACGACAACATGTACGGAAACCGTTGATCATTCGTCAAAATGATAAGGACCACAGTGACAGATCTGTCACCGTGGTCCTTTTTTCGTTCAATGTTGTTGTGTTTTATTGCTGGACGGTCTCCGCTGCCAGGGGAAGACGGACAGCAACTTTGAAAAGGTCTCCGTCGAGAGAAAGGGCTAGGTTTCCGCCCATGAGCTCCGTAAGGGACTGCGCGATGGAAAGGCCAAGGCCGCTTCCCTCGGTGGATCTGCTCGCGTCGCCCCGGACAAAGCGCTCAAGAAGCTCGTTGGCCGAGATACCGAGAGGATCCTTGGATATGTTCTTCAGTTCGAGGTACGCGGAGGAGGCGTCCCTCGAAAGGGAAAGGTAGACCCGGGTCCCGGGGAGGGAGTATTTCAGCGCGTTCTGGAGGAGGTTCTCCAGTACGCGGCTCAGCTGACCTCCGTCCGCCAGGGCGACGACCGGCTGTTCGGGATTCTGCTGCATCAGCGACAGATTCGCTCTGGCAAACCGTTCAGTGTATTCTCCGCAGATCTGGGAGACGAATTCGCACAGGTCGATCGGTTCGGTCGAAAGGGTGATCGCACCGGAAGACGCCTTGGACGCGTCGATCAGGTCTTCGGTCATCTTTTTCAGCTTTTGGGACTGAACGTCGAGAATGTCGAGATATTCCCTGGCGTTGCCCTCGGGGAGATCTTCTTTTTTCAGAAGATCCACATAGTTTACGATATTGGTCAGCGGGGTGCGGAGGTCATGGCTCACATTCGTGATGAGTTCCGTCTTGAAACGGTCGCTCTTCAGCTGTTCGGAGACGGCGGCCTGGATGATATGCCCGACCTGGTTCAGGTTCGAACCGTGTTCTTTGAGTTCCGACCACAGCGGAGCGGTGTCGACCGTATGAAGCAGGTTTCCTTTTGCCAGTTCATCGCCCGCATCTTTGAGCACCGCGAACTGGGAGCCCAGCAGCGCAAGCGCGATCAGAGCCACGGCGTCCATTGCGCCGACAAGAATGACGCCTACGGGATCCTTGCGGAACCCCGCGAGGAAGTTCATCCCGACGAGAAGCGCTGCGGCCAGGAGCCCTTTCCAGGAGAAGGGGATGGCCTTGCAGGCATTGATGAGAAGGGAAAGGATGCGGTAGAGCAGGGTATTCTTAAACAACGTATTCGCCTTGATCCGCACCGCAATGGTGGTGAGAAGGAGAAGACAGATAAGGAACGCGACGATCACGGCCGCAAGGGCGAGGAGGATGATGAGCTCAGCGGATTCGACGTAGGATTCCAGCAGCGTAACGGATGCGGCATAGATGAGGAAAAGCATTCCTCCGCAAAGGACCAGAAGCAGGTCCAGGGGGATCCTGTGCCATCCGGAGTCATCGATGCCGGTGACTTTTTTGGAATGGCCGACTGCGCTGAGGAGCATTGCAAGAAGGATCAGGAAAACGGCCGCGCCGGCAGGAAGCAGGATCTCAAACAGCGTGCGCTGAGAGAGAAGCTGATAGATCTGATGTACCCAGTAGGCGGCGTCTCCCCAGACGATGGGGGAACGGAGATATCCCTGAAGGGTCAGACGCGCTTTTCCCTGCGCGTCATCCTGCAGGCGGTACTGTCTTGCGAAGTCGGAGGCGTTCTTGTTGTAGGAAGTGTTCAGGTAGACGCTGATGTCCGACACAAAACTGTCATTTGATCCGGTCTGATCCGATATCACTTCTCCCGAATCGGAGAGAAGACGGACGGTGACTCCCTGGGGAAGACTGATGTTCCCCGGGTCTTTTCCTTCGCAAATGGCGTCGACGATATAGGAAGACATCCTTCCCAGACGTCTCTGCATCCACTGACCCGCAAGGTCGCTTTGCTGGAAGGAGTAAAGTCCGCTGCTCCAGTTGTTGCGCTCGTCCAGCTCCAGGAACAGTCCGCTGGACAGGGTGATCAGAAAGGTGATGCAAAGGAGCACAGTCAGGATGATCTTATAGGATTTTTTACGTTTCATACAATTCTCCAATCAGAATCTCAGGGTTCCAGTTTGTAACCCTTTCCCCAGACGACTTTCAGCAGCCGGGGATTCGTAGGATCCGGCTCGATCTTTTCGCGAAGGTGCCGGATGTGCACCGGGATGGATGCCTCAGCGCCGAAGGGATCTTCGTTGCGTATCTGCTGATAGAGTTCCTTGGATGAGAAGACTTTTCCCGGTGAATGGATCAGGATGTTGAGGATATCGTACTCGGTGGGGGTGAGGGAGACCGGCTCTCCGTAGAGCGTGACCTTCTTCGCGTCGTCATCGAGGAGCAGTCCTCCTGCTGCGATGGTGGCGGAGGATGAACCGTTGAGTGTCGTGTACCGGCGGAGCTGTGCCCGTACGCGGGCAAGCATCTCCACGGGATTGAAAGGCTTGGTGATGTAGTCGTCGGCGCCGATGTTCAGGCCGAGCACCTTGTCCATATCTTCGCTCTTCGCGGTGAGAAAAATGACCGGGACGTTGCTGAACTCCCGCAGCTTGGCGGTCGTTTCGATCCCGTCCAGTCCGGGCATCATGATATCCATGAGCACCAGGTCATATTTTTCCCTGGTCAGCGCTTCAAGCGCTTCCTTTCCGGAAGCGGCTTCGTCTACGGCGTAGCCCTCTCCGGCGAGGTAGATGTTGAGCGCCCTGCGAATATCTTTTTCATCGTCGCAAATCAGGATCCGGTACATCGATATTCCTCCATGAGACCATTCTATTCAATGCCCAATTAAGAAAAAATAGAGAATGTTTTAAGATAGTTTTAAGACCGGGCATGCCATGCTGCCTCTCAAAGGTAGTGTAACACAAAAAGCTCCCTGATAAGGGAGCTTTTGAATGCTTGTGGAAGATCAGTACATCTTCTTCTTTTCAAAGTAGAGATATACGATGTAGCTCAGGATGATGGAGATCCCGATGATCAGTGCGAACGCATAGGGACTTCTCGCGAGGGGCATGCCCTCGATCGCCAGGTTCATTCCGTAGGCGCCGAACACGATGTTCGGAATGGAAAGGACAACAGTGGCGACCGCAATGAATTTCTGAACGACGTTCATGTTGTTGGAGATGATCGACGCGTACGCGTCCATCATTCCGTTCAGAATGCCGCTGTAGATCTCAGACATTTCCAGAGCCTGATGGTTCTCAACAATGACATCCTCGAGAAGCTCTTCATCCTCGGGATACTTTCTGATGGTGGCGGTCTTGGTCAGTTTGTCCAGCAGATTGTCGGTCGCCTTGAGAGACGTGGTGAAATAGAGCAAGCTCTTTCCCAGCTCCATCATCTCGATAAGAGAGGAGTTCTCTGTGGAGTCGTGCAGGGATTTTTCCAGCGTCTCGCTCTGCTTGTTGATGGAGCGAAGATAGCGCAGATACAGTTTCGCGTTGGCGAAAAGGATCTGGAATATGAAACGGGACTTCATATGTGTGCTGAACTGGCTCCCCTTGCGTCCGGCAAACAGATTCAGCAGAGGGGTGTCTTCCAGACAAACGGTGATGATCGCCTCGCTGGTGTGAATGATACCGAGAGGGATCGTGACGTAGCGGTTCTTGTTGTTCCTGACCTCTACGGTCGGAATGTCGACAAGGATGAGGGTGTAATTGTCCTCGACTTCGATACGGGATGTTTCCTCTTCGTCCAGAGCGGCGCTGAGGTCATCCGGATCGAGATTATAAAGATTCTGGATAACTTCTCTTTCTTCTTCGGACGGATTCGTCATGCAGATCCAGCAGTCTTTTGTCGGTTCCGCGATGACATCGGTGACCCCATCCTGTGTAAGATAAATCTTGGTCAAGCTGTTTCCTCCTTTTGTTCTCCCGAACGGGAAAACAAAGATGTCCCGTCCGGTCTATTTTCTTTTTTGACTTCGTCCGGGATCGGAATCCACGTTATTGTACCTCACTTACTTTTGAATAATCGTCGGAGACGTCGGTTACAATTATAACCGCTGGGAGCAGAGAAAAAAAAGACGAAATTTGCTGAAAAGACGGCGGTATTATTTCTCGCTTTCCGGTTTCGTCTGTCCTTCCGCGATCTTGTTTCTGGTCCACTCGTCAAGAGAGGAGCGTATCCCTGTCAGCGTGGGAGAAAAGGCCATTTCCTTCTGACCGTATTCCAGCTGAAGATCGTATTCCAGGGGCAGCCATGTGGACAGATCCGATTCGTTGTGGGAGATCAGCGCTTCCATTTTATCTAGCGCTTTGTACAGCTTCGCTTCCTTCGTTTCCAGTTTTCCCATCTCCTCAAGGAGACTTCTCCATGAGGAGCGCTGCGGCTCGGGGAAACCGCCGATCCACCGGAAGAGGATGGATTCCTCGGTATCATCGTCCGCCTGGCTTTTGTCGAATGTAGGGATATCACCAGTGAAGGACTCGCCGAAATCGTGGATCAGGCACATGCGGATGACCTTGTCCGTGTCCAGGTCACGGAACTCCGGCTCCTCGGACAGCAGCATGGCCATGAGGGCGAGCCTCCAGCTGTGTTCTGCGACGCTCTCCCAGCGGTCCGGGGAAAGATAGCAGTGGCGTTTTGTCAGTTTCAGGATCCCTGCCTGCTTCAGTATGGAAAAGAATTCTTCTGGTCTCATCGGTGCCTCCTAAAAGAGCATGTAACAAAAGAACGATGGACTTTGATCCATCGTTCTTGGTGGGAGAGGTTGGATTCGAACCAACGAAGTCGTCGACAACAGATTTACAGTCTGCCCCCTTTGGCCACTCGGGAACTCTCCCAGATATATGGAGCTGGTAGACGGATTCGAACCCCCGACCTGCTGATTACAAATCAGCTGCTCTACCGGCTGAGCTATACCAGCATTTCTCCATGCACCCCAAAAGCGCTCTACTATATTACCATGCACTTTTTTGCTTTGTCAATGAATATTCCAAATATTCTTTTTGCCTTTCCGAAAGCGGAAAAACGGCGGTCGGACCGGGCAGACGAAGGGGAACTCGTTGCCTTTTTGTCACTATTTGTTACTATAATATTGTGAGAGATTAGGAGTGTTTCGCTCGTATAAATGGCAGCTGCGAAACGATAACGATCTCTGGAGGATGATTTTCAGAGATGCACATGCAGCAAAGGAGGCTGACATGAAAAACATTTGGAAACTGTTCGCGGTGATCACGCTGGCCGCGGTGATGCTGACAGGGTGCGGAGGGTCCAAGAGTGACCGACCGTACGACGGAGATTATTACTACAGCGATAACAGCGCTCCGCAGGAGGCACCTGCTTTCGGCGGGTATGCGTATACCGATGAGATGAAAGCGGAGGAGAGCTACGATTACGACGAGACGACGAGCATGCCAGCGGAGCAGGGACTGATCCTGACCTTTTCCGCCTCCATCGATATGGAGACTTTGGACTTCGAATCCAGCATGGCAGCCCTGCGGGAGGAGATCCGGAAGTACGGGGCATATATCAGTTCCGAGCACCGCAACGGGGGATACACGAGCTACGGCGGAAGTTATATCAACCAGAGCGCGGAACTGGTGATCAAGGTTCCGGCATCGAATTTCCACAGTTTCGTAGACGGGATCAACACGTGCGGAAGCGTGCGCAGCACCAACACATGGCAGGAAGACATCACGAGCGGCTACCTTGATACACAGGCAAGGCTGGAATCGCTGAACGCTCAGAAAGAGCGGCTCCTCCAGATGATGGAACAGGCCGAGAACGTATCGGATCTGATCCTGATCGAGAGCCAGCTTTCCGACACGATCTATCAGATCGAGAGCTATACCTCCCAGATGAAGGTGTATCAGAACCTGGCCGACTATTCCAGTGTGACGGTATATCTCAATGAGGTAAACGTGGTGACATCCAATCCTGTGACATTCGGGCAGAGGATCGTGGAGACGTTCAAAAGGACGGGAAGAGGGATTGTGACCTTCGCTCAGGATCTGGTCCTCGGACTGATCGAATGTCTGCCGCTGATCGCGCTTGGTGTCGTGCTGTTCTTCGTGATCCGGAAGGCCGTAAAGGCGCACAAGGCGAAAAAACAGAGGGAATACGAGGAGTGGGTCAAAGCCCAGCAGGCGTCCCTGCAGGATAATACGGCAGAGCAGAACTGAACAGCTCAATAAAGAACAGAGGCGGCAGATGCCGCCTCTGTGTTTTTACGTTATTGCGCGTTTTTCTTTTTGGAAAGCTCCCTCATGCGCTGAGCGTGGTCCAGTTCTCTCTTGCGGATCCGCAGAGACTTGGGGGTGACTTCCAGGAGTTCATCATCCGCCAGATATTCGATGCACTGCTCCAGTGAGAGCTGCTTGGGAGGGGTGAGGCGAAGGGCTTCATCCGATCCGGACGCGCGCATGTTGGACACGTGTTTCTTCTTGCACACGTTGACGGTGACGTCTCCCGGCTTCGGGGAGGCTCCGACCACCATTCCGGCATAGACCTTGACGCCGGGTCCGATAAAGAGCGTGCCGCGGTCCTGGGCGTTGTAAAGACCGTAGGTAACCGAGTCGCCGGTCTCAAACGCCACAAGGGAACCGTTCTGTCTGGTGGAGATATCGCCCTTGCGCTCCGCGTACTGATAGAATACGGAGCTCATGATGCCCTCCCCCTTGGTATCGGACATGAACTCGTTCCGGTAACCGAAGAGTCCGCGGGACGGAATGATGAATTCCAGGCGCGTGCGGCTTCCCTGCGGGAGCATCTCCTGAAGTTCACCTTTTCTGGATCCAATCTTTTCCATTACGGAACCGACATAATCCTGGGGAACATCGCATACCAGTCTTTCATAGGGCTCGCAGATCTTTCCGTCGATCTCTTTGTAGAGGACCTTCGGTGTGGAGACCATGAGCTCGTAGCCTTCTCTTCTCATGGTTTCGATGAGGATGGAGAGGTGCATCTCTCCTCTGCCGAGGACGCGGAAACTGTCTGTGGAATCGGTCTCCTCCACTTTGAGGGAGACGTCCTTGAGGAGCTCGCGGAAGAGGCGGTCTTTCAGCTGGCGGGAGGTGACGAAGTCGCCCTCGGTGCCGGCAAAAGGACTGTCATTGACCGAGAAGGTCATCTCCACGGTGGGCTCACTGATCTTTACGAAGGGAAGCGGTTCGGGTGTATCCTTATCACACAGGGTGTTGCCGATAGTAACTTCCCCGATACCGGAGACGGCGACGATATCGCCGACGGTCGCGCTCTGGCAGGGATCCTTCCGGACATCCGTGAACTGGTACAGCGCAGAGACGCGCTCTTTCCTCTGCAGGGACGGGTTGTGATAATCGCACACCAGCACTTCGTCTCCCACATGGAGCGTGCCGCGCTCGATGCGTCCAACGCCGATACGTCCGACATAGTCGTTATAGTCAATGGAGGAGACGAGCATCTGAAGAGGAGCGTCCTCCTCGCCCTTCGGGCACTGAATGTAATTTATAATGGTCTCAAAGAGAGGTTCCAGGCTGGTGCCTTCCACGTCGGGGCTGTAGCTTGCCGTGCCGGTCCTTCCAGAGCAGAACAGCATCGGGCTGTCGAACTGCTCGTCGGTGGCGCCGAGGTCCAGAAGGAGCTCCAGGATCTCATTGATGACATCCTTTACCCTGGCGTCGGGACGGTCGACCTTGTTGACGACAACGACTAGCATCAGACCGAGCTCGAGGGCGCGGGAGAGTACGAATCTCGTCTGGGGCATGGGGCCTTCCGCTGCGTCCACCAGCAGCAGGACGCCGTCCGCCATCTTCAGGACGCGTTCCACCTCTCCGCCGAAGTCGGCGTGTCCGGGAGTGTCGATGATATTGATCTTGACGCCCTTGTATACGCAGGAGCAGTTCTTGGAGAGGATGGTGATGCCTCTTTCTCTTTCGATATCACCGCTATCCATGATCCTGTCCTGAATGACCTGGTTCTCGCGGAAAGCGCCGCCCTGGCGGAGCATCTCGTTTACCAGTGTCGTCTTGCCATGATCGACGTGGGCGATGATGGCGATATTTCTCAAATCAGTTCTTACCATATTTCACCTTGATATTTTTGAATCAAAATCCTCATGAAAAGTGCGTCACAGGATCGGACCCAATGACGCACAGTAATCTTTTCGCGATCAGAATGCTACGCGTTCACGAATATATGCGGGGAGCTCTTCGATGGAGATACGGATCTGCTCCATGGTATCGCGGTCGCGAACCGTTACGCATCCGTCGTTTTCGCTGTCAAAGTCGTAGGTGACGCAGAACGGAGTTCCGATCTCGTCTTCTCTGCGATAGCGCTTGCCGATGGAACCGGCTTCGTCATAGTCGACCATGAAATCCTTGGCCAACATGTCGCGGACCTTCTTTGCCTGATCGCCGAGCTTCTTGCTCAGAGGCAGGACGGCGACTTTGTACGGCGCGAGGAACGGATGCAGGCGGAGGACCACACGGGTGTCGTTCTCCCCGACGACTTCCTCGTCATAGGCGTCACACAGGAAGGTGAGCATCGCGCGCTCAACGCCGAGAGAAGGCTCGATGACGTAGGGGATGAAGGCCTCTTTTCCTTCTTCCTTATACTCCATGTTTTCTCCGGAGAACTTCATGTGCTGTGACAGGTCATAGTCGGTGCGGTCGGCGATGCCCCACAGCTCGCCCCACCCGAAGGGGAACAGATACTCGAAGTCGGTGGTCCCGACGGAGTAGAAAGCGAGTTCGGCGGGCTCGTGGTCACGCAGACGCAGGTTCTCTTCGGTCAGTCCGAGGGAGAGGAGCCAGTCTCTGCAGAAGCCTCTCCAGTACTGGAACCATTCCATATCCGTGCCGGGCTCGCAGAAGAATTCCATCTCCATCTGTTCAAATTCCAGGGTGCGGAAAATGAAGTTGCCGGGAGTGATCTCGTTGCGGAAGCTCTTGCCGATCTGGCAGATGCCGAAGGGGATCTTGCGGCGCGTGGTGCGCTGGACGCTCTTGTAGTCCACGAAGATGCCCTGGGCGGTCTCCGGACGGAGATATACGTCGGTGCCGCTGTCTTCGGTCACGCCCTGATGGGTCTTGAACATAAGGTTGAATTTCTTGATGTCGCTGTAATCACATGCTCCGCATCCCGGGCAGGGGATCTGCTTCTCACGGATATAGGCGACCATCTCTTCGTTCTGCATGGCTTCGACGTTGACGTCGGTGCCGGTCTCCTTTGCCCACTCCTCGATGAGCTTATCCGCGCGGTGGCGGCGTTTGCAGCTCTTGCAGTCGATCAGAGGATCGTTGAAGTTGACGACGTGGCCGGAAGCTTCCCAGACCCTAGGGTTCATCAGGATACCTGCGTCCAGACCGACGTTGGTCGGGCTCTCCTGGACGAACTTTTTCCACCAGGCGTTCTTGACGTTCTGTTTCATCAGCGCACCGAGAGGACCGTAATCCCAGGAGTTGGCCAGTCCGCCGTAGATCTCGCTGCCGGCGAAGATAAAGCCTCTGTTTTTGCATAGCGCCACGATCTTATCCATTGATTTTTGAGTAGGATCCATCTCAGTTGCTCCTTGAATTGTATTTTATAGATCTTTAACTAAGATAATATAGCATCCAAACAGCTACATTTCAAGGAAATATCGGCGTTTGAGTGGTTTGCCATCAAATAGCATGCGTGGTAAAATAATATGACATTCATAATGGGAGGGGTCTGCGATGAGTTCCAGCAAAACAGTGTCCGAGCACTTCGTATGCTCGCCTGATATCGTTTGGAAAGTCCTCACGGATGTCTCCTCCTACGGGAGTTGGTTCGGGTGGCCGGAATCGCTGACCCTGCTGGAAGTGAGCCCCGGGTTCGTCCTGGGCGGGAAGCTCGACTTCAAGAACAGCATCTCGACCCTTGTGATCACCAAGATCGAAGAGGGACAGCGCATCGCCTTCACCGGCGCCTATCAGACCAATGAGATCGCACTGCGCGGAGCGGAGAACGGATGCAGGGTCTCCTTCACGACGACCTATCAGGGCGTTGCCCACAACGACGAAGAGGATGAGTTCCCTGTGGAGCTGAGGAACCGGAACATCCTCAAGAACCTCCGCAAGACCTGCTACGCGTACCAGAACGAAGAGCAAAAGCAGAAGAGCCACCAGCATCTGAACCTCAGGGGCATGCTTTTCCGGATGACCCGCGGATATCAGCAGCCGAAGCGCAGCAATGCCGTCGAGGATCCCTATACGGAGAAGAACCTCTATATCTCCACGAGGAACAAGGTCATCGGCGCTGTCCTGTTCGTCATCCTGCTCTCCACCATCTCGCTGGGACTCTCTTTTGAGCGCGGGGATATCGTGCCTTCCACCGGACTCTCCATCGCCGAAAGCGAGCTGGTCAGCTATGAGAGCGCGAACGAGTTATCCATCGGCCAGCACAAGAGGGACGTGGAGTACATGCTCAGCTGTTCCGGCAAAAAGGAGTCGGTGGACGAGTTCAGCTACAGTTCCACTGAAAAGGACGGAAAAGGGGATCCGGTCTGTGAGATCCGGGTAGTCTACGACGCCTACGGACGGGTGAGACGTTACGGATATGTGGATCATACCCTCGCGGACAGCTACGGCGTGCCGATCATCAACGCGGGAAGCCTCGTGTCTCCCAGCATGGATATCCGGGAGGCTGCGGACAGCCTCGGACTGGAACCGAGCGCCTTCTGGGTGGATAAGAGCGGAACGAAGTATCTGTATTTCGGGCACTATCTCTTTGAGGGGGATCTGTTCGAGTCCAACAAGACATCGGAGCTGGTGCTGCGGCTGAATGAAGAGCAGATCAAGACACAGGTGGGATATTACCTGGCGGAGAGTCCGGACGATCCTCTGCGGGTGAAGGAACTGCCCGCTGCCACCAAGCATCAGTACGCAAGCGTGGTACAATATGATACCGACCGGGCGGTGTACAGGAGGGTCTATCTCCTTCAGGGAAGGACGAAGGGAGAAACAGATATCCTGCTGGGAATGGCGGAAGACGTCATTGAGCTCCAGTTTCCCGACGGCCTGAAACAATACACCTATCTCTGCGGAAAGAGCGAAGAGGGATACCGTTATTCCTACACGGTCACGGTGGAGGACGGCATAGTGACCACGGCCTCCATGCGGAACCACCATCTGGGGATCGTCAGGGACACGCTCCTGGATCCGGACAGCTATTCGGTGGAAAAGGGGATGACGCTGTTTGAGATCTCCTCCGAGCTTCAGATCCTCCCGACCTGCGCGTCGGTTCTCGAGAGCGGAGAGATCGTTCTGGGGTATGGTCTGGAAGGGACTTCCGACGGCAGTTCGGTCCTTCCGTACCGGTATCCTCTGACAATATATCTGGACACGGATCACAAGGTGATCGACGTTGTCCGAAAATCATAAAAAACGGAAAGGGATCCAATGAGTCAGGAAAGACAGCACTATACTGCACTTATGGCTTTTTCATCATCGGCAGCACAGGTCTGGAAGTTGCTGAACAATTTCGGGAACAAGCAGCTGTACTCCAACAATATGCACGCGAATCTGGCGCCGGATGAAGCAGGAGGATGGAGCGGAACGTTCACCATCGGTTCCGCGCGTTTTCGCGCGGTCTACCGTCCGTATGACATCCGTCTGACATCCCAGGATATCAAGATCGGCCTCAGTCTTCAGCCCCAGCGCGAAGGGTGCATCGCCATGGCGGTGGCCACGCACGGGGAGAACGCGCCTTTCATCGTCACGGATTACGAGCTTCTTCAGTTCCTGTCCAGCCTGAAAAGCTGCGCAGGGGAGATCATACGGGACGCGGACCTCCTTGTGGCGGACAACAAAAGGAGCGCCGAGGTCCTGGCACAGAAAAGAGCCGCTGCCCAGCAGACTCCTTCAGTGAAGACATCCTCCCCGGTGAAGACAGCCGCTCCGTCGGCATCGTCTGTCCGGACTTCATCCTCCGCACCGAGGAGTGAAGAGCAGGCGCCGAAGAAGGTGTTCTCCGCAAGAGCGGCGGAGGCCGCTGAACGGCACGGCAAAACGGCAGCGAAGAAGACCTCCGCGGAGGAAGTCAGCGGGCTCTACAGGGAGCAGCGTGAGAAAAAGACGAAAGTCCGCAAGAACAGAAATATCGGAAAGAAACTGATCCTGGCGCTTATGGCGCTCGTGGCGGTGGTCGCCGTCGTGTGGGGCGTCAAGACGGTCCGGAAACTCTTCCCCGGGTCCGGCCCGGAATCGGAGGCGGTCAACGAAGGCGGATCCAGGGGCGTCACGGTGAGCAACGGGCTGAACCTGAGTCTCGGGATCACCCAGTCCCAGATCGAGAGGACGTTCGGCAAACCGGTATCCCAGTCGAACGGGGTGTGCCGGTACGAAAGCAGTTCCCTGACCTCCTACGGGATGCCCTCCTGCGTGATACAGGTGGAATACTCCGGACAGCTCGCGGACAAGGTGACGATCCTTGACCTGGAGGAAGCGTCAAAGGTAGGAGCGATCCAGAACATGGCGCCGTCCTTCAACGCGGAGACCTCGCTGAGCGAACTGGTGGAACAGGTCGGAACGGTGCCCTCCATGGTCCGGCTCTACAGCCAGGACGCCGTTCAAGTGACCGAGTATCACTTCGGACATGTGGATCCCAAGGCCAACCTCAGCCCGGTGTGGAAGGGCGAACTCATCTGCACCCAGAGGAGCGACGGGAGCTATCAGACGTCTTACGGATTCAGCTTTGACGGCCAGGATCCTCTGTTCGTCAGTTCACTGGAAGGGACGCCGCTTGCCGCAGTCTACAGCAACTTCGATGATTATCTCGCGGATTACTACGAGTTCCGGAAGTGTTTGCTGACCCAGAATCATTACAGCCGCGGCGACATGCAGCAGATCATCCCGGGTATGGAGCGTGTCTCCACCGGAGAGACCGAGATCTACAGGGCGAACTCAGCCTGCCTGCTGGAAGACGGTGTGACGCCCGCGTGGAACTACACGATCGGCATCGGAGCCCGGGGAACGTTCATGTACTTCTTCGGGGTAAACACCAGGAACTGGAAAAAGGCGGATCTGCTCAAGGATGTGGATCTGAAATCCATCGATGTGGGAATGAACTGGAACGACCTCCTCGCTTCGGTGGGCCAGATACCCAACATGGTGTATGTGGATTACTCCTACATCACGGTGGGCTTCGGCGCGTACAGGGAGGACGCTCAGTACCTCTCCGAGCAGTTTGAACTGATGGCTGTGGTGGACCTCAACACCTGGACGGTGGAGACGGTCTATGACAATACCGAACGCACGATCGTCATCGAATAAACGTTAAAAGATACAAAAAAGATCCATGTCAGGTGCTGATGGCCTGCTATGGATCTTTGTTTACTGTATGGGAGGCTGCGGGGAGTACCGGTCAGAGGGTGAATCCGCCGTCCACCGTAAGGACCTGTCCCGTGATGAAGCGGGCTTCCGCGAGGAAGAGGACCGCCTCGGCGACATCTTCCGGAGAACCGATCCTTCCGAGGGGAGTCTGGTCCGCCAGATCCCGCATCACTTCCGGGGAATAGCAGCGGTTCATATCGGTGTCGATGACACCGGGAGCGACACAGTTCACGGTGATCCCCGACGGCCCCAGCTCTTTCGCCAGGGACTTCGTAAAGGCGATGACGGCTCCCTTGCTGGCGGAGTATACCGATTCGCAGGAGGCGCCTTCGGTCCCCCAGATGGAGGAGATGTTGACGATGCTTCCCGCGTGCCGGCGGATCATCCCTTTGGAGGATTCCCTGCATATGAGGGCTGTGCCCCGGGCGTTGGTAGAAAAGACGCGGTGCCACTGCTCCGCCGTGATATCCTGTACCTGTCCCGAGCCCGTGATGCCGGCGCAGTTTACGACGACAGCCAGTTCTCCAAGGGATTCTGCGAAGGACACAGCGCCGATGACGTCCTGCTCGGATGTGACATCGCATTTCCGGGCGACGGCGGCATATCCTTCCGCTGTCAGTGACGCAGCGGCAGCTTCGGCAAGCTCCGCGTTTTGATTGTAGCAGATGACGGTCAGGTATCCCCTGCGGGCGAGAGCGGCGCATACCGCTGCTCCGATCCCTCTGCTTCCGCCTGTGACAAGGGCGACTTTCTCCATGTTCCATACCTCTTTCCTGGCTTTAAATAAAATATACCGACGAAGGGAAAAGGATGCAAGAGTGAGAGATTGTGCACAAAAAAACGTTATAACGTGTAAAGCTGTTGAACATTACGTTGAATCGTTGTTGAAAAGATTGCCTTTTCAGGTCGTTTCTGTATAATTAAGGTGTATGTTTAGCGCTTTTAAACAAGTTTTCCACGCGTTTTCATCAGTGAGGATCCAATATTGAACAAGTTACAGACAATACTGTCATCCATTTCCAGAAGCAAGGCATCGCCGATCATCTCCGCGATCCTTTGTATCGCGATGGTCTTCGGGCTGTCTGCCAGCGCCCTTTCGCTCAGCTATTCGGTATCCGCTGCCAAGGCGGAAGTGATTATGGAGCGGACCGGCGGCGATGAAGTGCGGGATTATATCCCGATCACCCAGATGGTGAAGCTCTCCTATGAAGAGCCGGACATTCCCCTTATCATCGACGCGGAACCGTCGACGGCGGAACTGACCATCACCCTGAAGGATCAGGAGGGCGTGACCCTTACGGGCATCCCCTATGAGGTGACCATCCAGTTCCTGGATGAGGAGACCGCGCCGGTGGTGATGTCGGATGAGGACTGCGACGGAATCATCCGCTATGAAAGCCCGAAACCCGGTGTCTATACCGTTACACTGACCCCCATCGAGGGATTCGCATCTCCGGAACCGGTCAACGTCACGGTCGAGCCCCCGGTCGAGCACAAGGCGGTAAAGGTCGAGGTCAAGAAGGCGAGCACTGCGGAAATGAAGCAGGAGGACGCGAACTACGGACAGGCCACCAAGGGCGGCAGCACCGTAACGATCACCGATACCGTGGAATATGTGGAATCCACCAAGACCGTTATCCCCGGAACAGAGGAGCGCATCGTAACGGATGCAAACGGCAACACGCTCTATATATCCATCCCTGAGACGGCGAAGGACGAGGCGGGAGACACCTACCTTGTCAATCCGGACGGATCCCGGTCCGGCGTGAAGGTCACGCTGAACGAGGACGGGACCATCGCCACCGCCATGAGCTATGAAGTCGTCGGTGTCGGCGGAGATGAGGAAGGCGGCGGAGAGACGCCTCCGGCAGATCCCGGAACAGGTACGGATCCCGGCACAGGCACCGATCCCGGTACGGGCACCGATCCCGGAACAGGAACGGATCCCGGAACAGGAACGGATCCCGGAACGGGAACGGACCCCGGAACGGGTACCGATCCCGGAACCGGCAGCGACCCCGGCACAGGCACCGATCCCGGAACGGGCACCACGACCCCTGAGGAACCCAGGAAGGAATGGGTCGACTGCAAGAGCAGAGTCCTGGATCCCTACGGCGCACCGGTGAAGGACGCGTCCGGAAACAACGCATATAAGTTCACCTCGGTAGAGCCCAAGAAGGAGATCGTGGGCGAGACCATCAAATACACGGGATGGCAGGATCTCGACGGAAAGAGATACTATTTCGATAAGAACGGCAACAAGGTCACAGGATCCCAGGTCATTCAGGGACACCAGTACGTGTTCGGGGCCGACGGCGCTCTCGTGACATCCACCACAAAGGGCATCGATGTTTCCCAGTGGAACTGCTATACGCCCATCAACTGGACGGCCGTAAAGAACAGCGGCGTGGATTTCGTCATCGTCCGCTGCGGACTGAGAGGATCCACGGCAGGCGGCATCTACGAGGACGACATGTTCATCTCCAACATCCGCGGAGCGAAGGCGGCGGGACTGAAGGTAGGAGTCTACTTCTTCACACTGGCCGCGACGGAACTTCAGGCGGTGGAAGAGGCTTCCGCCTGCATCCAGATGGTCCGCAGAGCGGGCGTGGGACTGGAATACCCCATCTTCATGGACCTGGAGGACCCGGTGTCCTCGGGTGCCCAGGCTGCGGGATTCAAGGTCCTGTCCAACTCCCAGCGCACACAGATCGTGAACGCCTTCTGTGACACCGTACGCAACAGCGGATACCGCGCAGGACTTTACGCCAACAAGTTCTGGCTCTCCGCCAAGGTGAATACGGGAAGCCTCGGATCCGGAACGGTCATCTGGCTCGCCCATTACACCACCAAGACAGACTACGCCGGAAGGTACGAGATGTGGCAGTACTCCGGAAGCGGTTCCTGCCCCGGCATCACCGGAGCGGTGGACATGAACGTAAGCTATCTCGGATATTAAAAGACAAGAAAAGAGATCCCGGAATCGCATGGATTCCGGGATCTTTCGTATATTCGGGAAAGGTCACATCTGCCGGTAGTTCTTCATCATCTGCTGGAACAGTTCCTGCGTTGAAGGGGGAGTGTAGGTGATGGCGTTGGCTCCTGCCCGTATGGTCGCCATGACATGTTCTCCCGTCTTCCCGCCGGTGGCGATGATGGGAATGTCCGGTGCGACGGACCTGGCGTAGGCCACCACTTCCGGCGTGTTGAGGGCTGCGGCGATATTGAGGATATTGGCGCCGCAGCGGATCCGCTCAAGGATGTCGGTCTCCTTGTTGACCACCGTGATGACGACGGGGATATCGATGGAGTCGCTGACTATCTGAAGGTCTTCGTTGGAGATGGGGGCGTTGAGCACCACTCCGATGGCGCCCTGGCTCTCCACGTCCTTGGCAAGGGTCCTCGTCCTGAGACCACGGGTCGTCCCTCCGCCCACACCGCAGAATACCGGCATGGAAGAATGCTTGATCAGCGCGTCGCTGATGGACTGCTGAGGGGTGAAAGGATATACGGCAAAGACTCCGTCGGCATCGCAGTTTTTGATGATCGCCAGATCTGTCGTGAAGACGAGACTCTTGATCCTCCTGCCGTTGATGACGATGCCGGAGGCATTCTGGATCTCCGGCGGGAGCTGAAGGATGTTGTGCCTGAGCCGGCTGGTATATTCCGCTACGTGGTTTTCTTCGATCATACGGATCACCTCCTTAATACAAACAGTATAATCATCACGCGATAATTTGTTTTGTAATACTATATGCGCAACTTGTATTTCATACAATAGACAAATTGTGAATTCTTGTTTCGTTCAAAGCGACGAAAATACAGTTTAGCCGCTTTACTTTTTTAAAAATCTGTTATGATAGAAAAAAGGTGCTTAAAAAAGGAGGGAAGTGGACCATGGCAATCAAGATCGTGGAATATCCAAATCCAAACAGCTCGCTGAAGCTCCGGGTCGCGCACGGCCATTTTGCTACCAGTCACAGCCACATCAATTACTATGTGGATCTGACCATGACGAAGTACAGGCTGTCCGAGGCGAAGGAAGCGGCGCGGCAGCTCGCCGCGAAGTACAAGAGATCCACCGTGATCGATACCATCCTTTGTCTGGACGGTACGGAGGTCCTCGGTGCGTGCATGGCGAACGAGCTCACCGCCAGCGGATTCGTCAGCATGAATGAGCATAACACCATTTATGTGGTAACACCGGAACATACGACAGGAAGCCAGCTGCTGTTCCGTGACAACATCCTGCCGATGATCCGCGGGAAGCATGTTCTCATCCTCGCCGCCTCGATCACCACAGGATATACGGTGCAGGGCGGCATCGAAGCCGTGGAGTACTACGGCGGAATGACCGTAGGAGCGTGCTCGATCTTCGCTTCCGTGGAGGAATGCGCGGGATACCCCGTTACTTCCATCTTCAACACGAAGCACATGATGAGCGACTATATCAGCAAGCCATATCATGAGTGCCCGATGTGCAAGGCGGGACAGAAGGTGGACGCGATCGTAAACACCTACGGCATATCCAGTTTTGGCGAATAACACCCGGACAGTTCGAAGCGGGAGGATCATGCGATCCTCCCGCTGATACTGTATTCCGGGATCAGTGAGGGATCCGTTTCGTGACCGTCTTCGCGTCGTCGACGGGATAATCGGTCTCGAACATATCCACACCGAGCTCTCTTGCCCTGGCCTGCCATTTCTTGTCCCTGAGGATCGCTCCGTCCACATAGTAACCTGCGGCATGGAGGTCATGGATGATCTGCGGAGTCATCTGCCAGATGTACGCGAGGTAGATGCATGCGTCCATCTCCTTCATGAGGGCCACCGGATCCTGCGGCACATCCGCGATGATGAGGCCGATGGGGACGTCGGGATCGACCTCTCTCAGGTGGCGGAGCACCTGATAATCCAGTCCGAAGACGAACACGTGGTCCGTCATGCCCTCCTCACGGAGGACGGAGGAGATCAGTTCGACCAGCCTGAAGTTATAGGGTTGTGTGTCAAGGGGAACGCCCTTGAGCTCCAGGCCGAACCAGGCGTTCGCCTGTTTGCCCCAGCGCATGGCTTCGCGCAGGGTGCAGAATCCGGGAACGACTTCCCTGAGTTCGCTCTCGGTGAATTCATGCACATAGCCGGTGAGGGATGTCTTGTCCTCCAGGCGGACGTCATGGTAGATCACGGGGACGCCGTCCTTTGTCAGCTGGACGTCGATCTCCAGGTAGTCGGCGCCGTCTTGGATCCCGCGCTCCATCGCAGCGATGGAGTTCTCCGGAAGTTCGCATTCACAGCCGCGGTGGCCTCCGATGAGAAGATGGTCTGAAGTCTGAAGCAGTTTTTTCATGGTTATCTCCCGTACGTAATATATTAGGAAAGTCCGGGGTCTTTGAGGCGGATCGCCCAGACGCCGTTGCGAAGCATGCCTTCGCGGTAGCCCGGGAAAGAACGGATCCGCTCCGCTCCGACGACGGGATCGTTGGTGCTGGACATCGCGACCCGTATGTCTTCGGAGGCGAGGAGGGATTCAGCGTCCGGATAATGCTGTGTGGAAACGACGGTCACGCATAGCTTCTGTCCGGATTCGGTGTCCTCAAAGCGGAGGACATCACCGGCGGTGAGGTCCTCATAGGGAAAGGGCTCCTCCTCCGTCGAGACCCGGATCTCGGTGGTCTTCGTTCCGGCGAGAATGGCGCGGAATGCCCTTGGATTGATCAGAAAATCGTACATCGTCATGCTCCTGTGTTCAGGATAATAGTACCATACTTCGGCGGGAGGAGGGAGACGCAGGACGGAACGTGCGAAAAGATTGCATCTGAAACAAAGCTTTGTTATAATATTTTTCGCCAATCACGGGGTGTAGCGCAGTTGGTAGCGTGCCAGTTTTGGGAACTGGATGCCGCGAGTTCGAGTCTCGCCACTCCGACCAAGTAGAAAACATCCCGGAAAGATGTTTTCTACTTTTTTATATTTCCATATGTGCGGATTTGTGCCAAAGTGATACAAGAACCGAAAGAGTATGAGGTGATAGGATCGTGAAATATTTAAAGGAACTTCAGAATGAATATGCGCACCTTGTGATCAACGAGGGTCTCCGGATCCAGAAAGGCCAGAGACTGGTGATCAACTGCCCGGTGGAAGGGGCGTATTTTGCCAGGCTTTGCGCAAAAGCGGCGTATGAGGCGGGGTGCAAGGATGTCCTGATGCGCTGGACTGATGACACCATGACAAAATACCACTATCTCTACGCGGCGGACGAAGTGTTCGACGAGGTGAACGACTGGGATACGCTGATGCTGGACACGGTCTCCGCGGAAGGAGCTGCGTGGCTCGCGATCGCAGCGGCGGACCCGGAAAACCTGAAGGACTGCGATCCGGAGAGACTTCACCGGGCTCAGATCAGCAGCGGAAAGGCGAGGGAGAACTTCAGAAAGAGGGAACAGAACAACGATTTCCCCTGGTGCGTCTGCTCCATTCCCACGGCGGCATGGGCAAAGGCTGTGTTCCCGGATCTTGAGAGCGGGGACGCGGTGGAGAGGCTGTGGAAAGAGATCTTCAGTGCCTGCCGTGTCGAACTGGGAAAGACCGAGGAGAACTGGAAGCAGCACACAAAGGATATTCAGAGACACGTGGAGATGCTCAACGCCTACAACTTCAAGAGCCTCCATTACACCAACTCCATCGGAACGGATGTGACGGTGGAACTTCCCCAGGGTCACTTCTGGGCAGGCGGAGCGGAAAAGGCCAAATCCGGCGTGATGTTCTCACCCAACGTTCCCACCGAGGAGGTCTTTACCCTTCCGAAGAAGAACGGGGTCAACGGAGTGCTCGTGGCGTCCAAGCCCCTGTGCCACAACGGGGTGATCATTGACGGGTTCTGGTTCAAGGTGGTCGACGGAAAGATCACAGAGGTGCATGCCCGGAGGGGCGAGGAGGTCCTGAAAGGGGCGGTTGCCGTGGATGAAGGAGCTTCCTATTTCGGAGAGTGCGCGCTTGTGCCATTCGATTCCCCCATCTCCGCCTCAGGGGTGCTCTTCCTCAACACGCTGTTCGATGAGAACGCCTCCTGCCACTTCGCGTTCGGATCTGCCTATCCCTGCATCTACGGAGCGGAGCAGATGTCGGAAAAGGAACTGGAGGAGAGGGGAATGAACAATTCCCTCACCCATGTGGACTTTATGATCGGCACCAGTGATCTGAAGATTGTCGGAACGACCTATAACGGAAAAGAAGTTACGGTATTCGAGAACGGAAATTTCGCTTTTTGATATAGAAGGTTATCGGGAGGGTTAATGATATGAAAAAGAGGAAGATCGCGCTGATCACTGCCCTGGCGACAGCGGCAGCGGCTGCCGCGGGAGGGGCTGCCTGGTATCTGAACCAGCCGAGAAAGGACAGACCGGATCCCCGGAAAAGGTATCTCGCCTGCATCGGCGACAGCATCACCTTCGGAGCCGGTGTGGTGCTGGCGAGGCATCAGCAGGCCTGGCCCTATCTTCTGGAGCGGCTGCTCGGAGTGGACTGCCAGGTCCTGAACTACGGCATCAGCGGAGCGACGGCTGTGGATACGGGAGACAAACCGTACCGGAGCACCGACTTCTTTGATACAGCGCTCTCGGTCAACGCGGACACCTATCTGTTTATGCTGGGCACCAACGACTCGAAACCGTACAACTGGGATGCGGCGGAGTACGAGAAAGCGGCAGGCGAGATGCTGGATGACCTCAGATCCACAGGAGCCAGGGTCATCGTCCTTTTTCCTCCCAAGGCATTCCCGAAGAAGAACGGAAAGATCGCCTTTGACATCCAGGACGACGTGATACGCGAGCAGGTCATTCCGATCCTGCGAAAGGAAGCGGAGAAGAGGAACCTGTCCACCATCGACCTGTATCATTTCACGGAAGGACATCCGGAGTATTTTGATGACGGCGTCCATCCCAACGCGGCGGGCAACCGCAATATCGCGGCGTTCGTGTTTTCGAGGCTGCGGGATCTGTGGGATGACAGCGCGATATTCTAAAAGGCAAAAAACAAGGACCGCAGTCACTGCGGTCCTTATCTTGTGTATGGCGTTTATTTCAGAAGTTTGTTGACCATTGCCTGGACTTCGTCATAGTTGTAACCTGCGGCTGCCAGTTTATCCTTGCGCTCCTGGCCGTTTCCCCAGTTTCCGCGAATGACTTCCTTTGCGATCTCCTCGATGCTCTTCTTGGTGGAAGAGAGGGGAGCGGCAGTGGTCGCTGCGGGGGTCCCGTACAGGATGGCGTTTACCTTGTCCTGGACCTCATCATAGTTGTAGCCTGCGGCTGCCAGTTTGTCCTTGCGCTCCTGGCCATTGCCCCAGTCTCCGCGGATGACTTCCTTCGCCAGTTCTTCGACGGTCTTCTTGGGGGCTGCCGGTGCCGGTGCGGGAGCGGATACAGGTCTCGCTGTCGTTACAGGACGTCCGAGGCTTGCTGCCGGTTTGCTCTCGACTTTGGCAGCGGGTGCCGGTTTTGCCGCGACAGGGGAAGCAGCGGGTTTTGCTGCAGGCTTCGCTGCGGGCTTCGCGTTTGTTGCAACAGTCTCATTCTTCTGTGCCAGTTTGTTTTTCAGATTCTCAAGTGCGTTGAATTTTTTATCTGCCATTGATATGTTCCTCCTGAGTTGATTCAGCATGATGGATATGCTTCACTGAATCCATCTTAACACAATTTGAACGCCTGAGGCGTGCGGGAATATTCGCCAAAAGTAGGAAATGGGTCAGATCGCCAGAAATTGTCCGAGGTTTCTGATCAGGGTATTCTTCCAGAATCCGTAACGGATGACCGTTGCCCACCTGGACAGCTTTCCCTTTCTGCTCATGGAGCCGTATGCCTTGCATATATCGTATTGCTCCGGTGTGAGCCGGTCCCTGTAGTATTCAGCGAAGCAGTCCGCCTGGGCGAACATGCTCTCATAGATGCGGCTCACTTTCTCCTTGTTCGCAAGCTTCTTTGCGGAGGCGGTCAGGCTTCCCGCGTCATACGCTCCGACGCTGTTGTCCCCGTGCTGCCGGTAGCGGATCAGGGGTTCCCGCAGATATTCGATGCGGCCGAAGGCGGAGGCGCAGAGGGCGAGCCACCAGTCGTGCATGACAAAGGAGGAGGGAACGTCCCGGAGGCAGTCCTTCAGCGCCTTGTTGATCATGACGGTGCACCCCGTCACGTTGTTCTGAGCCAGCAGCTGATTCAGCGATGTCCTCTCCGGGGAGATCTTTTCATATGCCCAGAGAGAGGGAGCAATCTCATTGAGATCCCGGTCGACCACCGAGAGATCGGTGTGGACGAGCAGGGGCGTGTCCGGTCCGAACTGTGCTTCCGCTTCCTTCATGCGGGCGAAGGTGCGGGAGATCTTGTCCGGCTCCCAGTAGTCGTCCGCATCCGCGAACATGACGTAAGGGGAAGTATCCCAGTTGAGGAGAGAAGTCATGAAGTTCATCGCGGCGCTGCCGGAAGGCTTTTCGTTCACCCGGATCCGGATCCGGCTGTCGCCGTAGGAGCGCAGGATGGAAACGGTGCCGTCCGAGGAGCAGTCGTCCTGCACGAGGAGCTCGAGATCGCCGAAATCGCCGGAAAGGACCGAATCCACCAGCGGCCGGATGTAGGCTTCACTGTTGTAGGTACATAGAATGACCGATATTGCGGGCAATGCTTGCTCCTCCTTTCTGTTTTTTCTCATTCTAGCACAGAAGCGGGGAAAATCCATCCGGCAGTGTCCGGACGGCGCTGTTTGACGCAACGGCGCAGAATAGGTACACTATTGATATTCGATCGACTAGAAGAAAGGGAGGAGAGCAGATGGCTTTGCTCGAGATCAGAGATCTGGCTGTGGGATATGACGGTCAGCGGGTCCTGGACCACCTGAATTTCAGGGTGGAGGAAGGGGACTATCTCTGCATTGTTGGGGAGAACGGATCGGGAAAATCGACCCTGATGAAGACGCTCCTCAGACTTCAGGAACCGCTTGAGGGAGAGATCGTCTACGGGGACGGTCTGCGCGCGAATGAGATCGGGTATCTCCCTCAGCAGACGGTGATCCAGAAGGATTTTCCCGCTTCTATCCGCGAGGTGGTCCTCTCCGGCCTTCAGGGCGGAAAGGGATTCCGTCCCTTTTATTCCAAAAAGGACAAGGAGACCGCGGAGAACAACATGAAGCGGATGGGGATCCTGGAGATCTCCGACCGGTGCTACCGGGATCTCTCCGGCGGTCAGCAGCAGAGGGTCCTGCTGGCGAGGGCGCTTTGCGCCACCCAGAAGATGCTTTTGCTGGATGAGCCCGTCTCGGGACTGGACCCCCAGGTGACGGCGGAGATGTACCGCCTGATCTCCGGTCTGAACAAGGAGGGAATCACCATCATCATGGTCTCTCACGATGTACAGGCCGCGCTGAGATACGCCACCCACATCCTGCATGTGGGGGACGAGGTGTTCTTCGGCACCAAGAACGAATACCTGGCCAGCAAGGTCGGAAAGATGTTCCTGGATGAGGAAAACGCGGATTGATCCGCGCTGTCCTTGAGTTTTGCCCGGCAGGCCGTTAAAATAGGTTTGCACCGGAGTGTGTGATCATATGCAGCATATGCTGTATCAATAAAGGAAGTATGTTATGAATCTTGAAAAGTATCTGGATATCAAGCCTGAGATCGCCGAAGCGCTTGCTGCCGGGAAACCGGTAGTCGGCCTCGAGAGCACGATCCTCAGCCATGGAATGCCTTATCCCCAGAACACGGAGTTCGCCGCCAAGGTGGAGGAGATCGTCCGTGCCGCAGGTGCCATCCCCGCTACTACGGCGATCATCGGCGGAAAACTCAAGGTCGGCCTCACCAATGACGAGCTGATGACGATGTGCAATCCGAAGGATATCGGCAAGGTCTCCAGAAGGGACGTAGCCGTATATCTCGCCACCGGGAAGACCGGTGCCACTACCGTTGCCACCACCATGATGATCTGTGCCATGGCAGGGATCCGCGTATTCGCTACCGGCGGGATCGGCGGTGTCCACCGCCACGGCGAGAGCACGATGGATATCTCCGCTGACCTTCAGGAACTGGCGAACACCCCTGTCTGCGTCGTGTGCGCAGGCGCGAAATCCCTTCTCGACCTGGGAAGGACCCTCGAGTACCTTGAGACCTTCGGTGTCCCGGTCCTCGGATACAAGACCGATGAGTTCCCCGCCTTCTACTGCAAGACGAGCGGATTGAAACTGGATTACCGCTGCGAGTCCGCTGCGGAGATCGCGAAGATCATGTACACCAAGTGGGATCTCGGCCTGAAGGGAGGCGCAGTCGTGGGAAATCCCATCCCGGACGAATACGCCCTTGACTACGACGAGATGGACAAGGTCATCTGCGCGGCGATCGAGGAGGCGGATGAAAAGGGAGTGAGAGGAAAGGCGATCACACCCTTCCTGCTCGCCAGGATCAAGGACATGACAGAGGGAGTCTCCTTTGCCAGCAACCTTCAGCTCGCATACAACAACGCCCGCCTCGCTTCCGAGGTGGCAGTGGAGCTGAGCAAACTCGGCTGATACCGATCTGATACATGCCTTTTGGGGATCCGCTGCCGGATGACCGGTGGCGGATCCTTTTATGCTGCCTGACAGTAGTCATGTTTTTATGTGGTCCTTCGCATGAATGCACATAAAACCGGACGCGGAGACGGCAAAATTCATCGTTCCATCAATGGCTGGCTGACAGAAGCGGTTGGTATACTATTAAAAGAAAAATACAATGAGGGATCGTATGGGAAACAGAGCAACCGAGTTCTTTACAAATATGGGCCTTGGAGACCGCATCCAGGTATTCGATCACTCCAGCGCCACCGTCGCGCTGGCAGCGGAGGCCCTCGGATGTGAGGAGAAGCAGATCGCGAAGACGCTGGCCTTTTACGCTCCCGATCCGATCCTCATCGTTGTGTGCGGTGACGCCAGGATCGACAACGCGAAATACAGACACACGTTCGGGTGCAAGGCCAAGATGATCCCCTTTGAAGAGGTGCAGGAAGCGGTGGGATATCCGGCGGGAGGCGTGTGCCCCTTCTGCGCGAAGGAAGGCGTGCGCGTTTTTCTGGATGAATCCCTGAAACAGCTGCCGGTCTGGTTTCCGGCATGCGGGGAGCGGAACAACGCCGTTGAGCTGAGCCTGGAGGAAATGGAAAAGTATTCCGGCCCGGAAGGATGGGTCGATGTGACGAAGGGACACTGTGATGAAGACAAATAGCGCGAAATTCTCTCTATACAATGTCATGTGCTACGCGCTGGCATTCATCGTATCGATCTCGTTCTCCCTCTACATGACCGAGTTCGGGTACTCCTCGATCCTGCTGGCTACCATGCTGTCCATCATGAGCGGGATGCTGCTTGTGATCCGCTTTCTGATCCCGCGCATCATCAACACGGCAAGGTGTCACCTCGTCCTGAAGATCTCCACACTGGTGACCATCCTGGGATCCGCGGTGTTTTTCTTCCTTCCCGGAACTTCCTGGGTGAAGCCCTTTGTCTACACCCTCTTTGCCATCGGCGGATATCAGTTCCAGATGTGTCTCACCGACCCCTGGGTCATGAAAAACATGGAGAACGATCCGGGCATGGATTACGGAAAAGTCCGTTCCTTCGGCTCGATCTCCTATGCGGTGACCGCCGTCGTTTACGGATGGGCGCTCACAAGATTCGGGATCGGGATCGCCTTCTGGTGCACGGCAGTCCTGGAGATCATACAGCTGATCATCACCCTGTCCATTCCGGACGAGCGGGCGAGGATCAGCGCGGACAAGACCAGGGTGTCCTGGAAGAGCATCCTGCAGAAACCCCTTTTCATCACCTTTGTCCTGTGCTATCTGTTTCCGACGTCCATCTACGCCCTGCTCGACAACTATATGCCGGTCCTCATCCTGGAAAGGGGAGGGACTTCCTTCCATGCCGGCCTGTCCTCCTTCGTGATGGCCAGTCTGGAGTTCATCTTCCTCAATTTCTACACCAGGTTCGCCGACAGGCTCGGGACCAGGAATACGGTTGCGCTGGGAATGGTGGGATTCTTCTTCAAGGCTGTGATCATCTCCCTGATGCCGACGCCCACCGCCATCATCGCCGCCTGTGTGACCCAGATCATCTCTTTCTGCATCTTCATGCCGAGCAATGTCCGCTTCATTCAGGAGACCAGCACTCCGGAGGAGGCGACATCCGCCTATACGCTGCTGCAGGTGATCGATTCCCTCTTCTCTGCCGTGGTGACCAACCCGGTGGCCGGCGCGCTGAAGGAAGGCCTCGGGACTGGTTGGATGCTGTCCATTTTCGGCATCCTTTCCGCGGTATCCGGCGTGGTGTTCTGGATCCTGACAAGAAACGAGGAGTCGCTGAAGAGAAAGGGATGAGCGCCCTTTCGTCTTGATTTTGACCACAAAATATCATATCCTTTTTAATGTAATACTATTGTTGGAGGAACATACCCATGGGATATAAACTGGTGCTCGTTCGCCACGGCGAGAGCGAATGGAATAAACTCAACCTGTTCACCGGCTGGACCGATGTGGACCTGTCCGAAACAGGACATGAGGAAGCCAAGAAGGGCGGACAGCTTTTGAAGGAAGAGGGATATCAGTTTGACATCTGCTTCACTTCCTATCTGAAACGCGCGATCCACACCGCGAACCACATTCTGGAAGAGATGGATCAGGAGTGGATCCCGGTCACAAGAAACTGGCAGCTGAATGAGCGCCACTACGGTGCCCTTCAGGGACTGAACAAGGCAGAGACCACCGAGAAGTACGGCAAGGAGCAGGTCACGCTCTGGAGACGTTCCTATGACGTCCAGCCCCCCGCACTTACCGAGGATGACCCCCGCAACCCCGCCAACCAGGCAGCTTACAGAAACGTCGACAAGAAGGACCTTCCTCTGACCGAGTGCCTGAAGGACTGCGTCGCGAGAGTCGTTCCCTTCTATGAGGCGGAGATCAAGCCGGCCATGGCAGCCGGAAAACAGGTCCTGATCGTTGCGCACGGCAACTCCCTGCGCTCCCTCGTGAAGTATCTGGACAACATTTCCGATGATGAGATCGTCGGACTCAACATCCCCACCGGTGTGCCGCTCGTCTATGAGCTGGACAACGATTTCAAGCCGGTAAAGCACTATTACCTCGGCAATGCGGACGAGATCGCCGCAAAGGTGAACGCAGTTGCCAATCAGGCAAACGCAAAGAAAGGCTGATAAAAGCCTGTGATCTTCCGGAGCCCGGACAGGGCTCCGGATTTTTTAACCTGCAGGGGAAACGGGGGAAAAGAGAGGCCGCGGGGCTCCTTGTTTTCTTGATTTCCCCTATCCTTTTTACTACAATGGTACTTGTTGAAAAAATGGCTTGGAGGCTGCTGAATCATGCAGAAAAAACCTTACTATATCACCACAGCGATCGCTTACGCGTCCGGAAAGCCTCATATCGGAAATACCTATGAGATCGTTCTTGCCGACGCAATCGCCAGATTCCGCCGGGAGCAGGGCTACGATGTCCGCTTCCAGACCGGAACGGATGAACACGGAGAGAAGATCGAGCAGAAAGCTCTCGCCGCAGGCGTGACCCCGAAGGAGTTCGTGGATCAGGTGGCGGGAACCATCAAGGAGATCTTCGATCTGATGAACACATCCTACGACCGCTTCATGAGGACAACGGATCCCTATCATGAGAAGCAGGTCCAGAAGATGTTCCGCAAGATGTATGACAAGGGGGACATCTACAAGGGATACTATGAAGGCTGGTACTGCACGCCCTGCGAGTCATTCTGGACCGACTCCCAGCTCGTGGAAGGCAAATGCCCGGACTGCGGACGCCCCGTCACCAAGGCGAGGGAGGAAGCATACTTCTTCCGTATGAGCAAATACGCCGACCGTCTGATCGAGCACATCAACACACACCCGGAGTTCATCCAGCCCGTCTCGCGCAAGAACGAGATGATGAACAACTTCCTCCTGCCCGGACTTCAGGACCTCTGTGTCTCTAGAAGCTCCTTCAAGTGGGGGATCCCCGTGGACTTCGACGACAAGCACGTGGTCTATGTCTGGCTGGATGCCCTTACGAACTATATCACCGGCCTCGGATACGACGCGGACGGGAATCACGGTGAACTGTATGAGAAGTACTGGCCGGCGGACCTCCATCTGATCGGCAAGGACATCGTCCGCTTCCATACCATCTACTGGCCCATCTTCCTGATGAGCCTCGATCTCCCGCTTCCGAAGCAGGTGTTCGGCCACCCCTGGCTGCTTCAGGGCGACGGCAAGATGTCCAAATCCAAGGGGAACGTGATCTACGCGGATGACCTGGTGTCTCTGTTCGGCGTGGACGCGGTCCGCTATTTCGTCCTTCATGAGATGCCCTTCGAGAATGACGGCGTCATCACCTGGGATCTTGTGGTGGAGAGGATCAACGCGGACCTCGCGAACATCCTGGGCAACCTGGTGAACCGCACGGTCGCGATGACCAACAAATATTTCGGCGGTGTCCTGGAGAACAGCGGGGCTGAGGAAGACCCGGATCAGGATCTTAAGGAGACCGTACTGGCCGCGGTGAAAAAGACCGAGGAGAAGATGGATGTGCTCCGCGTCGCGGACGCACTCACCGCTATCTTTGAGATCTTCCGCCGCTCCAATAAATATATCGACGAGACCGAGCCGTGGAAACTGGCGAAGGATCCCGAGAGACAGGAGAGGCTGAAGACCGTCCTGTACAACCTGGCGGAATCCATCACCATCGGCGCTTCGCTGCTCAGAAGCTTCATGCCGGAAACGTCCGACAAGATCCTGGCCCAGCTCAATTCCGAGTTCAGATCCCTGGAGGACATGAAGGAATTCGGACTGCTCAAGTCGGGGACCAGGGTGACCGAGAAGCCGGAGATCCTGTTCGCGCGCCAGGACATCAATGAGGTGATGGCGAAGGTGGAGAAGATCCAGGAGGCGCAGAAGGCCCCTGAGAAACCGAAGATCGACCATCTGCCCGAGATCGGCATCGACACCTTCATGGCCGGCGAGATCCGCGTGGTGAAGGTTCTTGGCTGCGAGAAGGTCCCGAAGGCGGACAAACTGCTGAAATTCACCCTGTTTGACGGGGAGAGGGAACGCACCGTCGTTTCCGGTATCGCCCAGTACTACAAGCCGGAAGAGCTCGTGGGTAAGAAACTCGCATGTGTCGTCAATCTTGCCCCGCACGCTTTCCGCGGGATCGTAAGTGAGGGCATGCTGCTCTCCAGCGAGGCGCCGGACGGCGGCGTCCACGTGGTCGTCATCGACGACAGCGTCCCGGAGGGAAGCAGGATCCACTGATCTGTTCATAGAGAGGAGAGAACCATGGTACAGCCCCACATCCATCTTTCTGAAGAACTTGGCGTCAAGTACGCGATCCTTCCGGGTGACCCAGGCAGGGTGAGCCATATCAAAGAGTTCCTGGAGAATGCCAAGGAAGTGACCTTCAACCGGGAATACCGCAGCGCCGTGGGAACCTACAAAGGTGTCAAAGTCCTGGCGCTCTCCACAGGAATGGGCGGTGTCTCGGTGGGGATCGCCCTGGAAGAGCTCCACAACATCGGAGTGGAGGGCGTGATCCGCATCGGATCCGCAGGAGCCCTTCAGGAGGGGATCCGCATCGGTGACCTGATCCTGTGCGAAGGAGCGGTGAGGGAGGACGGAACCTCCAGGACCTATGTGAAGACGGAGTATCCCGCCGTGGCGGACGCCCAGTTCCTGGCATGTGTCGTGGAAGCGGCAAAGGAGCAGGGATTCCCTTACCACCTCGGGATCGCCCACAGCCATGAGAGCTTCTATCACGATGAGGCGGAGGAAGTCGCCGAGTACTGGAGCAAAAAAGGATGCCTCGGTGCGGACTGCGAGACGGCGCCCCTGTTCACCGTTGCCAGGCTTCGCCACATGAAGGCGGCGAGCATTCTGAACAACGTGGTCGTCTGGGGAGAGGATACCGCGGACGCCATCGGAAGCTTTTCCGAAGGCGAGGATATGTCCTACGTGGGAGAGACGCGTGAGATCGTCACTGCTCTGGAAGCGATCGTAAAACTGGAAGAGAGATGCAACGGATGAACAGATATTTCGGGATCATAGACACCCACGCCCATTACGATGATGAGGTGTTTCAGGACAGGCTGAGCGAGGTGCTGGCCGCGCAGAAGGAGCACGGGATCGTCGGGATCATCGAGAATTCCAGCGACATTCCCTCATCCGAGAGATCGGTGAAACTGGCTCAGGAATATGATTTCATGTGGGCCGCTGTCGGCGTACATCCCCAGGAGGCGGAGAGCCTTCCGGAGGGCTGGCTCGACCGCGTGGCGGAGCTGGCGAAGTCGCCGAAGGTGGTCGCCATCGGGGAGATCGGTCTGGATTACTACTATCCGGAACCGCAGAAGGAGAGCGAGATCCCTGTCTTCGAGGCGCAGCTGGCGCTCGCGAGGGACATGGGACTTCCCATTCAGGTGCACGACCGTGACGCTCACGGCGATGTCCTGGAACTGCTGAAGAAATACCGTCCGTCCGGCACGGTCCACCGTTTTTCCGGTTCCCCCGAGATGGCGAAGGAAGTGGTCCGCATCGGCATGGTGCTTGGCATCGGCGGAGCGCTGACCTACAAGAACGCCAGGAAGGAGAGAGCCGTCGTAGAGGCGGTGTCCCTGGAGAACATCATCCTGGAAACGGACTGCCCGTATCTGGCGCCGCAGCAATACCGGGGCAAGGTGTCCACTTCGGACATGCTTCCGCCTGTCGTGGATCTGATCGCGGAACTGAAGGGGGAGACGCCCGAAAATGTGATCCGGATCACGAGCGAGAACGCGAGGAGAGTTTTCGGACTGGACTGATCGTTTAAAGAATTCAGAATAAGCACCGACGGACACAGGATGGACCTGTGCCCGTCGGTGTTTTTATAGAAACGAGAGAGTCGTTTCCGCAACCGTCTCCGGGAAGTTGTGCTATTTCGACCCGGATCCGGTCAGGGACTGTTTTATGAAATGATAGAACAGGGGATGAGGCCTGTTGGGACGGCTCTTGAATTCGGGATGGTACTGGACTCCGATGAAGAACGGCAGGGAGGAGATCTCCACCGTCTCGATCAGCGTTCCGTCGGGTGAGATCCCGCTGAGCGTCATCCCTTTGCCGCACAGGATATCCCTGTAATCATTGTTGAACTCATAGCGGTGCCTGTGGCGCTCCGATATGAACCCGGTTCCGTAGAATTCCTCCATTTTTGACCCGGGTACGATCCTGCATGGGTAGGCGCCGAGCCGGAGGGTGCCGCCCTTGTCGACTTCGTCGCTCTGGCCGGGCATATAATCGATGACTTTATGCGGACTGTCAGGATCAAATTCGCCGGAATTCGCTCCAGCCAGTCCGGCTGCGTGGCGGGCGAACTCGATCACCGCCACCTGCATGCCCAGGCAGATCCCGAAGTAGGGAATACGGTTTTCACGGGCGTAGCGCACAGTACAGATCATCCCCTCGATCCCTCTCCCGCCGAATCCTCCGGGGACGATGATACCGTCATACCCGCTCAGAATGTCGCTCGCGTTTTCGTCGGTGATCGTCTCCGAGTTGATCCATCCGATGCAGACGTTGGCATCCTGGGCGTAGCCCGCGTGTTTGAGCGCTTCGGCGACCGAGAGGTAGGCGTCATGCAGCTGAACATATTTTCCTACCAGAGCGATGGAAACACGCCGTGAGGATCTGCGCATGCGCGCTACCATACGTTTCCATTCACTGAGATCCGGATGAGAAGAAGGAAGAGACAGTTCCCGGCAGACAACGTCGGAGAAACGGCTCTCCTCCAGCATAAGCGGCGCTTCGTAGAGCAGGGGCAGCGTCCGGTTCTCGATGACGCAGTCCCTCGGAACGTTGCAAAACAGCGCGATCTTATCAAAAATGGAAGGCTCAAGGGGACTGTCACAGCGCAGAACGATGATGTTCGGATGGATCCCCATTCCCTGAAGCTCCTTGACGGAGTGCTGGGTGGGTTTGGACTTGTGCTCTTCGGATCCGCTCAGGTACGGGACGAGAGTGACATGGATGAAAAGACTGTTTTCCCTGCCTGCTTCCAGCGAGACCTGTCTGGCCGCTTCGATAAACGGCTGGCTCTCGATGTCCCCGATCGTTCCCCCGATCTCGGTGATAACGACATCCGCGTCTGTATGTGAAGCCACGTCATAGATAAAGTTTTTGATCTCGTCCGTGACATGCGGGATCACCTGAACGGTGGATCCGAGGTATTCTCCGCGGCGCTCCTTATTGAGAACGTTCCAGTAGACCTTGCCTGTGGTCAGATTGGAATACCGGTTCAGATCCTCGTCGATGAACCTTTCGTAATGCCCCAGATCAAGATCTGTTTCAGCTCCGTCTTCGGTCACGTACACCTCACCGTGCTGATAGGGGCTCATCGTTCCCGGGTCCACATTGATATAGGGATCCAGTTTCTGGGCAGCGACCCTGAGACCGCGCTGCTTGAGGAGCCTGCCGAGGGACGCGGCGGTGATCCCTTTTCCAAGCCCGGAGACCACGCCTCCAGTCACAAAAATGTATTTTGTCATGATCTTCCTCCGGTCGTTGTGTTTTCGCAGAAGGCGATGAAATTGCGCAGCAGCTTTAATCCTGCTTCTCCGGACTTCTCGGGATGGAACTGTGTCCCAATGACGTTATCCTTGGCGGCAACTGCGCAAAGCGGGTGACCGCCGTATTCTGCATCTGCCACCGTATAGATCTCTTTTCCCGGAACCGCGTAGTAGGAATGGATGAAATAGAATTCCTCCTCCGGGGCGATACCTTCAAGAATGTCCGGAGCAGAGAGAAGCTCCCCAGGTCCATGGGAACGGATCTTCAGAGGTTCCCAGCTGATGTGGGGCAGGGAAAGGACCGCGCCGTCGGAGTCCGTTCCGGGGATCCGCGTCACTTTTCCGGGGATCAGACCGAGACCGGGGTGGAGCCCGAACTCATCTGAAGAGTCAAACAGCATCTGCATACCCAGGCATATGCCCAGGAGGGGAGTACCGGACAGGGCTTTTTCCCTGACGGCGAGGTCGAGACCGTCCTTGCGCAGCCCCTCCATCCCGTCCGAGAAGGCGCCTACCCCGGGAAGGATCAGCGCGTCAGCTTTCCGGATGTCTTCGGGAGAGGAGATCAGTTTTGGCGTCGAGCCGAGATGGGATACGGCGCTGCAGACACTTCTCAGGTTGGAAAGCCCGTAGTCTATTACCGAAATGATCATGATCTTCTTACCTCCACGCCGGATGCGATGAGGGAATCCTTGACATAAGGAATCGAATATTTCCTGTAGTGAAAAATCGAGGCAGCTGCAACAGCTGCAGCTCCAGCCTGGGCTGCAGCTGTGATATGATCGGGGTTTCCGGCGCCGCCGCAGGCGATCACCGGAATATCCACACAGCCGCTCACTGCCCAGATCAGATCTGTGTCCATTCCTCTTTGCAGTCCTTCCCGGTCTACGCTGGTCAGAAGGATCTCACCTGCGCCAAGAGATTCTCCCAGTGCAGCCCACTCGACGGCGTCCCTGCCGGAATGGGCGCGGCCGTTGTCGTAATATGCCTCCCATCCGCTGGGAAAGCGCGGGTTCCGCTTGGCCTGTATGCTGAGCACCATGCATTGGCTTCCGAATGACCCGGATATCTCCCGGATCAGTTCGGGACGTTTGACCGCTGCGGTGTTGACCGCGACCTTATCCGCGCCGCATTCCAGGATATGTCTCACATCCTCCAGAGACCGGATCCCTCCCCCGACGCAGACCGGGATAAAGATCTCCCGGACCGTTTTTTCAACAACACGGGATAGGTTGTTCCTGTTGTACAGGCTGGCGACGATGTCGATATAAAGCAGCTCGTCTATCCCGGAAGTGTAATATTCTTTCGCGAAGACATTCGGATCGCCCAGTTTCCGGAGCCCTTCCAGCTGGATCCCCTTCACCAGGTTTTCGTCCTTGACATCCAGTCTGGCGATCAGCCGGATCTTTTTTGCCATCGTGTTCCTCCTGTTACAGTTCCCGGTGGGTCCCTGACGGATCACCCCAAAGCACTTCGCTGTCCCCTTCATAGGGGGTATGGCGCAGTTTCCACATGCCGTCCTCATATTTCCACAGATGAGGGCTGCGGAATCTGTCCGCCAGGTGCATGAAGTATTCCCTGTCCATGACGGGCTGCTCAAAACAGGCGGACGCGACCGGAAATTCCTCCGGGCGTATGGAAAGATACTCCATGATCTCCTTTTCGAAACGGTCCGGATACTCGCCGTCGAATTTCTTGCACAGTGCTTTTGCTTCTTCCAGATCGATCTCGCCGTTGCGGATCTCCTGGGCGGCATCATAGGTGGTGCGGCCGATCCCGTATTTGATATAGGTGGTGTAGTAGAAGAAGTCATCGATCTTGTCGTCGATGGAGTTGTATTTGGAATAGGTACCCTGCGTGCGCTCCGGCGCGGGACGGAATCCGCCGTGCTCGACGCTGAAGTAATAAGCTCCCTGGGGATGCCATTTCTCATAGTAGCCGAGGTATCTGACCTGGACGTGATTCTTTTCCAGGTTCGAGGTTTCACTGGGAAGGTAGATCGCGAGATCCGCTTTATCGACCCCGTAGTCTTCCTCGAGGCTGCGGAGACTGACTCCTCCCAGATAGATGTGGTCGTAATCATTTACCGCGAAAAAGTGCTCATCCCGCAGGGCGGATTCATTGTCCGCGATGGGATTGCCGAATTCCGCTTCGTTTTCCCCGTAGAAGACGAGGGGGATCCCGAACTTGGCGGCCATCTTCGGAGCGAGCTGCTTCTGTCCCAGAATGAAAGGCTGGAAAGGATGGAACAGCGTCTCGGTAGCGAGTCTGGTAAGGAGCCGGTGTGTCCTTCCGTTGGGCGTGCACAGATAGTTGTCGAACCCGGAATGGATCCAGGCCTGCATATTGTCCCAGCCCCACGGTGTGTACATGTGCGGAGCCCAGGTGACGGTGAGGGGATGCATCCCGTATTTGTAGCGCAGCAGATAGGAGGCGTAGAAACTGTCCTTGCCGCCGGAACCCGGTACCAGACAGTCGTAGCTGCCGTCGGTCCTACGGTACTGGTCACAGAGCTCGCGAAGCTCCTGTTCCCGCTTCTCCCAGTCGATGTGCCCGTTTTCCTTGTTGTGGCAGGCGTGACAGGCGTCGCAGACGCCGTCCTCCTGGATGGCCATCGTCTTTTTTTTGCTGTTTATGGTGTGTTCGAATTCATAACAGCTGTTGGGCTTCTGGTTGCTCATCACGCATTCCTTGCAGAATTCCACCCTGGAAGGAAGGCCGTAATAGGTCTCCAGTTCTTCTTCCGGGATATCCGGAGCGTATTTCGAATAATCAATGGGGATGTACCGGGGAAGTTTTTCCATTTTCTTTCCTTTCATTCTACGGTGACGGATTTCGCCAGGTTTTTCGGTTTGTCGATATCACATCCGTTTTCACGGGCGGCATAATAGGCGAGAAGCTGCAGAGGTATGACCTGCACGGCGGCAGCGTACAGCGGATCCGTCCGAGGCACGTAGATGATATCGTCCGCGAGCGACGCGGTCTTTTTGTCTCCCACGGGAGCGATCGCCAGGACCTTGGCTCCGCGCGCCTTGACTTCGATGATGTTGTTTGCCGTTTTGTCAGCGATGGCATCGCAGCAGCACACCGCAACGACCGGCGTGAGGTCTTCGATCAGGGCGATGGTCCCATGCTTGAGTTCCCCTGCGGGGTATGCCTCCGCATGTATATAGGAGATCTCTTTGAGCTTCAGCGCACCTTCCAGCGCGACAGCGTGATCCGTGCCTCGCCCTATATAGAAGACAGACCGGGAAAAGCAGATCTTTCTCGCGAGAGCAGCTATCCCGTGGTTCAGGTCGATGGTTTCCTGGATCCTGCGCGGAAGAAGGTTCAACTGTTCGATCCCGTTCCGGTACTCCTTTTCCGTCAGTGACGAGCGCACATGCGCGAGATACAGCGCGAAGAGGGTCAGGACAGCGACCTGTGTCGTGTATCCTTTTGTTGTTGCCACAGCGATCTCCGGTCCGGCATAGGTGTACAGCACCGAATCGGCAAGTTTCGCTATGGAACTTCCCACCACATTGACGATGCCGAGGACCCGCGCACCGAGGCTTTTACACTCCTTTACCGCGGCGATCGTATCGGCCGTCTCACCGGACTGGGAAACGGCGATGACGAGGGTGTTTTCATCCACAATCGGATCCTTGTAGCGGAGTTCGCTGGCAAGTTCCGTATCCACAGGGATCCTGCACAGAGACTCAAAGGCGGATCTTGCCGCGCATCCCGCGTAAAAGGCGGAACCGCACGCGGTGATGATGATGCGTGTTATTCCCTGAAGATAGGGGACCGGAAGATCGATCTCGTCCATCCGGATGTTCCCTTTTTTTAAACGGGGCGCCAGCGCTGCCTTGACCGCCCGCGGCTGTTCCATGATCTCCTTGAGCATGAAGTGATCATAGCCGCCCTTTTCCGCTGCCTGTATATCCCACGTCACGCGGGTGCTTTTCTTGTGCAGGGACGTCCCAGCCGCGTCGAAGATCTCGATCTTCCCCGGCGCGATCGCGGCGAGTTCTCCGTCGTCAAGGTATATCACGTTCTTGGTGTGCGCGACGAGGGCGGTGACGTCGGAAGCGAAGTAGTTTTCCTCGGTTCCGATGCCGAGGATGAGGGGGCTTCCGTCTCGAAGCGCGTAGACTGTTCCCGGTTCATCCGCGCTGATGACACCCAGGGCGTAGGAGCCTCTGAGCTGGGAAGCGGCCTTCATGATCGCCGTTCTGGTGTTTCCCGTGTCGCAGTCCTCCAGAAGGTGAACGATCACTTCGGTGTCCGTTTCGCTGTCAAACCGGTAACCCCTCCCGATCAGTGTTTTTTTCAGGTCCAGATAGTTTTCGATGATCCCGTTGTGAACGACGGCAAATTTCCCGTTGTTGCTTACATGGGGGTGCGCGTTCGTCTCGGTAGGCGCGCCGTGGGTCGCCCAACGGGTATGTCCGATCCCGGTCACGCCGGGGCAGGACCTGCCGCCTTCGGTGGCTTCAACGAGGTTCTCGATCTTGCCGGAAGTCTTTCTGACAAGGATCGTCCCGTTATCGATCACCGCGATGCCCGCGGAATCATAGCCGCGGTATTCCAGCTTTTTCAGGCTCTCCAGAAGAAAAGGGGCTGCCTGCTGCTTCCCTGTAAATCCAACGATACCGCACATCTGCGCTATCCTCCTTGCATATACTTATTCCCATTCCACGGTTGCCGGCGGTTTGGACGTGATGTCATACACGACCCGTGTGATCCCGGAGATCTCTCCTGTGATCCGTCCCGATACCCTGTCCAGGAGGTCAAAGGGCAGTTTCGACCAGTCCGCGGTCATAAAGTCATCGGTAAGAACGGCTCTGAGGACGATCGTACCGCCGTATGCCCGGGCGTCTCCTTTTACACCTACGCTGCGCGATTCCGTCAGGACCGCGAAATACTGGGAAGGGCGCTGAGAGGAGGGAAGTCTTTCCACTTCCTCGCAAAAAACGGCGTCGGCGTCGCGCAGGAGGTCCAGTTTTTCCTGTGTGACCTCTCCGAGAATCCGGACAGCGAGCCCCGGACCGGGGAAAGGCTGTCTGGAGATGATCTCATCGGGCAGGCGGAGCGATCTTCCCACTTCCCGCACTTCGTCCTTGAAGAGGTCGCGGAGCGGTTCGGTGACGGAGGAAAAGCGGATATTATCAGGCAGGCCGCCCACATTGTGGTGGCTCTTGATCACGGAGGCGATCCCCTTTCCGCTCTCAATGACGTCCGGATAGATCGTGCCCTGGGCGAGCGAGTCGAATTCTCCTAGCTTATCCGCTTCCTCTTCGAAGACACGGACAAATTCCTCTCCGATGATCCTGCGTTTCTGCTCCGGATCGGTAATGCCTTTCAGGCGTGCGAGAAAGCGGTCCCGGGCATCGACAAAAACAACATGGAGGTCAAGGTTTTGTTCAAAATAAGAGCGGATCCGCTCGGGCTCGTTCTTCCGAAGGAGGCCGTGGTCCACAAAAACGCAGGTAAGATCCCTGCCGATCGCTTTCTGCAGCAGTACGGCCGCTACGGATGAATCCACACCTCCGGAGAGGGCGAGAAGCACCCTTTTCCCCCGCAGTTCCTCCTTGTACCTGCTGACGGATGAACGGACGAATTCATCCATTACCCACAGCGGGGAACATCCGCATATCCTGAACAGAAAGTTGTGAAGGATGTTCATTCCGTACGCGGTGTGGGAGACTTCCGGATGGAACTGAAGCCCGTAGATCCTCCTTTCGTCGCTCCCGAAGGCGGCGACAGGGCAGGAACCGGTACGGGCAATAACATGGAATCCTTCCGGGAGAGCGCTCACCTGATCGGTGTGGCTCATCCAGCACACCGTTTTTGCAGGTACGCCGGAGAAGAGCGGGTGGCTATCCGTATGGATTTCGGTCTTTCCGTACTCGCTGTTCATGCCGGCATGGGCGACGCTGCCTCCCGCCAGCTTCGCGATCAACTGCGCGCCGTAGCAGATGCCGAGAAGGGGGACATCCGTGTCCAGGATAAAGGGACCGCACTTCGGGGAGGCAGGGTCGTTCACACTGTTCGGCCCGCCTGTCAGGATGATGCCCCGGTAGCCTCTTTCCTTTATTTCGCTCTCGGTGATCCGGTCAAACGCGATCACTTCGGAGAACACATGGAGCTCCCGTACTCTCCGCGCGATGAGCTGACTGTATTGTCCGCCAAAATCCAAGATCAGGATCCTATCCATTTTCCGCTCCTTCGTTCATATCTCGATCGGGCTGAACTCCTTTTTCTCCTGAGAGAAAAGGGGAAGCACCGTTCTGAGGAAAGTTTTTACCTGTTCTTCACAACGCCCCGTATATCGCGCGGCGTCCATGCTTTCGCGGATCTCCTCTTCGGATAAGGGAAGGCAGCCGGACGCGATGAGGACCGCGCAGGGATCCGGGTCGCCTCCGCTCTTGATCTCTTCTTCGATCTGCACGGTGATCCCGCGGATGGCTTCGTGAAGCTGCTGGCGGTCTCCTCCCTTTTTGACGCTCTTCATCAGAAGGTTTTCGGTCGCGGCGAAAAACACCTGCCGGTCCACCGCCTTTCGGATGACGGGTTCATTGACACGAAGGCCCTGCGTCACATTCACGGCAAGGCGGAGGATCGCGTCCGCGCAGAGGAAAGCTTCCGGCAACGCGATGCGGCGGTTGGCGGAGTCATCCAGCGTCCTCTCGAACCACTGGGAAGAAGCGGTAAGCGCTCCGTTCATCGAAGTGACCATCAGATACCGGGAGAGGGAGCAGATCCGTTCGCAGCGGACAGGATTCTGTTTGTACGCCATTGCGGAGGAACCGACCTGAAGGGATCCGAACGGTTCCTCGATCTGATGATCGTGTTGCAGAAGACGGATATCCGTGGCGAAGCGGCTGCAGCTCTGAGCGACGCCGGACAGCGCGTTCAGAATCAGGCTGTCGACCTTCCGGGGATAGGTCTGCCCGCAGACGGGAAAGATCCCGGGAAAACCAAAAGAGGAAGCAAGCATGCCGTTCAGGGCGTCGACTTTTTCCGAATCGCCTTCGAACAGTTCCATGAAACTTGCTTCCGTTCCGGTGGCGCCTCTGCACCCGAGAAACAGGAGCTCCCCAAGGACGGAGTCCAGGGTGCGGAGATCCAGGAGAAGATCCTGCATCCAGAGGGTCGCTCTTTTTCCTACCGTGACGAGCTGGGCAGGCTGGTAGTGTGTGTATCCCACGGTCGGCAGCCCGCTGTACCGCCCGGCAAATTCAGCGAGGGATGACAGGAGCGAGCAGATCTGCGCCCGGATGAACAGAAGGGCCTGCCTGTAAAGTATGAGATCGGTATTATCGGTCACATAGCAGCTGGTCGCGCCGAGGTGAATGATCCCTGAAGCGGAGGGTGCCGCTTTGCCGAAAGCGTAGATATGCGCCATGACGTCGTGTTTCACTTCCTTTTCACGGGAGCGCACGATGTCATAGTCTATATCCCGGATATGGCTCTCCATCTCCGCGATCTGCCCGGCGGTGATGGGGAGACCGAGCTCTTTCTCCGCCTTTGCCAGTTCGACCCAAAGTTTCCGCCATGTCTGATAGCGGTTGTCCGAGGAGAAAAGACGAACCATCTCTTCCGATGCGTAGCGTGCGGATAGGGGAGATTCATATTGGTCGGTCATTTTTGCACCTCCTTGTCGTCTATGGTGGAAAGACCGGATTCGAAGGAGGGCATGAGCTGAAGTTTGAACCGGTTCATCCGGTGGAGAAGATCGATCCGTTCTTTCTTTCCGGCATCGGCGATACAGCCGCTGCGTATGTACTGATCCAGTTCCATGTATGTGAAGCCCAGATTATCCTCGTCCGTTTTCCCGCTCAGTCCGTCCGAAGGCGCTTTCTCGATCAGTATTTCCGGGATGCCAAGAGATCTACCGACCGCTTTTACCTCCTGAACGGTGAGGCGGGCAAGAGGACTGAAATCACCGGCGGCGTCCCCGTACCTTGTGGAGTAGCCGACCCAGTCCTCCGAAAGGTTGCACGTGTTGGCGACACGTCCGTTGTTGCTCTGGGAAACCGCGTACAGGACGGACATCCGTATCCTCGCGGGAAGGTTCACCCTGCTCTGGTCGGAGAGGGGAAAGGGGATCGCGTCATGCGCCGCGTCGACGATCTTCCCGATGTTTATCTCATAGCTGCGTATCCCGAGGTGGGAGACCAGGAGCCGCGCCATGTCGATGTCTTCCTGTATACCGTCGGGCATAAGGACCCCGATGACCTTCTCCCTGCCCAGCGCTTCGACACAAAGGGCAGCCGTGACCGAACTGTCCTTTCCGCCGGAGATCCCGATGACCGCGTTGCAGCCGTCTCCGTTATTCCTGAAAAAGTCCCGGATCCACAAAACGCATTTTTGTGCCGTGACATCTGCCTGAAACATGATCTCTCCTGTCTGCGATTATCGCCTGATGATGCTGTTGCGCTCCGGTCCCACCGAGACAAAGGAGACCGGAAGACCGAGATATGACTCGATCCGTTCCACATAGCTCCTTGCTTCCAAAGGGAGCGAATCCCATTGACGGATCCCGGAGATGTCCTTTTTCCATCCCGGTACATACTCTATGCAGGGCAGCGCTCCTTCCAGTTTGCACGGAAACGGGAACTGCTCCGTTCTTTTCCCGTCCACCATATAAGCTGTACATACGGGAATGTGGTCCATGCAGCTGAGGACATCCAGTTTCGTAAGCGCGATCTCGGTCGCTCCCTGGACCGACGCGCCGTATGCCGTGGCGACCAGGTCCAGAGCGCCGATCCTCCTGGGACGTCCGGTCTTCGCTCCATATTCCGAACCCGCTTCCCGCAGGACCTCCGCTTCGTCGACCGGAAGTTCGCTGACAAAGGGGCCTTCGCCCACACAGGTGGAGTACGCTTTCACGACTCCGATTACCCGGTCCGCCCTGGCGCCGGGAAAACCGGATCCGATGGGGATATAGGATGCGAGGGTGTTGGAGGATGTGGTGAACGGCCAGATCCCGAAATCCAGGTCTCTCAGCGCCCCCAGCTGCGCTTCATAGAGGATGGATCTGCCTGCGTCCTGGGCGTCGCTCAGGTATTTTCCGGTATCACACAGAAAAGGGACGATCCTGCTGCAGTACCGGTCTGCCCATTCCTCCAGATCGCTCTCCTCAACAGGAGAAGCGCCGTAGACAGAGGTGAGCAGGAGATTTTCCCATTTGCGGATCTCTCTCAGATGCGCTTTAAAATATTCCGGACAGAGGAGCTCCCCTGCGAGCACGGTCTTCTTTAAAGCCTTGTCTGAATAGAAAGGGGCGATTCCCTGTTTGGTAGATCCGTACTTCCTTTCCTTCAGCCTCGCTTCCTCCCGTTCATCCCTTTCTCTGTGCCACGGGAGAAGCAGGGATGCCCTGGTGCTGATCTTCAGATTGCCCGGGGTGACCGGGACACCGGCACGGGACAGCTGGTCGATCTCGATGCAGAGATTCTCCGGATCCAACGCCACGCCGTTTCCGAGAACGTTGACTACGGAGGGGCGAAAGACGCCGGACGGAAGAAGGTGGAGCGCGAACTTTCCCCTCTCGTTGACGACGGTATGCCCGGCGTTTCCGCCGCCCTGATAGCGGACTGCGATGTCGCAGTTCTCCGTCAGAAGGTCCACCATCCGCCCTTTTCCCTCATCTCCCCAGTTGACTCCTACTACTGCATATCCGGACATAAACAAACCTTCCTTTCATGAAGCCGATCGTGCGTTACCTGATCTCCAGGTTCCATCCCTGAGGCGCCTCTACAGTGCCTTCCATGATCCCCGAAAGGGTCTCACGGGCTTTCGCGGTGAGGGAGGCGGCGTAAGGGGAGCGGCGGAAATAGGTGTGAACGATCCCGTGGTCGTCGATCTTTCCCACCGGGGAGATAACGGCTGCGGTCCCGCACAGACCGCACTCTTCATACCCTCCGATCTCGCAGATCGGGATGCGCTCCTCTCTTGCAGGGATCCCCAGATAGTGTTCGGCAACATAAAGGAGAGATTCCCTGGTGATGGAGGGGAGGATCGTCTCTGATTTCGGTGTGACGAGGGAGCCGTCCTCCTTTATGAAAAAGATGTTCGCGCCTCCGGTCTCCTCCACATAGGTCCTGGTGGCCGCGTCGACATACAGGTTTTCATCGTAGCCATGGGCATGCGCCTCCGCGATGGGGAACAGACTCATCGCGTAGTTCAGACCTGCCTTGATCTTTCCGGTCCCATGGGGGGCTGCCCTGTCGTAGTCGCATACCCTCAGCGAGACCGCTCTGTTGAAGTAAGGCCCCACAGGAGAAACAAATATGCGGAATTCATATTCCGTTGCCGGTCTGACTCCGAGGACAGGGTCCGTTCCGATCATGAAGGGACGGATGTAGAGGGAACTGCCGTCGCCGTACTCCGGGACGAGATCCCGGTTGGCGAGCACGACTTCTCTTACGGCGTCGATGAACATCTCCTCCGGGAAGACGGGCATATACATCCTTCTGCACGAATCCGCCATGCGGGCAGCGTTTTTGTCCGGCCGGAAGCAGAGGATCCTGCCGTCGGGGGACTTTCGTGCCTTCAGCCCTTCAAATACGTTCTGGGCGTACTGGAAGACACAGGCGCTCTCATTGAGGGTGATGGTCGCTTCGGTGGAGAGGGACCCCTTTTCCCATTTCCCGTCCCGGTATCTCGCTACGTAGCGGTAAGGGGCACACCGGTACTGAAATCTGCTGATACTATCCATGAACGCGCTCCTTTCGATGGGGAGTTACTTTGTGCCGAACAGCAGTTCGCCGTAGGACGGCACGGGCCAGTATTCCTTTGCGGTTATTCTTTCCGCTTCATCGCAGTGTTTCCGGAGGGTTTCCATCGCCGGAATGACCTCGTCCTTGAGAGAGACGGAACGCTCAGCCCAGGTCCCGCAGTCGGCCGACGCAAGCTTTTTCTCAAGGTCGAGCACTGCCATGTAGATCTCATCCGTGACAGCGGAAAGCATGCGGACCAGGTGGTCCTCAAACATGCACGGAGCCGAGGAGACTGCCGAACGTTTCAGGACAACTCTTGAGGCGAGATCCGCCGCGTATTTCTCAGCGGCAGGTGCCAGGAGACGGTATGCCATGTCGACCATGGTCCGCGCCTCGATGACGACGGTCTTGCAGTAGTTTTCCAGCATGATGTCACAGCGGGACTGCAGTTCCGTGAAGTCGTACACGCCTGCCCTGGTCAGCATCTCCACGTTTTTCCTGTCCATCAGATGCGGCATGCATTCCGGTGTGGATCTGTAATTGAGCAGTCCCCGGGACTCGGCTTCTTCGATCCAGCTGTCATCGTATCCGTTTCCGTTGAATATGATCCGGCAGTGGTCCCTATAGGTATCCGCTATGATCTCCCGGACGGCGCTCTGCTTGTCTTCTGCCTTTTCCAGCACATCCGCGAAGCAGCGGAGGGATTCCGATACGGCGCTGTTGAGCATGATGTTCGGACAGGCGATGCTGTCGGACGCGCCGGGCATGCGGAATTCGAATTTGTTGCCCGTGTAGGCAAACGGGGAGGTGCGGTTCCGGTCGGTCTGATCCTTGTGGAACTCCGGAAGGACAGCCGATCCCAGTTTCATCCACTGCTCCCGGGTCTCTTCATGGGTCTTTCCGTCGGCGAAGGACTCCAGGAGGGAGGTGAGGTCTTCACCCAGGAAGATGGATATGACAGCGGGTGGGGCTTCGTTCGCTCCGAGCCGGTGGTCGTTGCTGGCGGTGGCCACGGAGAGCCGGAGAAGATCCTGATAATCGTCCACGGCACGTATCACGGCGCTGATGAAAAGCAGGAAGCGGATATTTTCCGCAGGGGTCTTTCCTGGCGCAAGGAGGTTTGTCCCGGTGTCGGTGGCGAGGGACCAGTTGTCGTGCTTGCCGCTTCCGTTTACCCCCTTGAAAGGTTTTTCGTGAAGGAGACAGGCGAAATGATGTTTCGCCGCTGTCTTCTTCAGGATCTCCATTACCAGCTGGTTCTGGTCGGTGGCCATGTTGACGGTCGTATAGATGCACGCCAGTTCATGCTGGGACGGAGCGACTTCGTTGTGCTCTGTCTTCGCGGGGACACCAAGCTTCCACAGCGTCTCGTTGAGGTCGGTCATGAAGGCTTCTACCCCCGGCTTGATCGCGCCGAAATAGTGGTCGTCCAGCTCCTGTCCTTTGGGAGGCGCTGCGCCAAAGAGGGTCCTTCCTGCGTATTTGAGATCATCTCTCTTTTCAAACAGATCCAGAGGAACGAGGAAATACTCCTGCTCGGCTCCTGCGACGGCGGTAACATGCTTTACTGCTTTTTCTCCGATCGCCTTCAGGACGCGGAGCGCTTCCCTGTTGAGGGCATCCATGGAACGAAGGAGCGGCGTCTTCTTGTCCAGCGCCTCTCCGGTATACGAGCAGAAAGCGGTGGGGATGTAGAGCGTCTTTCCCTTGATGAAGGCATAGGAAGTGGGGTCCCACGCCGTGTAGCCCCGCGCTTCAAACGTCGCCCTGAGCCCTCCGGAGGGAAGGGAGGACGCGTCCGGCTCGCCCTTGACCAGTTCTTTTCCCGAAAAATCCAGAATGACGCCGCCGAGAGGGGAGCGCTCGATGAAACTGTCGTGTTTTTCCGCGGTGATCCCTGTCAGAGGCTGGAACCAGTGTGTGAAGTGGGTCGCGCCTTTTGAAACCGCCCATTCCTTCATCGCTTCCGCGACAGAATTGGCGACGTCGATGTCCAGCTTTTTTCCCTCTTCCATTGTCTGTCTCAGGGAGTCGTAGACATCGGGTGAGAGGCAGGTCTTCATTTTTCTGTCGTCAAACACATCACAGCCGAAATAATCTTGTACGTTGCTCATGGGGATCCTCCTGTTCGTTGGTTCAAAAACATATTTCAAATTGTATGGAACATTTCATTTGATGTAAAATACATATAGTATTCGCATTATCATACGATTTTTATATAGTAACCGGGGCGGAAAGATGGATATCAAGACGTTGCGCTACTTTGTAACGGTAGTGGAGGAACTGAATATTTCGAGAGCGGCTGAAAAACTGAACATGAGCCAGCCGCCTCTCAGCGCGCAGATCCGGAACCTGGAAAGGGAGCTGGAGACCACGCTGCTGATACGGGGGAAGAGGGGGCTGAAAGTAACGGAATCCGGACGTCTCCTTTACAGAAGGGCAAAAGAAATACTCAGCCTCGTGGAGAAGGCTGAGTCGGAAATATTGTCTATGAGTAAAGGAATGGGCGGAACGATATCGCTTGGCCTTGTGGAAGGAACGGCGCCGGAAATCGCGGGATCGTGGTTTTCCGGTTTTTACAAAATGCACCCCAAGGTGCGCTTTCACATAACGGACGGAAGCACGGATGATCTTCTGGAAAAGATGCGGAGCGGTCTGATCTCCCTGGCGGTGATCACCGCGCCGTGCGACAACTCCCTTCTCAACAGTTTTTCGGTGGGAAAGGAGCCGATGGTAGCGCTGATGAACCGGAATCACCCGCTGGCAGGTATAGAGTCCGGCACAGTCAGCATCGGGCAGCTCGCAGGAGAACCGCTTATCGTACCCAGCAGGAAAGCGGTGGTCGACCGGATATACAAGTGGTTCCGGGAGACCGGAGACGAACCCAACATCGTGTGTGAGATGGACAGCTACCTTGACGCTGCGGCACTGGCCGGAAAAGAGATGGGGATCAGTCTTTTTCCCCAGACCGCCTACGTGCCCAATACGTCTCTCGTTTCCAAGAGGATCGAGGGAGCGGACCGGTTCCTGGAATATCTGTTTGTATGGAGAAAGGGGCATCCGCTTCCGACGGTGGAAGAGCATTTCATCGATTACGTGAAAGAATGTACCTTTTCCTCCGAAACGGAAAGTCAATCGAAGAGAAGGGAGGAATAATCCTCAGGCAGGAGCGGCAGGGGTCTCTTCGCTTCGGAGCGGACGGCAACGAATGAGCCGGCGGCGGAGCTTTTCTCCATCGCCTCGAGGACTTCCAGCACGTGGGCGGCGAGACAGGCGTCGGTCCTCGCTTCTTCTCCATGAAGGATGGCGGAAGCCATTTCCGCCGGGCCTACGCCCCGGGAGTTTTCCCCGAAGGGGAGATCCGGCGTGATCTCCTCCGGCGCGGTCCTGGGATCCGGAGGGTAGCAGGTGATGGCGTCGCCGAAGTTGTTTGGGTTGCCCAGACGGAGGATCCCATCGGTCCCGTACAGGTAGAAAAGGCACTGTTCGCCGATGACGCTCTCGTTGTTTTCATGGATCGTGCCCGTGATCCCGTTCTTCATCCGGACGATGGCGGAGACGATGCTCTCGTTCGGCGTGGAGGTCTCCTGCCCGTAATTGGAGAACTGGGGGAACTTTCCGACCCTTGACGGGTAAGGTGTTTCGCAGAAGGCGGCAACGGTGTCCACGGGTCCCAGAAGAGCCACAAGAGCGGTGACGAAATACACGAGATAATCCCTCAGGGCTCCTGCTCCGGGCAGCCGGAGAAAGGGGAAGAGGGCGGTGAGGAAGTCGTTGCTGCGGTTGACCGAGACGGAGAACGAGTGGACCGTCCCGATCTTTCCGCTGTCGATCAGTTTCCTCGCGGTCTGAAGGGAGGAGCCGAGGAAGGTGTCCGGAGCGCATCCCAGGTATCGGCCTTTTTCCTTTGCGAGATCAAGCAGGGCGAAGGCTTCGGACGCGGTCTCCGCGATGGTCTTTTCGCAGTACACGTGCTTGCCTGCGTTCAGGGCGTCGCGGATCAGCCCGGCATGGGTGTCCACCGGGGTCAGGATCACCACCATCTCCGTGTCCGGATCCGCCAGCATCTCCTCCACCGTAACGGCGCGGATCCCGTAGAGGTCCGCTTTCTTCCGGGCATTTTCGATATGCCGCGCGCTGACCGATGTCACGCGAAGGCCTGGAAAACGGGTGGACATGTTTTTGAGGTAGATATCACTGATGGCGCCGGCGCCGATGACTCCGATATTCATGAGGTCTGTCTCCTTTTTTACTGTTTGTCCCATTATATTACATGTGCCGGGAGCAGCGCTGATTTTATTGCGCGCGGTGTTTTTGCTATAATGGGCGTACATGAGGGAAAGGGGGAAGTCCTGTGCAGGTCATCATCGTGTTTCTGGAAGGTGTCATCACCTTTATATCCCCCTGTCTTCTGCCCATGGTGCCCATATATCTGTCCTACTTCGCGGGAGGCGGAGAGAGAAACCGGAAGAAGACCGTTCTGAACGCGATGGGGTTCGTCGCGGGCTTTTCCGCCGTTTTCCTCGCCATGGGCATACTGGCCTCCACGGTAGGCCGTCTGCTGCAGAGATATCACAGCGTTCTGAATGTGATCCTCGGCGCCGCGGTCATCTTCCTGGGACTCAACTACCTCGGTGTGCTCCGCCTGAACATCTTCCGCGGTGGAGTGGGGAAGGCGGACACCCACGACATGACGGTCGGAAAGTCCTTCTTATTCGGGACCGTCTTTGCCGTGGGTTGGACTCCCTGTGTGGGGACGTTCCTCGGGTCTGCCCTGATGCTCGCGGGAAGTCAGGAGACGGTGCTCAGGGGAGCGTTCCTGCTTCTGGTGTACTCCCTGGGACTTGGAATACCCTTCCTTCTCAGCGCGCTGCTGGTGGATGAGGTCAAGGGAGCCAGCAAATGGGTCAAGCGTCACTACACATGGATCAACCGGATATCCGGGGCGTTTCTGATCCTTGTGGGAGTTCTCATGTGTTTCGGTGTCCTGGACAGGGTGCTGGCGTTTTTGCAGTGAAGGAAGGGGAAAACTATGAGCCGCACGATACGATTGATCGTTCTTGTTCTGCTGTTTGCCGCCCTGCTGTTTGCGGCAACGAAACTGTACAACAACCTCGTGGAGACCGCGCCGGATATCTCATCGGTGTCGGTGGAGACGGAGGAAGCGGATACAGAGGAGACCGAGAAGGAACCGGCACCGGATTTCACCGTCTACGATGCGGACGGAAAGGAAGTGCACCTCTCCGATTTCAAGGGAACGCCTGTGGTCCTGAACTTCTGGGCGAGCTGGTGCCCGCCCTGCAAGCAGGAGCTTCCCGATTTCAACGAGGCCTTTCTCCGGGAGGAAGGGATCCGGTTCATGATGGTGAACCTCACCGACGGCCAGAGGGAGACGGTGGAGAGCGCCGGTGCGTTCATAGAGGAGATGGGATACGGGTTTCCCGTCTACTTTGATACGGAGTATTCCGGAGCGGCAGCCTACGGTGTCAGCTCCATTCCTGCGACCTATCTCATCGACGCCGAGGGGAATCTGGTCGCCTACGCCGTGGGAATGATATCGGCGGATGCCCTGCAGCAGGGCATCGATATGATCAAGAATTGAACAAGGCGGTAAATCACATGATATTACTGGTGGATTTTGAAAATGTGGATGAACGCGGTCTGAAAGGGGTGGAGACCCTGAGAGAGACGGACCGTCTGATCATCTTCCACAACGGAACGAACAAAATGACCTTCGGTATGCACAAGAGACTGGCCGAGTCCAGGTGCCGCACCGAATACATCGAACTGAAGAAAAACGGACGGAACGCGCTGGACTTCCAGCTCACGACCTATCTCGGATATCTGATCGCTCAGAATCCTTCCGAGCGCTTTGAGATCATCAGCGGCGACATCGGGTTCGACGCGGTCGTCGATTTCTGGACCGAACGCGGCGTCCAGATCGAGAAGAAGAGCAAGACTTCCCGTGATGAAGTGGAGTCCAAACTGGAGGAGCTGTTCGAGGCTCACCCCGTGGATTTCGCCGTGAACATGAAGGACCTCGCGGAGATGATCGACCGTTACAAGACCAAGAACGGCCTCAACAACGCGATCATGAAGATCTACGGAAGTGAAAAGACGGGCAAGATCAACTCGGTGATCCGTCCTCTTACAAAGGACAAGAAAGGGAATTAAGGAAAGGATCGGGATATGGCATTTTCCTCTATGGTCTTCCTGTGGATGTTCCTTCCGGCCGCCCTCCTGGTGTTCTGGGTCATCCCTTCGGAAAAGTGGAAGAAATGCTGGCTTTTGTGTTCGAGCCTCCTGTTTTACTGCTGGAGCGACGCAAGGGCCTTTCCTTTGTTCTGCCTTTTTATCCTTGTGAACTGGATGATCGGACGGCATGTCCGCGGAAGAAAGGGGCTGCTTGCGGCGGGACTTCTGTTGGATGCCGGCCTTCTCTGTTATTACAAGTATTTCCCGGGAGCCGGTCCCATGCCATCCGGTCTGTCCTTTTATACCTTCCTGGGCGTCTCGTATCTTGCGGACTGCTTCAAGGGAGCGGCGGAAGACAGGGGACTTCTCTCCACGGCGCTCTATTTCTCCTTCTTCCCGAAGGTGACGTCCGGTCCGCTGGTGCGGTACGCGGACTTTTGCGGGGAAGCCGGTACGGGGCCAAGCGAGGAGAGGACGGCGTACGGCGTGCGGAGGTTCATCCTGGGATTTGCCAAGAAGGCGATCATATCGGATCAGCTGGCGCCGGCTGTGAGCGGCCTGTTCCTCATGGACATCGCCACGGCTCCCACCCTGTATATGTGGGCGGCGGTCCTCCTTTACGCGATACAGATCTATTACGATTTTTCCGGATACACCGACATGGCAGTGGGCCTTGGGGCGATCTTCGGCTATGCGCTGCCGGAGAACTTTGACTATCCCTATGCATCTCTGAGCATGACCGATTTCTGGCGCAGATGGCACATGACCCTTTCCCGCTGGTTCCGGGATTATATCTACATCCCCCTCGGAGGAAACAGAAAAGGTCTGGTCCGGACATGCCTCAATCTGGGAGCGGTGTACCTCGTGACAGGGATCTGGCACGGGTCGGGACTGTGTTACCTGGCCTGGGGGATCTGGAACGGAGCCTTCGTGATCCTGGAGAGGATATTTCTGAAAAAATACCTGGAGAAGCTTCCTGCCTGGATCCGCCATGTTTACACCCTGTTCGTGGTGCTGATCGGGTGGGTGTTCTTCCGCGCGGGGAGCCTTACCCGTGCCCTGCAGATGCTCGTATCCATGTTCGTATACCGGGCGGGGGATGCCCTTCCGATCCGGATGTTCGCGGGCCCCGGCACCTGGGCGATCTTCCTCATAGGTCTCCTGTTCGCGTTCCCGCGTTTCCCCGGGGCGGTGTCCCGGTTCTTCTCTTCCGAAAGGAAATGGGTCCGGGCTGCGGAGACCGCGGGCCTGATCCTGATTTTCCTGGTGGCGATCCTGTTCGTGGCGAGCGGGAGCTATACCTCCTTTATCTATTTCCAGTTCTGAAAGGGGGATGTGATCGTGAGAAAAGACAGAATACTGATCCTGCTGTTCGTTGCCGTCCTGATCGTTCCGGTCCTGGCGTATCCCTTCCTGTACAGCCATCTGGATACCGGGAACCATGAGAACCGGACGCTGGCGGAGTTCCCGGATATCGGATCCGGATCCGCGTTTTTCGGCGGACTGACGGAGTGGTTCAACGACCATCTTCCGTACAAGAACCAGATGGTTGCCCTCCATTCGGAGCTGTTCCTTTCGCTGTTCGACTCCACGCCGAATCCGAGGGTGGTCATCGGGGAGGACGGGTGGCTGTTCTACAACAACTATGACGCGGAGAACCCCATCGATGACATCATGGGAAAGAGCGCTTTCTCGGATGAGGAGATGGACCGGATCGGCGATAACCTGGAATCCTGCGCCGATCGGATGGAAGAGCGGGAAACGGCCTTTGTGTTCCTGCTCGCTCCCAACAAGGAGACGGTCTGCTCCGACCTGCTGCCCGGATATCTGAGGAAGGGCATGGTGCAGATGACCAGAGCGGACATACTGGCGGAGCATCTCGCTGACAGGGACATCCTCTTCGTTTACCCGAAGGAGGAGCTGGAGGGGCTGAAGGACGGATATCAGCTCTATTACCGTTACGATACCCACTGGAACAGACTGGGAGGCTATGTGGGAACGCGCAGCGCATGTGACGCTGTAGGGGTGAAGCTTCCCGCCCTGACGGAACTGGAGATCGGGACCGGAGACGGATATCCCAGGGATCTGTCCGATCTCGCGGGTATCGGGGGAAGGTGCACGAACGACACTGAATTCGTCATCCGCGACTTTTTCCCGGATGTGGAAGTGCGGTGCGAGGACGCGGGAGGCGTCCGTGTCTGGACATCCGACGCGGAGGATGAGCGGACCGTCCTCGTCGTCCACGACTCCTATTACCGCAGCATGGCGGAATATCTTCCGAAGGTGTTCCGGACCGTCATCGACGTCGACCGGAATTACAGCGATCTCTATTCCGTGCAGAGATATATAGACGAATATCATCCGGATATCGTGATCATGGAAGTGGTCGAGAGAGGGATACAGATCCTCCTGCATGAAAATATGCCCTATTGAAAAAAGGGGCTGTTGCAAAATGGAAGTTTTGTAACAGCTCCTTTTTCATGTTCCCAGGGTCAATATTGTTAAGAATTTGGTGAGATTTCAGGGAAGATTTCCACGTCACTTAGGTCCACAGTCTTTTCTGTGGACTTTTTGTTAGAATTATTCACTTCCAGGTTTGCTATGCAGAATTCTTGTAGTTATAATGTGTTTTTTCTCGGTTTTGCGCCACTTT
>Ga0256404_1001195_pt1 | contig 64899 bp, 58 predicted proteins | sample RumenRJG_01DNA_FD_185990 | JGI IMG/M metagenome (GOLD analysis project Ga0256404, IMG submission 185990) | Bovine rumen microbial communities from Lethbridge, Alberta, Canada - RJG_01 | ecosystem: Host-associated > Mammals > Digestive system > Stomach > Rumen | place: Canada: Alberta | collected...
CCCTGAATTTCGCGGAACGGATGTATGGGAGAGCGTGAGCGGTTATATCTGCAATGCCTATGATGTGACCAAATTAGAACACGTCTATGTCTATGGCGATGGAGGAAGCTGGATACAGAGAGGATTAATGGAATAAAATATGAGCAGTCAGCGGCCTTTGCCATGATTCCATCAACAACCTCGATTTCAAGACAGTGCCTGCTCTCGAATAAATATCCAAGCCAGCTTATGGAACCGTGGAAACAGAGCAAGGAAAAAGCGGAGTTTATCGCCTGTGCCAAGAGTCTCGGTTATACAGACACTCAGATTGGATATGAGCGCGGCTATGATGCGAATTTCGGCTCCTTTGTCCGGTGCGGTGCTGTTATCATTCTTGATGTTGATGAGATGGTACATGCGCAGACGCAGGGACGGATCGGTATGTTCCACGATATAAAATTGCTGGCCGGGCAGAACAAGCTAAGCAATATGGTGCGACGGTTCCTTTCGGATGGCTTTGATGTTTACATCTCGGCTGACCACGGCAATACTGCTTGTGTTGGTCTCGGAAGAATAATGGGCTCAGGCGTGGAAGTAGAAACGAAGAGCCATAAAATGCTGGTGCTAAAGGATTTTGCTGATAAAGAGTCTCTAATTCAGAAATATGGGCTGGTTGAGTATCCGAAGTATTATCTTCCCAAAGAATATGATTATTTGATTTGTAATGTAGGAGAATCACTTGATATCAAAGGCGAGGCCGTTATGACGCATGGCGGAATGTCGCTCGATGAGGTCGTGGTACCTTTTATCAAAATAAAGGCGGTGCAGAATAATGGCTAAGATGGTCGGATTAAGTTTAGTTGTAAAACAAGGATGGATGAGAAAGGCTGTAGCCTTGCTGGAAGAGAATCTTCCGGAGGCAGAATACAGAAAACAGCTGGAGGAACATCTGTCCTATGAAATAGATAGTCCCACGAACAGACGTAAGGCACGCGAGATTCTTATGCGTATCTGGTATCTTAACTCAGAAGGTGTGGAGGCGCTTCAGGAGGAAGGCAGAAAACTTATACAAAAATATCCTGAGAAGTTGACAGAGATCGGCTGGTGTATGATGCCGTTGGCATATCCTATTTTCTTGGATATTAGCAGGCTTATGGGAAAGATGTTCGAATTCGAGGACACCATAACGACTACGCAGATTCGCAAAAAGATGTTTGATGAATATGGTGAGCGTGGCACGGTGGATTATTCCACCACGAAGATTATCTCGACTATGCGTGAGCTTGGTGGTATCGAATCATCCTCGGTGGGAAAACAGACTCGTGTAAAGGTAGAAGTCACGAATTCTGAAATCGTAACTTTTATGACTAAGGTAGCGATGCACTTGGGAGGAAGTAGCTATTACACTTTCTCCGCACTTACAGATTTCCCGTTTCTCTTTCCGTTTGAATATAAACTGGCCAAGGAAGCGATCCTGCAGGACGAGGATTTTGTAACGACGAATTTCGGAGGAGAACTGTCGGTATCCCTTAAAAGCTAATAGGATATGATAGTTTAATAATGCCTATGAAACATAAAGTAAAAGTTCAGGTTCCGGTCGAGAAGCGCGGTCTCTTCAGAAAGAAAACTGTGATGGAGACGCGCACCATTGAAGTGGACAGCAAAACCTATAAGAAAATGAAACAGGATGCAAAGAATCGTCCATACAGTATCGAGGAGATGATGCTGTACGACGAGATCTTTGATGAGTGGGACGATTGAATGTTTGGAATTGGCAAAAAGAAAATTGATAAAGGCGCATGGGCAGAGGCAATCTATGGTAAAAAGCTGAAGAATCCTGAAAAGGAATCCGAAGAGCAGCTTTCAGCGTTGACTACGGGACTGCTGATGCAGCATCACCGGATTATTCTGGATAGCGTGCGTCTTGTACACACGACAAAAAATCCTGATACCCGCGCAGGCCGAGCCGAGCTCTGCCACAAACACTATCAGGAGATGCTTAAACTAAAGCCCTTCTGTAATAAGGAACAGTTGGATATTATCCGAAATGCGGAAGATGCGATGAAGGGCGTGAAGCTGCTATAACATAGGCAAGTATCAGAGTTGAGGCGATGGGATTTCAGACTTGTTCCCTCAGAGCGAAGTCTTGAAGCGGTCGGCAAATATGTGGATTTGCATATTATAGGTAGAAGCAGGGTCTTTGACCTGTTTCCGAGAACGTACAAGGGCAAAAATCGGTGTGTTTCGAGACGAAAACACGCTTTGATAAATTCCCGCGAACGAACGCGAATTTGGCTACATACTTGACATCAATCTGGAGCAATCGAGCCATGTTATGGATGGCTACCATTTTCAAAAAGCTCTGCATCACCTGGCAAACGTCTTTCCCAAACGGAATGTAACGCAGGCACTTCGTTTCAGAATAGAAAAGGGAGATCGGGAAGGAGTACAGCAGTATTTGCAGTCGCTTCTGGAAGGCGCGGATGAAAAACAAACCAGAGATGTCAATGCTTTCGCCATCTATATAAACAGGAATTTTGAGGCCATAAGAAACGAACTTACGCTCGAAATTCCAGGCAGCTGCACGGAAGCGCAGGTAAGCCATGTCCTGAGCGAACGCTGCAGCCGTGACCCAATAGCATGGAGTGAGAAAGGTCTCGGCCAGATGGGCAGACTGAGGGTACTCAAATGGAATAACGGGAAAGTTCAGGCTTCGGACTTTAATCCTGATTGCGAAGCATTCGATTACAAGGAACTTCTCCGCTCCGAAATGGAAGAAAAGATTGATGTCACATTCTTTGATAAGAAGAACTTCAACTTTGATGGCAACAGTGCGACACAGAGATGGATTCGCAGTCTGGGGGCATGTAGGAATAATCTTACCAGTTGATCTCTGTCAAGAAAAAACTCCGCAACAACTTGACGCGGTCGCGTCCGGCGGCTTTCTTGCGAGATTGCGCGGGACATGGTAAAACATAGAGAGACAGCCCGCTTCGCCTGCCGGGCGGAGCGAAGCAGCGCAGACAGATAACACGGAAAGGAGGGCGGGGCGGAAGCCCCGGAAACCGTCATGATAAAACTGACTGACGCGGAGATAGCCTCCTTTTACTATATACGCTGGCTTCAGGAGCTGCGGGATAACGGGCCGAAGCCGCTTTATCTTCTCTATGGGGAAGAGGACTATCTGCGGGATCAGTTTCTGGCGGAGATTCGAAAAAGCTGCCTGGGCGTGGAAGACTCCGGAGCTTTCGGGCTTCGGGTATTCAAAGGAACGCTTCCGGATCTTCAGCTGCTGCGGCAGGCGGTAGACGCCGTACCGTTTCTCACTCCCCGAAGCCTTGTAATCTGGCAGGACGCGGACCTTGGGGTCCTGAATGCGGCTGCGCAGAAAGAACTGGCGGACATTCTCACATCCATTCCGGCGGACACAACGGTCGTGCTGAGTCTGGAATCGGCGAGCGGGCCGGACAGACGCGCAAAATCCGTAAAGCGGATCACAGAGAGCGCCGTCTGCCTGGAATTTAAGAATCTGAAGGACGTTCCCTGGAATGACGATAAAACGCGGCATGTCAACGACGGCATCCTGGATATATGGGTCAAGAAGCAGTTTAAGGAATATCAGAAGAAAATATCCAGCGACAGGGTCGAGGAACTGGTCTTTCTCTGCGGCAGCCAGATGCGGACGCTGCGGCAGGAAATCGAGAAAATCGCCATGTACGCGAAGGAAGAGCAAATTCGCAGCGAAGACATTGAAGCCGTTGCGACAAGAACTCCGGAGGCGCAGATTTACGCCGTGAGCAACCATGTAGCGGAAAAAGACGCGGGCAGTGCACTGCTGGCCGTTCAGGATCTGCTTTCGAACCGTGACAATACGCCGGTGCGGCTGCTGTGGTACGTCGGCAAGCAGATGCGCGAGCTCTACTGTGCCAAAACAGCGCCGGAGCTTCTTCCCAGACTGGTGAAGAGCGTCGGAGCCGAACGGCGGCTCAAGCGGCAGGCGCGAAAATTCTCCACCGATCAGCTGCGGCGGGCGCTGCGGCTTTGCGCGGAGACGGACTATGCCATGAAGAGCAGCGGTGCGGATGCTGCCGGCAGGCTCGAATACCTGATTGTCCGGATGGTTGCCGACCTATGAAGCGGAAACTCCGACAGGCTGTTATCGTAGAAGGCCGTTATGATAAAATAAAACTGAGCCGCCTGATTGACGGGCTTATTCTGGAAACGTCCGGGTTCGGAATCTTCAACGATCGGGAGAAGGTACAGCTGATCCGCCGCCTTGCCCAGAAGCGCGGCATTATCCTTCTCACGGATTCCGACGGCGCGGGCTTCGTTATCCGCAACCATCTCAAGGGATGCGTCGACCCGCAGTACGTGCGCAACGCCTATATACCCCGCGTCTCGGGGAAGGAGCGGCGGAAGCGGAAAGCGTCCGGCGAGGGACTTCTGGGCGTGGAAGGCATGCCGGATGAAGAAATCCTGAAGGCGCTGGACCGGGCGGGTGCACAGTGGCTCGACGGGGACAGCGCGGCGCATGCGCCGGGCGGGATTACGAAGACGGACCTGTACCGCCTGGGCTTTTCCGGGAGACCGGACAGCCGGCATCGGCGCGAGGCGCTCCTGCGGCAGCTTGCACTGCCGGAAAATCTCTCCGCCAACGCCATGCTGGAAGTGCTCAACGCGCTGATGACCCGGGAGGAATTTCTCCGGGAAGCGGAGGCGGCGGAACGACACGAAACAAGGAGAATCCAGAGCGACAACAGAGAGGAGGCGCGGCCCGCCGGAAATCCACTGCCGGCCGGGACCGCAGAAGAAAAATTATGAAATGCCCATACTGCGGATGTAAGAAGAGCAGCGTAATCGATTCGCGGACCATTGAGGACGGAACCTCCATACGGCGCCGCCGGGTCTGCGGCCAGTGCGGAAAGCGGTTTACTACATATGAAATTGTGGAGCAGGTCCCGCTGGTGGTCGTCAAGCGCAATGGAAACCGGGAGTCCTTCGATAAATCCAAGCTGATCAAGGGGCTGATCCGCGCCTGCGAGAAGCGGCCGGTCTCTCTTCCCCAGATGGAACAGATCGCGGGGGACATTGAGCAGCAGCTGCAGGAAGGCGGCTCGAAGGAAGTCAGTACGAACCAGATCGGCGAAATGGTTATGGATCGGCTCAAGGTACTCGATGAAGTGGCGTATGTGCGCTTTGCGTCGGTATACCGGCGCTTTACGGATTCCGGAAGCTTCGTGGAGGAAGTGAACCGGCTGCACACGGGAAAGGATCGCGAATAGAAAATCGGCGGGGAGGAAACAGCTTGCCATGAAAATTATTAAGGACACGACAGAGAATATCGAAGCGAAGCTGCTTGCGGATCTGCAGCAGGCGCTGCAGGAAAAGCCGGACTTGCGCATCGGCCTTACGGTAGGCACCGCACAGAAGCGGTTTTTCGATCTTCTGCGGGCCGAGCGGAAAAAGGGAAATTTTTCCGCGGACAGAGCAATCGTATTTGCGGGCGAGGAACTGCAGGGGACGGCGCTGATGCGGGATTATCTGCAGAAGAATCTCCTGTCCGACGTTCCCTTTGCCGAAGTGCACTTCGCTCCGCACAGTCCGGCGTCGGACGAAGAGGCGTCCGCCTACGATGAAGCCATTCGGAAAGCCGGCGGGCTGGACTGGATGCTTCTGGGCATAGGTCTCGACGGACGCATCGCCCTTAACGAGCCCGGCACGGAGTTTAACACGCAGACCCATATCCAGAAACTGTTCCAGAGGACCCGGGAGGACCTTCGGGATATTTTGGAAACGGAAGAGGAGATCCCGGAAAACGGGGTCACCATGGGCATCAAAACCATAATACAGGCGAAGAAAATCGTTATGCTCGCGGAGGGCGCGGAGAAAGCGGATATGGTATACAAGCTGGTTTACGGCCGTACGCAGTCCGCCGTACCGGCGGATATGCTGCAGATCCACACGGATTTTCTGCTGTATCTGGACGAGGCCGCCGCGTCCAAGCTGGATTGAGACCCGAGAGCGGAAGGGACGGAAAAGGATGGCAAAAACCGCAATTTTCATGGCGGACGGTACCGAAGAGTGCGAGGCGCTCCTCTGCGCGGACATTCTGCGCCGCGCCGGGAGCGAGGTGACGCTGGTTTCCGTGATGAAAAGGAGAAAGATCGAAAGCTCTCACAGGGTCCGCATCCGCTGTGATGCGAAGTTTGAGGAGATGGATTTTTCGGATTGCGATCTGCTGGTGCTTCCGGGCGGCATGCCGGGCACAGAGATCCTGCGGGAGCACAAGGGACTTCGGAAGCTTCTGCGGAAGTTCTCCGAGCAGGGAAAGACAATCGCCGCCATCTGTGCGGCACCGTACATTCTTTCGGATTTGGGTCTCCTGCGGGGAAGAGAAGCAACCTGCCACTGGCGATTTCGGGACAAGCTTCAGGACGCGGAGCTGGTGGAGCAGGAAGTCGTGGAAGACGGAAACTTCATTACGGCCTGGGGGCTGGGGGCAGCCATCCCGTTTGCGCTCCGGCTCGCGGAGAAAATGGAAGGACCGGAAGCGGCGGCTCATGTACGGAAGGGCATTGACTACGTGCATCCGCTCTGCCGGGAAGACGGCTCCCCGGTGCCGGCTGCCGCGAAGTCCGAAATCGAAGCGGAGTAAAAACGCTTTCTCCGGCCGATTCGGCGGACCGGGCGGATCGGTCTTTCCGGATAAAATAATCGGTCTCCCGCCGTCTGCTGCGGCGGGAGACCTTCGTGTCCGGCGAAAGCCGGGCTTATTTATTGCGCATTTTCTCCTTCAGATCCGAAGGAACTTTCAGGGCCTTGAATACGAAATCCGGAATTTTCCGATAGGAGTCGTAAACCATATCCTGAAACTCCCGGATCGGCGTCACATGGATATTTGCCATCGGATCGTCCGGCTTCCAGTCGGGTTCCTCCCCGTTTACCAGCCAGACCGGCGCATTGGCGCCGCGCGGAACGAGAACCGGATTGTACTCCTCCTTGAGAACGGACATTTTGACCTGATCCGTATAGCCCTGATAGTATCCCAGCGGCGTTTTGGCGTAAAACAGGTCGGGATCCAATTCCTTATGGATGCCGCGCCCGTAATTCTGCTTGACGAAGTCATCGTCGAAAATTCCCATGCTCATAAGCCACAGGGAAACACGGCAGAGAGAAACCTGGACACGGTAGCTGCCGCCTTCCCGTGCGCGGCGGGTGAGGGCCTCCATGACGCCGGCTGCGGCAAGCCAGCTGACAAGGAAGTCATTGACGACATTGATGACCGGCAGGCGCGGCTCCTCGGGCGTCCCTTCCATCATAGCCATGCCGGTGACGCAGCCTGCGACCTGATCGTAGCCGACCCGATCCCTCCAGGGTCCCGCGTCCCCTGCGAAACTGGTATTGCAGTAGATGATTCCCGGACGGATCTTCATGCAGTCCGCCGCCGTGAGACCGACGCTTTCCATCAGCTTCGGCCGGCGGTTGGCAAAGAAGATATCGGCGTCCTTCAGAAGGTCCTTCACCTGCTGCTGCCCTTTTTCCGTCTTGTAGTCGATCCGGCAGGACCGCATGCCGACATCGGCCGAATAGTAGGTGGAATCGTACTCAAATTCATTGAGCTTCCATACATTCAGGACTTCGGCGCCATGGCAGGCGAGAGCCCGTCCCAGGCCCGCACCGGCAATAATATGGCCCATTCCGAGCGCCCGGACGCCCTCCAGCGGGGTTTTCGGCTTCTCCGGAAGCGGTTCCGGATCGCTGTCGCCGATCTTCTCAATTTCCACAAGCGGGAGAAAACGCAGATAGTCCTTATAGACATCCTCCTGCATGAATTCCTCCAGCGTCCGCAGCCGGCCCATGACCAGCCCTTCCCGGACGCAGTCCTCTTCGAGTTTTTTTCCGCCGCGGAACAGAAGGGCTTTCGCGACGCTGTCAATGTTGTTGTTGCAGTTTATCATTTTCTGCATGCGGTCGCGAAGCTTCGGCATGTTGTTGTCCGGACAGACGAAAGTGCCGTCCGCCGTGCGCATCAGCAGCATCAGACCGCCCAGGTTCACGTCGGGCGTGTCCGGATTGTAGCCGTTGATGAGTTCCTGCATCCGGTACAGCGCGCTGAGCCGGGCAATGCACTTGGAAATCTCCACGGACATGCTCTGCCCTCTGCCGCCGCGCATGCGCCAGACCTTTGTGGCGGCCAAGGACTTGGCCATCAGGCCGATGGCGGCACCTGTACCCAGTGCGATTTTGCTGTCGACGATGGGATCCGCGCCGTGAAAGGTGATCTTCCCTCCGCAGTCCTTCGGAGACATTCCCATTTCCCGGACAACGGCGTCAAACTCCTCGTAGATGTTGATTTTTCCCTCTTCGCGGATGCGGGTGGAACAGGCTTCCCGCAGCCGTTCATCCAATGTTTTTGCCATACAGAAAACCTCCCTGCGATGCACTGATCGCTTCCTTCCTTAAAGGATCCGTTATCGATATTATTTTGGACACTGAAAAACATCGTATGGTGCTGGAACAGGGTCCCGGAAGCCGGGACGGCAGAAAGCGGGAAACGGTCCGCGGACGCGGAGCCTTTTCCGCGGCGGGCGCAGAGCGCGCGCCGACATGCGGATGGAAAATATCGGAAACAGAAAGAAATACTATTCGAGGCCCGGGGCGTACCCGCGGACGCGCTCTTTCAGAAATTCTACAAATTCCGTACAGTACTTTGACATCTGCTGCGGCATCACAATGCCGATTGTGCGCCGCAGGGCCGGCTCCAGATGTATCGCAACCGCAAGATCCGTAAGGTCGGTCAGCGTTGTCGCCGGGAGAATGGTGACGCCCAGACCCTGCGCGACCAGACTCAGCAGGGAAGCGTCATCCTGCGAATTGATGGCGATATTCTGCTGCGCGGGCTTGCCGGCAAGAAGCTTCAGCTTGGACTTCAGCTCCGTATACTGGGACATGATGAACGGGTATTCCAGCAGCTCCTGCACCGAAATGCTGCGGCGGCCGCTTAGCGCGCTGCTGGCGGGCACAACGGCGTAGTACTGGTCTTCGAAAAGCGGAGTCCACACATTGCCGCCCTTGCAGCTTTCCTCCACTACCGCGATATCAATGCTGCCGGAGGAGATAAGATCCTGCACGTGCTCATCCCCGACGGTAATTTCGATGGGAATCGCCGGGTTCTCCTTCTTGAAATCCTTGACCATCTGCGGCAGAAAGCCTTTGGCGATGCTTGGATAGGTGCCGATGCGCACAGCTGTGTGCAGATCGTTCGCTCCGGTGGCGGCTTCCGCCTGCAGGCGCTTCAGGGCATTTGCCGCTTCCTCAATATAGGGCAGCAGATACTCCCCCTTCGGCGTGAGCTTCACGCCGCTGTAGTTCCGTGCCAGAATCGGGCACCCCAGCTCCGCCTCCAGGGACTTCATCATCAACGTCAGACCCGACTGGGTATAACCAAGTTCATTTGCGGCCTTGCTCAGGCTTCCCAGCCGAACCGCCGCCAGCAGGGCATTCAGTTTTTTATCATCCATAGGCACCACCCCCAGCTGCTGCGCGTATTGTCAAAGGTATAACAAACATTAATCATAAAGTTTCCTTATACCAGTATTATATAGTCTTTATTCACAAATTGCAAGATGAATGTTACATTACTTTTGGTAATAAGTGCGAAATATCGCATGAAATAAGAGAGAAGTATGAATACGCGCGTAGAAAAGGAGAAATTGTATGGTAACAAACGAGTATCTTCAGAGAGTGTATGCCGATCTGCAGCAGAGGAATAGCAACGAGCCGGAATTCCTGCAGGCGGTGGACGAGGTTTTTGAGAGCCTTCAGCTGGTCGTTCCGAAACATCCGGAATGGGAAGAGGCAGGCTTGATGGAACGCTTCACGGAGCCGGAGCGTGTGGTCATGTTCCGCGTTCCCTGGGTGGATGACAGCGGAAAGGTCCGTGTCAACCGCGGCTACCGCGTGCAGTTCAACTCCGCCATCGGTCCCTACAAGGGCGGCCTTCGCTTCCATCCTTCGGTCAACCTGTCCGTCATTAAATTCCTTGGATTCGAGCAGATCCTGAAGAACTCCCTGACCACGCTGCCCATGGGCGGCGGCAAGGGCGGCTCCGACTTCGACCCCAAGGGAAAATCCAACGCGGAAGTGATGCGCTTCTGCCAGAGCTTCATGACGGAGCTGTACCGGCATATCGGGCAGTTTACCGATACCCCGGCCGGCGACATCGGCGTCGGAGCGCGGGAAGTCGGCTATCTTTTCGGACAGTACAAAAAGATCGTCAACCGTTTTGACGGCGGCGTCATCACCGGCAAGGGCCTGACCTACGGCGGATCCCTGGCCCGTACGCAGGCGACCGGCTTCGGCATCTGCTATTTCTCCGATGAGGTTCTGCACAACATTGCGCATGACAGCTTTGAAGGCAAGAACGTTATCGTTTCCGGCTCCGGAAACGTTGCGCAGTACTGCGCGCAGAAGTGCATGGAGCTGGGCGGCAAGGTCATCGCAATGAGCGACTCCAGCGGCTATATTGTCGACAGAAACGGCGTCAATCTCGATGTTCTGTTTGATATTAAGCAGCGCCGGCGCGCCCGTATCAAGGTCTATGCCGACGAAGTTCCCGGATCCGAGTATCATGACGGATGCAAGGGAATCTGGACAGTGCCGTGCAATATCGCGATGCCGTGCGCTTCCCAGAACGAAATGGACGAAGAGGGTGCCAAGAGCGTTATTAAAAACGGCGCCATGGCTGTCTTTGAAGGTGCGAACATGCCTCTGACACCGGGAGCCATCAATGCGGTTCTGGAAGCCGGACTGCTGTACACGCCGGGCAAGGCATCCAATGCCGGCGGCGTGGCAACCTCCGGACTGGAAATGTCCCAGAACTCCATCCGCATGAGCTGGTCCTTCGACGAAGTCGACGCAAAGCTGCACACCATTATGAAGGAAATCTTCAAATCCTGCTATGCCGCTTCCGAAGAGTGCGGCCAGCCGGGCAACATGATGCTGGGCGCGAACGTCGCCGGATTCCTGAAGGTAGCCGACGCCATGATGGCACAGGGCATCGTCTGAAAAGAGCCTTGCCGCGGAAAATAAAAACTCCGGACAAAGTCCGGAGTGAATAAGGAACTTACGGAGCATGCATTCCCTGCGGAGCATGCTCCTTTCAGCTGCCGCGGGAGGGACTCTGCGCCGCCGGCACGGAATCCGGCGCACGCGGATGCCGCTTCCGGCTCCGTTCCCGCAGGACAAGGCAGGCGATCCCAAGCAGCAGGAGCGCGGCGCCGGCGTACGCATAGACAGCCCACAGACGGTTGGTGGTTCCGAAGATTTCCAGAACGCCGCGGTAGAAGGATCCGACCGTCAGCGTCATTACGCCCGCATGGTAGAAATCCAGCGTCCAGTGCGGCGGGATCGGAGAACGCTGCCGAAGCAGGAGCGCAGACAGCCCGGCTCCCAGCAGCAGGGGATAGGCAAAGGCGAACAGCATGGCGCTGGAGTAGACGTGATGGCTGAAAAGCTCGTAAAGGAAGGACAGCCCCGCGGTCCCGGCCGCGGCGGCGAGGTAGTAATTGCGGATACGGCGGTACCGGGACCGCACGGCCGCCTCAGAGGCCGATGTATACAATGTCGCTCACGCTCCTTTCCCGGATATCTCCGTTGGTGGTCGGATTGTTGATGACGGTTCCGTTAAACACCATTGTGGAGGACCCGCCGCCGTCCAGATTGTAGGCGGTCTGTACGCCGAGGCTCTGCATAAGCTGCGCCAGCTGGTAGAGGGTCAGGCCTTCGCTTTCGCTGGTCCGCCCGTCGGACACGACGAAAACGTAATGGCAATCGCCCACAATTCCGATCGCGGTCCGGGGATTGCTGGTCATGGCCTTGTCGACCTCGTCCGTTTCCGATACGGTAACGGTTCCGTTTACAAGAAGCCCGGGCCCGAAGGAGAGAACCTGCCAAGCCCCTTCCTCCAGCAGCGTTTCCGCGGATACGCTGTCCTCGTCGATGATCGCAAACGATCCATCGGAGCCGATGACAAGGTCTTCCTGCCCGCTTTTTCCTTCCGACCGATACAAGGTGCCGTTTCGGATTACATAGCCGCTTTCCTGCGCACCGTAATAGTCGCCGTTAATGGCGAGAATGGCTCCGACGGAGGAGGCAATCGACGACGTGGTCGCCGTTACGTTTTTCCCATAGGCGTTCTGTGCGAACGCGGTTTTCAGGTATTCCGGAGAGCGGACCTGAATATCCGCAATGTACACCGTGGTATCCGCGACCCGATCTTCCGTGATGGAAATCCGGATATTGGCGTCCGTGTAGGAACGGTCCGTAATCACCGCTTCCCCGCCGGACTCCTGCGTCGTATCTGCGGATGCTTCCGTGGCGGAGGACGCTGCGGGGGAGGCCGGGGAAGCCTGTGAATACACCCGGGTGATTACGAAAGTATCCAGGGAGATGTAGACGGTAAAAGCAGCCAGAAGCACGGTATACAGGAGAAGGAACAGATGCTTTCTTTTCTTTCTGCGCATGATATTCTGCCTCCTGTCTCAGCTGCGGACCGTGTCCGAGGCTAGGCCGGAGACTTTCTTTTCGCATCGCTGCGCGGATCCGGGACTCGCGTCCGGCTGCTTTTTCGGACGGCGGAAGATTACGAAGTGCTGTACGGCATAGCTGAGGCAGAAGAACAGGAGCTCCGTAAGGATTTTCGCAGTGAAGCGGGAAAGTCCCAGATTTTGCACCAGAAGCGAGAGCACCAGGGAATTTCCGGCGAGAACCCCGGCGGCAAGCAGAAAATACTGCGCCGCGGATTTTACGGGGTTTTCATGGCTTTGAAACACAAGCTTCCGGTTTATGCTGTAATTCAGAATGGAGCTGATGATTCTCGCCCCGATATTTGACGCGAGAAGCGCCGTCTCGCTGGGGAGCGCGGCTGTAAGGAACAGAAAGAGACTGTACAGACCGTAGTCCACGAGAAAGCAGACAACGGAGGAAGCGGAGAATTTCAGAATTTCGCGGTAGATGCGGAAGGAATCCAGAACCGTATGGAAATGCGAAGAGCGGTTTCCGTCCAGATATACGGTCCGGATGGGAACCTCCCGGATTTTCTTCCCGTCCCGGGCCCAGTCCAGCAGCACGTTCATCTCATACTCATAGCGCTCGCCGCAGCGCTCCAGAAGGTACGGAATATGCTGCGAGGAAAAAGCCCGCAGGCCGGTCTGCGTGTCCTGCAGCTTCCGGCCGGTCGCAAGGCGGTAGACGCCGAGCGTGATACGGTTGCCCAGACGGCTCCGCAGGGGAACGGTCTTCCGGTCGAAGCGCCGGCTTCCCAAAACCAGTGCGTCCGGCTCCTTTTCCGCTGCGGCGCAGACGCGCCGGGCGTCCTCGACGGTATGCTGCCCGTCGGCGTCCAGCGTTACGACGGTGCAGGGAAGCGCTTCATTTTCCTGAATATAGGAAAGCCCAAGTTTCAAGGCGTATCCTTTTCCGTGGTTCTGTGTATAGCTCAGCACGGTGCCGAAGCGGGCGGCCTGCTTAAAGATCGATTCGTATGCCATGCCGCTTCCGTCGTTTACAACGACCGGGGAAAACCCTGCTTCCTTCGCCTGCGCCAGAAGAGAAAGGAGCTTCCCGTCCGGCTCATAGGCGGGGATCAGGGCGATGCGCTGCGTCATGGTTCCACCTTCTTTCCAGAGAAATCCGCGGGAAGAGGCGGAAGGATGGCTTCCGGAACTTCTCACAGCGCAAGCGTAATCCCGAAAGCTGAATTTTACTTCAAAGAAAGCTTAAAGCAGCTTTAAAACAGCGGCGCAGCCGCGCAGAAAAAGGTCCCCGCGGCCTGAAATGGGCAGCGGAGACCGGAAGGGAACCGCAGCGGAAGCTCAGGGCTCCAGCAGTGCGGAAAGATACCGCTCCAGAAACGAGCCGGAGGCTGCAATCAGATCCCGGCCGCGCTCCGTGGCGGGGAAGGGAGAACCGGCAAAAAGGTTTCGCCGGATCTGCAGCAGGGTTGCAAGAAGATCCGGAACGCTTCCGTTCAGAAGCCTCTGATACCGGTAGGTGCCGGAGCTTCCGGTCCGAACATCGGCGACCATCGCCTTGCGGAATACCTCGATCTGCGGATCGGAAAAGGCGTCAAAGCGCTCCAGAAGCCGGGAATGGCTTCGGGCATAATTTTCCACCTGCAGCGATTCCTTTTCGACGGTCTCCGCACCGTAAAGCCACTGAAATGCGGTCCAGAGCAGCACGAAGCGATCGACAGGATCTGTTTCCCGGCGGGCGGCGGCAAGCCATTTTTCCGCGGTTTTGGAAGACACAGTATCGCAATTAGCCGACATGGCGGATTCCTCCTGACATTGCGTTTCCTCCATCATACGCCCGGCAGGCGAAATTGCAAAGCCGGACCCGACAGCCGCAGCGGGCGATCGCCTTGCCCGGCGTACCGGTTTGGATTATACTAGCATTTGTAATTTTTCGATGCATGGGAGAGACAGCATGGTCTATGGATTGGATATTCGGCCCGAAGCGGAAAAGCTCGGACGGAAAGCGGAGGCGGACTGCAGGGAGCAGTTCGCCTTGATTGATGAAAACTGCCTGCAGTGCTCGGCCCGGATCCTGAACGCGTTTCAGGAGGAAAAGGTTTCCACGGCGGATTTTCTGGAAGTTACGGGCTACGGGTACGACGATCCGGGACGGGAGAAGCTGGACCGGATCTACGCCCGGGTCATGGGCACCGAAGATGCGCTTGTTCGGATTCAGCTGATGTCCGGCACGCACGCCCTGGCAATGGCACTGGGCGGACTTCTGAAGCACGGGGATACCCTGCTCAGTGTTTCGGGACGTCCGTACGATACACTCTGCGGCGTAATCGGACTGCAGGGAGGGAGCCGCAACTCCCTTATCGCGAACGGAATCCGGTATGAGGAAATTGAGCTGGCAGACAATGACTTTGATTATCCGGCCATTGCCGGGCGGCTTTCCCGACGGGATGTCCGGCTGGTGGAAATCCAGCGCAGCCGGGGCTACGCGGATCGAAAAAGCCTGACGATCGATAAGATCGAGAGGGCGATTCGGTGCATCCGCGAGGCTGCGCCGGAAACTGTGATTCTGGTGGACAACTGCTACGGGGAGTTTACGGAAGAGCGCGAGCCGGGGCATGTGGGCGCGGACGTGCTGGTCGGCTCCATGATGAAGAATCCCGGCGGCGGCATTGCGGTATCCGGTGCCTACTGCGCGGGAAAAGAGGAGTATATCCGGGATATCGCGGAGCGGATGACGGCGCCGCTGATCGGGAAGAACCTGGGGGCGAACCTCAACCAGCTGACGAGCCTTTACAAGGGACTTTTCCTGGCGCCGCGCGCCGTCAGCGCCAGCCTCAAGACCATGACTTTTGCCGCCCGGCTTCTGGAGCTTGCGGGCTTTGAGGGCATTGATCCCCGCTACGATGAGAAGCGGACCGACATCGTGCAGACGATCCGCCTGGGAAGCGCGGAGAATCTGAAGAATTTCTGCATCGGGCTGCAGCACGGATCCCCGATCGAATCGTATGTCACGCCGGTGCCGGGACCCATGCCCGGCTACTCTGCGGAGGAAATTATGGGCGGCGGTACGTTCACAACCGGCTCAACCATTGAACTGAGCGCGGACGGTCCTATGCTTCCGCCCTATACGGTTTATATGCAGGGCGGGCTGAGCTACGAGTATGGAAAACTGGGAATTCTGATGGCTTTGAGCCGCATGATGCAATGATGCTTTCGATACTTTATGAAGATTCCGAGATTGTGTGCTGCCTGAAGCCGGCCGGCGTCCTGTCTACGAATGGACCGGACGGCATGCCGCAACGGCTCGCGGCGCAGCTTGGAGGCAGGCCGGAGCAGTACCGGACCGTGCACCGCCTGGATCAGGTCGTCCGCGGCGTCATGCTGTATGCCCGGACGCCGGAGGCCGCATCACGCCTCGGCGCACAGGTCATGGATCACCGGTTTCGGAAATCCTATCTTGCAGTGATCCGCGGAGCGCCGCCGGAGAAAAACGGGGTTCTGCGGGATTATCTTGCCCGGGACAGAGCGGAGCGGAAGACCTACGTCGTGCCGGCGCCCGATCGGAACGCGAGGCTTGCCGTACTGCACTACGAGCTGCTTTCGCAGGCGAACGGACTGTCCCTCGTCCGGGTATCGCCGGAAACGGGACGAACGCACCAAATCCGCTGCCAGTTTGCAAGCCGGGACCTTCCCATCGCGGGGGACCGAAAGTACAGCACGGTTCCGGCGGATTACCCCATTGCGCTCTGGAGCGGTTATATTTGCTTTCAGCATCCCGGAACGGAGCGGACGATGGAATTCGCAGCTCTGCCGCCTGCCGAGGCGCCTTGGGACTGTTTTTCCGCTTCCCTTGCGGAACTCAGGAATCAGATTCCTCCGCAGCCTGCTCCAGCGCCTTGATGCGCCGCCGGATTTCGCGGATGGCCAGAACGCTCTGCTCCGTTCCGTTGCGGTTTGCCCGCTTATCGGCCTGCGCCCGGATACGCAGCATTTCCCTCAGGGCGGCGAGGGAATTTTCATAGCCGATGATCTCCGCGGCGAACCGATCCGCGTCATCCTCCTCCTTCTGGATGCGGGCGGCGTCCTCCGTGGTATGCTCTCCATCGAAAACCAGACCGCTGTCGTAGTGGCCGAGATGGATATGGCCGAGCTCATGGTAGAGCTCATGCCGGGAGATGTTTCCGCCCTTCTGCAGGGCATACAGCATGCCCGCGGAGAGGTAAATGACGTATTTTTCCGGATAGCGCACCGTCGTGCTGTCCACTTCTCCGGCACGGAATACCTGATCGCTGTCCAGAATGATTTCGCAGCGGAAATCGGGATCGTCCTTTTTCCTGAAGTCGCCGACGATGCTGCCTTCCGGCGTATCCTCCCGCTTGGAAAGATAGAGCTTGTACGGATTGTCTGACGAGTCTTTGCGCATTGGCTTCCCCCTGCTTTCGAAAAGAGCCCGGCGGGATTGCGTTTCCTGCCGCGCTCCGCTATAATACCAGCGTTTGTGAGTAGAAAAATTATACCATGTTCTCGGTTCCTTTGCCACCGGACGCAGCGGCACAGAGCCGCGGAAATGGGTGAAAATACGGAAAGAGAGCCGCACACGCGATGCAAGAGGACTATTTTGAAAAACTTCTGCGCTGCAGACTGTACCTTCTGGATATGGACGGAACCCTCTACCTCGGAGACAATGTTCTGCCCGGCGCCATCGACTATATCCGCACACTGGAACGGACCGGAAGACAGTACATTTATCTGACGAATAACTCCTCCCGGGCCGGTTCGGACTACGTGCCGCGTCTGACGCGGCTGGGATTTCCCTGCACGCCGGAGACCGTCTTCAGCTCCGGGATGGCGACCGGTCTGTACTACCAGGAGCATTATGCCGGGAAAAAGGCCTGCGTGGTCGGAACGCGGGCTTTCCAGAGGGAGCTGCGGAGCTACGGCGTCACGATCGACAATAAGGACGCCGAAGTGGTCGTTGTGGGCTTTGATACGGAACTTGTCTACGAAAAGCTCTACGATGCGGTGCATTTTCTCCGCCGCGGCGCGCCGTTTATTGCGGCGAATCCGGACTGGGTCTGCCCGCAGCCGGAAAACGAGGTGCAGCCGGACTGCGGAAGCATCTGCGCACTGCTCACCGCGGCGACCGGCCGCAAGCCGAAATTCATTGGAAAGCCGAACCGGAGCATGATCGACATTATCTCGCACAAAACCGGAATACCCAATGCTCAGATCTGCTGCGTCGGAGACCGGCTGTATACGGATATCGCCGTTGCGGAAAACGCCGGGGCGGTCTCGGTGCTGGTCCTGTCCGGGGAGACGGACAGGGAGATGCTGCGCGAATCAAAGATAAAACCGGACTATGTTCTGCAGGATGTGCGGGACATTTCCGAAATTCTGCAAAGCCGCGGCGGCGCGGGAGATCGGGAGCAATAAAAGAATACGCGGGGAACGGAAATTTCCGCTCCCCGCCGCGAATCGAAACCGGAGCCGGGCGGAAATGCGGCTCCGGCGCTATGCGAAGGGGCTGCGCTCAAAAGGGGCACCCTTCCTTCTTTTTTTGAGACGGGAAACGGCCGCTTCCGGACTCTGCCGGCGCAGGCCCGTTCCCGATCCATGCCGGCAGCGTCTTCAATGCCGGGAGGATTCCGGCGGAAAGGCAAGGCGGGAGGGAAGAAGAATATCTTTCCGGGAAACCCGCTCCCAGGCAAAGTCCGGAAGAAGTTCCGCCGGCGTAAGCGGCTGGATCGAAGCGCGAAGGCCGCAGAGATACGCCAGCAGGCCGCACAGCTCGCGCGGAGAGTACTGCCGGCGGAAGTAGAGCATATTCAGAGCTCCCTCCCGCTTGGAAAGCTTTTCGGCCGGTGCGGAAACCAGAAGCGGTCCGTGGGCGTAAGCCGGTTCCGGTAAATCCAGAAGACGCAGAAGGCAGATCTGGCGGGCGGCGGAGGGCATCAGATCCCTTGCCCGGACGACCCGGGTTACGCCCATGAGGGCATCATCCACCGCAACGGCAAGCTGATAGGAAAAAACACCGTCCGAGCGCCGTACGATAAAGTCGCCCAGCTCCGCCAGACGGTAGGTCTGCGGGCCGTAATGCAAGTCGGTAAAGGAAATTTCCGTATCCGGAACGCAGACTTTCCATGCCGGCCGGCGTCCGGCGGCTTCCTTTTCCCGGCGTTCAAGCGCTGTCAGGGTCCGGCAGCGGCAATGTGCATCCTTCGGCTGGCCGGGATGGGGGGCCGAAGCCGCCAGACGCTCCACGCGGCTGCAGTAGCAGGGATAAAGAAGTCCTTTCTGCTGCAGGACCTGAAAGGCTTCCGCGTAAACGGACGAACGGGTACTCTGGGCGTAGTTTCCGGGGGCTTCCGGGAACCAGCCGCTGTCCCAGTCCAATCCCATCCAGCGCAGATCCTCCGCGGTTTCCACCGCATAGGTCTCCGAGCAGCGGGCAGCGTCCAGATCTTCCAGCCGGAACAGAAGATCCGAACCGGTCGACCGGGCGTCCAGCCAGGTGAGAAGGCAGGTCAGCAGGTTTCCCAGATGCAGTCTTCCGCTGGGAGTGGGGGCGTAGCGGCCGCGGGAAAGCGGCTTCGGCTCCATTATCTTCGATCGTTGCATGGCGTTTTGATTCCTTTCGGACGGAATGCGGAATAAAAAAACAGCTCGTCTTGTACTTTTAAAAAACTATGTTATACTATACAGACAAAGAACGAAATTTGTATAGCAAAATTTAAGACATTGGTACAAATTTGTCAAAGCATTCGCAGGCGATTGGGAAGACGCGCAATTTGTCCCGACTGCCATTGTAGCATTCCGGGTGAGGAGGAGAAAGTGGCAAACAACACAAAAGAAGCGCTGGGAGAGGCTCTGAAGGAGCTCCTGGCGGTCAAGCCCATTGATAAGATCACCGTGAAGGAGATTGTCGAGAAGTGCGGCGTCAACCGGCAGACCTTCTACTATCATTTCAATGACGTTTATGACCTGATGGAATGGGTCTTCGAGCAGGACGCGAACTGCAATCTGCCGGCGGAAATTGATACGTCCATCGCGGAAGGCGGGTGGAAGGAGTGCGTCCGGACCTATTTCCAGTACCTTGTGAAAAACAAGGTGATGGTCCTCAATATCTATGATTCGCAGAACCGCGCCTATATGCTCCACTATTTCCAGAAGCGGCTGCGCGGCTGCATTCAGGGCTACTGCGAGATCGTGTCCCGGGATATGAGCATCAGCTGGGCGGACATGGAGTTTGTGGTGGAGTTCTACCTGAGCATCGTCATCGGCCTGATTGACCGCTGGCTGGATAACGGCATGGAACTGCCACCCAGCATTACGGTGGAAAAATGCCGGGTGGTTCTGGAAGGCAGCATCGAGTATCTCCTGAACCGGTTTCAAATTCACTGAAGCGGAAGGAAATACGAAAACAGGGAAAACAAGACGGTCAGATCCGGCGCGGATCTGACCGTTTCGCTATGCCTGCCCTCCACGCTCCGCAGGACCCGGGAGCAGAAGGCCGCGCTGCGCGTGAAGTCCCGGCGGGGAGTTGCCTGGGAACAGACGCTGACCCGGATGACGCTTTTTCCTTTCCAGCGGCTTCCGCTGAACCAGCAGACTTCCCCGGACTGGAGCCTTGCCAGCACCGCCTGCGTGCGTTCTTCCGTGCCGCAGGCAGGATGAAACGGACCGCCGCCGAAGACGGCTGCCGATGCGCCCTGTCTGTCGCCGCTCCTTGGTTGCGCCGCTGTCGTGCAAGGGATATAATATGGCGCAGAAAAGGGGGCGATCCGGTTGGCGGAGCAGACAAAAACGAACGCCATGCGGGAACTGGAGCGGCAGGGCATTCCCTATACCCCGCACTCCATCGGCTGGGACGGCAAAAATCCGCCCGATGCTCGGACGGCGGCCCGGCTTCTGGGCGCCGAACCGGAACGGGTTTTCAAGACGCTTGTGACCCGCGGCGCCTCCGGAGCTTATTACGTCTTCGATGTGCCGGGGGACGGGGAGCTGGATTTGAAGAAGGCGGCCCGGGCGGTCCGCGAAAAATCCATTGAAATGCTGCATCTCAAGCAGCTTTTTCCCTTGACCGGCTACGTGCATGGCGGCTGTTCGCCGCTGGGCATGAAAAAGAAATATCCCACCGTTTTCGATGAAACCTGCATTCTGTATCCCACGATCTTCGTATCGGCGGGAAAAGTCGGCGTGCAGATGGAACTTGCCCCGGAAGATATTCTGCGGGCTGCCGAAGCGGAAACGGCGGATCTTCTCCGCAGCTGAGCGGGACGCGGTTCCGCACGGAAGGAGCAAAACATTTACAGGCAAGGAGTATCTCTGACCCAATGCAGGAAAATATTGTGATCCGGGGAGCCAGGACGAACAATCTCAAGAATATTGACGTCACGATTCCCCGCAATACCATGACCGTAATGACCGGCCTGTCCGGTTCCGGAAAGTCCAGTCTGGCCTTCGACACGATTTTCGCCGAAGGCCAGCGCCGGTATGTGGAAAGCCTCAGCTCCTACGCCCGGCAGTTTCTGGGACAGATGGACAAGCCGGATGTCGATTTTATAGAAGGCCTGAGCCCGGCGGTTTCCATTGACCAGAAGACCACGTCCCACAACCCCCGATCCACGGTCGGCACGGTGACGGAGATCTATGACTACCTGCGCGTGCTGTGGGCTCGCGTGGGAATTCCCCACTGCCCGAACTGCGGCCGGGAAATCCGGCGGCAGACGGTGGATGAAATCGTCGACCGGATTCTTCTTCTGCCGGAGGGGACCCGCATCCAGGTTCTGGCTCCGGTCGTTCGATCCCGCAAGGGAGAATTCGAAAAAATCTTTGAAGACGCCCGGCGTTCCGGCTATGTACGAGTGCGCGTGGACGGGAGCATCTACGACCTGAGCGAGGAGATCCCGCTGGATCGGAACCGGAAGCACAGTGTGGAGATCGTCGTGGACCGGCTCGTGCTGAAGCCCGGGATTTCCCGCCGCCTGGAGGACTCGGTGGAAACGGCGGTGAGCCTTGCGAAAAACCTGGTTCTTATCAATAACGTCCAGACGGGCGAGGACCTGCTGTACTCGCTGAACTTCGCCTGTCCGGACTGCGGGATTTCCATCGAGGAAATTACGCCCCGAACATTCTCCTTCAATAATCCCTACGGAGCCTGCCCGACCTGCGCCGGCCTGGGGCGGCAGATGCAGTTTCTGCCGGAGTCCATTCTTGCCGACCGGAAAAAGAGCCTGCGGGAGGGCGGAATCGAAGCGCCCGGCTGGCGGGCGAGTCCGGGGAGCGTCGCGGAGATGTACTACGACGCCCTGGCGCGCCGGTACGGCTTTGATCTGGATACACCGGTCGGGGAACTCCCGGAAGAGGCGCTGCAGAAGATCTTTTACGGAACGGGGAAGGAAAAACTGGATCTCCGGGTTGCGGGAAGAAAATCCATGCACACGCTCCAGAAGCCCTTTGAGGGCATTCTTCCGTCCATGATGCGGCGCTACCGCGAATCCAGCGCCGCGACGGCGGAGGAAATTTACCGGGACTACATGAGCTGGGCGCCCTGCCCGGACTGCGGCGGGGAGCGGCTGAAAAAGGAAGCGCGCGCCGTGACCGTAGGCGGGCTGAGTCTTCCGGCCTTTACGTCTCTGGACATTGACCGCGAGCTTGCGTTCATGGAAGGGCTGCAGCTGGAGGGAAACGCCGCCCTCATCGCGCGGGATCTTGTCATCGAAATCAAAAAGCGCCTGCAGTTCATGCAGAGCGTAGGCCTCGGCTACCTGACCCTTGCGCGGGACGCGGCGAGCCTTTCCGGAGGGGAAAGCCAGCGTATCCGGCTTGCGACTCAGATCGGCTCCGGCCTGATGGGGGTTCTGTACGTCCTGGATGAACCCAGCATCGGCCTTCATCAAAGGGACAACGAAAAGCTCATCCGCACGCTGCAGTCGCTGCGGGACATGGGCAACACGCTGCTGGTCGTGGAGCACGATGAGCGCACGATCCGGGCGGCGGACTACATTGTGGATATCGGCCCCGGCGCGGGGCGGCACGGCGGGAACGTCGTCGCGGCCGGATCGCTGGAGGAGATCTGCGCCTGCCCGGAGTCAATAACCGGACAGTACCTCTCCGGCCGCCGGCGCATTTCCGTGCCGGAGCAGCGGCGGCTCGGAAACGGACATTTTCTCACGGTGCGCGGCGCCTCGGAGAACAATCTGCAGCAGATCGACGTCTCCTTTCCACTGGGGATGTTTGTCTGCGTAACCGGGGTTTCCGGAAGCGGCAAATCCAGCCTTGTCATGGACGTTCTTTACAAGGCGCTTGCCCGGGCTCTGCAGCACAGCCGGACACGGCCGGGCGCCTACCGAAGCCTGGAGGGGACGGAGTATCTGGACAAGGTTGTCCAGATCGATCAAAGTCCCATCGGACGTACGCCACGCTCCAATCCCGCGACCTACACCGGCGTGTTTACCCATATCCGGAACCTCTTTGCCTCCTGCAGCGAAGCGAAGGCGCGCGGCTACGGACCGGGACGCTTTTCCTTCAACATCAAGGGCGGACGCTGCGAAGCCTGCGGCGGCGACGGACTGGTGAAAATTGAAATGAACTTTCTCCCGGACGTCTATGTGCCCTGCGAAGTCTGCGGCGGAGCCCGGTACAACCGGGAAACGCTGGATGTACGCTTCAAGGGGAAGAACATCGCGGAAGTTCTGGACATGACAGTGGAAGAAGCCCTGGACTTTTTCCGCAACCAGCAGAAAATTGCCTCCATTCTGCAGGTGCTTTCGGACGTAGGGCTTGGCTATGTCAGGCTGGGTCAGTCCAGCACGACGCTCTCCGGCGGCGAAGCGCAGCGGGTAAAGCTTGCGACGGAGCTTGCCCGGCCCGCGACCGGGTCAACCCTGTATATCCTGGATGAGCCGACAACCGGACTGCATACGGCGGATATTCAGCGCCTCATCGATATCCTGAATCGGCTGACGGACGCCGGCAACACGGTGCTGGTCATTGAACACAATCTGGATATCATTAAGTCGGCGGACTATATTGTGGATCTGGGACCGGAAGGCGGAGCCGGCGGCGGCCGGGTCGTTTTTCAGGGAAGCCCGGAAGCCCTCTGCGACTGTCCGGAAAGCTATACGGGAAAGTATCTGCGGCCGATTCTGTTTCCGGAGGAGGCGCGGCAGGGAGGTTCGGCGGATGGATGAAGTAAACGGCCGGATCGAAGCGGTGCTGTACGCTTCCGAGGATTCCGGCTACGCCGTACTGCGCGTGGCAACCGAGGATGGCGGGGAAGTGAGCGTCGTCGGCTGCATTCCCCTGGCTTCGCCCGGTGAAGCGATTACCGCCCAGGGCTCCTGGGAGGAGGATCCTGTCTACGGCCCGCAGTTCCGTGCGGAATACACGCAGCGGATGCTGCCCGGAGATACGGACAGCATCTACGCGTTTCTCTGCAGCGGCGCCGTCCGCGGCATCGGTCCGGTTCTTGCGGGAGCCATCGTGGATCGATTCGGAGACCGGACGCTTGCGGTGATGGAAAAGGAACCGCACCGGCTGCAGGAAATCCGGGGCATCTCCCAGAAAATGGCGCTGGAGATGTCCGCAAAGCTCCGCAATCTTACGACGATGCGGGAGCTCATTGACTACATCGGCTCGTTCGGCCTTCCGCCGGAGTACGCAAGCCGGCTGTACGGCCTGTTCGGGATGAAGGCACTGGATCGGCTGCAGGAAAATCCCTATCTTCTCTGCTCGGAAAGCGTCGGGGCGAGCTTCATGCAGGCCGACCAGGTTGCCATGGAACTTGGGTATTCCGAGGAAAATTCCGAACGGCTGATGGCGGCGGCGCTCTACGAGCTGCGCTATAACTGCGCCCGGGGCCACTGCTTCATTCCCTTTGAAAAGCTTTCGGATGCGGCGTCCCGTCTGACCGGAATGGATACGGAGAGCGTTGACGCCGCCCTGGAAGAGCTGATCGCCCGGGGGGATGTCGAGCAGGAGCGGATCGGAAATCTGCGGGCCTGCTACCTGCATGCCTACCGGGCGGCCGAGACGGACAGCGCCGCCCGCCTTGCGGCGCTGCAGAGGAACGTGCGGAAAATTGAGGAAGCGGCCGACTTCACGGCGATCATCGCGCAGATGGAAGGCGAACAGCAGATTTCCTATACCGACCTGCAGAAAAAAACGCTGGATCTTGTATTGCGGAACGGAGCGGTTATCCTGACCGGCGGTCCGGGAACGGGAAAGACGACCTCCCTGCGGGCGGTGCTGGCCCTTTTTCGCCGTCTCGGCCTTTCAACGCTTCTGGCGGCTCCCACGGGGCGGGCGGCGCAGCGGCTGGCGGAACTGACCGGACAGAGTGCGCAGACGCTCCATCGGCTTCTGGAAGTGAAAAGCGGTTCCGGCCTCTATCCGGAATTCGGCCGCTGCGCCGAAAGACCTCTGCACTGCGACGCTGTTATTGTGGATGAATGCTCCATGCTGGATATTTTCCTGCTGCAGGCGCTGCTGAACGCACTGCCGGACGGCTGCCGGCTTCTGCTGGTAGGCGATGCCGATCAGCTTCCGCCGGTCGGGCCCGGAAAACCCTTTGCGGATCTTATCCGCAGCGAGACCCTTCCGACGGTGCGGCTGAAGGAGATCTTCCGCCAGAAGGAAAACAGCGCCATCGTGCGCTACGCGCATGCAATTCATGACGGACGCTGGCCGGATTTCACCGCGAATCGGGAGGACTTCTTTACTCTGACCCGATCCGACCCGGAAAGCGCCGCCGAAACCATCCGGGACCTCTTTTCGAGGCGTCTGCCGGAGAAAATGAAATTCCGCGCGGAGGATATTCAGGTGCTCAGTCCCACCCGTAAAGGTCCGTGCGGAACCGATGCGCTGAACCGGATTTTGCAGGAATCGCTGAACCCTCCCGGAAAGGAGAAAAAGGAGCGGGTTTACGGAACCCGAGTCTTCCGGGAAGGGGATCGGGTCATGCAGATTCGGAACAATTACAATATTGAATGGAAAAGCGAAGACGGCAGCGAAAGCGGCGTCGGAATCTTCAACGGGGATATCGGCCGTATTGAAAGCCTGCATCCGGAAAGCGAATCCCTGACGCTGAATTTTGACGGGCGCCGCGCGGAATACACCTACAGTATGCTTCGGGAACTGGAGCATGCCTGGGCGCTGACCGTGCATAAATCCCAGGGAAGCGAGTATCCGGCGGTTCTTCTCGCCATGAACCGGTGCGCGCCAGCCCTGCTTACAAGGGAAGTCCTGTACACGGCCGTCTCCCGCGCCCGGAAACTGCTTGTCATGGTGGGCGACCCGCAGGTGGCCATGGCCATGGTGGAAAACGGCCGGCAGGCCAGACGCTACAGCGGACTGCGTGCAAGGATGGCGGCGGCATGGGGACCGGACGTGGCGGACACCCCGGCTCCGGCCGGAACGCCGCCGGAGGATCCCGGCGGAAAGGCAGACGGTGAAACTCTTCTTGCATCTCCGGCGGGGGATGGGTAAAATGGTAGCATGTTCTTAACGCAAGGGGACAGAGTATGGTAGTTTTTGAACGGGATATGGCCATTGATATGGGATCCTCCGGCACCCTATTCTATGTGCAGAACGACGGCATTATTCTGCGCGAGCCTTCGGTGGTTGCCGTGGACAAGGCATCCGGACAGATGCTCAAGTGCGGGGAGGACGCCCGCCGGATGCTGGGCCGGACGCCGGCGAACATTACGGCTATTTATCCGCTTACGGCAGGGGTCATCAGCGACTACGACATGGCTGCGCTCATGCTGAAGGACTTTGTCGGGCGCTGTACCACGAACAGCCTGTTTAAGCCGCGGGCTCTGATCTGCGTTCCCAGCAGCATCAGCGGCGTGGAGGAGCGGGCGATCTGCGACGCCGGGCTGGAAGCGGGTGCCCGGAAGGTCTATCTTGTGGAATCCGCGGTCGCTTCGGCGTGGGGTGCCGGCATCGACGCCTCGAAACCGGACGGCCATATGATTATTGACATCGGAAGCGGCCTGACGGAAATCGCAGTTGTCTCCTTCGGCGGTGTGGCGGAATACGCGGCCCTGCGCACGGCCGGCGATGCCTTTGATGAGGAAATCATCCGCTATGTGCGGAAAAGAGACAATGTAATCATTGGAAAGACGACGGCGGAAGAGGCCAAAAAGCGCATCGGCTGCATTCTCCCGCAGAAAGAAACGCAGATGGAGGAACTGAAGGGAAGAGACGGCCTGACCGGCCTTCCGCGGACGGTCACGATCAGTTCCGATGAAATGGCGGAGATTTTCAAACCCCTGATCGTGCAGATTCTGGAAGCGGTGCACGGCGTATTCGAGCGCACGCCTCCGGAACTTGTCGGCGACCTGGGCACGAACGGAATTACGATGGCGGGCGGCGGAAGCCTTCTGCACGGCTTTCCCGAGGTGATCGAGCGCTCCACGCAGATCGAGACATTTCTTGTGGAGGACCCGATGGAGTGTGCGGTATACGGTGCGGGAAAAATGCTGACGAAGCTGGATGAAATGCAGGACGGGCTTCTGAATTTCTCGCGCAGACGCCTTTTGAAGTCCTGAGAAAAGCCAACGGCGGCCGGACACGGGGTGTCCGGCTTTTGCCGATCCTGCCGGCGTCTTCCGCCGGCAGAAATCTCCCGGAAGGGAACGGAAAAGAGGAATCGGTATGAAAATTGTTGTTTTATGCGGCGGGCTCAGCCCGGAGCGGGACGTATCCATTTCCACCGGAACCAAAATGGCGGCGGCGCTGCGGAGCCTCGGACACAAGGTGATTCTGACGGATATGTATTTCGGGCTCGAAAACTATGCCGGCGGGCTGGAGAATATCTTCGACGTCTATACCGGCGAAGGACAGACGGCCATCTCCGAAATTGCGCCCGATCTTGGCGCTGTGCGAAAGAGCCGGAAAAAAGGCGGAAAGAGCCAGTTCGGCGATCGGGTGCTCGAGCTGTGTTCCCTGGCGGATCTTGTGGTCATCGGACTGCACGGTCAGTGCGGGGAAGACGGAAAGGTGCAGGCGACGTTTGATCTGCTCGGCATTCCCTACACCGGCGCGGGATTCCTCTCCAGCGCGGTCTGCATGGACAAGGACCTGACAAAGCGCATCGTTTCCACCGTGGACGTGCGGACGCCGAACTGGGAGACCTATGATATGCGGACCGCTACGGCGGAAAGCATACTGAAAAGCCTTTCCCTGCCGCTGGTTATAAAGCCCGGCGATTCCGGATCGAGCATCGGCGTAGCGATCGTGCACACGGAGACGGAACTGCGCGAGGCGTTGGAAGAAGTCCGGAAGGAAAGCCGGCTTCTCGTTGTGGAGGAGTACATTCCCGGCCGGGAAATACAGGTGGGCATTTTGGACGGAAAAGCACTGCCCAGCATTGAGATCCGGCCGAAGGGCGGATTTTACGACTATAGGAACAAGTACCAGGCCGGTGTTGCGGAAGAGATTACACCGGCGCCCATCGAGCCGGAACTGGAAGCGGAAGTGGAGCGGATTGCGCTGCGGGTCTACCGTGTCCTGCGGCTGCAGGCATATTCCCGAGCCGACTTCATTTTGGACCAGGAGGGAAGATTCTGGTTTCTTGAAATCAACACGCTGCCCGGCATGACGCCGACAAGCCTGGTTCCGCAGGAGGCAGCGGTGGTAGGCTACTCCTACGAAGATCTCTGCGCGGAAATCCTTCGCGCATCGATGAGGAAATACGACGAATGATACCATATACGCTGGAAGAAATTTCAGACATTGTCGGCGGAAGACTGGCCGGCAGGCCCTCCCCGGAAAACCCGGTGACCGATGTGGTGATAGACAGCCGCAGCGCCGGACGGGGAAGCCTTTTCGCAGCCCTTCCCGGAACCCGGACGGACGGGCACGCCTATGTTGGAACCGCCCTTGCCGCCGGTGCGGCCGGCGCCCTGGTACAGCATGTTCCGGAGGACGTGACGGGACCGGTCATCGTCGTTCCGGACGTGGAGAAGGCTCTCTGGACACTGGCAAGCTCCTACCGGAAGCGGTTTTCCGGCTCTGTGTACGGAATTACGGGAAGCGTGGGAAAGACCACAACCAAGGAAATGATCGCGGCGGTGCTCGGAACGCGCTGGAACGTGCTGAAGACGGAAAAAAATCTCAATAACGACCTTGGCGTCCCGCTGACGCTGTTCCGGCTTGCGCCGGAGCATGAAGCGGCCGTTGTCGAGATGGGCATCAGCGACTTTGGCGAAATGACGCAGCTTGCGAAGATGGTACAGCCCACGCATGCGGTTTACACCGTCATCGGGACCGCACATCTTGCAAAGCTCCGGGACCGGCAGGGCGTCCTGCGGGCAAAGACGGAGATGCTCTCCTTTCTCCCTTCGGACGGTACGGTCTTTATAAACGGGGACGATGCGCTGCTGCGCGGCTTTTCCTACCGAAACCGTCCTATCTCCTACGGCCTTGGAGCGGAAAATGACCTCATCGCGTCGGACATTGTCTATGCGTCCGATGCAACGTCCTGCGTTTTCCGCGGCTTCGGAAAAAAGTTTTCGGTGCGCATTCCGGCCTACGGGAAGCATATGGTTTACGCGGCGCTCGCCGCGGCGGCGGCCGGCCTTGCGGCCGGTCTTTCCCCGGAGGAGATCTGCACCGGCATCTGCCGGTATGAAAGCGTCGGCCGCCGGGCAAGCGTCTGGAAGGCCGGGGGCATTACGCTTGTGGATGACTGCTATAACGCAAATCCCGAATCTCTGCGTGCGGCCATCGATTCCCTGGCGGTGCTGCCCTGCCGGCGCCGGGTCTGCATTCTGGGCGATATGCTGGAGCTGGGGGAAAACCGGGAAGCACTGCATTATGACAGCGGCCGGTACGCTGCGGAACAGGGGGTGCAGCTTCTTCTGGCGGCCGGCGACGTGAGCCGCTTCACGGCCCGGGGGGCCCGGGAGGCGGGAGCCTGCGTCCGGTATTATGAGAATAAGGAAAAATTAATTGCCGATCTTCCGAACTGTCTGCAGGAAGGAGACGCCATACTGGTCAAGGCCTCTCACGGCATGGCCTTCGAGACGATCTCCGAAGCGATAAAGGAGCGCTTTGCAAAGGCACCGGCGGAAGAACCGGAGCAGGGCGGAAGCGCCGCAGAACCGGTTCCCTGATCTCTCCGGCTTGCGGACAGAGGATAAAAACCGTGAAATTGCACAATATGTATAAATAATATGCATATTGTATATATTCGCTAAAATTCGGATTGGATTTCCTGACCCTGCAATTAGCAGGGGAGGATGGGAAACAGACATGATGCACACCGGAACAATCTCCCGGCAGACATGCAAGGCATGCTGCCGGGAGAATTCTGTCCGGCGGTATGAAAATGAATATTTTGTGCATATAATGATCCGGATCGGGTGGTATAGGAATGCGATGGTTTCCGGAAAAAACCAAAATTTCGTTACAAAAAATGGAGGATGGGGAGCAAAATTCGGTTCCCTGTAAAAATTCAAAATCTGAATAAATTTGCAAAATGTCAAAATAAACAAAACCGCACATTACACTATACAGAAATATAAAAAATGTCTAAAATTAATTAATTTTAAGAACTTTATTGCACTCTTTAAAACTTCTTGGTAAAACTCCCGTGAATAGGTATGAATATTAGGGTGCTTCTTAATACCCTTTTTGATTTAATGATTCCCTGCATGATTCCTTCTGCGCGTAGTGAGCAATGGGGAATTCTGCGCACGCGGAACCGGCGGAAGCAGCGCGGGGGAGAAGAAAGCGACAGCATGGAGCAGAAGCGGAAAGCAAGAAGCGGAAAACTCTGGATATGGATCGGAATTCTCCTGCTTGCCGCGGCTGCAGCGCTGACTGTGTACAATGTGGCAGACAGCGCAAGAGCCGGAAGGCAGGCAAAGGAAAGAGCCGACGCACTGGAGCACTGGATCGATGAAAATACAGCATCGGGATCCTATTCGGGATTTCGAAAGCACGCGGAGGAAGAAAGTCTTCCGACTGCGGAGATAGACGGAGAACTGTATATAGGGATCATTGAAATCCCGGAGAAGGGACTGCGGCTTCCGGTCTACTCGGACTGGAACTATGAAAGACTCCGGTACGCTCCCTGCCGGTTCACCGGCTCCTGTAGCGGAAAAGATCTGGTCATCTGCGGGCACAACTTTGACAGCCAGTTCGGACCGCTGCGAAGCATTGAGCCGGGTGCCGAAGTGCATTTCACAGCCGTCGACGGCAAAGTTTATCACTATATTGTTGAAACACGGGAAACGCTGATGCCCACGGATGTGGGACGGATGATTGAAAATGAGGAAAACAGCGATCAGAAGGCAGCCATCTGGGATCTGACCCTGTTTACCTGCAATCTTGGCGGACAGACGCGCTGCGCGGTGCGCTGCATCCTCAGCACAGAGCCTGTCGGGTAGATAGAAAAGAAATCTGAAGAAAGAACAACAGGAACTTATGGCAAGAAGAAGGGACCTTAATAAGCTGAAGCGGCAGGAACTGCTTGAAATCATGCTGGCGCAGGGACGGGAGATTGACCGGCTGCGCGAGCAGGTAGCGGACCTGCAGGAACAACTGGATGACCGGACGATTGCGATCGAAAAGGCCGGCTCCATCGCCAAAGCCTCTCTGGCGCTGACGAAGGTATTTGAGGAAGCGCAGAAAGCGGCGGATCTGTACCTCTACAATGTGTCCGGAGGCAGGGATGGCAAAGGCGGAAGTTCGAAAGGATGGGAGCACGGCCGTGAAGATTAAGTCGACGAGGCGAAGGATTCCGGCTCCGGTTCTTCCGTCGGAGGAGGAAATTCAGGAAGCATACGATCAGTGCGTAAACCGGGGACGGTTCCGAAACTCCGTGCGCAGCACCATATTCATCCTGGTCGTAGTAGCGGCGGTCGCCGTTCTGATTTCCATTCTGGTCATGCCGGTTCTGCGGATCTACGGACAGTCCATGAATGATACGCTCTCAAGCGGGGACCTGGTGCTTTCCATCCGCGGCTCCAGCTTTGAAACAGGCGATGTCATTGCGTTTTACTATAACAACAACATACTGGTAAAACGCGCAATAGCAAATTCCGGAGACTGGGTGGACATTGATGAAGCGGGTCATGTGTATGTGAATAATACGCAGATAGACGAGCCTTATTTAAATAATATATCTTATGGAAACACGAACATCAGCCTGCCGTATCAGGTGCCGGAGGGAAAAATCTTTGTCATGGGGGATAACCGGGATGTTTCCATTGACTCCCGCAATACCTCGATTGGCTGCGTTTCCAGCGAGCAGATCGTGGGGAAGATCTTTTTCCGGATCTGGCCGTTCAGCAAGATAAGCCCGATTTAGTCAATACTTTCGGCCGAAGGCTGAAATTTTATATATATTAAAAGCAAGTAAACAAAGATATGGATAAAATCTGAAAACAATAATTTTTCGTGAAAATCGGAGGGATTTTTGATGCTGGTTCGAAAGAGAAAGGGTACGTACAAAAACCGGGATCCGGCGGGAAAGAGCGGGTAGAGCAGAAATGAAAAGTGAGTAATTTTATGCAAAGTGTTACTCTTGTACACCTATACAAGGAAGTTCCGGTACGGAGAACGGAATTGTATGTGAAATATATATAATCAATAATTTTATTTTAAAGGAAGGACAAGAATATGAAGAAGTACGGAAAGAAAATACTGGTGCTGGTTGCCGTGCTTGCCCTGATTGTGGCAATGGGAGTTCCAGCTCTGGGTGCTTCGGCTGAAAATACGCAAACCGTAGCTACGCCCGTAGAAGCTGATGCTGATGGTAACCACATAATTAGTGTTGCCTATGATGATGGCTACGCTACTCCGCCGGCGGATGAATCCGCGGAGACTATCGGACAGCCTGTGGAAGGCGCCGGCAAGATCACTATCGACCTTCCAGAGGGCGATGGTGCAAAGGGGCAGGCCTTTACGTATAAGATCTACCGTGTATTCAAGGCTAATGTAAGTTCTGACGGAACGGCAAGCTATAATCTTGTAAACGGAGCGATGGACGTTCCAAGCGGAGAGTTTGAGGGCGTTCACAGAACGGATGATCCTGCTGATGTTACATATAGATATAAGTTTGTGCTGGAAAATGGCAATGTTAAGCTGCAGTATTTCAACACCACCGATAATAAATGGCTTGACGTTGATGATGCGCATCAGCCGAACAACAAAGATGGCATGGACAATGCGAAATTCAATGAAGCTCTTGGTAGCGTAATCAAAACGTACATCGATGCTAACACTGCCGCGATCCCTTCGCTCATGGAGATAACCGTTACCGATACAAACGGCTCAAAGGACAAACTTGAAATCAAGAATCTCCCGCTCGGATATTACTATATCACTACCGGCACCGGCACGATGGTCACGATCAATACGACGAACACAACTGCGAATGTAAAGGATAAGAACACCATAGAAAAACCGGATAAGGAAATCACATCCGTTACAAACGGCGACGTAGACAGATCCGATTACAGCATCTATACCGACGGGAATGGTCATTCTCACATCGGGAACGCTCAGATCGGCGACACGGTTGGATTCACCGGAACGGTCAATGTTGGTCAGGGCGCGATCAACTATACGTATAAGGATCTTATGAGCAAAGGTCTTACCTTCAATCAGGATTCTGTCACCGTTCCGGATTCTAAGGACTATGACTATAAGATCTTATACGAGAAAGCGCAGGAGGCAGTAACGGCTGCCCGTGGAAAAAATTTTGATATCCGTCAGATTCACCTCTACACTTTAAATCTTCTGAATGAGGGGGAAGAGATCCAGCCGGAAGCACCGGTGAAAGTACGCTTCAGTTACAATAAAGGGATAAACCTGTTTGAGCGCGATCTGCTCACAGCGATCAGCCTGCCGGTAAATGAGGAAGGAACGCCGAAAAATGAAAAGGGAACACTTGTCGCACCGGAAATAATAATGCCGGAATCGGAGGATAATGGTGCCGATGCGGAAAGTGCAACCTTCAAAATGTCCGAAATTTCGATGATTGCTGTCGCAGAGCTGGAGGATGTTTCTGCCGGAACATTGTACCCTGTTTCTGGTACTTATGCTTATTGTGGGATTGTGCATGCTGCTGTATCCCTCGTTCAGCAATTATTGGAACAATATCCATCAATCGCGGGTGATCATGACCTATTCAGAAAGCGTTTCGCAGCTGACCGAGGAGGAGTTTAAACAGCTGATTACAGGCGCAGAGCAGTATAACCAGAAACTGGCGAAATCGGGAATGCTTTGGACGTTAACGGATTCACAGAGGGCGGCTTACAACGCACAGCTGAATTTTGACGGTACGGGCATCATGGGCTATATCGTCATCCCGAAAATAAACATACGCCTCCCGATATACCACGGAACGAGCGATGAAGTGCTGACTTCGTCGATTGGACATTTGGAGGGGACGTCGCTGCCGGTCGGAGGACCCGGTACGCACTGTGTTTTATCCGGGCACCGCGGACTTCCGTCAGCCAGGCTGTTTACAGATATTGATCAGCTGCTGGAAGGGGACATCTTCACAATTACGGTGCTCAACGAGACGCTGACATATGAAGTAGATCAAATCCGAATTGTTGTACCGGAGGATCTGTCAGATGTGCAGATTGTACCGGGAAAAGACTACTGCACGCTGGTTACGTGCACACCCTACGGCATTAACACGCACAGGCTCCTGGTCCGCGGACACAGGATTGCAAACCTGAACGGAAACGCGATGGTCATTGCCGACGCGATACAGGTGGAACCCAGATATATAATTCCGTTTGTTTCGGCGGCCTTTCTGGTCATTCTGCTGATTGTTCTGTTCACAAGATCGAAGCACGATGCGGAAAAGGAAAAAAATTCCGCTTTCCGGAAATACATGAGAAAACACAATCTTTCTTCTCCCTTTGAGGAGAAATATAGAGGGCTGGAAGAAGTTATCCGACAGAAGAATTCATCTTGAAATATTAAGAGAAAGAGTTGAAATGAGTCCTATGAAAAAGGGAAAGGTACTGCAGAAAACAATCCTGTGGATAAGCAGTGTGCTTATGCTGTTGGGACTGTCCGTTGTGCCCGTCGCACAGGCACTGGAAGTTCCGGACCTGACTAGAACCGGTGAAATTATCGTAACAGTAAAGGATACGCAGGATCGTCTTGTAACCGGCGGTGAACTTGCTGCCTACCGCGTTGCGGACTTAAAAGTTCTGAACCAGGCGGACTATTATTTGGATCCGACGGGATCGTTTAAGTCCGTACTGCAGGTCACGGATATAGACTCAGAAGACGAACTTACGCATGCGCTGGCAAAGACGCTGAGTGAAACCGCAGCGAATCTGACACCGGATTATACCGGAACCGTCGGAGAAAACGGCACCCTGACGTTTACGAATCTCCCTCTTGGTCTCTATCTTGTCGTGGAAACGAAGCCGGCGGAAGGCTACACAACGCTGGAGCCGTTCTTGGTTACTGTTCCCTACCGGAATGATGACGGGTCCTATGAGTACAATGTAGACGCGTTTCCGAAAGAGACTCTGCTCGAGCCTCCGGTACCGACGCCTACCCCCACACCGACGCCAACCCCGCCGCCGAATCTGCCCCAGACAGGACAGCTTTGGTGGCCGGTTCCGCTGCTTGCAGGCATTGGACTGATATTTCTGATTATTGGGCTTATAAGGAAAAAAGGAACGCCTTCTAAAAAGGTCGGAGCGTAAATTAAACAGATTCTTTTAATTAAACAGATTCTTTTTTGGTAGTAATACTCCTTACGAAATTACGGAAACACAGCATACATTTCTCCAACCAGCGAAGGAGGAATCGTACAGACAAGCGGAACTTACCTGTCAAGAGACGAAATCGGACATGTGCTGAAGTTCCGGGTGTGGCCGGATCAGGATGCTTATGATACGCTGACAAGTATCCATAATGCAGGAAATGCGGCCCGCGATACGGCTTACGGAAATCTTTCAGCAGAATTGCAAAGTAAGATTTACAAAGATTCCAGCGGCAAGTATGCGGCCAGGGCGGAAAATGCAGAGGAACAGGCGGTAAAGGACGCCCTGCAAAGCATTGAAGACGCGGGGATAGAGGCGCAGGACGATGCATACGATGCTCTGGACGATACGGTAAAAGAGAAACAGATCTACAAGGATACCGACGGCAATTACAGGCTTCATACGAATACGAAGGCATCGGTCTCCTACGATGTATTGAAGCGCACTGTAGAGACGCCGGAAGCCGGACAAACAGGACTGAGCATAGAGGAATCGGGGACAGCGACGATGGACAATCCGGAAGGAATGATCCTTACCGACACTGCCATGAAAGTGTTCAAGGTCTGGAAGGGAGACATTGCAGAAAACCTTCCGGAGTACGTTACGCTCTCCATCTACCAGGATGGTCAGCCGTATCAGACTATAACGCTGCCAAATCCAGATACCAATTCGAATACATGGGAGTATACCATCTTCATTTCTCCTGCGCTGAAAAAGACGGATAGAGACGCTGCTCCGGATGCTGCGGGCAATTATCCGGTCGTTACGCTGGAACCGGGGCACAGATACGAGGTAAAAGAAGTCGAGTCGAGCGCAGTATATACATTTGAAGGGGAAACGGTGCATCCTTATCTCCTGGATTCCGCTACTGAAGTCAAAACGGATGGAGATAACACACAGGGACTGACAGCCACGAACACTATAAGAAAAACTACCGTTATCCTAAAGAAAGCAAATGATGCGGAATGGGGCAGCGCGGATTTCAAGTATCTGAACAAAGCTCATTTCAAACTGCTTCGGAAGGAAGTAACGGGAACCGGAACGGACGGCTCCAAGACATACAGGTATGTGAGCTATTCTGTTCCTGACAGCGCAGGAAACCCGACATATCCATACGAAGACTTTGAAATAGCAAATGGCGAAACAGGCGTTACGATTACGGATCTGCCGGCAGGCGAATATAAACTGGTCGAACTGTCGGCCCCGGATGGCTATATCCTTATTGATAAGGAGATTTACTTCAAAGTCACGCCTATCGATTCATCAGCCCGGCTTGCGCTGAACAGGTATGTCGCAAGATCCGGATATGAAAGCGATGCAGATGTTCGCAGCGCAATAGCCGCAATTAACAACGCCGGAACTCAGGCCGCACAGAATACCTATGCCGCTTTAGAAGATACCTTGAAAAACAAGATCGTTGTAGACGGCTACGGAGAATACGTTGCAAAGCAGGAGTTCGAAGACGACCCGGAGGTTTTGACCGCCCTCTCAGACATTCGTACTGCTCGCGAAAGCGCCAAAGATACTTATTATAACAGTGACAGTGTAGCGGACGATCTCAAAGCGAAGATCTACGTCAGCAGCGACGTCATCTTCACAACCTCCGCGAATGACGGAACAGCGAATGACACGATGATTGTGAAGAACAAAGCTGGACGGCCGCTTCCAAATACCGGCGGTGCAGGAACAACAAACCTTATAATTATCGGAGGCATGCTTGCCCTTTGCTCCATTATCGGATTTATCTGGATGAATGTGAAAAAGCGGAAATCCTGCGATACGAACTCATAAAAAAGAGCCGCGGAGAACTCTAATAAAAATTTATCGTAATGCAGCAGCAGAAGTATCACCTAAGCCGGGGGATGCTTCTGCTGTTTGTTCGTGCAGGTTTTCTGTAAAAAGAGGAAGAGCTTTTCGAATGGATTTTCAATAAAACTGGGAAACGACAGAAGGAAAAGCAGGATGGCTGTGCGGTCGAAAGACAATGACAGGGTTACGACTATTAATGGAACCCCCGATCTTTCAATACCGGAGAAAGCGCCGCAGCTCCATCCTGCTTTTATATTTGCTCTTGAGATCTTCCTTCAGAAGTTCCGCACAGTCGTCGATCACTTCATCGTAGTAGATCATCTGGTACCGGTTGTCCACAAGATGCGTGCAGCTGTATTTCCGGAGAGACTGCAGAAGTCTGGGCGCCGGATACTTTTCCCCCAGCTCGTGCTGCAGCGTCCGTACGAGGAAAAGGGAAGTAAAGCAGATGGCAAAGTGAGAAGGGCTGTCCTCTCCTTTTTCCGCACCCGGCGATTGGGAGTCAAGGCTGGCCTCGATTGTGCTGAGGCAGGAAGAGATCGTGCGCAGCTTCATGCAGACCCGGCAGAGGTCCGGCTGCTCGGCATCGATCTCGCTTGTAGCCAGAACGTACAAGCCATCGTAAGCGGCGTCTTCCCGCACGGCATTTTCATCGATTGGGAGCGTTTCTCCATTCGACTGCGTTCCCAGGCGGATTTTCGGCACTGTCAGATATGGGGAAACCGGCTTGTGCGCGTCCGAATCCGATGCGATCGCGCCGGCCATGGACAGCAGATTCTCCCGCTCCGCTTTCTGCTGCTCTGCCACCCATTCGGACCGGGAAAGAAACAGCTTCTGCTTTCCGTACCAGATGTTTCCGCTGTCTGCCGAAGAGCCCAGCGCAATATTGCGGTACATCACCTTATAGCGCTTGGATTGGCATTCATTGGGGAGCTTTTGAAAAAAACTGCTGTCAACAGAGAATTCCATCCCTTTGTCGGAAAGAGCCCATCGCTTCACCTAGTCATCGCAGTCCGCGACTCTTCGACAGAAAAGATAGCCAAGACGGGGCATCTGCGTGGAATGTGCCAGAAGCAGACGATCCAGTCCCGGGATGGAATTATTTGCAAACAGAATAATTTTCGGCAGGGAAATCATGGAAGCCAGCGTGCGGATGCGCGGCAGCTCCATAAGGTTGAAAAGTTCCTGCGGGGGTGCGACTTCCGCGGTGACGGGGATGCCGTCTCGATCCAGCAGAATCCCGAGCTGCCTGCAGGGGATTCCCGGTGCGGGCTTTTCCCGGGAAAGCGTAACGGCGCCCTGCTGGCGTATCTGCTTGCCGTAGGAGATATAAAAGTCGGTTCCGGCAAAATACAGTACGGAGAGGTCCCGGCTGTACAGAGTCGCCGAATGTTCATAAATCCAGCGGAGAAGATCGGCTTCGTGCAGGGAGATCAATCGCAGCGCCCGCTGTATTTCCGCTTCGGTATAAGTCCCGTATTCCTCAAAAAAGTACGGGGAGAGCATGGAAATGTCCGTGGGAGGAGACTTGAAAAGAGTGCGGCAGTACACCATCAGCTGAAAGACTTTGTCCAGGCTGAAACCCGGAGAAGTTTTTCGCTCTACGCGCTTCCAGAAACGATCAATTTCCAGTTCCTTGTAGATGCGCTTGAGGATGCCGTAGCCTACATTCTGGAGAGACAGCTCCCCAATATTCATATCGCTGTCCATGCGGATGGAAATGGATTCCTTCGCACTCTGCGCGTTTTCTTCATTTCTTTTTTTTACTACGTCGCGAAAGTGCTCGACGGGGTCCGCGTACAGCATTTCATACTGGGACGCATAGCCCAGACGCTCCACAATACGGTCTTTAGCCCTGCCGTCTTTCTGATCCCAGTATTTTTCCATGATGGTCATGTAGGGACCGCGCTTCGTATTTTGAATTTTCAGAAACATAGACTTCCTCCGTATCCTCCATAGGCTCCGCAGCTGCGGAGCACATGTGCGGAACGGGAATTTGCACCGACGTTTTCGAACTTGCCATCGGTAAAAAAAACACCGTCAGGGAACTGACGGATAGAGATTGTATGAAATTTTCTTCAGCTCCCATTCTCTGTCTTTATTATACGGCAAAAATGTAAAAAATTCAATGATTTAAAGTTTTAAGGAGCAAAGCGCAAAGTTTTCGGCGCCAGCGGATGAAACAGGGAAAAAAGTAAATAATAACAGTCCATGCGAATATTTTCGGAAAGACCGCAATACGCGCCCGAAGCCGCCCTGCCTTCCTTATTCCTGCCGCTCCGCCGAGAGCGCGGCGCGGTAGAGCGTGTTTTTCGCGATTCCGGTTTCCTCCGAAACGGCTTTGCACGCCTGCCGGAGCGGCGCGCCTTCCTTCTGCAGGCGGCGCACTTGCGCGAGGGCATCCGGCAGATCGGCTTCCGGTTCCGCCTGCCGCTCGGCCCCCGCCAGAATGAGAACGAACTCCCCGCGGGGCTCCGCTTCTTCGGAATAATATCGAAGCGCTTCCCCTACGGTGGTACGGCGTACCTCCTCGTGGACTTTCGTAAGTTCCCGGCACAGTGCGATCCTGCGTTCCGGCCCGAAAACCGTCTCAAAGTCCTGCAGCGTGCGCAGAAGCTTGTGCGGCGCTTCGTAGAAGATCATGGTGCGGGTTTCGCCGCGCAGGGCGGAAAGATGCTCTACGCGCTTTTTATTGGCTGTGGAAAGAAACCCTTCAAAGGTAAAGCGGCCCGTGTCGAGACCGGAAAGGACCAGTGCGCTCACAGCAGCGGAAGGACCGGGCACCGTCGTGACCGGAATCCCGTTTTCCGCGCACAGGCGGACAAGATCTGCGCCCGGGTCGGAAAGGCAGGGCATTCCCGCGTCGGTGACCAGCGCGCAGGTTTCGCCCCCGGCGATACGCTGGAAGATCGCGGCGCCGCTGCTTTTTTTGTTGTGCTCATAGTAGCTGACAAGAGGCTTGCGGAGGGAAAAATGGTTGAGAAGCTTCAGGGTAACGCGGGTGTCCTCCGCAGCGATGAAATCCGCCTCCTCGAGCGTCCGCCGGGCGCGGGGCGAAAGATCCTCCAGATTTCCGATGGGGGTACCTACAAGATAGAGCATTCCGGCCATGTTGCAATCAGTCCTTTTCCTGCGAATGGTAGATGCGGTGAATTTCCGCGCTGTCGCTGCCGTCGGCATTGCGGCAGATAAGGTTCGGCTCTGTACGAAGACCGGGGGCTGCGTCCTTCCGGGCTTCCAGGAGAAAGAGCTTCGGCGCGCTGTCGGCCTGGTTCAGAATAAACCGAAGCCGCTTCGGTTCAAGGTGAAAGGCGCAGAATGCCGTGCAAAGCTCGGCGAGACGCTCGGCGCGGTAGACGAGGCTGACGCTCCCGCCGGTCGGGAGAAGATAGGCGCAGGCCCGGCAGAAATCCTCCAGCGTACAGGCTGCTTCACTGCGTGCGAGCGCCCGGCCTGCCTCCGGCGCGGAGCGGCCGGATCCGGCGGCAAAGTAGGGGGGATTTGAAACAAGAAAATCAAAGGAGCCGGCGGAATAATACGTTCTGCAGTTTCGCAGATCGCCCGTCCGGACGCATGGAATCTCGCCCGGAAAATTCTTCCGGAGATTCTCTCTTGCTATGTCCGCCGCTTCCGGCAGAATCTCCAATCCTTCCATGCAGAGCTCCGGAAGCCGGGTCTTCAGGAGCAGCATGAGAATGCCGCCGCCGCAGCCCAGATCCAGACCGTGTCTCCGGCTCTGCGGCCGGACGAAATCTGCAAGCAGGATGGAGTCCGTGCCCAGAAGAAAATGCGGCGACTGGACGTAGACCGGCCCGCCGGGCCACAGGGGTTTAAAAACAGCTTCCATAAGTTCGCTCCGGTCGGCAAAACCCACTGCCTTGCGGCGGTGGGTCCGTGCGGCTTGCCTTGTCAGACTTTCTATTCAATGGAGATCATGTAGTAGTACAGCGGCTGACCGCCGTATACGGCACTGACCTCCGCGTCGGGGAACCAGTTTTCAAAGGAATGGCAGAGTTTCTGCGCACTCTGCTCGTCGGTATCCTCTCCATAGTAGATGGTAATAATCTCGGGCTCCCGCTCCCGGGCCGCTTCCGCGGACATTTTTACGATTTCGTCTATATCCGAGCTGCTGCCGGCCAGTGCGCCGTCATACAGCGACAGGTATTCGCCCTGGTGGATTTCGTACCCGTCGTAGTCGGAGTCCCGCGCGGCATAGGTAATCATGACGGTATGGACATTTTCCATCGCGGCGTTCATTGCTTCGGTCATGACGTCAATCTTCTGGTCCGGCTCAAAGCAGAGCATCGCCGAAATGCCCTGCGGCACATTCCGGGAACGGATAAGGACAAGATTTTTGTCCGTCAGACTCCGGCACTGCTCGGCCGCCATGAAGATGTTTTTGTTGTTGGGGAAAATAAAGACCGTCCGGGCCGGCGTTTTCTCCACGGCGCGGAGAATGTCTTCGGTCGAAGGGTTCATGGACTGCCCGCCGGAGACGACCTGGTCAACGCCGATCTCATGGAAAAGCTCCACGATCCCATCCCCGACGCAGACGGCGACGGCGCCGTACTCTTTTTCCGCCTTCGTGTCCTCGGGCTCGTCCTCCTGGAGCACATCGTCCGCGTGCAGGGAAGCGCCGCCGGCGGCCACCTCGTCGTGCTGCGTGCGCATGTTCTCGATTTTGGCGACTTCCAGCGTTCCGTATTTCTGGGATTCCGTCAGGGCCTGCCCGGGCGTGTTGGTATGCACATGCACCTTGAACATGTCGTCGTCCTCGCCGATCACGAGGCTGTCGCCGATACTGTCAAGGTAGGCCCGGAGAAGATCCAGGGGCTTCCGGTTTCCGTCCCTTCGGATAATATACACCGTATCGTAGGCGTAGGTGATCTCTTCCGTGCTGAATTTCTGGAAGACATTGGCGTCGGCGGAGGAGGCGGAATTTTTCTCCTTCGGCACAAATTCACCGCGCAGGCAGGCCAGCATTGCCTCCAGACATACGACATAGCCCTTGCCGCCGGCATCCACGACGCCGGCTTTCTTGAGAACAGGATTCTGCTCCGTCGTAAGGACCAGAGCCTCCCGCGCACTGTCCAGCGCCAGCTGCAGCATCTGCAGGATATCGGAACCGTCCCGCTTTGCGTAGTTCACGGCGGCTTCCGCCGCTTTGCGGGAAACCGTGAGGATCGTCCCTTCCGCCGGCTTCATGACGGCTTTGTAGGCGGACTCCACGCCTTCGTTCATGGCGGCGGCGTACTGCCGCGCATCGGCGTGGGTCAGTCCCTTCAGCTTCTTGGAGACGCCCCGGAAAAGAAGCGAGGTAATGACGCCCGAATTTCCCCGCGCGCCCCGCAGCAGGCCGGAAGCCGTGACAGAGGAAACTTCGGCGACCGAATCCCAGACTTCCTTTTTCCGCAGCGCTTCCGCCGCGTTATTCATGGTGAGGCTCATGTTTGTGCCGGTATCCCCGTCGGGGACCGGGAAAACATTGAGTTCGTTAATCTCCTGGATATTCTCCTCCAGCGCGGTATCCGCGCAGAGGATCATGTTCTTCAGATCCGTTGCTTCAATATACTCTAACAATTTGCCCTTTCCACCTCCGCGATGATCGTCCCGGGCTGCCTTCACCCGATCACGGTGTCAATATAGACATTGACATCTTTGATGGTCATGCTGGTGGCTTTCTGCACTTTGTAGCTGACCTCGTTTATGATGCTGTTGGCGGCGGCGATGACATTGACGCCCTGGTCCACGCCGATATGCAGATCCAGGGAAATGCTGTTGTCGTCATTAAGCCGGATTTCCACGCCCTTGGACATGCTCTCCCGGCGAAGCAGCTGGAACGGGTCGCCTTTTTTTTCATGGCCGACCATTCCCTTGACGCCAAAGCATTTCGTCGCTGCGTCCCCGGCAATATTCGTGATGACTTCGCCGGAAATGCGGATGCTGCCTTTGCTGTTGTCAATTTGTATCATTCCCGTGGGACTCCCTTCAGTTTGCGCACCGTTCTTCCCCGTGAAATCCGGGGGGAACCGAAAGGCGCGGCTTCTGGTAAATCGCAGATATTATAATATGGAAGAAATAAAAGTACAAGACCGCCGAAGGGGGAAAGAACACGGAAAGCGGAAAAATCGAGCGCAGACGGGGAACCAGCCCGCCGGGGCGCCTTGCGGGCTTCCCGGTGCGATGCTACAATACTTTCGGAAAGCAAAGCAGGGCCGAAACCGGCCTTTCGGATATGGGGGGAAAATGCATGAAGCGCAAAAGACGAATTGAGTCCGGAGCGCAGGCCGCTGCGGAGATCGCCTGCGCCTATTCGGAAATCCTCTGCCTGCATCCGGGACCGTCCGCCGCGTCGGTGCGGAAGGGACTGGAAGACTGGCAGGCAGCGGGCGGAAGGAATATCCTGGGCACGGTGCCGCAGAAAGCGGTGCTGCAGTCCGGCGGCGGAACAGCCGGGTGCCTGCACGGCGCGCTGAATGCCGGAGCGCTGGCAAGTGCCTTCAGCGGCGGACAGGAACTGGTGAATCTTCTTCCGAATCTTTATAAACTTGCCGGCGAACGGCTTCCGGGCGTCATCCATGTCGGCACAAGGACGCTGGCGGTGCATGCGCAGGTCCAGGGAAGCGACGCGTCGGACGTTATGGCCTGCCGGCAGACGGGCGCTGCAATGCTGGTGGAAAGCGACGCGCAGGAGATTGAAGATCTCGCGCCGGCGGCGCACTGCGCCGCGCTGGAGGGAAGCATTCCGTTTCTCAATGTATACGATGGAACGCAGGCGGTGCGTACGCTTCGCACGGTCGAAACCTGGGAACCGGACGATCTCCGGAGCTTTCTTTCGCCCGGGGTGCTGGACGCGTTCCGGGCCCGGGCCCTGAATCCGAATCATCCCGTTATGCGCGGGTCCCATGAAAACGGGGACATCTTCTTCCAGAACCGTGAGGCTTCCAATGCAGCCTACACGGCGCTGCCGGGAATTGTAGAGAAAATTTTTGCCCGCATCAACGCAAAAGCGGGCACGGCGTATGCCTTATTCAATTATGAAGGCGACCCTTCCGCGGAAACGGTGCTTGTCGCCATGGGGCGGCCGGCGTCTGCCGCATCCGAAGCGGTAGAGAGCGCCTGCGCCGAAGGCCGGGCAGTCGGACTCGTCCGGGTACACCTGTATCGTCCGTTCTGTACGGAACGCTTCCTTGCCGCGCTCCCGGAAACGGTTCGAAACGTTGTAGTGCTGGATTGGTCGGAAGAAAAGGGAAGCCTGGGCGGGCCGCTCTTTCTGGATACGACGGCCGCTCTTGCCGAAGATCGTCCGGGGGTCGCCGTGACCGGATGCATCTGCGGTCTTGGATCGAGAGCGGTGACGCCGGAGGAACTGCGTACAGTTCTGGATGCCGCCGAAAAAGGAAGGCCGATTCGGGTGCTGTGCACGGAAATGCAGCCTGCTGCGGAGCCGGCGGCGAATGCCCCGGCGCAGCTGCGGGTGCTGGAATTCGGCGGGGAGCGTCTTGCGGATAAGCTTCTGCCGCTGCCGGATCCGGAGAAAGGGTTCCTCTGCATGCATTCCGAAGGCGACGATCCCCGCCTTGGTACCGTCACGGAAACCTCGATCACGGTTTCGGAACGCCCGGTTTATACGGAAGACCGAAGGGGAGCGGCGGAAACCCTTTTCCTCTGCGCTCCGGAAATTCTCCGGGAATACGCCCATCTTCCCCGGCAGGTAAAACCGGGCGGAACGCTGTTTGTCAACGCGGCCCCGGCCGCTCTGCCGGAATGGCTTTCCAGAGAGGACCGTAAAACTCTGAAGGAGCGGAAAATCCATGTCGTCTGCGCGGACGCTTCGTCCCTGGCACGGAATGTCGGCATGGGCAGGGACAGTGAACTTGTGCTGGAAGGGCTGCTTGCGGCGCAGCTGCACCGGCTTTTTCCGGAAGCCTGGGACTGGCGTCGGACCGGCGAGCTTCTTCTGGGAAGCGAGCCGGAGGAAGCATCGGAGACCTTCCGGATAAAAAAGCAGGCCGTGGAAGCGGGTCTCTGCGGGGGAGCCGAAGTGCCGGTGCCGGATCCGGCAGGCGGCCGGGAGGATCTGGCCCCGGAGACATCTCTTGCCCGGATTCTGCACAATACGCGCCGGGCTTCCGGCCGGACGGTCCCGCCGGAGGCGTTTCTGCCCTTTGCAGACGGAACGTTTCCGATCGGCACGGCGGAACGGCGCACGGGACCGGCCTCGGATAAAGTGCCGGTCTGGGACAGCGGCAAATGCCTCCAGTGCAACAATTGCGCATTCTCCTGCCCGCACGGCGCACTGCGTCCGTTTATGGTGACACCGGAGGAAGCGGCGGCAGCGCCGGAAGGCGCGAAAATCGTCCGGGTGAAAAGCGGAAAGGGAAAGGGCCGATACAAATATACGCTGGCCGTATCGCCGGAGCGCTGCGCCGGCTGCGGCGTGTGCGTCGGCCAATGCCCCTGCCATGCACTGGAGCTGGTGCCGCGGGAAACGCAGACGGGGCAGTCTGCGGTTTTCCGCTACCTTCTTTCGCTGCCGGCGAAAAAGGACATGCAGGAGGCCACGGTGCGCTTCTGCCAGTATGCGGATCCGCATTTTCAATTTCCGCCGGCCTGCAGTGGCTGCGGGGAAACGGCGGCAGTGCGTCTGGTGACGCAGCTTTTCGGAAGCCGGATGATCATTGCCTCGGCCCCGGGGTGCTCGGGGCGCTGGGGCGGAACCCTGACGGCGATGCCTTTTGCCCGGGATCCGGAAGGCCGGGGACCGGCATGGGCGTCCTCCCTGCCGGAGGACGCGGCGGAATTCGGCTTCGGGCTTTATCTTGGACATGAGAAGAAGCGGGAAGAGCTGAAGCGCACCGCGGAGGCTCTGCGGCAGCAGACCGGAGAGGAAGGACTGCGGGAAGCACTGGGGCAGTGGCTTTTAACCTATACCGAGGGCGAGAAAAACGCCGAAGCGGCGGAGAACCTGGTGCACTGTCTGGAGGAAGCGGTGCCTTCCGATCCTGTGCGGGAGCTTCTTTCCGGAAGGGACTATCTTGGAAAAAAATCCTTCTGGGTGATCGGCGGAGACGGCTGGGCCTTCGATACCGGCTGGGGCGGGCTGGATCAGGTCCTCTCCTCCGGGGCGGATATCAACATACTGGTTCTGAACAACCAGATGGACTCCCAGGACGGGGGCCTTCTGACGAAAGCCTCCCCCATGGGGCAGTCCGGGGACGGCTGCACGGTCCGGACGCTTCCGGCAAAGCCGCTCGCGGCCCTTGCGATGACCTACGATTCCGTCTATGTGGCGACGATCTCGCAGGGGGCGGATCGGGGTCAGATGATGAAGGCGCTGACGGAAGCGGAGCGCTACCCGGGTCCCTCGCTGCTGCTTGCCTACTGCCCCTGCACCCTGCAGGGGATCAAGGGCGGCATGCAGGGAAGCCAGCGGGAGGCATCCCTCGCGGAAAAAACCGGGCACTGGCCGCTTTTCCGCCGCGATCCTGCGGCTGCGGACAGAAAGCTTGTCTGGGACAGCAAGGCGCCGGAACCGGGGTTCCAGGACCTTTACCGCGGCGAAAAGCGCTTCGCCGTCCGCGGCGGAAATGCTTCGGAAGCGCAGAAGGAGATTTACCGGAAGGCGGAAGAGACGGAAAAAGACCGGCAGGAACGAATCCGCCGGTCGGAGGACAATTGAGGAAAGCCGCGGCCTATTCGGCTTTTTCCGGACTTCCCGAAGGTTCGTCCGGGTAGCCCAGGGCAATTTCCGGATGCGCCGCGTGAATGGCTTCCAGCAGCGCGTTGGCTTCTTTCAGAGCCCGGATATTCTTCTCAAAGCTTTCCCCGAACATGATGTCCGCAAAGGGAACCCCGTCATGGGAAAGATAGATGCGGTAGTATTCATACGGCGGGCTGTTGTCCGCGGGGGCGAATTCCACGCTCTTATACACCCGGTCCAGGTAGGAATAGGGAATGGCATACCAGAAAAGCCCCTGCCGGTAGTACAGTGCGAGCTTTCCCAGATAGATTTTCTTTCGATAGGACACGGCGGATTCGAAGTCGAGCGTATGCGCTTCGTCCCGGATTTTGTTTTTCGCGGCGTCCCGAAACGTCCGAAGTTTCAATCGTGCGACCTCCTGTCTTACAGACTGCGCTCATTGTAGCAAGACTTCAGGGCTGCCGTCAATCCTCAGCGCGGCGCGCGGGTCCTCCCGCGGCTGCGGGCAGGCTCTTGACAGGCGGGGAAAATAAAATATAATATTAGCGCTTGTAAAATTTTCCTTGCTCCCGTAAAGCGGGGGCCTGCAGACCAGAAGGAGGTGCACACATGGCGAAAACAAGCGAAAAATATGAAGTAATGTACATCATCAACGGAAATCTTCCGGAGGAAGAAGCCTCTTCCATCGCACAGAAATTCAAGGAACTCATCGAAGCCAACGGCACGCTCGATGAAATGGAGGAAATGGGCAAGAAGAAGCTGGCGTACGAAATCAACTACATTTCGGAAGGCTATTATGTCCTTTGCAAATTCACCAGCAGCCCGGACTTTCCGGCGGAACTGGACCGTCTTCTTGGCATTAACGACGGAGTCATCCGGGCTCTGATTACACTGCGCCCGGAATGAGGTACGGATTATGTTGAATCGAATTGTTATTATGGGAAGACTGACGCGGGATCCGGAGAAGCGCTTTACGCAGAGCCAGATTCCGGTAACAAGCTTTACGCTGGCCGTGGACCGGGATTTTTCCGGACGGGACGGCGGCGAGAAGCAGACGGATTTTATCGACTGCGTCGCCTGGCGCCAGACGGCGGAATTCATGTCAAAATACTTCCATAAAGGCAGCATGGCCGTCGTGAGCGGAAGACTGCAGATTCGGGACTGGACCGATCGCGAAGGCGGAAAGCGCCGCTCCGCGGAAGTGGTGGCGGACAATGTCTATTTCGGTGAAAGCAAGCGCCGGGATGCGGGTTCGGACGAGGAGGACCGCAGCTATGCGGCACCGGCGGACTATTCGGCTCCTGCATCCAAAGACACCGGCTTTACGCCGCTCGACGATGACGACGGAGAACTGCCATTCTGAGCGAAGGAGGAAAAGAGTAGATGGATACAAAACGCAATAATCCGAAAACGCACCGGCGCAGAAAGGTATGTCAGTTCTGCGTGGAAAATGCGACCTATATTGATTATAAAGATACCGCGAAGCTGCGCAGATACCTTTCCGAGCGCAGCAAGATTCTCCCCCGGCGTACGACCGGCGTCTGCGCGATGCATCAGCGCCAGCTGACCGAAGCGATTAAGCGCGCCCGTCAGATAGCTCTGCTGCCGTATATCACGGACTGAGAATCCGAAACGGAAATACGAACATCTGGAAATTTTATGAGCAGAATGCCGCCGGCCTCCAAAGCCGGCGGTTTTTCCCGGCTTTTTATCGGCGCTTCGGGGCGCGGCTGCGCCTTCGCCGGAAAGCCGGAAAGCTCCCGGACAGAAAAACGCCGCCGGATTCCGGCGGCGGAAGAACCGTGCAGAGGCTCTCGATCACATAAAAAGCAGGAGAAGGATCACGCCGGGAAGTCCCAGAATCCCGGCCACCAGGCAGGACAGAAGCGTCACGGCGATGTGGACTCCCAGAAAGCTTCCCAGCAGATTTACGACCGTCAGAGTAAGAAATCCTGTCAGCGAGTGCAGAAGAAGCTTGAAAATCAGCTTCAGCGAGGAGCGGAAGATCACGAAAATAAGAAGGATGACGACGGCGATAAGGAAAATGGAGAGCGTTGTGTCTAAGGCAGAATTCATTTTTTGCACCGAAAGCGGACCTTCGGCAACCTCCTTGCAGAAAACTTTCTCCGCCGGCGGCGGAAAGCCGGATTGCGCGTGAGAACAGGCAAAACTTGAAATTCACACCGGCTTAGAGTAAACTAAATATGTATTGTTTGGAGCCGGAAAGGCCCAACATATGGACATAATTTTCAATAAAGGCAGGAAGACTATGGCAGCAGTGCCCCAGAATTACGGCAATGACAGTATTGCTCAGCTGAAAGGAGCAGACCGGGTGCGCAGGAGACCGGCCGTCATCTTCGGATCCGACGGTCTGGACGGATGCGAGCACTCGGTTTTCGAAATCCTATCCAATTCCATCGACGAAGCCCGCGAAGGCTACGGAAAAATTATAACACTGACCCGCTTTGAGGACAAGTCAATCACCTGTGAGGACTTCGGACGCGGCTGTCCGGTAGACTGGAACCCGGTGGAGAAGAAATACAACTGGGAGCTGGTCTTCTGCGAGCTGTATGCGGGCGGAAAATACAAAACGAATGAAGGAGAAAACTACGAGTATTCCCTTGGCCTGAACGGTCTGGGACTGTGCGCGACGCAGTATGCCTCGGAGTTCATGAACGTCACGGTCTGGCGGGAGGGAAACCGCTACGACATCAAGTTTAAAAAAGGCGAATGCGTCGGACGGCGAAGCACGGCGCTGAAGGTAAGCCCGTCCGATCGGAAGAAAACCGGCACGACGATCCACTGGCGCCCGGACATAGAGGTCTTTACGGATATAGACATTCCTCTGGAATACTATCTGGATGTACTGCGGCGGCAGGCGGTCGTGAACGCGGGCGTTACGTTCCGGCTGCGCGATCAGCAGGGCAGCGGCTTTAAAACGTATGACTTTCTCTACCCGAACGGCATTACGGACTACGTTCGGGAGATTGCCGGGGAAGACACGCTGACCGCGCCGGTCTACATGGAATGCGAGCGCCGGGGACGGGACCGCGCGGACAAGCCGGAATACAAGGTGCGTATTACGGCGGCCTTCTGCTTTTCGAACAAGGTAAGCCGCATTGAGTATTACCACAACTCCTCCTGGCTGGAGCACGGCGGAAGCCCGGACAAGGCGGCGCGGCTCGGCTTTGTCTACGCGATTGACGCGTATCTCAAGAAGAACGGAAAATACCAGAAAAACGAAAGCAAAATAACCTTTCAGGACGTGCAGGACTGCCTGGTCCTGGTGACGAACTGCTTTTCCACCCAGACGTCCTATGAAAACCAGACCAAAAAGGCAATCAACAACCGCTTTATCCAGGAGGCAATGACGGACTTCTTCAAGGAGCGGCTGGAGGTCTACTTCATCGAAAACCCGCCCGAAGCGGAAAAGGTGGCGGCGCAGGTTCTTATAAACAAGCGCTCCCGGGAAACGGCGGAGAAAGCCCGGCAGGGGATGAAAAAGAAGCTCACCGGCTCTCTGGATATCTCCAACCGCGTGCAGAAATTCGTGGACTGCCGCAGCCGGGACCCCGGCGTGCGGGAAATCTACATCGTGGAGGGCGACTCGGCTCTGGGCGCATGCAAGCAGTCCCGGAATGCGGAATTTCAGGGCCTGATGCCGATCCGCGGAAAAATTCTCAACTGCCTGAAGGCGGACTATGTGAAAATATTCAAGAACGATATTATCACGGACCTTCTGAAAGTACTGGGCTGCGGCGTAGAGGTCAGCGACCGGCACGCCAGGGAATTTTCAAACTTTGACATCAACAATCTGCGCTGGAGCAAGGTTATCATCTGCACGGACGCCGATGTGGACGGCTATCAGATCCGAACGCTGGTGCTGACGATGCTCTACCGCCTTGTGCCGACTCTCATCCGGGAAGGAAAGGTATATATCGCGGAGTCTCCGCTCTACGAAATCCGCTCCGGGGGAAAGATCTGGTTTGCCTATACGGACCGGGAAAAGAACGACATCCTCCGGGATCTGAACGGCGCCAGGGCTTCGGTCAGCCGCTCCAAGGGACTGGGCGAAAACGATCCCGAAATGATGTGGCTCACGACTATGAACCCCGAGACGCGGAAACTCATCCGCGTCATGCCGGAGGACGCGCAGCGGATGCAGGAACGGTTTGACCTTCTGCTGGGCGGCAATTTGGAAGGACGGAAAAAGCACATTGAAGACGACGGGTATCTGTACCTGGACGTTGCGGATATATCCTGAAGCCTGCAGCGGTATGGCTTCCGGGAATCGAAGGTGAATAAAATGAAATTCTATACGGCCTCGAACCTTGCCAAAACCCTCATCATCGTATCGGTAGTGTTCTGCGTCCTTGGACTTGTGCTCACCGGGGAAGCCTACCTTGCCCTGCGGGCCTGGCTGACGCTGATCGCGGTCCTTCTTCTCATTGCGGCGCTGGTGATTGTGCTTGTCTTCTGCAAGTGCCCCTACTGCGGGAAGCGGATCTTCCGCGGCGCGAACAAGGTGGTCTACTGCCCGAACTGCCGGAGAAACCTGGAGACGGGAAAAAAGGCCAGCAAGAAGAAAGCCCGCACGACGATGCGGAAATAATAAACGGAAGGAAACGGAATGGCACCAAGGAAGAAAAAGAACCCGGACGCAGCGCCCCGGAAGACCGGGGAGCTTGCGGAGAAAGTAGAGGGACTGCGCGCCGAAACGGTGGAGCAGCCCATCACGGAAACGCTGGAAACCAACTACATGCCCTATGCGATGTCGGTGATCATATCCAGGGCGATCCCGGAAATTGACGGCTTCAAGCCCTCCCATCGCAAGCTGCTGTATACCATGTATAAAATGGGACTTCTGAACGGAGCCCGCGTGAAATCCGCCAACATCGTGGGGCAGACCATGAAGCTCAACCCCCACGGCGATGCGGCGATTTACGACACGATGGTCCGCCTGAGCCGCGGCTACGGCGCCCTGCTGACGCCGTTTGTGGATTCCAAGGGAAATTTCGGCAAGGTGTATTCCCGGGATATGGCGTATGCCGCCCCCCGCTACACCGAGGCGAAGCTTGCGCCGATCTGCAGCGAAATCTTTCGGGATATCGACAAGGACACGGTGGAATTCACGGACAACTACGACGGCACCATGAAGGAGCCGATGCTGCTGCCGACGCAGTTTCCCAATATTCTGGTTTCGGCGAACCTCGGCATTGCGGTCGGCATGGCAAGCCAGATCTGCGGCTTCAATCTGAACGAAGTCTGCACGACGGCGATAGAGCTCATTCGAAACCCCGATCATGACGTAATCAGCACAATGCCCGCACCGGATTTTCCCTGGGGCGCGGAGATCCTCTACAGCCGGGAGGACATGGAGAGGATCTACGAAACCGGCCGCGGAAGCTTCCGCGTACGGGCGCGCTGGCGCTACATCCAGAAGGAAAACATCATCGAAATTTACGAAATCCCCTATACCACGACAAGCGAAGCCATCTTGGATAAGACGGCGGAACTCATCAAGAGCGGCAAGATCCGGGAAATCAACGACATGCGGGATGAAACGGACCTCCAGGGACTGAAGATTGCCATTGACCTCAAGCGGGGCACGGATCCGGAGAAGCTGATGCAGAAGCTGTTCCGCCTGACACCGCTGCAGGACAGCTTTTCCTGCAACTTCAACGTCCTGATAGCCGGAAATCCGAAGGTTATGGGAGTAAAGGAAATTCTGGAGGAGTGGATCGCCTGGCGAACGGAGTGCGTGCGGCGGCGGACCTATTACGAAATGACGCAGAAGAAGGAAAAATTCCACCTTCTCAGCGGCCTGAAAACAATCCTTCTGGATATCGATAAGGCGATTGCCATCATCCGGGAAACGGAACACGAAAGCGACGTGGTACCGAACCTGATGATCGGCTTCGGCATTGACGAGCAGCAGGCGGAGTTTATCGCCGAAATCAAGCTGCGGAACATCAATAAGGAATATATCCTGAAGCGGACGAAGGAGCTTGCCGATCTGAAGGAGCAGATCGCGGATCTGGAGGAAACCGTCGGCTCCCCGCGGAAGATCCGCCGGATCATCATCGGGGAACTGCAGGAGATCAATCGAAAATATCCTATGCCCCGGAAAACCGGCATCGTATCGGAGTCGGAAGTCGAGCAGTACGAGGAAAGCGATGATCTTCCGCCCGACTACCATGTCAATCTCATCGTTTCCCACGACGGGTATCTGAAGAAGATGAACGATACCGCGCTGCGCATGACCAAGGAGCAGAAGCAGAAGGAAGGGGACAGCACCCTGGCTTCCTTCGAGGGCTCCAACAACGCGATGGAACTGCTTCTGTTCACCTCCCTGCAGCGGGTGTATAAAGTAAAGGTAAGCGAGTACGCGGATACAAAAGCATCCTCCCTCGGCCATTACCTGCCGGGACTTCTGGAGTTTGAGGAGGACGAGAAGCTCCTCGCCGCCGTGGATCCCGGGACGTACGACCGGACGCTGCTGCTGTTCTTTGAAAACGGCAAGACCGCCCGCTTTCCTTCTTCCGTCTACCGGACCAAAACCAACCGCAGACGGCAGGTCAGCGCCTTCAGCGACAAGTCTCCGCTGCGGACCGTCCTGCAGTTTGCGGAGGAGACCGATATTGCGGTCTTTTCCGATGCGGGCCGCTGCCTGATTTTCAATACTTCGCTTCTGATGGAAAAAACAAGCCGTACGACGCAGGGGGTCAGCTGCATGACGCTTCGCCGGGGCGCGAAGGTCGACTGTGCGCGGCCGCTGGAGGAAACGAGGATTGTCGATCGTTCCCGCTATCGGGCCCGGAACCTGCCGGCAAGCGGTGCACTGCTCAAGCCGGAGGACCAGGGCATCGAACAGCTTAGTCTTACGGATGCGTAACCCGGGAATTGAGGAGCCGTTATGCGTAGAAATCGGATCGTCTGCCTTCTGCTGATTGCCGTACTGCTGCTGAGTCTCAGCGGCTGCAGCATCTACGATAAAACCTATACGTCCGCGGAGGATTATCGGGAACGGGAAAACACGGACACCGATACGAAAGCCAGCGTCCGGAACTACTTTTCGCTGCGCCAGTCGATCCTCAAGATGGTGAAGGAAGGGCAGGAGGAAGGAAGCATCGCCTTCATGGATTATGACGGCGATATCAGCACGGACCTGAAATCAGCCTGCTGGCTTCTGCAGACGCGGGACGCGCTGTGTCAGTACTGCGTAAAAGGCATCACGTACGACCTCAGCCAGGTGCTGAGCTACGAAGAGGCGACCATCCGAATCGGCTACTCTAAAACAAAAGAGCAAATCGCCTCCGTGATAGACATTGATTATTCCACGTCCATCAGCGACTGCGTTGTGGACGCCATGAAAAACCAGACCTCGAATCTGGTGCTGCTGGTAAACAACAGCAATCTGAATCAGGAAGAGGTGCAGGAACTGATCCGGACGGAATATCTGGAAAATCCGCTCCTGATTCCTTCTTCCCCCGCCAGCGCCGTAACCGTGTACGCCGGCACCGATCAGCAGCGGCTTTACGATATCAGTCTGGACTACGACGCGACCGCGGAGCAGATTACCGCCTACCAGCAGCAGGCGTCGCAGGCGATTGAAAATCTGTCGCAGGGCCTTAAAGGCGACACGGAAATGCAGACACTGAAGAACCTCTGCGAGACGGTCGTACAGCGATGCCGCTATGACAGCGGCAGTCCGGCGGGGAATATTCTCACCGTTCTGTCTCTGGGCCGGTCGGACAGCCGCGGCTTTGCCATGACGGCAAAGGCGCTCTGCAGCCAGCTCGGTCTCGGATGCAGCGTTGTGCAGGGCACCCTCAACGGCGGCGAGGCGTACTGGAACATCGTTACGCTGTCGGACGGGCACAGCTACCAGCTGGATCTTTCCCAGAGCAGCCGGCAGGGGCTTGAGAATTTCTTCCTGCGCAGCGACGAGGACCTCTGGACGGCATCCTACCGCTGGGTGACCGCCGACTACCCCAGCTGCAATGAAACGCTGAATTTCAATGAAGCCTGACGTCCGCTGCCGGCTTTGCAGCAGAGCCGGCAAGGGCGAAAGCCCCTTCGGAGCCGATGCCGCAGTTCGGAGACGCGTGGAACAGCGCTCCCCGGTGGATCGCCCATGTCACGCGGCAGAGGAAAGAACAGGCCGGAAAAAGAAGCCGGCCGGGCAGGAAGGAATCGGAAGGGCGGCAGGAAAATTGCAGTTTCCAGACTGTTTGCACAGGGGCTGAAACGGTTGCAAATCCCCGTCGCCTATGCTATACTAAGCGGGCTTGAGAAAAATGCGGCCATAGCTCATCTGGTAGAGCGCCACCTTGCCAAGGTGGAGGTAGCGAGTTCGAGCCTCGTTGGCCGCTCCAGAAACCTGACGACTTGCTGCAGGAGCAGGTCGTTTTTTTGCGTAAGGATCCAATCATAGGAAGGAGGAGGCTGTCTGCTGCGAATGCGGAGTGCCTACGGAAGATATGAATCCAGATTTAGTAATCATCGGAGCGGGGCCGGCCGGAATTTTTACAGCGGTGGAGATGATCCGGCGCGGAAGCGGTCAGAAGATCCTGCTCGTAGAAAAGGGCAAGGCGGTTGAAGACCGGCGGTGCCCGAAGGCAGTCACCGGCAAGTGCATGAACTGCAAGCCGTACTGCAATATCACAACCGGATTTTCCGGCGCCGGCGCGTTCTCGGACGGGAAGCTCAGCCTGAGCTACGAAGTCGGCGGCGACCTGCCGACGCTGATCGGAAGCAAGACCGTGCAGGATACCATCAGCTACGTGGATCAGATCTACCTGGAGTTCGGTGCGGATACCAAGATCGAAGGCATCGGCGATCCGGAAAAGACGAGGGCAATTCGCCTGCGTGCAATCCAGGCCGGCCTGAAGCTGGTCGACTGCCCGATTCGGCACATGGGAACGGAACGGGCGCATGACATTTACCTTGGCATTGAGAAGTATCTTGTAGACCATGGCGTGGAAATCCGGTTTCAGACGGAATGCAAAAACCTTATCATCGAAGACGGGGTCTGCAAGGGCGTCATCCTGATGGAAAACGGCATGGAGCATGAGGTGCGGGCAAAGCATACGGTCGTCGCCACCGGACGGCGCGGCGCGGACTGGCTGGAGAGCCTGTGCACGGAGCACGGCATCGAGCATAAGGCCAGCACGGTGGATATCGGGGTGCGCGTGGAAGTCCGCAATGAAGTCATGGAGGATGTCAACGACGTACTGTATGAGTCCAAGCTAATCGGCTATCCGGCTCCCTTCAAGAACAAGGTCCGGACCTTCTGTCAGAACCCGGGCGGCTATGTGGCGCAGGAAAATTACGACAACAATCTTGCCGTTGTAAACGGGCACTCCTTCAAGGACAAAAAGTCGGAGAACACCAATGTGGCGATTCTCTGCTCCCACAACTTCTCCGTGCCCTTCAACCAGCCGATCGCCTGGGCGCAGAAAGTCGGCGAGCTTACCAATATGCTGGGCGACGGGCACATTATGGTGCAGCGCTTCGGAGATATTCTGGACGGCAAGAGAACGTGGCAGCGCGAGCTGAATTTCTCCAATGTTCGGCCGACGCTTCCGGACGCCGTCGCCGGGGACATTACCGCGGCGATGCCGTATCGTGCGATGATTAACATTATCAACTTCATTCAGGCGGTCGATCAGGTCGTGCCGGGATTCGCGTCTTCGGAGACGCTGCTGTATTCCCCGGAATTGAAGTTCTATTCCAATAAGATTACCATGGATACGAATTTCAATACGAACGTCCGCGGCCTGCACTGCCTGGGCGACTCATCCGGCTGGACCCGCGGACTGATGATGTCTTCGGTTATGGGCACGCTGATGGGGCGCACGCTTGCAGAGGAAGGATAAAGCGGGGGGCAGCCGGCGGGCTGTCCCTTTTTCGGATGGGGGACAGGAATGGGAAAATTTGAGGTCATCAGCGATTATAAGCCTTCCGGGGATCAGCCGCAGGCGATTGACGCGCTGACGCGGGGGATTGAAGCGGGCCTCGGCGAGCAGACGCTGGTCGGCGTGACCGGCTCCGGCAAAACCTATACCATGGCGAAGGTAATCGAGCGCGTGCAGCGCCCGACGCTGGTGCTTGCGCACAACAAGACGCTTGCTGCGCAGCTCTGCAGCGAGTTCAAGGAATTTTTCCCGAACAATGCGGTGGAATATTTCGTAAGCTATTACGATTATTATCAGCCGGAAGCCTATATCCCGCATACGGACACCTATATCGAAAAGGACAGTGCCATCAACGAGGAAATTGACCGGCTGCGCCATTCCGCGACCTCAAGCCTGTATGAGCGCCGGGATGTTATTGTCGTATCCTCCGTAAGCTGCATCTACGGCCTGGGCGACCCGGTGGATTACGCCACCATGGTGATTTCCCTGCGTCCGGGGCAGACGAAAAGCATGGACGAGGTGCTGCGGAAGCTGGTGGAGATCCGCTACGAGCGAAACGATATTGCTTTTGAGCGAAACATGTTCCGCGTCCGGGGCGACGTCCTGGATATTTTCCCGGCCTATTCCACGGACACGGCGGTACGGGTGGAATTTTTCGGCGACGAAGTCGATCGCATAAGCGAAATTCAGGCGGTTACGGGCAAAACGCTGCGCTATCTCAGCCATGTGGCGATTTATCCCGCCAGCCATTATGTCACAACAAAGGAAAAAATGGATCGTGCGATTCGGGAGATTGAAATTGAGCTTTCCCAGCGAATCCAGTACTTTCAGGAACGCGGAAAGCTTCTGGAAGCACAGCGCATTGAACAGCGCACCCACTATGACGTTGAGATGATGGCGGAGCTTGGCTACTGTGCCGGCATTGAAAACTATTCCCGGATTATCTCCGGGCGGGCGCCGGGGTCGGCGCCGATGACGCTCCTGGATTACATGCCGGAGGATTTCCTCCTGTTTATTGATGAGAGCCATGTTACGCTGCCGCAGGTCCGGGCCATGTACCGCGGCGACCATGCCCGGAAGAAGAGCCTGGTGGATTACGGCTTCCGACTCCCCTCCGCCTACGACAACCGTCCGCTGAAGTTTGAAGAGTTTCAGCAGCACGTCCATCAGGTCGTCTATGTGTCGGCAACGCCGGGGGAATATGAGAAGAACCGGTCCGGACAGATTGTGGAGCAGATTATCCGCCCCACGGGACTTCTTGACCCGAAGGTCGAAGTCCGAGAAAGCACCAATCAGGTTGATTATCTTGTTGCGGAGATTCATAAGCGGGAGGAGAAAAATCAGCGGGTTCTTGTGACAACGCTTACCAAGAAAATGGCTGAGGACCTTACGGACTATCTGACGCAGGCAGGCATTCGATGCCGCTATATGCACCACGACATCGACACGATGGAGAGGATGGAGATTATCCGGGACCTGCGCCTGGGCGAATTTGATGTCCTGGTCGGGATAAACCTGCTGCGGGAAGGGCTGGATCTGCCGGAAGTCAGCCTGGTGGCGATTCTGGATGCGGACAAGGAAGGATTCCTGCGGAGTGAAACAAGCCTTGTTCAGACGATCGGCCGCGCTGCACGCAACGCGGAGGGGACAGTGATCATGTACGCCGATGCGATTACGCCCTCCATGCGGCAGGCAATTGACGAAACCGCGCGCCGGCGCCGTATCCAGCAGGCGTATAATGAGGAGCACGGCATCACGCCGAAAACAATCGTGAAAAGCGTGCGCGAGCTTCTGGAAATATCCAGTGCGGTGCCGCAGGAGACATCGGCGGCGAAAGGAAAAGGCGGCGTGCGTATGACGCGCCGGGAGAGAGAAGCGACTATCGCGGAGCTCGAAAGGAAGATGAAGGAGGCCGCCCGGATGCTGGAGTTTGAAATCGCAGCCGAGCTGCGTGATGAAATTATTCTGCTCCGGGGGCAGCGGAACGACGATGAACGGGAAGGGACGAAAAAACGATGAGCAAACTCATGATTCTGGATGGAAACAGCATCGTTAACCGGGCTTACTACGGAATCCGGCAGCTCAATGCGCCGGATGGAACGCCGACCAATGGCATATACGGCTTCCTTGCCATTCTGCAAAAACTGTTGGAAAATCAGCAGCCGGATGCGCTGTGCGTAGCCTTTGATGTGCACGCACCGACCTTCCGGCACAGGATGTATTCGGAATATAAAGGGAAGCGCAAACCGATGCCGGAGGATTTGGTCGTGCAGATTCCCGTCCTGAAGGAAGTGCTGCAGGCGATGGGAATCCGATGCTATGAAAAAGCAGGCTGGGAGGCGGATGATATCCTGGGCACGGCCGGCCGTCGCTGTGAGGAAGAAGGCTGGGACTGCCTTATTGTTTCAGGCGACAAGGATTCTCTGCAGCTGGTCACGGAGACGACGCACGTTTTCCATGTCAAGACCAGGATGGGAAAAACGGAGGAAAAGGAATATACCCCAGCGCTGTTCCGGGAAGAGTACGGCTTTGACCCGATCCACCTGATTGATCTGAAGGCGCTGATGGGCGATCCTTCGGATAACATCCCGGGCGTTCCGGGAGTCGGAGAAAAAACAGCGACGTCGCTTATTCAGAAATATCTGTCCATTGACGCCATCTACCGGGACCTGGATGCGGTGGAGGCGACGCCGCGCATCCGGCAGAAGCTGGCGGAAGGAAAGGAGAGCGCTTACGCCTCCTACCGGCTGGCAACGATCGTAAAGGATGTTCCGATTGATTTTACGCCCGAGGAAAACCGATGGAGCCTGCAGCCGAACGATACGCTGTACCGTCTTTTTGTACGGGTGAATTTCATTCGTTTTTTGGATAAGTGGAATCTCCGGCAGGCACAGCAGCCGGAGACGCCGGTGCAGGAGGAACTGCCGGAGAGGGAACTGGGAAAAAAGGAACTGGAAAGTTTCCGGAAACGGATTTCCAAGACCGAATATATTGCGACCGTATTCTCGGAGGATCTCAAATCGGTTTCGATCTGCGACGGCGAGTCGGTGTACGAGGCTCGGGAGGAAACGCTTGGCGGGGAAGTCTACGCGGAGTTTCTGCGGACGCTTCTCTCCGAGGCGATCCCGAAGGTGACTTCCGATTTGAAGGATCTTATCCGAAGTCTTGCCGAAGCGGGGTATCCGGCGAATGGCTTTATCTTCGATACGGCGCTTGCGGAGTATCTCCTGGACGCTACCGCCTCCGACTACGCGCCGAAAATTCTTTGCCTAAAATATTTTCAGAGAGAAATGGGAGCGGCCGAGACGCTGTACCGGGTGTATCCGAAGCAGAAGGAAAAGATCCTGGCGGAGCAGATGCGGAAGCTCTACTACGAAATCGAGCTCCCGCTCTGCACGGTTCTGGCGCGCATGGAGCAGGCGGGCTTCTGCATAGACAGGAACGCGCTGGAAACATACGGCGCGGGGCTGACAGAAAACATCGCCCGTCTGCAGAAGGAAATTTATGACAAGGCCGGGCAGGAATTCAACATCAACTCCCCGAAGCAGCTTGGGCAGGTCCTGTTTGAAGACCTGAAAATTCCTTCCGGAAAAAAGACAAAAACCGGCTGGAGCACCAACGCGGAGGTTCTGGAGAAGCTGCGCGGACAGTATCCCATTGTGCAGGACGTGCTGGATTACCGGATGTACGCGAAACTGAAATCTACGTATGCCGACGGACTGCTGCGTGCGCTTTCTCCGGATGGGCGCCTGCACACAAACTTCCGCATGACGGTTACGGCGACCGGGCGGCTTTCTTCGACCGAGCCGAACCTGCAGAACATCCCGATACGCAGGGAACTGGGCAGTGAAATCCGCCGTATGTTTGTTGCCCCCGAGGGAAGGGTTCTGGTGGATGCGGACTACAGCCAGATTGAACTTCGCATCCTTGCGCACATATCCGGGGATGAGGCTATGCGGGAAGCCTTCCGCAGCGGCATGGACTTCCATACCGTGACGGCATCCCAGGTATTCGGCGTTCCGCTGGAGCAGGTTACGCCCCAGATGCGAAGCCGTGCCAAAGCGGTCAACTTCGGAATTGTCTATGGGATTTCCGCCTGGGCGCTGGGAAACGACATCGGCGTATCCACGGCGGAGGCGAAATCCTATATGGACGCCTATTATCGCCGATACAGCGGCGTACGAAGCTATATGAAGGAAATTGTGGAAAGCGCAAGGGAGAAGCAGTATGTCGAGACGCTCTTCGGCCGCCGGCGTTCCCTGCCGGAGCTGAAGTCCTCCAATTCCGCTACCCGCGGCTTCGGGGAGCGCGTAGCTCTGAACATGCCGATTCAGGGAACGGCGGCGGATATTATCAAACTTGCCATGGTGAATATTGACCGCCGGCTCCGCGCACAGGTGCCGGAAGCAAAACTTCTGCTGCAGGTACACGATGAGCTGATCATTGAGTGCGACCGGGAGCACGCGCAGGAAGTTATGAAGCTTCTGAAGGAAGAGATGGAAAACGTGGTATATCTTTCCGTACCGCTGATCGTGGAGACAAATTATGCAGAATGCTGGGCCGATGCGCATTGATCGCGGGATTCGTCCGGCTCGGGCGGAGGACGCAGGAGGAATGGCTGCCGTGGAGCTGGCGTGCTTTTCCACGCCGCTGACGGAGGGGGCGCTGCGGAGATATATGCAGACAGGCTATCTCAAGGCGTTTGTTACCGTCCTTGACGGCACGGTGGTTGGCTACGCCGGGCTGCAGCAGGCGGCCGATGAGGGATATATCGCCAATATTGCCGTGCTTCCCGCCTGGAGGCGGAAAGGCTGGGGCGAAGCACTGCTGCGCTATCTCATCGATTATGCGAGGGAGGAAAAGCTTTCCTTCCTTACTCTGGAAGTCCGGCGCTCCAATCTTCCGGCGCAGGCACTCTACCGAAAGCTTGGCTTTGAGGTCGTCGGGGTGCGGCAGCATTACTATGCAAGACCCAGGGAAGATGCTATACTGATGACATTATTCTTATAGAAGAGGGAACACTTTGAAGATCTTGGCGATTGAATCCTCCTGCGATGAAACCGCGGTTGCCGTCGTGGAGGACGGAAGAAAGGTACTGACAGACCAGGTCTTTTCGCAGGCGGACCTGCATGCTGTCTATGGCGGCGTCGTACCGGAAATAGCGGCACGGGGACATATTGAAGTCATTGCGCAGCTTGCACAGCGGGCTCTGGATGAAGCCCATGTGGCGAGAGAGGAACTCGATGCGGTAGCGGTGACCTATGCGCCGGGGCTGATCGGAGCTCTGCTGGTCGGGGTAAATTTCGCGAAGGCATGCGCTCTTGCGCTGCAGATTCCGCTGATCCCGGTGCATCACATCCGGGGTCATATTGCGGCAAATTACCTTGCATACCCGGAGCTGAAACCGCCGTTTCTCTGCCTTGCGATTTCCGGCGGAAACACGCTTCTTGCAGATGTGCGGGATTACACGGATATACACATTATGGGCGCAACCAGAGACGATGCAGCGGGGGAATGCTTTGACAAAACAGCCCGGGTTCTGGGACTTCCGTATCCCGGGGGCAAGCCGCTGCAGGAATTGGCCCGGACGGGGGATGAGCACAAGTATCCGTTTCCTCTGGCGCAGGTTCACGGGGAACCGTACGAATTCAGCTTTTCGGGGCTGAAAACCGCGGTCGTGAACCTGGTGCATCACGAGCAGCAGCTGGGGCATGCCCTGGATAAGCCGTCCATCGCCGCCTCGTTTACCCGGACGGTAAGCGATTCTCTCGTTCCTCCGACCATCGCGGCGGCCCGGGAAACCGGCTACAATCAAATTGTCGTTGCCGGCGGAGTCGCGGCGAATACGACCATTCGATCGGACTTTCAGCGGGCCGTGCAGGCGGAAGGAAAGAAGCTTTACATTCCTCCGCTTCGGCTCTGCGGAGATAACGGCGCAATGATCGGCTCCCAGGGGTATTACGAATTCCTGGCAGGGCATACGGCGGATGAAACGCTGAACGCATATGCGACGTTGGACGTATCAGAGGATTATCCGCCCGCGTCGGTGAAAAATCCGTAATCGCCTGCGGCGGGGAACAGGCCGCGGAGCGGTTCTCCGGGGCGTGCATGCTTTCATCTGTGAAGCGGAATACATTTCCAATGTCCCCTGACGCGGAGTATAGAATTGGCTATGAAGCATAACGTACGGATGCCTTCCTGGTTTTTACAGGGGGCATCCGTTTTGCATCCGGCGCCGCCCTTTCTCCGTTGCCGCTCCCTGCAGACAGCTTCGCGGCCCGCCTCCCCGGAGAAGAGAGAAAAACGATGAACCGGGTGCTCCGGTGTCATGCAGGAAGGGAAAAGAATTGTTTTTATATTATGTAAACAAAAAAATTTTTCCATTTTGTTACGAATAACCGTTCACAAGGAGAATTGGAAAAAAATATGCAGATAGGAAGAGGGTAAAAAGCAAAAAATTGTTGACAAACCTGTTGAAAATGTTGATAACTATTTGATGAATAATTATTAAACTGCATTATGTGAAGCAAAACGTGGTGAAAATAATGCAAAGGAAATGTAAAGTTGCCTCTCAGAAAGGATAAAATGTGAATAAAAATTGAATTGCCTTTGAAAATCGGAAGCGGCAACAAAGCAGAACACAAAATATTACATTTAGTAATCAAAAATAATGAATTTTCAGGCATTGACGGAAAAATACGGCTGTGGTAGAATGTTCGGGCACGGCAGAAATTGCTGGCATAGCTCAGTCGGTAGAGCAGCTGATTCGTAATCAGCAGGTCGAGTGTTCGAGTCACTTTGCCAGCTCCATAGAAAGCACCCCGGGGGATAGGAAACCTGGGGTGCTTTCTTCTTCCTTTTCCTTATTTATTTACGCCGAAAGCGTCTCTTGCCGCTTTGAGCCCGGCGGCAAAGGCACGGTCGTTGGACTCACGGAATTTCGGCGCAAACCGGTCCTGCACGGCTTTCAGCACGGACTCCGGCTTTACGCACCGGCAAAGTCCGGCGATGGCACCCAGCGCGGTGACATTTGCCGCGACGGACTTTCCCGTCGAAAGAACAGCAAGACGGGTGAGAGGAATTCGTACGATGCGAACGCCCGCAAGCTCCGGCACCGAATGGACAAGTTCCTCATCCAGCAGAAGAATTCTTCCTTTATGCAGATCGCCCCGATAGGAATCGCAGGCTTTCTGACTCATGGCAAGCATCAGATCGGGGGACGTGACAGCGGGGTAATTGATGGGCTCGTCGGAGAGGATCATTTCACTGCGGCAGGCCCCGCCTCGGGCTTCCGGACCGTAGGATTTCGTAAGAAGAATCTGTTTTCCTTCCAGGCAGCCGGCCGCTTGCGCCATAATATCTCCAAGCAGCATCAATCCCTGCCCGCCGGACCCCGAGAATCGATATTCGTAATGAAGCATTATGGATTCCCTCCCTGCGCTTTTTCAATTATTTTCCGGTATTGTTCCGTATATTCCGGGCGATCGGGGCGATTCACGAATTCGCCCGTGATAAGCTTGCCTTTCAGCTGCTCTTCCGTCATGGCACGGGCCTTTTCCACGGGAACGCAGATCTCCTTCCACCGGAGGAGCATATCGGTCGGACTGCCGCATTTGTTCAGGCGCCCGTACAGCGAGATGCAGTCGCATTCCGCCTCCACAAGAGCAAAGCCCTTATGCAGCAGTGCGCGGGTGATGAATGCGGTCAGCTGCTGCGTATGGTAGGTGGTGGAACGGGCTACATAGGTTGCCCCGGCGCTCGCAGCAAGGCTGCAGATATCAAACTGGGGTTCAATATTTCCGTATACGGAGGTTTTGGTGAAAGCACCTTCCGGCGTAGTAGGGGAGTGCTGGCCGCCGGTCATGCCGTAGTTTGCGTTGTTGAAATTTACGAGCAGAATTCGGAGCCGCTCATGGAGCTTCTGGAATCGGGCGTGATTGAGGTGGCTCTGCTTCGTCCGCAGACGGGGCTTCCTCCGAAACTCCGGCCGGTTCTTTCGGTTAAGGAAAAGCTTATGCTTTATTATCATCGGGAGCATCCGGATTTTTCCCCGGCGATGGAGTCTATCCCGAGTGAAGCCTCACACGATTAAAATCGCGTGCTTCCATGCCCGCGTTCCGCAGGCACAGACTCGCTGACTGAAGATACAGTCTGAATCCCGTGTCTCTATGCCGCAGCATAAAGCACTGAAAAAAGAC
>Ga0256404_1001196_pt1 | contig 64868 bp, 63 predicted proteins | sample RumenRJG_01DNA_FD_185990 | JGI IMG/M metagenome (GOLD analysis project Ga0256404, IMG submission 185990) | Bovine rumen microbial communities from Lethbridge, Alberta, Canada - RJG_01 | ecosystem: Host-associated > Mammals > Digestive system > Stomach > Rumen | place: Canada: Alberta | collected...
GCTGCTTCAGCTTCTTCGAGTTCAGGTGCTTGCCTTCCAGCACTTTGGCAGCCTCACTACCGCTGGCTGTGATAGGCAGCACGGCGAACTCTCCAAAATAAACAATATGGCTAAAGTCTTTTGTATTCCTCTCTTGATTGTCGAGTACGACATTCATGTCGATGCTACCCTGACTCTGGTTACCTTTGGCAATCTGGAACTCCACGCCAGGCTGTGTTTTCGCATATTCTGTTATCCACTTTTCTACCAGCGGTCGGGCAAAGCGTGGCACCTTCACGTAGCGAACACTGCTTGTGTTGGTAGTGTTACCCTCAGCCAAGATGCTGGTGTTGAAACTTAACAATACGGCTATTACCAATGCTATTCTTCTCATAACTATTTTATTATATTTGTTTATCGAGTGCAAAGGTACGGCGATTCCAGCACTCCCACAATCCCGATGATGTGGCATTTCATATACCGCATGTTTGGTAGGTGCCTTTCATCACATAATAAAATAGCGCAGGCCTCAAAACCTGCGCTATAATTATAATAAAGTGTAGGATTATCCACACCGTTCTTCATGGCCTTCTTGGCCTCGTCGTTTTCAGGAGTGCCCTTCTCAACGCCTACGGGTGTCGTCTGTGATTCTTGCGAGATGACTATGAGAATGCTGTATTTACATGGCAGAATCACTTGAATATCTTCTGTGCGAACTCCGACAGGTAGATACGCCAGTTGCGCCAGATATGTCCGCCTTCGGTCTCTCGGTACTCGTAAGGATAGCCTTTCTCATCGAGATACCTGCGCAGGTCGGCATTCTGCTGGTAGAGGAAGTCGGTCTTGCCGATGGCAATCCAGTAGAGGGCGGGCTTCCCTGCAAAGAGCTTGGCTAACTGGTTCTGCACCTCCTTGTTCTCTTGCAGCAGTTCATAGAACGACTTGTTCCGGTCGCCGTTGATATGTAGTCCGGCAGAGAACAGACCGATATAGTTAAAGGTGTCGGGATAGCGTTTGGATGTTGCGAAGGAATGACCGCCACCCATCGACAGTCCGCAGATGGCACGGTTCTTTTTCCCTTTGGCCACTTTGTAATGACTCTCCACATATTTCACGATATCCATGAAACTCTCGTCCATCGTGGCGATGGGTTTCTGGTTCACACTACCCATGAAGGTGGGCATGTACATCCCTCGTGACCATGCACCGGGGGCGGCCTGACAGTCGGTGTTGCCATTCGGCATGACGATGATCATCGGTTTGGCCTTGCCGGCAGCGATGAGATTATCCATGATCTGTGCTGCCCTGCCGAGGGTGGTCCACGCATCCTCGTCACCACCGGCACCATGTAGCAGATACATCACGGGATAGTTCTTTCCTTTGTCGTAGCCCGCAGGGGTGTAGATGGTCATGCGACGTTTCATCTTCAGTGTAGGACTGTTGTACCACACCTTGGCCAAGTCACCATGTGGAACCTCGTTCACACGGTAGGTGTCGCCTTTGTCGCCCTTTGCTGCAGAGACGATGAAGATGCTGGTGAGTGAGGCAATGTCGCGGTTCACATATACATTTGATGGATCGAGGATGTTCATGCCATTGACGATGACATTATAGGAATATAGCTCAGGGGCGAGTTTTCCTGTAGTGTATGTCCACACACCGTTCGTTTCTTTCATCTCAGCCCTGCCCGGTTGTGTGGTTTTCCCTAAAGGTGAATCCACTTCCACAGGAGGTAAGAAATCGCCTGTCACCTCTACTTTTACTGCCTTAGGGGCGAAGACGTTAAAGGTAACTGTCCCGTCGGCGTTCACCACGGGTGAGGTTACCTGACTGCCACTGAAGAGGGCTTCTTGAGCCATGAGTGCACCTGATAAGAGGGTGCTACAGATCATAGTGAGAATAGTTTTTTTCATGATGAGTGATTTGATAGGGTTGATAATCTATTTGATATATTATCCGTATAACGGAATAATCGCCCGAAAATTGTTTACAGGAAAAATAAATCCATTTATTTTGCTTTTTCGCTCACTTATTGGATAAAACCTTCACGTTCGAGAGAACAAATGAATTTGTTTTCTTCTCACTTACTCAGATTTTTCGTACCTTTAGCTTCGCTGAAAGTACTTCCGTTCGGAAAAAATCAAATATATTTGCTTTTTCGCTCACTTATTCGTACCTTTGTCCCCATGAAAGATTCTATTATTATCCTAAGCGGTGGCATGGACAGTACCACGCTACTGTATGACCAAAAGGAGCGTATCGCCTTGGCCATCTCTTTCGACTATGGAAGTAACCACAATGCACAGGAGATACCTTTCGCCCGATGGCATTGTGAACAGTTGGGGATTGAGCATCTTGTCATCCCTCTTGAGTTTATGGGCCGCTATTTCGAGAGTTCCCTTCTGCAAGGGGCAGATGCCATCCCAGAAGGTCACTATGCCGAGGAGAACATGAAATCAACGGTTGTACCCTTCCGCAACGGCATCATGTTGGCGGTGGCTGCGGGAATGGCAGAGAGTCGTGGACTGAAATATGTGATGATGGCGAACCATGGAGGAGACCATACCATCTATCCAGACTGTCGCCCGGAGTTCGTAGAGGCGATGAGTGCCGCCACAAAGGCCGGAACCTTTCCCGGTATCGAGATCTTAGCTCCTTTCACCAACCTCACCAAGACGGATATTGCCCGCAGGGGAAAGGAACTGGGTATCGACTACGCGAAGACCTGGAGCTGCTATAAGGGTGGTGAGAAACATTGCGGAAAGTGTGGTACCTGTGTGGAGCGGAAAGAGGCTCTGCGTGATGCAGGGATCGACGACCCAACGGAGTATTTAGAGATCTAATTATACTTTTGGATGTCTTTGGAGATCGCCTTCGCCGAGAACCAACGGTCACTCATTTACAATGCTGTCCGCAGGGGCACTGAAACAACGAAGTTATAAACAACCGAAGCTTAGATAATTAACCTTTTTTATTTTATGAACAAAGCAATTAGTACAGAAAAAGCGCCTGCCGCTATCGGACCGTATAGCCAGGCCATTGAAGCAAACGGATTCGTCTATGCATCCGGACAGTTACCCATCGATCCTGCCACAGGAGCATTCCCCGAAGGAGGTATCAAAGAGCAGACAAGACAGTCGCTGCTCAATGCACAGGCTATCTTGCAGCAGGCAGGACTGGATTTGAAGAATGTGGTGAAGACAACAGTGCTGTTGGCCGACATTGCCGACTTCGGTGCCATGAACGAGGTGTATGCAACGTTCTTCAGTCAGCCTTATCCCGCCCGCTCCGCCTTTGCGGTGAAAGCCTTGCCGAAGGGAGCCCTGGTGGAAATCGAATGCATCGCAGCCCGTTAATCGAAGACTATGAAGAAGGTCCTGCTTTTCATGGGTATGGCTTGTTGTGCCGGTATGATCCAAGCGCAGCGTTTGCCCTACCAAGATCCGACCTTGACAGCCAAGGAGCGGGCGATCGATTTGTGCTCACGTCTGACATTGGAAGAGAAAGCACAACTGATGCTTGATGAGAGTCCGGCGATTCCCCGGATGGGCATCAAGAAGTTCTTCTGGTGGAGCGAGGCCCTGCATGGTGCGGCGAACATGGATCATGTGACGGTGTTCCCAGAGCCTGTGGCCATGGCGGCTTCATTCAACCCCTCTTTGTTATATAAGGTATTCGACATAGCAAGTACGGAGTTCCGTGCTCAGTACAATGAGCGCATGCAGCGAGGTTCGGGTGTGGATGAGAAGTTCCACAGTCTGTCGGTATGGACACCGAATGTAAATATCTTCCGCGATCCGCGATGGGGAAGGGGACAGGAGACATACGGTGAGGATCCTTATCTGACATCCGTCATGGGCACAGCGGTCGTTCGTGGCTTGCAAGGACCGGAATCCGCAAAATATCGGAAGCTGTGGGCTTGTGCCAAGCATTATGCCGTACATAGCGGACCGGAATATACGCGTCATAGTGCCAACCTCACGAATGTATCACCAAGAGATATGTGGGAGACCTACATGCCTGCCTTTAAAACCTTGGTACAGGATGCTAAGGTACGTGAGGTGATGTGTGCCTACCAACGACTCGATGATGATCCCTGCTGCGGTTCCCAGCGGTTGCTGCAGACAATCCTTCGCGACGAATGGGGATTCCAGTATCTGGTGGTGAGCGACTGCGGTGCCGTCTCAGATTTCTATGAATCTCATAAGTCTTCATCCGATGCCACTCATGCCTCTGCCAAGGCTACCCTTGCAGGAACCGATGTGGAATGTGGCTATGGCTATGCATACAGGAGTATTCCTGAGGCAGTCAGTCGTGGCTTCATCACCGAGGCGGAAGTGGATAAGCATGTGATCCGTCTGTTGGAAGGTCGTTTTGACTTAGGAGAGATGGACGACCCCTCTTTGGTGGAATGGTCGAAGATCCCCTATTCGGTGATGTCGTGTAAGGAGCATGCGAAGGTATCACTGGACATGGCCCGCCAAAGTATCGTCTTACTACAGAACAAGAACCAGATCCTCCCCTTGCAGAAAAACAAGGAGAAGATCGCAGTGATCGGTCCGAATGCCGACAATGCTCCAATGATGTGGGGGAACTACAACGGCATGCCAAATCATACGGTGACGATACTCGATGGTATCAAGGGCAAGCAGAAGAAACTCTTCTACCATCCCGGTTGTGACCTTACTTACGATCAGGTGATGGACTGTCTGATGGCATCTCAGTGCAGTTTCGAGGGAAAGAAAGGCATGAAAGGCACTTTCTGGAACAATCGGAAGATGGAAGGAAAGCCTGTCACCACACAGTATTATACTACACCTTTGGCGGTGACGACGGCAGGAATGCACAATTTCGCTCCGGGTGTTCAGTTAGAGGACTTCTCTGCCAAATATGAGACCGTCTTCACACCGAAGGAGTCTGGTGAGTATGTGGTGAACGTGGAAGGCTGTGGCCATTTTGAACTGTATATCAACGGAGAGCAGAAGTTCATGCATCATATCTGGCGAACCACGCCGAACCGTGTGGCGATACAAGCAGAGAAGGGAAAGGCATACCAGATTGAGGTACGCTTCTCGCATATCCACACCTACAATGCGAATCTGAAGATCAATATCGCCAAGGAACTGCCGATTGACTATCAGCAGATCATTGCCCAACTGAAGGGTATCGAGAAAGTGATCTTTGTGGGTGGAATCTCTCCGGCTCTCGAAGGTGAGGAGATGCCCGTTCAGATTGAAGGCTTCAAAGGTGGTGACCGCACCAGTATTGAACTGCCGAAAGTACAGCGTGATTTCCTGAAAGCACTCAAGGAGGCAGGGAAGAAAGTGATCTTCGTGAACTGTTCGGGCTCAGCAATTGCCCTGACACCCGAGACAGAGAACTGCGAGGCTATCGTACAGGCTTGGTATGCCGGTCAGGAGGGGGGCACGGCCATCGCCGATGTGCTCTTCGGTGACTGTAACCCTTCGGGAAAGCTTCCCGTAACATTCTACAAGAATGACAGTCAGTTACCCGACTATGAGGATTATTCAATGAAAGGACGTACCTATCGTTACTTCAGTGATCCCCTCTATGCCTTCGGCTACGGGTTGAGCTATACCACGTTTGCGGTGGGAGAGGCAGAACTTACGGCTTGTCCCAAGAGCGATGACGGTCCACTCTATAAGGTAACCGTTCCTGTGAGCAATACAGGAAAGCGCAATGGTACCGAGACGGTGCAACTTTATATCCGAAACCTTGCCGATGCTGACGGTCCGCTGAAATCGCTCCGTGCCTTCCAACGGGTGGAAGTCAAGGCAGGACAGTCTGCTACCGCTGAATTCACCCTCACCCCTGCATCGTTCGAGTTCTGGGATGAGCAGACGAATACCATGCGAACGCAGTCGGGTACCTATGAGATTCTCTATGGTAACAGTTCCCGGGAAGAGGATCTCAAGCGTGTTCAGGTAACGCTCGACCTGTAGAACCTCTGGCTTCGTTGAAGGTCCTAAAAATAAATACATTTATTTTGTATTTCGCTCACTTATTCGTACCTTTGCAACTCATGTCGCAAAGGTGCGACTTTTTTATTTATTATTTTATGAAGTACAAATCATTTTTCAACAAGCGCGAACCGCTGAAGTTCAAACACTTCAGTAACAAAGGTTACGCTCTCTATGCTTGTCTGGGAAAGGAGGTACTTGTCGGCGTGCTGAGCGTGGCAACGCTCACCTATGCGAAAGCAGATGGTATCAGCACGGATACCGACAAGGTAGATTCCACCACATGGAAGACAAACAGAGAGGTGGTGCTCGATGGCGTAGAAGTCACGGGCTCGCGCGCTCCGCTTACCCTTGGGCAGGCGGCGAGAATGGTCACTGTACTGGATCGCGAGCAGATTGCGCAGGCGCCAGTACAAAGTATGAACGATTTGCTGAAATACGCTGCAGGCGTGGATGTCAGACAACGTATGCCACTTGGTGCACAGACGGACATCAGCGTGAGAGGCGGCACATCAGAGCAAATCACGATCCTGCTCAACGGCATTAATATTTGTGACCCCCAGACGGGACATAATGCCTTTGATCTACCTGTTGACATCAGTGACATTGAACGCATCGAAGTGCTGGAAGGACCGGCAGGCCGTGTCTATGGCACCTCTTCGTTGGTGGGTGCTATCAATGTCGTGACGAAGAAATCTCCTGCAACAGAGGGTGAACTCCATGTGGAGGGAGGGTCTTTCGGCTATCTTGCCGCGGGAGGACGGGTGTCATTGAATGCTCCCTCATCGCTCACCTCATCCCTCAGTGCGAACTATACCCGCAGTGATGGCTACAGTAGGTCACAGGGTGGAAACCTCAATTCCGACTTTGAAGGAGGGAAGGTGTTCTATCAGGGACAGTATGATACGCATCAGGTTCGTATCAGTTGGCATGCCGGCATTCGCTCGAAAGGGTGGGGCAGCAGTACGTCTTATGCCACGCCGAAATGGAAAGCCGATAACCAATATGAACATACGGATAAGATTTTCACCGCCCTGCAGGCAGAGACGAAGTCGGGAGATTTTCATTTCCTTCCGTCGCTGTATTGGAATCAGAACCGTGACCGTTATGAGGGATACCGCGGACAGCCTGACGTGATGAAGTATAATTATAATAGGTGTAATGTCTATGGGTTGAATCTGAACAGCTACTTTGACTGGGTGGCCGGACGGACAGCCTTTGGGGCAGAGTTCCGCAATGAAGATCTGGTGAGCGGAAACTTAGGAGAACCGTTACACGACCCTGTGCATATCAGTGGTACCGACCGTGAATATACCCTCGGACTGAACCGCAGTAATCTGAGTCTGCACTTGGAACACAACATATTGTTGCGACAGCTCACCTTCTCAGCAGGTTTCATCGCAGTGAAAAACACATGGAACGAGATGCCGTTCAGAATCTATCCGGGAGTCGATCTGAGCTATCGGATAGGTGATCACTGGAAAGTCTATGCCTCATACAACTCTTCCCTGCGTATGCCTTCGTTTACCGAACTGTATTACAGTGTAGGAGGACATAAGGCAGACAAATACCTGAAACCGGAAGAACTCCGTGCTGTGGAGGGAGGTGTGAAGTACCTCTCGCCCGCCCTGACGGCAACGGCCAGCGTGTTCCATCATCATAGCAGAAACATGATTGACTGGATCCTCGACACCTCTGATCCTGATCCGATATGGCAGAGCGTGAACCACACCAAGGTAAACACGGTAGGCTTCGAGACATCCTGGACCTTCGATTTCCAAAGATTGTGGAACACCCAGCAGGTGCTGCGCTCATTCCATGTGGCATACACCTATCTTAATGAGGATAAGAAAGAAGAGGAGCACCTGCAGTCGCAATATTCCATCGAATATTTACGTCATAAGCTCGTGGCTTCGCTCCAGCTCCATCTGTTCTCCCACCTCGACCTCGGTGTGAACTATCGTTTCCAGGATCGTGTCGGTAGCTATATGGACCTGGAGGGTGCATTGAACGACTATCAGCCTTATGGCATCTTCGATGCGCGCTTGTCATGGAACACCCCGCGGTATTCTTTCTATCTGACGGGTAATAACCTGTTTGACAAGCAATATGTGGATTACGGACTGGTTCAGCAACCCGGATTCTGGGTTACTGCAGGACTGAAACTATGCTTTTAGGGGAGAATTGAGAACTGAGAGGTGAGAACTGAGAACTGAGAGGTGAGAACTGAGAGGTATGATTACCTTCAAGATTTGGCTCTTTTGCCTGTTCCTGGGTGTAATCATACCTCTCAGTTCTCACCTCTCAGTTCTCACCTCTCTCATTTAACCAAACAGTTCCCTCAGTGCTTCTTCGACTTTCCGCACCGGATGCAACTTAATATGGAACTTCTTTGTGTTCAGACCAGAGAGGTTATACTTGGGGATAATCATATCGGTGAACCCTAATTTCTCCGCCTCAGCGATACGTTGTTCGATGCGGTTTACGGGGCGCACCTCACCACTCAAACCAACCTCACCCGCCATGCACCATCCAGACTCGATGGGCGTATCCACATTACTGCTCAATACGGCGGCTATCACACTCAGGTCCATAGCCAGATCGGTGACCCTTAGTCCGCCGGCGATATTGATGAACACATCTTTTTGTATGAGTTTGAAGCCCACCCTTTTCTCCAATACGGCTAACAGCATGTTCAGGCGTCGCTGGTCAAAGCCTGTGGCACTGCGCTGGGGAGTACCATAGGCGGCAGTGGATACCAAAGCCTGCGTCTCAACAAGGAAGGGCCTCACCCCCTCAATAGCCGATGAAATGGCAATGCCGCTCAAACCTTCATGATCCTGTGTCAACAGTAACTCCGAAGGGTTACTCACCTGACGGAGTCCGTTTTCCTGCATCTCATAGATACCTAATTCCGATGTACTGCCGAAGCGGTTTTTGATACTCCTGAGGATGCGGTACATATAATGCTGGTCGCCTTCGAACTGTATCACGGTATCTACGATATGTTCTAAGATCTTCGGACCTGCCAGTGTCCCCTCCTTGGTGATATGACCGATCAGGATGACGGGAACACTACTGGTCTTGGCAAAACGCAACAAGGCAGAGGCACACTCCCTTACCTGTGAGATGCTTCCCGGTGAACTCTCCACGTCCTCGGTGGAAATGGTCTGGATAGAATCGATCACCACCATCTCTGGCTGCACCTCTTTGATATGGTCGAAGATAGCCTCAAGAGAGTTCTCACACAATATGAGGAAGTTATCTAACTGAGAACTGAGAGGTGAGAACTGAGAGGTATGATTACCTTCAAGATTTGGCTCTTTAGCCTGTTCCTGAGTGTAATCATACCTCTCAGTTCTGAGTTCTGAGTTCTCACTTCTCATAATTCGCTCTGCCCGCATCTTCAGCTGGTGGGCACTCTCCTCACCGCTGACGTACAGAACTTTTTTCTCGGGCATGTGGAGGGCAGTCTGTAAAGAAAGGGTGCTCTTGCCGATACCGGGCTCACCACCAAGAAGAACGATGCTGCCAGGAACCAGGCCCCCGCCTAACACACGGTTCAGTTCAGTGTCGTGCATGTCGATTCTTGGTTCATCTTTTGATGATATCTCTCTGAGATACAAAGGCTTATTCTTTCCTTTTAGGTGTGATGCTCTAACGGTCGTGGCAGCCGTGCGAGCAGCTAATGTACCGCTCTCGTTTGCGATCCTTATCTCCTTGAACGTGTTCCATTGTCCACAGGCCGGACACTTACCGATCCACTTCGCTGACTCCTGTCCGCAGTTCTCGCAGACGTATGCGATCTTATCTTTTGCCATATAATAAAAATAGGTAACTCGTTTTTCTTGCACAAAATTACGAATATTTTTTTGTAATCCAAAATAATTGATTAATTTTGCATCCGATTTTTTAAGCGACTAATATCGCACATTAATTATAAACCGGAAGGGCGCACGGTGATGATTCGCCTGTGTGCCCTTACTTTTTTTCTATGAGTAGGAATCTTTTCATTATATTATTCTGTCTATTTCTTTGCTCGTGCGGACGGTCATACGAGGAACAAAGGCGTATCTCCCGTGCTGAGAGGGCGCGTTTGCAGAAAGAAGATTCTTTAGCGCTGAAAGTAGGTACATTGCCCACACTCGACTGTCTCCCTCTCTTCGTGGCTTATGAACGGAAATTCTTTGAACGGTTAGGTGAGGATATACGTGTGAAGCCGTACCAGTCGCAGATCGACTGCGATGATGCCTTGCTGAAGAAAAAGATCGAAGGGAACGTCACTGATGTGGTCCGTGCCCAGCGGATGAGGCATCGCGGTACTGCACTTCGCTACGTTGCCAGTACCAACGCTTATTGGCAGTTTATCAGTAACAGGAAGTCACGTATCCACGAACTGAAACAGATGGAGGATAAAATGGTGGCGATGGCCCGGTATTCAGTGACCGACCTGCTGACGAGCATCGCTGTGGACAGTGCAAAACTGAAGACGGAGTATGTTTTCCGCATTCAAATCAACGATCCGAATATCCGGTTACGCATGCTGCTGAATAATGAATTGGATGCGATGCTGTTCACCGAGCCACAGGCCACGACGGCACGGTTGTATAAGAACCCTGTATTGATGGATTCCCGGGAAAAAGATATCCGCATGGGAGCTGTCGTGTTCCGCGAAAAGGCTGTGGCCGATCAACGTCGGGCAAAGCAACTCAAAGCTTTTATCAAAGCGTATAACGAAGCCTGTGACAGCATCAATCAGCGTGGAATGCAGTATTACGCGGATATTATCAAAAAATATACCAAGGCAGACGACCGTACGGTGAAAGCTTTACCCAAATTGAAATTCGAGCATGCCAAGGCACCTCGTCAGAAAGACCTTGACCGTGCTGACAAATGGTTGAAGTGATATGAAATTCGCATCTACAGATCTGTTGTTCCAGGTACCTCGATTGATTGCCGACCACCAGCTGGCCTTGGCAATCCACGACCTACGAATGTTTGTGGAGGATCATCCCTCAGAAGGGGCGGCTGATGCTGTCAACGCGATAGGGAATGATTATCAGCTCATGCTTAACTATGCCCGTCAGGGATATCAGGATCCTACGCGTGAGCAGTTGTACAAACATCTGCAGCAACGGCTACAGCGTTTATGTCTTTCGTTACAAATCCGTCACTGGATAGAGAAACTGTCGTTCTTCCGTAATGCCGACATGGGAACGGGTGCTGTCAGACAACTGACTCCGATACGTATCAAGGAGCAGTTGGAAGGCTTTGTTTCTGAACTGGCTATGCTGTCGTTGGAACCAGATGAGGTACGTCAAGAGAGAGCGAAGGAGGTGCACCGTCTCCATCAAGAGTTTCTTGCCTGTCTTTTCAACCGTTTGGTGGTCGATCATCCATGGAGTGATACAGACCGGCAGTACTATGAGGACCTGTTCCTGTCACCAACCCTCGACAGGTTGGATGTGCTCCTGATGGTGAGTGCTGTCACACTCTCAGTACTCCAGACTTTCGATCTACATAAATTCATATCACTGTTGCATGTCTATCAGCACAGCACAGATCCTTATATCCGTCAACGTGCTTTGGTGGGATGGGTGTTTGCCCTACAGAGTGACGATCACCTGACGGATGAGCCACAAACTTTGGTTCAGGAGGCGTGCCGTGATGCCCAGGTCGTACAGGATGTGATAGGCCTACAGAAACAATTGGTGTTCTGTATTCATACACAACAGGATAATGAGGAGATACAGAAGGAGATTATCCCCACGTTGATGAAGAACAATAACTTCACTATCTCACGCGACGGAATCATCTCAGAGAAAGAAGATGATGTGATGGAAAATATCCTGAACCCCGATGCTGACGAGCAGCGGATGGAGGAGGTGGAGAACAGTATCCATAAGATGATGGAGATGCAGAAGGCAGGCTCGGACATCTATTTCAGCGGATTCTCGCAAATGAAGCGATTCCCCTTTTTCTATAAGGCCGCCAACTGGTTCTGTCCTTTTTATCCTGAACATCCTGCCATTGCAAAGGTGACAGAGAAGTTAGGACCCTATGGCTTTATGAGCAATCTGGTGCAGTTCGGACCCTTCTGTGACAGCGATAAATATTCCTTCACCTTGGCTATGTCAAGTATCGTTGACCGTCTTCCCGATAACCTGAAGGAGATGATGGGAAATGCGGAGGCGTTAGGACCAGTCATGGAAGAACAGCAACGACAGGATGCAGCCTACATCCTACGGATGTACTTGCAGGACTTGTACCGTTTCTATACCTTGAACGACACGGCCGTAGGACTGGTGAACCCTTTTGAACACGACCGTTTCGTCGTCATTGATAATGAGGCATTCCTTCATACAGACGTGGCCAGGCGTTATCCGGAGTTGTGTCTGTTCTTTATCAGGAACTATTGCGACGATGCTTTCAAACAACTTTGGGAAAAAAGCATGCCTTATCTGAATGTATCGCAGCGCCTGGCTTATGCTGCATGGTTCTTGGAATCGGGACAATCGGCTACTCAGGCAGTACGACTGTTGGAAGAGGTGATGGCAGAGGACCCTGACAATGAACAGGTAAACCGTTACATGGCTCGTGCATACTATGCTGAGAAAGATTATGTGAGAGCTTGCATGACATACGAAAAACTGCATAGACAGCACCCTGAGAAACCGTCATACGCCCTGAACTACGGCATCACGTTATCAAAGAACGAACGCTTCGAGGAGGCCGTCCAGGTGTTATACCAGCTTGATTTCGAACATCCCTCACAGCATGTAACACGTGGCTTGGCCTGGGCATTGATGGGACAGCAGAAACTGGAACAGGCGGAAAGAGAATACAACAAACTGTTAGCCTCGTCGCCGGCAACTATCGATTATCTGAATGCCGGTTATTGTCAGTGGTTCAAGGGCAACACCTACCAGGCGGTTGCTCTGTTCCGCACATTCCTGGAACAACATCGTCATGCAGGAAATGGGATAGACTTGAGAAAGGAAATGGATAACGACCTCCCGATGCTGCGGTCTTATGGTGTCACAGACATCGACAAAGGTATCCTGTGCGACCTGGTGATGGAGTGATTACAGGAACGGGGCCAACAGATGAGCAAACCATCCCACGAATTTCTTCCATGGTGAACGCCATCGGTTCCATGATTCCTGAGTAAGTTTGAAGGAGTCTTTTTTGTCACGGTCGAACATGTCTGACAGTTCCTTTGTGGTGCACGGATCGATGATCACGGCATTTTCTTCATAGTCCCACCTCAGACTTCTTGCATTGAGGTTCGCACTGCCCACCGTGCAGAACTGTCCGTCCACCATGATGATCTTGGTGTGATGGAACCCCGGCTCGTAGATCCAGACATCTGCACCTTTTTTCATCAGCTTGTGCACATTATAGAAAACACAGTCGGGGGTCAGGGGGATATCACTATGGCTCGACACCATAATCTCTGTTTTCACACCTCTTTTCACCGCTTTTTTCAATGCCTTCTTCAGTTTGTGGTTCAAGGTGAGATAGGGGTTCACCAACTTAATGCTGTCACGTGCATCGTTGATGGCATTGATGTAGAACTTCCTGATGATGGCATTACTGATATGTGGTTCGCGGTTGATAATACCCACCATCTTGTTTCCCGCTGTGACACAGGTGTCTGGTTTCAGAGAATGGAAATGCGACGGGGTGGGGGAGTGACGGAAATACTGCTCTCCCTGGACATCTTCTTTTGTCACTTTCTTCCACATTTTCAGAAAGATGCGTTGAAGGGTGTTCACTTCTTCTCCTTCTATCCTGCAATGCATATCACGCCACGACCCTACCTGCTCCGTGCCTTTGATATAGTAGTCTGCCACATTCATTCCCCCTGTATAGGCAATCTGGCCGTCAATCACTACGATCTTCCGGTGGTCACGATTAAACACATCATCGATCCATGGGAATCTCACAGGGTTGTATTCATAGATTTGGATGCCTCTTTCACGCAGGTCCTTGATATGATATTTTTTCAGGGGTTGGTTGTTGCTGCTGTTCCCGAAACCATCGAAAAGGGCACGCACCTCAACCCCTTCTTTCACCTTCTCGGCAAGGATGTCGAAGAGCAGGTCGGCAATAGAGTCGTTCCTGAAGTTGAAATATTCAAGGTGCACACTACTTTTTGCCTGACGGATGGCTGTGAACATGTCGTCGAATTTCTCCTGTCCGCTCATGAGCAGGGTCACGGCATTGTCGGTGGAAAAAGTAACTCCTTCTTCACGAAGCTGACCGACAATGAGTGAATCTGCCCGCTGCGCATAGAGCGTGCAGCAATATAGACATACGAGGAGCATGGTACACCTTTTTCTCCCCAAAGCGGTCTTTAATCTCTCATCTCTCATTTCTCATCTCCCATTTCTCATCTTTCATCTCTCATTTCTCATCTCTCATCTCTCATCTTTCATCTCTCATCTTTCATCTTTAAATCATACACGAATAGTGGTCAACAACGCCTAACAGGTGCCTTCCTTCATCCACAACGAGTACGGTATGGATCTTATGTTTGTGCATGATCTTCTGGATCTCTGAGATCTTAGTGGTGGGCAATACACATTTCGGTTCCCGTGTCATGATGTCCTCCACGGTTCTGTCGAAGAACTCTGCCTGCCATTTCTCCATGGCACGACGGATATCGCCATCGGTGATAAGTCCGGAAACCTTCCCGTTTTCTATGGAGACACCTAAGCCGAGTTTTCCTTTGCTCACGTGGATAATGGCCTCACCCAAGTGCATCTCCTTCGGGATGATCGGCATATCATCGGAGCGCATCACATCCTGAGCAGTGGTCAGCAGTCGCTTACCTAATTCTCCTCCCGGATGGAACAGGGCAAAGTCCTTGGGCTTGAAATGTCTGAGCTGCATCAGGGCAATGGCTAAGGCATCACCCATCACAAGCTGTGCTGTGGTACTGCTCGTTGGAGCGAGGTTCAGCGGACAGGCTTCTTTCTCCACTTTGGTGATCAGGCATGTCGTGGAGTATTTGGCTAACAGGGAGTTTGCATTCCCCGTCATGGCGATGATAGGTATGTTCATGTGGAGCAACATGGGGATGAATCGTAACAGTTCATCTGTCTGACCGCTATTGCTGATGGCTAATACCACATCATCGGATGTCATCACCCCTAAATCTCCATGAAACACATCCAAGGGATTGATGAAGAACGAGGGTGTTCCCGTACTACTGAGGGTGGCTGCGATCTTTGCACCGATATGTCCGCTCTTGCCAACACCGGTGACCACGACCTTACCTTTGCAGTGGAACATGAGATCCACTGCTTTGTCAAAACTCTCGTCCAACTGTTGCTCCAGTCCAAGCACGGCTTGTGCCTCATCCTTGAAACATTGAATTGCTATATCACGTACTTCCATTCCAAACTATGATTAATATTTTACCACGATTACGCAGATGACACGGATTATTAGATGAATACGGCATCATTCACGTATCTTTTGGTGTGTAAACTCATTTCTCCGAAATTAAGGAGTAACCCCCGCTGGAAATTAGCCACTTTCAAATAGTTGATGATCTGTGATTCATAAATTGGCAGAATTGATTCTGTTGCTTTTAATTCCACAATCACATGACCAAAACAAATGAAATCAGGTATATAGTAATGTTGAAGCTTCGTCTTTTTATAGTACACGCTCAACATTTTCTCTCTTTCATAAGGGATACCTCTCATTTGGAACTCTACTTCAAGTGCATCGGCATAGACAGATTCTGAGAACCCAGATCCCAGATGCCTATGTACTTCCATAGCAGCACCAATCACTTGATAAGTTTCATTGTCATTTATCTCCATACTTCCTCTGTCTTCTTAACATGCAACTTAATGATAATATCTGTCCGTTCTAATTGTTACTTTTCAAATCCGTGTTCTCTGTGGAATCGTGGTAGAAAAAGAAAAACCTAATCATGGATTAGTTGTTGGATCAGATGTCTTAACTTTCCAAGTTCCAGCATGTTGGCGGCATCGCTCAACCCTTTGTCTGGTTCGGGATGTACCTCGAAGAAATAGCCCGTGGCGCCGAAGGCTTTGGCAGCCAACGCCATACTGGGAACAAAACGGCGGTCACCACCTGTCTTTCCATTACTGCCACCGGGCCGTTGTACCGAGTGGGTACAATCCATGATCACAGTGGGTACGATGTCTAACATGTCGGGGATATTCCTGAAATCCACTACCAGGTTGTTGTATCCGAAGCAGTTACCTCTCTCTGTCAGCCACACTTCCTGAGCACCGGCATCCTGGGCCTTTTCCACCGGATAGCGCATGTCCTGACCACTAAGGAACTGGGCTTTCTTGATGTTGATGGTCTTACCTGTCTTGGCAGCAGCCACCAACAGATCGGTTTGTCGACAGAGAAAGGCAGGAATCTGTAACACGTCACATACCTGTCCTACAGGCTCTGCCTGCCAGCTTTCATGGATATCTGTGAGAATCTTCAGACCGTATTTGTTCTTCACTTCATCCAGCATTTCCAGTCCTTTCTCCATTCCAGGGCCTCTGAACGAGTGGATACTGGTACGGTTCGCTTTGTCAAACGATGCTTTGAAGATGATATCCACATCCAGTGCATGGTTGATACGCACCAATTCACACGCAACGGTATCCAACAGTTCCTTGGATTCAATGACACAGGGACCAGCAATAAATATTGTATTCATTTTGTTTCTTTTTCACATGCAAATTTACATGCAAAAGTACGAATTCTCCTCCATACAGCCAAGCACTTGTTATGATTTTATGATTATTAACCCTTCTATCATCGTTTTTTTGCAGGTTTCTTGACACTTTGAAAAAAAATACCTACCTTTGCAAAAAGACTTTCTGAAGTAGATTATGAAGAATATCGTGATAGCAGCAGGATATGCCACTCGTCTGTATCCTCTGACAGAAAACTTCCCCAAGCCCTTGCTAAAGGTGGGGGACCGTACCATATTAGACCGTCTTCTTGATGATGTGGATGCGTTGGACGAGGTGGATGAACATATCGTCGTGACCAATCACAGGTTCGCTTCGATCTTCGAGAAGTGGACCCAGGAAAGGAATGGCAAGCCGATTCGCATCATCGATGATGGTACTTCTACAAATGATACCCGGCTCGGTGCTGTGCGTGACCTCCTACTTGCCCTCACAGGAAACCCTGATGGCTCTGCTGCAGATGGTAATCACTCTGGTTCTCCCGTCTCCCGTGTTCAGTCACCTCTTATCACAGACGATATCCTTGTGTTGGCGGCGGATAATATCCTGGATTTCTCATTAAAGGGATTTGTTGACTTCTTCCATGAGAAGCAAACCTCGGTGATCATGTGTCATCACGAACCCGAATTGAAGAAGTTGCAGCGCACAGGAGTTATCACGATTGATGAGAACGGGAGGGTGCTCGACATGCAGGAGAAACCAGAGGTGCCGGCATCGCATTGGGCTGTACCACCTTTTTATCTGTATAGTAAGAAGGATCTTCCGTTGATCTGTGACAGCATGAACCATGGCTGTGGTTTTGATGCCCCGGGAAACCTCGCCCATTATCTCGTTGGAGTAACAACCCTCCATGCATGGGAAATGCCGGGTATTCGGTTTGATATCGGGTCACTCGACAGCTATGAAGAAGCACAAAAGCGTTTCTCAAGATGAAACGAAATGATTTGATATGAATAAGAATGTAGCATTAATTACAGGAATCACGGGTCAGGATGGCTCGTACTTGGCAGAATTTTTGATTGAGAAAGGGTATGAGGTGCACGGACTTCTACGTCGTTCGTCCTCCTTCAATACGGGTCGTATCGAGCACTTGTATTTGGATGAGTGGGTACGTGACATGAAGAAAGCGCGTTTGGTGAACCTTCATTGGGCGGATATGACCGATTCGTCATCCCTGATCCGTATCATCGGTGAGGTGCAGCCCACTGAGATCTATAACTTAGCAGCACAGAGTCATGTGAAGGTGAGTTTTGATGTTCCTGAATACACGGCAGATACTGATGCTGTGGGCGTGCTCCGTCTGTTGGAGGCCGTCCGTATCTGTGGCTTGGACCAGAAATGCCGTATCTATCAGGCATCCACCTCAGAACTGTACGGAAAGGTGCAGGAGGTTCCCCAGAAGGAGACTACCCCGTTCTATCCCCGTAGCCCTTATTCGGTGGCCAAACTCTACGGCTTTTGGATCATGAAGAACTACCGGGAGAGTTATGGCATGTATTGTTGTAATGGCATCCTGTTCAACCACGAGAGTGAACGGCGTGGAGAGACCTTTGTCACACGAAAGATCACATTGGCAGCAGCGCGCATTGCGCAAGGGTTCCAGGATAAGCTCTATCTGGGTAATCTGAACTCTTTGCGCGACTGGGGGTATGCCAAGGATTATGTGGAATGTATGTGGCTTATCCTGCAACAGCCCCAGCCCGATGACTTTGTCATTGCCACGGGTGAGTATCATACGGTCCGTGAGTTCTGCACCCTTGCCTTCCACCATGTGGGCATCGAACTGGAATTCAAAGGTGAAGGACTTGCCGAAGTGGGTGTCGTCAAGAGTATCGACAATAGCTTATCATCCGCCAACAGTCATCTGTCAATTGGAGACGTTCTCGTTGAGGTTGATCCCAAATATTTCCGTCCGGCAGAGGTTGATCAGCTTTTGGGTGATCCTACTAAAGCCAAGAACACCTTGGGCTGGAACCCCCGCAAGACCACCTTCGAACAGTTGGTTAAGATCATGATAGATCATGACATGAAATTCGTCAAGAAACTCTATCTGAAAACGAATCTGTAACCTCTACGAATTAGACGAATTAGACGAATATTTAATAATCAGATCCAAGGATATCTTGTCTAATCCGTATAGATTAAGATGAGAAATTCGTCAAATTAGCCTAATCTGTATAGATCAAGAAGAAAATTCGTCTAATTTGTCTAATTCGTAGAGATTGAGATGAGAAATTCGTCTAATTTGTCTAATTCGTAGAGACAAGAGTATTTGTATAATTCAGAGCGAGATGATAAAAAAATGGAATCACTAATATGTAAAGACGAGTCATATGCTATAATTGGAGCATGTATGAAAGTACATAGTACTCTCGGACAAGGTTTTAAGGAGTTCGTTTATGGTGATGCGTTGGAACTTGAATTTATAAAACAAGGAATCCCTTTTGAACGAGAACCTCAATATCAAATAACGTACGAGGGGCAGGTCTTGAAACACGTCTTTCAGCCAGATTTTGTTTGTTACGGTAATATCGTTGTAGAAATTAAAGCTGTTAAAGATCTTGATGATGGGAATAGGGAACAGTGCATTAATTATGTACATGCTTCTCGTGCAGAGTTAGGACTGTTAATTAATTTTCGTGCAAAATCTTTAATATACGAGAGATTCCCAAACTTTGAAATAATATGATAGATTTTAATAATTTGTCAAATTCGTCAAATTCGTAGAGAAATATTTAATCCGATGTTAGATAAGAAGAGTAAGATATATGTAGCAGGCCACAGCGGCTTGGTTGGTTCAGCAATTTGGAATAACCTAAAGTCCCGTGGCTACGAAAACTTGGTGGGTCGTACCCACAAGGAATTAGACCTAACAGATCAGGTGTCGGTGAAGAAATTCTTCGATGAGGAGCAACCCGATGCCGTTGTCCTGGCAGCCGCCTTCGTGGGTGGTATCATGGCCAACTCTCTGTATCGTGCCGACTTCATCATGATGAACATGAAGATCCAGTGCAATGTGATTAGCGAGGCCTATGCGCATGGCGTGCAGAAACTTCTCTTTCTGGGCAGCACCTGTATCTATCCGAAGAATGCACGACAGCCGATGAAAGAGGAAGCCCTGCTCACCTCACCCTTGGAATACACCAATGAGGAGTACGCCATTGCGAAGATCGCTGGTTTGAAGATGTGTGAGAGTTATAACCTCCAGTATGGTAAGAACTATATCGCTGTGATGCCCACAAATCTCTATGGCCCGAATGACAACTTCCATTTGGAGAACTCTCATGTGATGCCTGCTATGATGCGAAAGATCTATCTGGCGAAGCTGATACATGATGGAGATTGGGAAAAGATAGCCGTCGATCTGAACAAACGTCCCGTTGAAGGTGTCACTGGAGAAGGATTGGTGAACACGAATCTCACTAATCTCACAAATGAAAACAATTCGTGCAATCCGTGTAATTCGTGTTCAGACAAAACCCTTGATTCGTTTGATTCGGGCAATTCGTGTTCCTCTCAAGAAAAATTCTCTAATTCTCCAATTCTTGGCTCTAATAATGATTCGAGCAATCCGTGTAATCCGTGTTCGTCCTCTAATGATTCGAACAATCCGTGTAATTCGTGTTCGTCCACTAATGATTCTGGCAATTCGTGTTCGTCCAAAGAAAAAGTTCTTCGTGTTCTTTCGAAATACGGAATCTTTGATAATAAGGTGGTCCTGTGGGGAACAGGCACTCCCTTGCGAGAATTTTTGTGGTCAGAGGACATGGCCGATGCCTCCGTCCATGTGCTGTTGAATGTAAACTTCAGTGACATCATTGGCATCGAGAAGTATTCAAGTGTCCATTATGGAGCCTCGACCGATGGCGCTGTTGATCGTAATCACAGTACTGGTCGTGGTGGTGCCATCCCCTCGTTGGGCGAGATCCGTAACTGTCACATCAATGTGGGTACAGGAAAGGAACTCACCATCCGAGAACTCTCCGAACTGATTGTCAAGACCGTAGGTTTCGAGGGCACTGTGGAGTTCGATGCCTCCAAACCCGATGGCACCCCTCGTAAGCTGATTGATGTCTCCAAACTCCATTCCTTAGGCTGGCATCATCATGTCGAGATAGAAGAAGGTGTCCAGAAACTCTTCGATTGGTATCAGGATTCATTGAAATAAATCCTTTTAAGCTGGGGGTGTCAAAATTTGAGATAGTGCATTCTGAGCAGAATCTCATTTTTTGACACACCCTTGTTATAACCCTTTTTAACGCTTTGATGCATTTTTCCATAGTTTTGTTTTGCAGATTCATTATTTTACAGTATCTTTGCACCGTTTAAAAGCAGTAAAAGAAGAAACTCGCAAGTAAAAATATACGTTAGAATAACTAATCATGGTGAATACCAACACGTTAGCGAATTTTGAAAGTTGCTTAGGGTAGTGTGCCTTAGGCTAACAATGTGTGTATTCCCTTTATCTCTTCTTTACTGCTTATGATAAGACAGGCTTAGCCTGTCAGGAGCCGGATGATAGTCTGCGGGACGATGTCCCCGAAGCGGATGCGTGATCAGGTTTTGTGTCACGTCATGTCTAAACATGATGAAAATAAACATGTTCCTATACTCGCATCCCCTGTGTCCTCGTGCCTCGATTAAAATTACAAACAAATATGAAGAGAATTCTTTTATTCTTGTCTATGATCTGTGTCTTTGGAATTGATCTGATGGCACAGTCTGTGATGTCTGATTCTCAGGTATTACAGTTCGTACAACGTGAGATTAAGTCGGGCTCTTCCCGTTCACAAGTTGTCATCAAACTGATGCAAAGGGGTGTCAGTATGGACCAGATTCGTAGGGTACGAAGCCAGTACGAAGAACAGATACAGAAACGTGATGATGGAACAGCTGTTACAGTTCGCAAATCCGATTTTAGTAACGAACGTGTCAGTGCTACTGGAGATGATTATCAAGAGGTCGTAACGGCGAAAGTTGGGACGGCTACGGAAATCCAGGATCAGGCAAGTGATGTTCAAGAGCGTGTTCAGGACGATGTGAAAACAGCGGCTGCTGCTTCTGAGGAAACCTTTGGCAAACGGATTTTTGGTCATGATATCTTTAACCGTAGGTTGCTTTCTTTTGAACCGAATATGCACATTGCTACTCCAGCAAACTATGTGTTAGGGCCTGGTGATGTGACCGTTATAAACATCTATGGTGCCTCGCAGAAGACCCTGCAGCTGACGGTTTCCCCCGAAGGTGATATTACAGTTCCTGGATATGGTCCTATTCAAGTGAGTGGCTTAACTGTTGAGGCAGCCAATAGTAGGATCCGTTCTCAGTTGGGTAGCCGCTATAGCAGTTCCAATATCAAAATGTCTGTTGGAAACACCCGTACTATCATGGTTAATGTGATGGGAGAGGTGAAGGCTCCCGGCACCTATCATCTATCTGCCTTTGCTTCTGTTTTCCATGCCTTGTATATGGCAGGCGGTATCAATTCTATGGGAACCTTGCGTAATATAAAGGTATATAGACAAGGCCGTATGATCAGTGTAATCGATGTCTATGAGTTCATCTTGAATGGTCGTTTGGCAGGAAATGTGATGCTTCAAGACAATGATGTCATCCAAGTAGGCATGTATGATTGTATCGTGGGTATCACGGGTAAGGTGAAACGACCGATGTTTTACGAGATGCGAAAGAACGAGACGGTTGCTACCTTGCTGAAGTATGCTGGTGGCTTTATGGGTGATGCATATACGAAGTCCGTTCGTTTGCAGCGTTCTACAGGTGAGCGTTATTCGGTTCACAACATTGATGAATTCGATATGTCAGTCTTTAAGGTGGAAGATGGTGATAACGTGACGGTAGATGGGATGATCGACCGTTATGAGAATATGGTAGAGGTGCGAGGCGCCGTGTTCCGTCCAGGGCAGTTCCGCTTGGGTGATCAAGTATTCAGCGTGCGTAGTTTGGTACAACATGCTGAAGGTCTCACAGAAGATGCATTCCCTGAGCATGCTATTATTCATAGGCTGAAAGCCGACCGTAGTATGGAGGTGTTACCGGTTGATATTGCTGCGATCATGGCGGAGACAGAACCAGATGTCCCCTTGCAGAACGAAGATGTGCTTTTCATCCCAACTCAGGCTGAAAGGATCAAGGAACGTACATTAACAATAACAGGAGAGGTAATGTCTCCAGGAACATACGAGTTTGCTGATAACATGACTATTGAGGACTTGATTGTTCAGGCTGGTGGCCTTCGTGATCAGGCCTCGTTAGCCCGTGTGGATGTGTCTCGTCGAATTAATGATCCCTTGTCAACTGAAAAGACAAATAAAATTTCCGAAAGTTTTTCATTCGGCATTCAGGACGGCTTGATTATTAATAAGGATAGTCGTTTCGTATTGAAGCCCTACGATGTGGTTCATGTCCGCAAGAGTCCAGCATTCCATACTCCTCGGACCATTCAGGTAACGGGTGAGGTGAACTTTGAGGGAGCTTTTACTTTGGAAAGCAAGAATGTCAGACTTAGTGATGCTATTGTCATGGCAGGCGGATCAACAGAAATAGCCTATCTCCGAGGTGCCCGTCTCGTTCGTATCATGGATGATGAGGAACGGGTTCGTCGTCGAGCTACCATGGATGCTATCAAAAATCTGATGGTAGATCCAGAAGATTCCATTGCTTGGAAGAAATTCGATTTGGATAATACCTATGTAGTGGGAATTCAACTGGATGAAGCACTGAGAAATCCTGGTTCAGATAAAGATATCTTATTACGTGAAGGTGACCGTATCTATGTTCCTGAATATACAGGACAGGTGACCATCTCTGGTGATGTGATGTTCCCAAATACAGTGTTCTATGATAGTAAGATGAAGTATAAAGATTATGTGAAACAGGCCGGCGGCTTTGGAAATCGTGCTAAGAAATCCAAGACGTTTATTGTCTATCAGAATGGAACGGTAGGATTAGCCAAGAAGGGGGCGAAGCCTGAGCCAGGCTGTGAAATAGTTGTGCCCAGCAAGCGACGAAGGAATATTAATTTAGGTCAGATCCTTTCCATTGGCTCAACATTAACATCCATTGCTGCTATGGCTGCCATGGTTATCAACCTTACAAAATAATTATTGTCACCGAATCTCTAATTTTTCACTTCTTTTATTTGTATCATGGACAATACGAAACAAATTCAAAAGGAACAATCCATAGACTTTGGCAAACTCCTCAAAGATCTTAAAAAGCATAAGAAACGTTTTTTTAAGGTGCTTGGTGTCACTTTTGTGGTATCCTGTTTTTTGATGTTGAGTCTTCCTAATATTTACAGATGTGAAGTAATGCTTGCACCAGAGCTTTCCCGTGCGGGAACAACCAACTCCTTGCTATCTTTAGCGAGCAGTTTTGGTATGAAGATTGGAACTGGTACGGCTGGTGGGGAGGCTCTTTTTCCCACCCTTTATCCTGAGATGGTGAGTTCGACCGATTTTAAGACCAGTCTTTTCTACATTCCGGTTCATAAAAAAGACTCTACCCGGGTGATGACCTATTATGATTATTTGCTAAATGAACAGAAATCACCTTGGTGGAGCGAAGCTATCAAAGGATCTTTAGGGTATCTAATCAGCCTGTTAGCAGAACCTGATACGATTGATAACACCAAATTGGATCCGTTCCAACTGACCAAAGAGCAGAAGTATATTGTTGACTTGATGGACAAAAAAGTAATGTGTGATGTGGATGCCAAATCTTTAGTTATTACAATTGATGTAAAGGATCAAGATCCATTGATAGCTGCTACAATAGCCGATTCTGTGAAAGCACACCTTCAGGAATTTATCACTAACTATCGGACACGCAAGGCACGAGTGGATTTGGAGTTTAATCAAAAACTTTTTGCAGAGACGAAAGCTCGTTATGAAAAGTCTCGCCGCGATTATGCTGCATTTGCGGATGCTAATCAAGATGTTATCCTTGAGAGTGTACGCAGTAAACGGGCTGATCTTGAGAATGAGATGCAGTTAAGATACAATGCCTATACACAGGTGGCTACACAACTTCAGGCTGCCGAAGCCAAAGTTCAGGAAGAAACCCCAGCCTTCACCACCATTCAGAGTGCTACAGTACCTGTCAAGAAAGCTGGACCTGCTCGTGCCAAGCGAGTTCTCATTCTCCTTTTCTTCGCTTTCTGCTGCACTGCCGTCTGGGCTCTAAACAAGGAAGGAGACCTCAAACCCCTCCTCGGCCTTTAAAACCTATTAAGCCTACAGACCTCAATCTGTGGTATCCGTGATATCCGTGTGAGATTTTTGTAGTCGTACAGGCTAATCCGTGTTATTCGTGTAATACGTGTTCCTTCACCCTTAGCCGTACAGGCGTTTCTGCTATTTCTGCGTTTTCCGTGGGACTTTAAACTTATCAGCCGTACAGGCTATATCCGTGTAATCCGTGCAATCCGTGTTCGTTCACCCTTAGCCTTACAGGCGTTTCTGCTGTTTCTGCGTTTTCTGTGGGACTTTAAACCAATCAGCCGTACAGGCTAATCCGTGCGATTCGTGTCATTCGTGTTCGTTCACCCTTAGCCGTACAGGCGTTTCTGCAATCTCTGCGTTTTCTGTGTGACATTATTACCTGCCGTACAGGCAAATCTGTGATATTCGTGCAATCCGTGTTCGTTTAAATCCATACAGATCCGACAGATTCTTCGGATTAATAAATCTGTGTTATCCGTGCTTTGGCTTCCCCTATAGCGCCGACCGTTGGTTCTGTGTGAGCAATTAATAATATGAACCAGTTATCAGAAAAAGATCGTCAAGTCCAAATGCAAGAAATGAAGTCCTTTGATGAACAGATGCCTTGCATAGGGATTTTCTGGTACGACCCAGAGGACCATTCTTTCTTTGGCATTCAAAAGAAAGAAATAACACCCAAGATGGTTGAGGATGCGGCCAACAATGGTCTTCCTTTCATCAATTATCCTCATCTGCACCGCCAGATATGGGCAAAGGAGTATTTCAAGGCACAGGCAAAACATGAGGATACGAAGTTTAAGGGTGATTATACTCAGGTGCCGCGAGGTCGTGTGGCATGGAACATCGACAAGTTTATCGTTTTGGTTGGCCATTGGGCTGAGCCTATAATTGACGAACTTACAGAACTTATAGAAAAGGAGTTTTCCCTTCCGTATTTTGAGTTTGTGTATGATGAGCATTGGGATCTTGGCCACGGCTGGTCCGGTGACATGTAAGAAAGTTAATCCGTGTAATCCGTGCAATCCGTGTTCGTTATCCCTTAGCCGTACAGGCGTTTCTGCAATTTCTGCGTTTTCCGTGGGACTTTAATACTCTCAACCGTACAGGCTATTATCCGTGCGATTCGTGTGATCCGTGTTCCATCACCCCTCAGCCGTACAGGCTCTATCTGTGATATCCGTGCTATCTGTGTGAGATTATTTGTAGCCGTACAGGCGTTTCTGCAATCTCTGCGTTTTCTGCGGGACTTTAAAGCTCTCGCCGTCAGGCTCTATCTTTAGCCGTATAGGCTTTTCTGTACTATCTGATTTCTGTGTTAATACATAATAGACAATAATAAAATTATATAGTTATGTTAAATGGTAAAACCGTGTTAATTACTGGTGGAACAGGTTCCTTCGGTAACAAGTTTGTGGAGACGATTCTCCGTGATTATCCCAATGTGAAGAAGATTGTCATCTATTCACGTGGAGAGTTGAAACAGTACAATATGAAGCAGAAGTATCCTGAGAAGGACTATCCCATGCTTCGCTATTTAATTGGCGATGTTCGTGATGCTGAACGTCTGAGAATGGCATGTGAAGGTGTGGATGTCATTATTCATGCTGCGGCCATTAAACAGGTAGATACAGCAGAGTACAATCCTCGTGAGTGCATTAAAACTAACGTGAATGGTGCTGTCAATGTGATTGATGCCGCATTAGCTTGTGGTGTTAAAGATGTGGTAGCCCTTTCTACCGACAAGGCCTGTGCTCCTATCAACCTTTATGGTGCAACCAAACTCACCAGTGATAAACTCTTCATCGCTGCCAACAATATTAAAGGTTCGCGCGATATTCGTTTCTCTGTTGTTCGTTATGGAAATGTAATGGGATCCCGTGGTTCTGTGATTCCTTTCTTTATTAAACTTCGAGACCAGGGAGCAACGGAACTCCCCATAACCGATATGCGTATGACCCGTTTCAATATTTCCTTGCAGGAAGGTGTTGATCTCGTAATGTGGGCTCTGAAGAACCATTTGGGAGGTGAACTCTTCATCCCGAAGATTCCATCTTACAGGATTACAGATGTTGCCAAAGCAATTGCACCAAATCTTACGTTGAAGGAGATTGGCATCCGTCCTGGCGAGAAACTACATGAGGAAATGATTACACCGACCGATTCTCTTAGCACAATTGATTTAGGCAAGTATTATGCAATTCTTCCTTCTGTCTCCTTCAGTCATCAGACCGAGGACTATCTGAAGCACTATCCAGGATCCCATTTTGTGGAACAAGGCTTCTATTTTGCTTCCGATAACAACAAAGATTGGGATACAGTAGAGACTCTTCGCGAGAAATTCGCAAAGGTTATCCCTGGATTTGAAGTGAAATAAGTAGCAAGTTTGTCAAGTTTGTCAAGTTGAAAGAAGGGGGAAGTAATGAAGTTTGAAAGGTTTGAAGATATACTGGCATGGCAAAAAGCAAGGGTCATAGTGAATAAGGTGTATGCAGCAACTGCAAATTCTAAGGATTGGGGATTCAATGACCAAATTCAAAGAGCATCTGTGTCCATTATGAATAACATTGCAGAAGGCTATGAACGTCGTTCAAACAACGAATTTCGTAACTTTCTTTATATCTCTAAAGGTTCATGTGGTGAAGTGCGTTCAATGCTTTATATGGCTTTAGATTTACACATCATATCCAAACCACAATATGACGAATTGAACACTCTCTGTCTTGAAGTATCTCGTATGCTTTCTGGATTAATAAAGTCGCTTGATTCTCAATCGTAGAGTTTTATTTAAACTTGCAACTTTAAAACCTGCAACCTTACAACCTCTTGTAACTTGATAACTTGTAACTTTAAAAACTCAAAAGAAATATGATTATCAAACCTATTCCCTACGGACATCAGCATATCAATGATGAGGATGTGCAGGCTGTGATTGCGGCTTTAAAGTCCGATTATATGACCCAAGGTCCGTTGATTGGGCAATTCGAGAAAAACTTCGCTGAGTATTTGGGCGTGAAGTATGCCTGCATGGTGAGCAATGGCACGGCGGCACTGCACCTATGTGCAATGGCGTTAGGCATCAAGCCGGGCGATAAGATTATTACCACCCCCATTACCTTTGTGGCCTCTGCCAATGGTTTCCGCTATCAAGGAGCGGAAGTGGTGTTCTGCGACATTGATGCCAAAACCTTTTTGATGGACTTGGATAAGCTGGAAGATATTCTGAAAACTTCACCCAAGGGAACCTACAAGGCAGTTGTACCTGTTGACTTTGCTGGTTATCCCATTGATGAGGAGCGTCTGCGCAAACTCGCTGATGAATACGGTTTTGCTATTGTGGTGGATGCTTGTCATGCACCTGGTGGCAGTTTCATTGACAGCAAAGGCGAGAAGCAGATGATTGGCAACTGTAAGTACGCAGACCTTACCGTGTTCTCCTTCCATCCTGTGAAGCATATCGCAACAGGCGAGGGTGGTGCTGTCACCACCAATCGTAAGGACCTCTATGACAAGGTGGCTCTGTTCCGTACCCACGGCATCACCAAAGACACTGCCCTGTTGGAGAAAAACGATGGTGGCTGGTACTACGAGATGCGGGAGTTGGGCTACAACTACCGCATCACCGAGATGCAGGCAGCCCTTGGCATCAGCCAGTTGAAGCGTCTGGACTGGAGTATTGAGCGCAGAAACGAGATTGCCAAGAAGTATGATGAGGCATTCAAGGGAACCATTGTAAAGACTCCTTTCCGTGGTGAAGGACTTGTTCACGCCTTCCATCTGTATATTATCCAGGTTCCTGCTGACAAGCGTAAGGGACTGTATGACTATCTGCGAGCCAACAATGTCTATTCGCAGGTGCTGTATATCCCTGCTCACTTGATGCCATACTACCGTCAGTTCGGATGGAAGAAGGGTGATATGCCTGTGGCAGAGGATTACTACACCAAGTGCTTGGCACTCCCGATGTTCCCGACTTTGACAGACGAGGAGCAGGATTGGGTAATTGCTAAAGTTAAAGAATACTTCAATATCTAACGATGAAGAATCTTTGTATTATACCAGCGCGTGGCGGCAGCAAGCGGATTCCTCGCAAGAATGTGAAGCCGTTCGTGGGGAAGCCCATGCTGGCTTATTCCATTGAGGCGGCAAAAGCATCCGGACTGTTTGAGGAGATTATGGTCTCGACGGACGATGCTGAGATTGCTGAGGTAGCAAAACAATATGGAGCAAGTGTGCCCTTTATGCGCACTGCTGATACGGCCAGCGACTATGCTACGACGGCTGATGTGTTGAAGGAAGTGCTTTCAAAGTATCAGGAGCAAGGTAAGGAGTTTGATAATTTTTGCTGCTTCTATGCAACGGCACCGATGGTGCAGAGCAAGAGTATAGTGGAGGCTTTTGAGCGTTTGCAGCAGTCAAACTTTACGTGTGTCTATCCGGTAGTGAAGTTCAGCTATCCCATCTGGCGTTGCCTCGACCTGGCAGATGATGGCACGATGAAGCGCCACTGGCCAGAGTTCGAGAACAGCCGCAGTCAGGACTTGCCTAAGGAGTATCACGATACGGGTACATTCTATTGGTATAAGACCAAGGAGTGGCTCGCCGGTAATGTCAAGATCGGTGGCATCGAAGTAGATGAGACTACTATCCAAGATATTGATACCGAGACAGATTGGAAACTTGCAGAGATGAAATACAAACTATTAATAAGCCCAGAGGGGGGGGCATTTTTAAGTAAACGCCTCCCATTTAGTCGACTGTATGTCTGCTATCGCCAGGCTGCCTAACGAAAGGAGTAAAGCTGCATGGCAAATACAGATAAAATCGTTCTTGGAACGGTACAGTTCGGTGTCAATTATGGCATTAACAATTCGACGGGACAAGTGCCTCATGAAGAGGTCTGTAAGATTCTCAACATCGCAAAAAAGGGTGGAATAAAAACACTTGATACCTCATCGGGCTATGGAGCAAGCGAGGCTGTGCTTGGAAAATCATTAAAAGAAACAGGCACTTCTTTCAATATCGTATCGAAGTATCCAAGGTGTGACAAAGATGTCAGGACTACATTTGAGATGACAATAGCAAATCTGGATGTTGACTCGCTATACGGGTATTTGGTTCACCACTTTGATTTTTACCAAGAGAGGCCAAAATTGTTTGATGATATGATTGCCTTGAAAAATGAAGGTAAGATACAGAAAGTTGGGTTCTCTCTTTATACTGTAGACCAGCTTCAGTTTTTGTTAGACCATGATGTCAAGTTTGATATACTTCAGTTTCCATACAATATCTTTGATAGGCAGTTTGAGCCTTATATGCACATACTGGTAGACCGAGATGTAGAGATTCATACACGATCTGCTTTCTTGCAAGGCTTATTTTTTAAAGACACAAACACACTGCCCTTAATACTGATCCATTTGAAGCCTTATCTTGACAGTCTTCATCAATATTGTGAAGATAACAATCTTACCGTTGAAGAACTTGCTTTTGGATATGTCCTTGCGAATGATAACGTGAGTGGTGCTTTGATAGGTGTTGACAATCATCATCAGTTGGAGTCGAATATTCGTGTGGCAGAAACGACTTTGAGTATAAAGGATATTGAATATATCAAGTCAGTTGAAGTTAAAGAAAAAGACCTGTTAAATCCTGTAAACTGGAATTAGGATATGAATACATTAGAGATGTTTTCCTTGAAGGGAAAGGTAGCTATTGTTACTGGAGGATGTGGGCATCTAGGGCACGCAATGGCAGAGTCGCTGTCGGATGCTGGTGCAACTGTATATGTTGCAGGAACGTCATTCGAGAAGTATCAGAATATTTACGGACTGGATAATCCCATCAAGTTTGTGCCTGTTAATATAATGGAAAGTGAGAGCATCAAAGATGCTTTTATGAAGGTAATCGCTCAAGAAGGATACATAGATATTCTAGTTAACAATGCCGCCCACGTTGAAGGTGGTGGTAAATTGCCTGAAGACATTACCGATGCCGAATGGCTGGGATGTCAAGAAGGAGTTATGGGAAGTGTATTTAAGTGCATTCGTGAGGTCATACCCTATATGAGTACCCATGGCGGTGCCATCATCAATATTGCTTCAATGTATGGTGTTGTATCACCCAATTTATCGTTGTATGATGATGTGTGCGCTCCGTATCTTAATCCTGTTGATTATGGTGCGGGAAAGGCAGGAGTCGTGCAGATGACCAAATATTTTGGTTCTTATTTGATAAATCGTGGTATACGTGTGAATTGTATTTCGCCTGGTACTTTTCCGTCTCCCAAGGTACAGGAAAACAAGGAGTTTGTACGTCGGTTAAGTGAGAAGAATCCGGCAAAACGGATTGGTGTGCCAGAAGATTTGAAAGGTACAGTATTATACCTTGCTTCTGACGCATCCCGCTATGTGATTGGACAGAATATTCAAGTAGATGGAGGATGGACGATATGGTAAAAACATTATGCATAGTGCAGGCGAGATTGACATCATCCAGACTGCCTAACAAGGTTTTAATGACCTTAGGAGATAGTGGACTTACTATTCTTGAACACGTGAATTTACGCTTAAAACAAAGCAAATATATTGATAAGGTGGTGTTCGCTATACCAGATTCATCTCTAAATGACAAATTGGCAGAGTTTATGGATGAAAAAGGGATAGAATACACAAGAGGCAGTGAGGATAATGTGCTTGATAGATTTTATCAGTGCACAAAGGGGTATAATCCTGAGATTGTTGTACGTGCAACTTGTGACAACCCTTTTGTGGATTGGACTCTTTGTGATACGCTGATTGAAAAGCTGGGAGAATATGACTATATTGGTTGCAAAGACACTCCATTAGGGACTTCATTAGAGGTGTTTACAATGGAATCCTTAGAGAAAGCATATCAATTTGCTACAACTGAACCTGAAAAGGAACATGTTACACCATATATCATCCAAAAGATGAACTCCACTTTTATACCCTTTAATGGATTAAATTATCGGCTAACAGTGGACGAAGAAAAGGATTTTTATGTGGCAAATACACTTTATATGAATTTATATAATGATTGTCCTATTCAAAATTCTGAAGTATATGATTATTTGAACAGCCATCCCGAGTTAGCTCACTATAACCAAGAAGTACATCAGAAACAGTTAGGAGAATAATATGCCCCAATATATTTGTTTACTTCAGCAGGAACAACATCTTGGAGATTTCTCCATTGTGCCTTTGCGTTATGAAGATAGGTTTTCTATCATGAAGTGGCGCAACGAGCAGATTTATCATCTGCGACAGGCGCGTCCGCTTACAGAGGATGACCAGCAGCGGTACTTTGACAATGTTGTTTCCAAACTGTACGACAACCCCAAGCCCGACCAGATACTCTTCTCCTACTTGGAGAAGGGTACCTGTATAGGGTATGGCGGTCTGGTTCATATCAACTGGATAGACCGCAATGGTGAGATTTCATTTATTATGGACACGAAGTTGGAGGCAGAGCACTTTCAGGAACATTGGAGCAACTGGCTCACGATGCTGAAGAAAGTGGCATTCGACGACCTTGGCTTGCACAAGATCTACACCTATGCCTTTGACCTGCGTCCACATCTGTACACTACCTTGGAAGCCAATGGCTTTACGCGAGAGGCAATCCTGAAAGAGCATTGCCTGTTCCAAGGGGAGTATAAAGATGTGGTCATACATTCAATCTGGGACAGCAATGTATGATGTAATTAACTATGTTGACTGCACTCGCGAGCAGCAACTGGAAATATTGCGTCTGAGGAATCTGGATGCCATCCGGAAATGGATGGTTAATCCTGACGTGATTCCTGAAGATAATCACTTTAGGTTTATAGAGAAGCTTAAAAGAAACAGCGAAAGACTTTATTTCGCTATCTATCGCGATGGATTATTGGTTGGGACGTATAATCTGACCAAAGAAGAGGGTGACGTGTGGGAGCGTGGCATTTTCGCTAACCCTGAAACACAAGGAAAAGGTGAAACGGCAGTCTGGGAACGCCAGATATTGACATTATTGCCAGCAAAGGGCATTAAGACCATTTCTGCCAAAGTGAAACTTGATAATATCAGATCCATCAAGTATCACGAGAAACTGGGATATCAGGAACAAACGAGAGACAACGAGTACATTTACTATATACTGAGATTACAATGAGTAAGACTTTTATTGTAGCGGAACTTTCAGCCAACCACGGTCATAAACTGGAAGTGGCTCTTGAATCAGTTAGGGCTGCTAAAGAAGCTGGCGCAGATGCTGTTAAGATACAGACATACACGGCTGACACCATCACATTGAATTGTGATGCGGAAGATTTCCGAGTTAAAGGCACCTTGTGGGATGGCCGTACACTGTATGATCTTTATCAAGAGGCTTATACGCCGTGGGAATGGCATCAGGCAATCTTTGATGAGGCAAAGAAGTGTGGATTGATTTGTTTCTCAACACCTTTTGACAAGACGGCTATAGATTTCCTTGAAGATCTGGGCAACCCCATTATGAAGATTGCCAGTTTTGAGATAACTGACATTCCTTTGATTGAATATGCTGCTAAGAAGGGTAAACCTATGGTAATCTCCACTGGTATTGCGATGCCGGAGGATATTGAACTGGCAGTGAAGACTTGTAAGGATGCTGGTAATGATGATATCACCCTTTTGAAGTGTACATCTGCATATCCTGCACCCATTGAGGCCGCTAACCTGATGACGATGGTAGATTTGAAGCAGCGTTATGGCGTGAAGGTGGGCCTGAGTGACCACACGATGGGATATGACGTCGCTGTTGCTGCCGTTGCCCTTGGTGCAACTCTGGTTGAGAAGCATTTCATTATGGATCGTTCTATCGGTGGCCCTGATGCAGCCTTCTCTATGGAAAAGGATGAATTTGCCGCTATGGTAAAGGCTATCCGCAATGTGGAGAAAGCATTGGGTGAGGTGGTTTATCCTACAGACCCAGCCAAGATAAAAGGGCGTGAATTCAGCCGCTCGCTCTATGTGGCAAATGACATCAAGGCAGGTGAGGTGTTCACCGAGGAGAACATCCGTAGTGTCCGCCCCGGCTTTGGACTGCATCCGAAATACTTGCCAGAAGTACTTGGCAAGAAAGCTGCCCGCGATTTGGAGATGGGGGAGAGATTTTTACTTGATATGGTGGAATAATAATATAAAGAAATGGAAGATTATATAAGACTAAAAGACATCCCTTCGAAATGGGGGCTAAATAAAGGTGATACTGTCTTTATTTCATCCGATATTACAAGGCTTGGTGAAATATGTATGGAACATGGTGAAAAGTTCAGGCCGAATGATTTATTGGATAGTGTAATTGAGACAGTCGGGCCTTCAGGAACAATTCTATTGCCCACATACAATTGGAACTTTTGTCATGGAGATGTTTTTGACTATCTAAAAACAAGAGGTTTGACGGGAAGTCTTGGAAATGTTGCTCTGAAGAGGATCGACTTCAAACGTACACAACATCCTATTTACTCTTTTGCAGTATGGGGTAAAGACCAGGATTATTTATGTGGACTACAAAATAAGTCCTCGTTTGGAAAGGATTCCCCATTTGATTATATGAACCGAAGTCATGCGATAAATATTATCATTGATGTTCAACTCGGTCATAGTTTCACGTACCTGCATTATCTTGAACAATTGTATTCGCAAGAACTGGAAATCTTTTATCGTTATCACAAGGATTTCACATCCTTATATAGAGACAAATATGGTAATGAAGAAATGAGAACCTACTCGATGTTTGTCAGGTACCTTGATCTGGAAGAAGTACCGCCTCGTGAAGAGGAACTCCGGAAGAGGCTGCTTGATTCAGGCTCGATGAGTTGTATAAATGTAAATGGAATAGAGTTTAAAAAAATTGATATGGCAGATAGTGTTCCTGCACTTATTGAGCATATTAAGACTGGACCATATTATGGAAAAAAGTATAGTCTAAAATCATAATAATAAGGTTAGGATTATGAATAATGGACAATTCATGTATGATTTGGCGGCAAAAATGTTCCCAATTTGCCGAAGTATCACGGGAAATGGATTCCGTGAGAGTTTGAATATTATCCGTGAGATTATTCCTGACATAAAGGTCACAGAGATACCGTCTGGGACAACCGTCTTTGACTGGACAATACCTAAGGAATGGAATTGTGAAGGAGGAGGTATTTATAAACTAAACAAAGAGAAGGTAATTGATTTCAGGGATACGAATCTTCATATTCTGGGCTATTCCACTCCTATTGATCAAATAATAAGTAAAGAGGAATTGCTGAAGCATGTATATACGCAGCCGGAACAACCTGATTGGATTCCATACGTTACATCATACTACAATGAACGTTGGGGGTTCTGCATGAGCGAGAGCCAGAAGAAGACGCTGACAGAAGATCAGTACCACGTAGTTATCAAGAGTTCTCTCAAGCTTGGGAGTCTCACTTATGGTGATTTATTGATTCCGGGAAAAACAGAAGAAGAGATACTTTTCTCCACTTATCTATGCCATCCCTCAATGGCCAACAATGAATTGTCTGGCCCTGTGTTGCAAACAGAACTAATTAGGTATGTAAAACAGTTAGGTAATCGTCGCTATAGTTATCGTTTTGTATTCATCCCAGAGACAATAGGCTCCATTACCTATTGCAGTAGGAACCTTGACGTGCTGAAAAAGAACGTAAAGGCTGGTTTTGTCTTGAGCTGCGTTGGGGATGATAGGACTTATTCATATATAGAAACAAAGTACGCTAACACATTAGCTGATCGAGTATTGCAGAACGTTCTAAAATACCATTATCCAGAGTATAAACGATATTCGTTCCTGAAACGAGGAAGTGACGAGCGACAATATAACTCTGTGGGAGTTGATCTGCCCGTGTGTGGATTCTGTCGCAGTAAATATGGTGTTTATCCTGAATATCACACATCTGCAGACAACATGGACTTGATTTCCCCAGAGGGATTGCAGGGAGCATACGATGTGATGGTTAAGGTGATTAATGCCTTAGAGAACAATTATCGTTTCAGATTGTTATGCAAAGGCGAGCCACAATTAGGCAAGCGTGGACTTTATCCTACTATTAGCCAGAAGGGAACATATGGAGATGTTCGGACGATGACAGATTTTATAGCATATGCTGATGGCAGAAATGATTTGATAGGAATAAGTGATATAATAAATCAGCCAACTGATATACTAATTCCTGTTGTGAATAAATTATTAGATAATGATTTAATTTGTAAATAATTAATGTATAACATTTTAATTTATTAAAGTTATGGAAATTAAAGATTTTATTGAGCATTTGGCTGAACAGTATGAGGAAGTTGACCCTCAGGAATTCACTCCTGAAACAAAATTCAAGGAGTTTGACGAATATTCTTCGTTGACAGCACTATCAATCATCGCTATGGTTGATGATGAGTTTGGAATAACTCTAAAGGGGGATGATATCAGGCAGGCTACTACTGTTCAGGAATTGTTTGACATTGCAAAAGCAAAATAATGTATTGTTCATTCAGTAATTTAAAAATAGCCGGATTTGCTGCGGGTGTGCCTAAAAAGGTTACCCGCAGCGAAGACGCTATTCATTCTGCTGATTATGATGCGGCCTCTTTTATTGAGACAACAGGTATTAAAGAACGTCGCATATCTAACGAATTTACCACTTCGGATTTATGTTACGCGGCTGCTGAACGCCTGATATCCGACCTTGGTTGGGAGAAGTCAGAAATAGATATTCTTATCTTTGTTTCTCAGAATGCGGATTATATTTTGCCCGCAACTGCGTGTATTCTTCAAGACCGTCTTGGATTGAAGAAAGAATGCTATGCAGAGGATATTGCGCTTGGTTGCTCTGGATGGGTTTATGGTTTGAGCACCATTGCAGGCCTTATGTCCGGCGGCGAGGCAAGGAAAGCGTTACTGCTTGCTGGCGATGCGAAAAGAAGGGCAGAGTATGAACTTGATACGTTAATGGGTTTTGCCGGAACTGCGACTGCCATTGAGTATGAAGAAGGGGCAAAGGGCTTCAAGTTCCATATGGGAACAGATGGTAGTGGGCATCAGTCTATAATCATTCCAGATGGAGGTGCTCGCAATATGACTACCCATCATTCTTTTGATATGGAAGATGTCAATGGAAACGTTATAAATAGATTGACTCCTCGTATGGACGGAATGGATGTTTTTGCATTTGCAATAACGGTCCCACCAAAATCCATCAAGTCACTTGCAGAAAAGTACGGATTTGACTATCAGGATGCAGATTTCTTTGTCTTCCATCAAGGGAATGTAATCATGCTCAACAAAATAATCAAGAAACTGAAGGTTGAACCAGAAAGAATGCCTCTGTCTTTGCCATATTTTGGAAATACATCATCAGCTTCAATCCCTATTACGATTACAACTCAACTTAAAGGAAAGGTAGAGAATAAGCCTACCAAATTTATTGGTTGTGGCTTTGGAGTCGGATTGTCATGGGGTACAGTGGCTTTTGAGACAGAAAAACTTGTTATTTCGGATTTAGTAGAATTATAGAGATATATGATAATAGAGAATCCTTACAGCCTTGAGGGAAAGACAGTTCTGGTAACAGGTGCAGGTTCTGGCATTGGACGGGCTACATCTATAGAGTGCTCTAAACTGGGAGCTACAATGATACTTGTAGATATTAATCCCGAAACTGTAAAAGAGACGCAGGCCATGATGGCCAACCAGGAACTCTCTCATCAGTCATTTGTTTGTGACCTTACAAATGATGAAGCACTTGATAAACTTGTGGCTGATGTTCCTGTTTTAAATGGACTTGTCAATAATGCGGGAATTAACAAACTACTCCCTCCAAAATTTATCAACCGCAATGATATAGAACGTGTTTTCAGTATTAATACATTTGCCCCGATCTTCTTGACGCAAAAGTTGCTGAAAAAGAAGAAGATTGCAGCAGAAGCTTCCATTGTTTTTACATCTGCTTTGGCTGGCGTTTTCTCAGTCTCGCCAGCAAACAGTATGTATTCTGCTTCCAAAGGTGCCATCAATGGCTTTATGAAGAATCTGGCTTTGGATTTAGCTGCCAAAAAGATTCGTTGTAACAGTGTGAATCCGGGCATGATAGAGACTGATATTCTACGTCAGGGAGCTGTTTCTTCTGAACAGATTGAAGAGAATAAGAAAAAATTCCCCCTTGGCCGTTGGGGTAAGCCTGTTGAAATAGCCAGAGGTATCATTTATTTGTTGTCTGACGCTTCATCATGGACCACAGGTACAACCCTGGTGATAGATGGAGGTGTATTATTAGCAAGATAATAATATGTACAATCCGTTTACCCTTGAGGGTAAGACCATTCTGGTGACCGGTGCCGGCGGCGGCATCGGTCGCGCCGCGGCCATTGCGTGCAGCAAGATGGGGGCAATACTGGTTGTTACCGACATCAATGCTGAGACATTGGCTGAGACCCTCTTGCTGTTGGAAACAGAAGGTGAGCGTAAACACCTGATGTTTACCGCTGACCTGACCAACGACAAGGCTTTGGACAAGATGGTGGCTGACATGCCCCCGTTGGACGGCATTGTGTGCAATGCCGGCATCTCCAAGGTGCTGCCCATACAGTTCCTAAATGCTGAGGATATGAACCGCATTATGGCCATTAACGCCTTTGCCCCTATGTTTATGACCCAGCGTCTCTACAAGAAGAAACGCATCAACAAGGGTGGCTCTATAGTCTATACGGTGTCTATCAGCGGGGTGAGCATGGTGTCGATGGGTGGCGTGATGTATGCCGTCTCTAAGAATGCCCTTGATGCCTTTATGCGTAATGCGGCCTTGGAGTTTGCAGCCCGCAATATCCGTGTGAACAGTGTGAACCCCAGCCGTGTGAAGACGCCGCTTATTCAGAACAGTGTCTATTCAGAGGAAGAGGTGGCCAAAGATTTGCAGACCTATCCGTTGAAACGCTATGCGGAGCCTGAAGAGATAGCTAACTGTATAGTGTTCCTGCTTTCTGACGCTTCATCTTATATCACCGGCCATGCACTCATAGTTGATGGCGGAAAAACGTTAACGTAAATCAATGAATGTAATAATAACTGGTTCAAACCGTGGTATAGGCAAGGCTATGGTAAAAACCTTTGCCGCATCAGGAGCCAACATTTGGTCTTGTGCCCGTAAGTCAACACCTGAGCATGAAGCGTGGCTGAAAGAGATAGCAGAAAAAGCCAAAGTCTGGATTAAGCCCGTCTATTTTGAGCTGACAGATAAGGACACCATCAACAGCGGTATCCAGCCCATGATTGATGAAGGCCAGCCTATAGAAGTACTTGTGAGCTATGCGGGTAACTCCGCCGTTGGTCTGCTAAGTATGAGCAAAGTAGAAGGCATAGAAAACCTCTTTGCCGTGAACTACTTTGCCATGTTACGTATCATCCAGAAGGTATCCAAACGGATGGCACGATACTTCAGGAAAATTTAATTGGACATGAAATCGTATTTAATTATTCCCAAAAGAGTACATTTATATAATCTGAAAAAGAAAATAGGAATGTCCTTAGATATGCAGAAAAGTTTAAACAAACTATAATCAGTGAGACAGGAGATACATATTATTTCCAAAATACCAAAGAAGTTTTTGATAAAGGGAAAGCAAGATTATTAAGAAGTGTGCTCCCTGTCTTTTAAAAGCGACTAATCCAAAATAAATTATAAATATATGCTATATCAAAAGAATGCAATTATTACTGGCTCAAACCGAGGTATAGGACGAGCCATTGTCGAGGAATTTGCCCGTAATGGTGCGAATATATGGGCATGCGCCCGTAAGCCAAATGAGCAGTTCGAGGCTGAGATGAAAATTTTGGCTGAAGAATGTGGAGTTTGGATTAAACCAGTATATTTTGAAATGGATACAGAAGAGTCTATCAAGGCTGGTTTGCAGACCATTTTTAATGAGAAAATACCAATTAATATCCTGGTCAATAATGCGGGTGTAACAGCAGAAGGACTTTTGAATCAAGTGTCGATAGAATCCATCAAGAAAGTGTTTGACATCAACTTCTTTTCACAGTTGGTTATGATTCAGAAAGTATCCAAAAAGATGATTCGCAACAAAGGAGGCGTTATCATTAACTTAGCGTCTATTGCCGGTATGATGCCACTTCCTGGCCGAACGGCATACGGTGGTAGTAAAGCGGCAGTTATTTGGATGACCCAATCTCAGGCAAGGGAGTTGGCTCCATTCCATATCCGCGTTAATGCGATGGCTCCGGGAACGATTGATACAGATATGATCAAACATTATACCGATGAACAAATCAGTCAATTTGCAGCTGATGCCTGTGAACGCAGAATTGGTACTGCTGAGGAGGTGGCTAAGGTAGCATTGTTCCTTGCTTCTGATGATTCATCGTTTATTAATGGCCAGATCATCAGAGTAGATGGTGGAAGATAAAAATAATACTATATGACAAACAAGATTATAGAATTAAAAGCAATGACGAAGCGCATGCGTCGTAGAATTCTTGATTTGACGATGCTATGTGACTTCCATTCCCATTATGGGCCAAGCCTGTCAATGGTAGAGATTATGGCCGTACTGTACAAGCATGTACTGCATTATGATGTAAACAATCCTACATGGGAGGAGCGCGATCGTTTCTTCCTAAGTAAAGGACATTGCGTACTGGGTCTTTATACTACTCTTGAAGAGTGTGGGTTTATTACAAAGGAAGAACTGGATACTTATCAGACGAACTATAGCCCCTTCAATTCTCATGCGGTGATGAACCTCAGTCATGGTATTGAAGCCTCAAGTGGAAGCCTTGGTCATGGTCTTGGATTGGCCATTGGCAGTTTGCTGTCGGCAAAAAGAAAAGGTCTAAACTGTCGTGCCTTTGTTCTCGTTGGTAACGGTGAGTGTAATGAAGGCTCCGTATGGGAAGCCGCTATGTTTGCTGGAATGCATCACTTGGATAACCTTGTTGCCATATTGGATTATAATAAAGACCAAGGTGACGGCAAGAGTGAAAATATTCTGAGTTTAGAACCAGTAGAGGACAAGTGGAAAGCGTTTGGATGGAATGTCAAACGAGTGGATGGACACGACCTTTCACAGTTGATAGAAGCTTTCGATAGCATAAAGAAAAATGGGAAGCCTACCATCGTGATAGCCGATACAATTAAGGGTAAGGGCGTCTCTTTCATGGAAGGAGTACATGAGTGGCATCACCATAAGATGACTCAAGAACAATATGAACAAGCAATTGCTGAAGTAGAAATGAGTTAAACCATGGAAATAAGCAAGAAAAATATCATTGTGTGGTCAACATTAGGTCAACGGGCCACATATGGTCAAGTACTATATGAATTGGCCAAAGAACGTGATGACTTCTTTGTGATGTCAGCCGATGTTGGAACTTCTTCAGGATTAAAACGATTTGCAGAAGAGATATCTGATAGATACATCAATGTAGGTATTGCCGAACAGAATCTTGTCAGCATAGCTTCTGGTATGGCTAAAGAAGGAAATACAGTTTTTGTTTCTTCCTTCTCTACCTTTATGAGCATGAGAGCATACGAGCAGATGAGAATCGATGCTGCATACATGCATAATAAGGTAAGAGCCATTGGCATTGTGAGTGGCGTTTCGGCTGCATATCAAGGCAATACACATTTTGGACTGGAGGACGCAGCACTTATGCGCTGTATCCCCGATATGACCGTTGTAGAGCCTGCTGATTGTCTTGAAGTTTTCAAGACGGTACAAGCATCTCTTGACTATGATGGACCAATGTATATTCGATTGACTGGCGTAACAAGGATGCCCTCTGTTTATAAGCAGGATTATGATTTCGAAATTGGAAAAGGAATTAAACTTGCTGATGGTGAGGATGTATTTATTGTTGCAACTGGTTCGATGGTATATAACTCACTGCAAGTAGCCAAGAAACTATCAGAGGAAGGAATAAGCAGTACCGTCATCAACATGCACACTATTAAGCCACTGGATAAGAATATACTACTTGAGAATTTAACAGGGAAAAAGCTGATAGTAACGGTTGAGGAGCATATCACAATTGGTGGACTCGGAAGTGCAGTTGCAGAGGCTTTGGCTGACGTAAAGGACAAACCAGCACAGGTTCTGATAGGATTGCCGAATGAGTTTTTAAAGTCTGCTTCATATACTGAACTCCTAGATCATTATGGATTGTCTGTTGATAAAATTGTAAATAGAGTTAAAGAATGTTTGTAATTAATTAGTAAGAAAATGAGTAATATTGAAAAATTAAAAGAAGCTTTTGTAGAAGGTCTTGAAATCCCCATGGAAGAAGTTGAAACCGCTACCATGGAAAGTGTTGATAAATGGGACAGCATCGGTCAGATGAGCCTTGTGGCCATCATTGAAGATGCTTTCGGTATTGAGTTTGAACCCGAAGAAGTGATGCAGTTCACGTCATTTGAGGCTGGTAAGGAGATACTGAAGAACCACGGAATAGAGTTATAAACCGCGAATTTCACGAATAGTATAAATGCTGTTTGATATAGATAAGAAACCTGTGTCAGCGGTGGCTGCCATTGATGATGCAGGTGGACAGTTGACGTACGGCGAGCTGGTTGACCTACGCGGTGAACTGGCTGCGGTATTGCCGGAGCGTGAGCTGGTGTTCTGCCTGTGTGAGAACCGGGTAGGAGCATTGGCTGGTTTCCTTACGTTATACGACTGCAAGGACGTTTGTTTGTTGCTTAGTGCGCATATTGACAAGGCATTGCTTAAAGTGCTGGATGAGACCTACGGGCCTTCCTGTTACTGGATGCCGGAAGCACAGTCAGAAGAAACACCTTACGAGGTGGTCTTTGACTACAAAGGTTATGTGTTGTGTAAAACTGGTAGGAAAGCCCCTGTGATGCACCACGACCTTTCCATGCTGATGACCACATCCGGCACTACGGGAAGTCCCAAACTCGTACGCCACAAATATGGTAACATAGAGAGTAATGCCAAGAATGTAGCCAAGGTGTTTGGATGGACTCCCGATGAGCGTGGTATCATTGACCTCCCCATGCAATATACTATGGGCTTGAATGTTATCAACAGCCATCTTTATGCCGGAGCAACGGTGTTGTTGGTTGAAGTGAACTTGATGAGTCCCAAATACTGGGCATTCATCAAAGAGCAGAAGGGCAGCAACTTCACGGGCGTACCATTCAGTTACGAGATTCTGAATCGTCTTCGTTTTGGACGAATGGATTTGCCCTATCTGAAAACAATGGCAGAAGGAGGCGGTAAACTTTCTGATACCTTGTTTAAGACCTTTGCAGACTATGCTGAGCAGAATGGCAAGCGTTTCTTTGCCACCTTTGGTACCACAGAGACCTCTGCCCGTTTGGCTTTTCTTCCGCCAGAGCAGGCTGCCACGCATATTGGCAGTATTGGTCATGCTATCCCAGAGGGTAAATTGATACTGGTCGATGAGAATGGACAAGAAATCACTGATGCTGATGTTGAAGGAGAACTTCGCTATGAAGGCCCGAATGTCACGATGGGCTATGGAACCTGTGTGGAAGATTTGACCAAAGGCGATGAGTTCTGCGGCGTGTATGAAACCGGTGACTTGGCCAAGAAGGACGCTGATAGTTTCTTCTATATAGTAGGTCGCAAAAAGCGTTTCTTGAAACTCTTTGGTCTGCGTGTCAGTCTGGACCAGAGTGAAAAAATTATCTCCGAGAACTTTGGCGGCATGGAGTGCGCCTGCACGGGTGATGACAACCAGATGCTCATATTCATCACACAGGAAGACAAGAAGGATGAGGTGAAGCAACTGATTTCCGAGAAGACCGGTCTGATGGCCAAGTACTTTGAGGTAAGAGTGATAGAATCAATCCCACGATTTGAGTCGGGTAAGATTAACTATAAAGCATTAGGATAGTAAAATGGCATTTTTAAAGATTGAGAATGTAAAGATATGTGGTATTGCAGCTTGTGTGCCGCCCAAGCGGGTGGACAACATAGAGTCTGACCTTGTGAAGGACAAGCACGAGTTGGAGAAGTATATTGAAACCACGGGCGTAAGATACCGTTATGTGGCAGAAGATGGAATCTGTTCGTCAGACCTCTGCAAGGCGGCGGCTGACAAACTGATTAAGGAGATGGGGCTTGATAAGTCGGAGATTGGTTGCCTGATTATGGTGACGCAGACCCCTGATTATATTTTCCCCGCCACTGCCTGTATTCTACAAGACCGTTTGGGCTTACCAACCGACTGTATGAGCTTTGACATTACCATGAGTTGTCCTGGATGGATCTACGGCCTATCTGTGATGTCATCCATCCTCAGCGCAGGAAGGATCAAGAAAGGTTTACTGTTGGTGGGTGAAACCTCTACCAAAGCAAAGTCGCCATACGACCGCGTGAACCTATTGGCTGGTGATGCAGGGACTGCCACCATTCTGGAATTTGATGAGAGTGCTAAGCCGTTAATGTTCAGTATGCATACTGATGGCAGCAACTACCGCTCATTGATTATTCCAGATGGTGGATACAGAAACCAGCCAACACCAGAATCCTTTACATATCATGAATGTAAAGACGGAATACTGCGTAACCGCCTGAATGCCAATATGGAGGGGGAGGACATTCTCTCCTTTGCCATGCACACGGCTCCGAAATGTATCAAGGGAATGTTGGAACATTATGAGATACCTAAGGAGGAAATTGACTATTTCCTCATTCATCAGGCCAATCGGATGATCAACAAACTTATTCAAAAGCGCCTGAAAGTTGACGATGCTCACTGCCCGTATAATATCGCTGAGTTTGGTAACTCGTCATCTACTACTATTCCGCTGATGATAGTGAACAAGCTCCGTGAAGAGATTGGTGGCAAAAAGATTGTCGCCTGTGGATTTGGAACGGGCTTAGCCTGGGGTTCTTTGTATTTCGAACCGGCAGATGATATTGTTATAAGCGAAATTGTACATTATCAAGCATAAGAATGGCCTCTTATGGCAAAGTTTAAGCAGAATAGCAAGTTGATGGCCAAGAACTCGGCTTTCATGTATATCCAGATGGGTGTCAGAATGCTCATCGGGCTATATACAGTGAGGGTAATCCTGCATGCATTGGGTGGTGAAGACTATGGCATTTATAATGTTGTAGGAGGTTTTGTTACAATGTTTTCATTTATCACAGAAACATTGGTGTCAGCATCGCAACGCTTTTTTGCCTATTCTATCGGAAGAGGTGAAAAGGATATGTTGAATAGGTATTTCAACACATCGCTCCTCTGTTTTCTGATTTTGGGTGTTTTTATGTTGCTGCTTATTGAGGGGGTCGGTTATTGGTTTGTTAATTATAAAATGATAATTCCAGACGATCGTCTTGAGGCTGCTAACTGGGTGCTTCAGTTTTCCATCTTTTCGTTTATTGTGCGGGTAATTACTGTCCCTTACAGTGCAATGGTGGTATCCCATGAGAAATTGGCCATTTATGCCGTTATCAGCGTTTTAGATTCCTTCTTACTTCTTGGCATAGCATTACTACTTCAGTCTGTTTCTGCTGACAGGTTAAAGATTTATGCTTTGGGCATGTTTGGAATATCGCTTATTTCATCCATATTATATATTTTGCTCTGTAAGTATTATTTTAAAGAAGATTCCAGGATAAAACTGAAGTATGAGGCCATACTAATTAATGAAATGCTTGGTTATAGCGGCTGGTATATGTTCGGAACATTGGCCATGATGGTACGTAGCCAAGGTATAAATATGGTGTTGAATTTGTTTTTTGGTCCTATTGTAAACGCGGCTCGTGGTATTGCTTTTCAAATAAACAATGCGCTTAATCAGTTTGTGAACAGTTTTTATAATGCTGTTCGTCCGCAGATAACAAAGATGACTGCTTCAGAGAATAACCATGGGATGATATCTTTGGTTTTCAATTCTTCTTTGATAAGTTTCTTTTTGATGAGTTTGTTGGCTGTTCCGCTAATAGCAGAAATGCCATTTGTGCTGTCAATATGGCTTTCTGATTATCCAGAACATACCGTTATGTTCTCCAGGCTGGTTATTATCACAGCATTGATAGATACCCTAGGATATCCACTTACCACAGCTGTGTGTGCTTCGGGAAGGATAAAATGGTTCCAAATTGTCACGGGTGTGATTCTTACTCTCAATTTACCGTTAACGTATTTCCTTTTTAAGATATTTCCCAACCCCGATATCGCATTTTATGTTTCAATTGGCTTTGCTGCTATTGCCCAAGTGGCCAGAATGTTTTTTATGAATCGGATGTTTGGAATGTCAAATGTGGCATACGTCAAGACTGTGCTTTGGCCTGCGCTTTTTGTCTTTGTTGTTTCAATTTCATTAACGTTTTGCTTGATATTTATATTTGGTGATGCCATTTGGATGCATTTGCTCATAATTGTATTGTCAGTTTTAATGACCCTGTCATTATCTTTCTTTGTAGGAATGAATAAACAACAGCGGTGTAGTCTGGTGAGTATGCTGTCAAATATGGTGAAACCTAAGAATCAATGAGAATGGTAGAGACGGAAAAAAACAGAAACGTTTTTATCTTGTTTGCAGCAACTGTATGTTTCTATGCATACGGGTCAGCAGGTGTTTCGTGGCTTTGGAGCATACCTGTATCTATAAGATATTTGTTAATGCTCGTCGTGTCAATATTTTATATAACATCTTCTAAACCTCAAATAAGTCCGAAGAGTTTTGTCTTAATTTTGTTGTTCATATGTTACTGTTTTGTTATATTAGTTACAAATAACACAAATTTTTTTTACGGGTTATTGTCAACGGTAGCATTTATTACCTGTACCATTGCAGTCGTAACACTACCATTGGAAAAAAAAAGGACTCTTTTTAAGTATTTGAATAATTGTATGGTATTTATACTTACCATATCAATACCAGCATGGCTGCTGTATATTAATGGATTCCCGCTACCTCATGGCAGTCAATTCAATCATGAAAATGGTTTTCATATTTTGACTAACTATTTTTTTTTCCTGCTCAATGGAAATGGTGACGATATCATCCTAAGTTTTGATAAGTTTTGTAGTATATTCCTTGAACCAGGCCAACTTGCCACACCATGTGCCTTCCTTTTCTTCGCCAATGGAGGGAAGTTATTGAGATATGACAACATCCTTTACCTTTTAGCTATAGCCATGTCATTCTCACTCATTGCTTACGGGTTGATAATAGGAGGCTTGCTATGGAATAGTTTGTTTGTAAATAAGAAACATAGACTACTGACTTTAATTATTTTTGTATCAGCTTTAACGACATTGACTGTTTCATTGGTTAAAGCGGAAGACAGTGACAACCCGCTTTACACGCTTATCATAGCCAGGCTTGCTTTTGATGACGAGAAAGGTATTGTTGGCAACAACAGGACTACGGATGCCTTTGATTATACCTATGACAAAATGATGAAGTCGAACAGTAAATGGTTTGGTATTAGTGACAGGATAGGTGAAGACAGCGATTTGGCCACCAATTGCTCAGGCTATAAAAAAACAATTCTTTTCCATGGAATCGTTGGGCTGAGCTTGTTGTTTTTGTTTGTTTTTGCCGTATATAAATATAATGTGTGTTCGTCAACAACAATATATTTCATCATTGCAATACTTGCTCATATAGTACGTGATCTTTTAGGTTCACCACTTTGGCTTTATATTATTTTATTGGGAATGTATGTTTTAAAAGATAATAGTAAGAATATAAAACTGTCAAAATTAAATCAAAAAAAATGAAGGATATAGCAGTTTTTGGAGCAGGTGCCTACGGGCAGGAGATATGCTGTCTGATCCGTAAGATAAATAAAAGACCGGAGACTCCACAATGGAACTTTATTGGTTTTTTTGATGACAATCAAAGTTTGTGGAATACCAAGACCAGGTATGGAGAGGTATTAGGTGGTATGGCAGCCTTGAATAATTGGGATAAGCCATTGGATGTAGTGGTAGCCATAGCAAATGTCTCATTTTTGAAAAAAGTAGTTGAAAACATTAATAATCCTCTATTAGATTTTCCAAATATTATTGACCCGGATACATGTTATTTGGATAAAGAAACGTTTGTGATTGGTAAAGGCAATGTGGTTGGAGAGATAACCAGATTTGCGACCAACGTAAAATTGGGTGATTTTAATATCATTGTTAACGATGGTGTGTTTGGACATGATGATGTCATAGGAAACTATAATGTATTCTATCCTGATGCCAGACTGTCGGGACATGTTACTTGTGGAGACTGCAATCTGTTTGGAGTCCGAAGTACGGTATTGCAGGGCTTTACTGTTGGGAATAACGTGAAACTCTCTGCTGGGTGTATATTGATGAACAATGCTGAGGATGGATATGTTTACAGGGGCAATCCTGCCCGAAAATTTAGCATGTGATAAATATGGAAAGATTATTAGAGAAAAAAGTGTGCCTGGTAACAGGTGCAGCAAAAGGAATTGGACGTGCAATAGCAGAGCGATTTGCAAATGACGGGGCTATAGTATATGCCAATGACTTAAAAGAAGGAGAGATGGACGAATGGGCTGCGACTCTTTCAGAGGCGTCCAATACAAGAGTAATACCCCTGTATTTTGATGTTTGTGATTATGAGGCAGTGCGACTTGCCATTATGAGAATAAAGAAAGAAGAGGGTAGAATAGATGTCTTAGCCAATAATGCGGGTATAGTAACTTACGAGCCATTGAGTTTGATAGACATGGCTAAACTCCGCAAGATGTTTGATGTTAATGTGCTTGCCATCATAAATCTTATTCAGTTTGTGTCAAAAGTAATGATAAGACAAAAGTCGGGTTCTATCATTAATATGGCAAGCATTGTTGGTGTGAAAGGGGCAAAGGGGCAGTTGGCATACTCTGCCACCAAAGGTGCTGTCGTCTCAATTACTAAGTCCGCTTCAAAAGAACTTGCCGAATACGGAATCAGAGTTAATGCAGTTGCTCCTGGTATGGTGGCTACGGAGCGATTCATAAATGAGATTAAGGGTCGTTTTGAAGAACGACTTGCCAATGTTGGCATGGGCCGCTATGCGATGCCAGAAGAAATCGCTGGCGCATTTACTTATTTCGCATCTGATCGCTCTAACTATGTGACCGGACAAGTATTAGGAGTTGAAGGAAGTTTTGCAATATAAATAAAAAAATAGAATAATATGGATAATTTAAAAAAGTACAATGAGATTTTCATGGAGGTTTTTTCTGTTGATGAAAGCTTGTTAGGAAAAGACTTTAATAATGAAAGCGTGGATAATTGGGATTCTATACATCAGATGAACTTGATAACCTATATAGAGGATACATTTGATGTAATGTTTGCAGGTGAAGATGCTCTTAATTTGACTTCCTATGAATCTGGCATTCAATTGCTCTCTACAAAATATAATGTGGATTTTTGATTTTTTTTGAAATGAATGTTTTATATAATACAAACATCGCAGATCCTTTTGTGCGAGTTGCAAAAAAATTACAGGACGAACATGGTTTCAATCCTGTATATTGGATTGGCTATAATTATGATAATTCTGAAAAAACAGTTCCAGAGATGTTCCCGGGTATCTGTTATCAATCATATACAAATGCATGGAGAGGAGTCTTTAATAATGAAGTCGAAGAAAAGGCGAATCAGTGTTATCTTGATATTGATTTTCTGAATGAATTTGCAAGATATGAATTACAAGCATTAAAAATGATGGATCGAATGGATTTCGATCGTTATAGTTTCAATTACATGGAACGAATACGGCATTACCATCATCTAATTAAATGCTGGCTCGCCGTTTTTGAAATCTATAAACCTGAATTAGTTATAAGTGCGGTCAATCCTCATCGTGTATATGATTATGTCTTATATTTGTTATGTCAAAAAAAGAATATTCCTTTTATTATTTTTCAATATTCAATGTGTGAAGGTTGGGTATGGTCTAATATGAACGTATATTCTGTTGGAGACAAATTTAAACATGACTTTACTAAATACCGTGAGCAAGGTAGTTTAACAAAAGAAGATTTGCCAAAGGGAATCAGAAAAAAGTATGAACTCATAACAAAAGATTATTCTGAGGCAGCACCAAACTCTATCAAACTCAATATAGCGCAAAGTAAAGGTCAGTCAAATTTTCTAAAATTGATACCTATTTATTTAAAGAAATACAAACTGTTTGGTAAAGGAGGCATTTTAGTAAAGGGAAGTGTACCAACACTTATGCGGAAAAGAAGGAATCGAAGTCTGGAAAATGGGGAAAATGGTATCTTTGAATCTATATGTCAGAAATTGAAACAGTTTTCTGAGTGCAAAAAAATGAAGAATTTTTATTCATCTTTGAGCACTGATCCTGATTATAATAATAAATACATATTGCTTCCACTGCATTATCAGCCAGAGGCCACTTCGTCTCCAGCAGGTGATATTTTTGTTGATCAGAGCCTCTGTGTTGAAACATTACTGAAAAACACACCTGATGATTATATGATATATGTGAAGGAACATAATACTCAATTTATGCCTCAACTTTTAGGACAGACTAATAGAATTAAAGAGTTTTATACAGATTTGCTTAAAAACAGAAGGGTCAAATTTATGCCTCTTAATATTGATACATATACGCTAATGCAAAATGCAAAGGCGGTTGCAACTGTGGCTGGAACCGTTGGATGGGAAGCTATAATGCATAAGATTCCTGTTATCATTTTTGGTTTTGTATGGTATGAGAAAATGCCAGGAGTATTACGTGTGATAGACTCTGCGTCTGCAAATAAAATAATGGATTTTATTAATTCATATTCTTTTGATGAACAAAATGTATTGGCCTATTTGAAAGCATTTGCAGACAACGCATTTTTGGCTTACCATTATAAGGGAAGAAAAGATATAACAAACATAGACGAGGAAACTTGTGTGACTAATCTTGCGAATGAAATAGTTAAATGTGTGAGAGTATGGATGAGCAAAAAAGCATGAAACTTTTTGTTTTTAGAAATAATACTATTGAGAGATTTTTTCCCAAAAAATATCTCTTTTCCGGCTATGATGACGTGTCTTATGTTCCGTTGGATGTCGATGGCTATGTCTGGTTTTATCAACTTCCAGTTAAATATGAGGTCGATTCAATAGTTGACGAACTTGATGGATATACGCAAAAACTTCAATTTATATTACCGCAGATTGGGAGTAAATTAGTGGTGTCTTTTACAATAGATATCATTTACTCTACGAAGTTTATTGATAGTGATCACAGATTAAATGATGCCGTATTAAGATATAACAATTTCTTATATAGTTTGGAGAAAGAGAATGAGAATGTGAAGGTCGTTGATATCTGTGACTTTACAAGACAATATTCTTGGCAAGATCTTATTGACTGGAGATTTTATTTCATTTCACAAATGGGATTGAATCCACGGTTGTCTGAACCATTCCAATCATGGTGGTTGAAGAAACTTGATAGTATTGCTCTTAGAAGGAAAAAATGTTTAGTAATAGACTTGGATAATACTCTTTGGGGAGGAGTGTTAGGGGAGGATGGAGTCAATGGAATAAAGATTGGAGGTGACTATCCAGGAAAAGCATTTTTATATTTTCAGGAAGCATTGCTTGAGTTAAATAAGCAAGGTGTAATTCTAACTATATGTTCAAAGAATAACGAGCAGGATGTAATTGAGGCTTGGGAGAATAACCCTTTCCTTGTTTTACGTAGGGAGCATTTTGCTGCTTATCGAATCAATTGGAATGATAAGGCTACCAACATCAAGGAACTGGCAGATGAGCTGAATATTGGCTTGGATAGTTTCGTCTTTGTTGATGATAATCCTACTGAAAGAGAACTCATAAAACAGGTCTTGCCGATGGTGGAAGTGCCAGAATTCCCCACACAACCTTATGAACTGCCAGTATTTTTTAAAAACCTTGTAGATAGCTTTTTTAAAGTATATTCATTGACAGAGGAGGATGTAAAGAAAACAGAACAGTATAAGGCGAATGCGGCTCGCAATCAGGCTCAAAGCAACTTTGCCGATTTTGGCATGTTTCTTGAAAGTTTAGACCTTCAACTGACGATAGAGCCAGCAAATGATTTTAATATCCCGCGAATAGCCCAGATGACTCAAAAGACAAACCAGTTTAATCTTACGACTAAGAGATATACAGACATAAATATCCGTCAATTCATTAATGAGGGATGGAAAATATGGTGTCTATCGGTTGCTGACAAATTTGGTGATAATGGAATCACAGGATGTTTAATGTTTAATGGATATGGAATAGATACACTTTTGTTGAGTTGTAGAATCCTCGGGAAAGGAATAGAAACCGCATTTGTTAAGACGGTTATGTCCTTATTGTTGGAAGATGGGATTAAGAATCTTAGAGCAGTTTATCTTCCTACTAAAAAAAATTCTCAGGTTAAGGATTTTTATGATAGATGCGGATTTGATTTGGTTAGTGAATCAGAAACTGGAGAAAGAGAATACCAGATTTCTCTAAATGCAGATAAACTTAACATTGATAAATATTATCATATAATAATTAAATAGACATTTTTACAATGGAAAAAAGAATTTTAACAATACTTAAGAGAGTATTAGGACGAGAGGATATTGACTGGTCTTGTAGCCAATCCAACTGCGAAGAATGGGACTCTATGAACCAATTGAATCTTGTAGTGGAATTAGAGGCAGAATTTGGCATTTCCTTAGAACCTGATGAAATGGCTGAAATGGTGGATTGTGAGAGTATTAAAAAGATGATAATCCTTAAAGCTAAATAGAAGCATGTCGAGACAATTCGTACAGGGGGGGGTAATAACGATTAGGAAAAAGTTATACTCTCTTTCATGTAAACTCCAGCGATGGTGGCTTATTCATATCTATGGCATGGATATTGGGCAAAATGTGAGGATATCCAGAAGGGCCGTACTTGATTATTCTGTGAACCCTCAAGGAATGCATATAGGTGATAATACACTGATAGCAGGGAAGGTTATAGTTATGTCTCATGATTTGCTGCGTAATATGAAAGTAGATACCTATATAGGAAAAAATTGCTTTATAGGCAATGCATCCGTAATCCTTCCCGGAGTACGAATTGGCAATAATGTTGCAGTTGGTGCCGGTAGTATAGTTACTAAAGATATTCCTGATGGTTGTATGGTAGTTGGCAATCCTGCAAGAATAGTTAGAGAAGGAATAATTATTAATGATCACGCTCAGTTAGTCAATTATGGCAGTAAAGTTTGAACAAAAGAAAACGACAGAATTGTCAGATGAAGAATTCACTCAGATTGTAGCTCTTTTCCAAACAGTATTTGAAAGAGAAACGTCTGTTGATTCTTTAAGGCACTCTTACATGAGTACTCCTCTTGGATATTCTTATCATTCAATCATGAAAGATGAAGGGGTAATATGTGGGTTTAATTCATTTGAACCTTCTTATTTCTTGTATCATGGGAAAAAATATTTGTTTGCGAGTAGTGTAACAACGATGGTAGATGTTATGCATAGAGGAGCAACAAATTTCTATTATATAGTTTCAAAGGCTTATCCATATCTAAAAAATGAAGGTGTGTCGTTGGTCTATGCATATCCTAACAATAACTCTTATCCTGTGTTTACTAAAATGAAGTTAACAAAGGATGTAGGTGAAATGTTTACTTATTTCTTACCCTTAAGAATTGGAAGTGTTAAACCAAGTTTGTCCAGTTTAAACTGGTTTTCCCAGTTTATTTGTAGAGGTTTTGTATGGATAAGCGGGGTGTTTGCTTCAGATAAAAATGTATCATTCCCTGTTAAAAAAGATATTGAAACGTATGATGGGCCTCGATACAGTAAAAATCTTCACAACGTTTATAGGTCTGTAGATTTTGGTAATGCGATCTTTCACTATCGAGTGAAAGTTCATGAAGGCGTTAGAACGGCATTCTTTATTGACATCAACCCAAAATCGTCTAAATCTTTCGTTAAAGCAGTCAAGTATTTGATTAAAAACGAAGGAAAAGGGATTGACATGATTTTATACCCAGGTTATTTGCCTTTTTCTGTAACAGGAATGATTAAGCTTCCCATGAAATACGCTCCCAAAAGACTAAGTTTAACTGCTAAAGTGTTAGATGAAACAATATTTGGGGATGATATCTGGGATATAAAAAATTGGGACACCAATTTGTCTAATTATGACTTGATATGAATATACTAACATTTGACATTGAGGAATGGTATTTGGAAGAAGTACTTTACGGAGGGCGCAATTTCAGATACAAACAGTTCGATAAAACGTTCAAAGATTTGATAGATGAACTTGATCGTTTATCTATCAAGGCAACTTTTTTCTGCGTGGGGAAATTGGCACATAAGTATCCCGAAGTCGTTAAATCTATTGCTTCGCATGGTCATGAGGTTGGTTGCCACTCTAATGAGCATACGTGGCTTAATAAAATGGATGAACAAACACTGCGTAGAGATACTGAGGAGGCCGTTAAGTCAATTGAAGATGTCACTGGACAGAAAGTGGTTAGTTATCGGGCTCCTGCCTTTTCCATCACACCTGCTAACAGATGGGCTATTAATGTGCTGGCAGAATATGGTATAGAAAATGATGCATCGATTTTCCCAACTTATAGAGATTTAGGCGGATATAAAGATTTCCCCCAGGACACACCATGCATGATTGAGTATAAAGGGGCACAAATTAAAGAATATCCGATAAGTTTATCAACAGTGCTTGGGAAAAGGATAGCATATTCCGGAGGGGGATACTTTCGGGTGCTACCTTTGAGTTTCATTAAGCGAACAATTAATAGGCGTGATTATAATATGCTTTATTTTCATCTTAATGATTTGATAAATCAGAAATTCAAGTTGAAGAGCAGAAAGGAATATGAAGATTATTTCAAAGAACCAGGAACATTAAAGAACAGAGTATTGAGGTATTTGAAAGGAAATATTGGCACTGTAGAAGCATACGGTAAATTGAAGGAACTGCTTTCCTGTGATACTTTTGTTAATATAAAAGAAGCTGACAAATTGATCGATTGGGATAATAATCTCATTGAGTTGTAATGACAATATTTAAGAAATTGTGGATCCTTAAAGGGATATTATTTGTTGCAATCCTAATATGCTCTTTCGAAGGATATGGACAGTCAAGCAGAAAGACTATAAAAACCTTATTGAAGTCTCCTGATGTGGATCTTGATGTGTTGAAATGTGACAGGGATTGGGAAGATATTGTGAGTTACGCAACAATCCTACAAGTTGATAATCACTATGTCATGTATTATCGTGCAGTCAGTTTTTCCCACACTCCTCACTATGCATATTGCTATGCTGTTTCTGATGATGGGATTCATTGGGAGAAACCCAATCTTAATATTGTTACATTTAATGGTTCAACTGAGAATAATATCATATCATATAACATTGATGGCGTTTCTGTGACATGTGCAAATGGAACCTATTGGATGATAGCAGACAGGATGTATGATAAACAGGGGAATACTATAAGGGGTCTCAATCTTTTCAAAAGTACAGACGGAATCCATTTTGAAAAGGATGATAGATTGAAAATACCTTTTTTCTGCGATTCCCAGAATGAAATACTATGGGATGAATCTTCAAAGACGTTCAAATTATATTTGCGCAGTTGGTATAAATCAGAAGTGAAAACCATAGACTATCATCATACACACCAATATTACCGTGCCGTCTCTTTATTAGAGATACCAACTTTAGATTATGAATTGGTGTACTCTGACAGTCCACTGCGTTTGTCAGGCAAGAATGAACCTCCTTCAATTAATAAAGAATTGCCAGTGGTGCTGAAGAACAATTCTGCAACCAGTGATTTTGACATTTATTGTTCATATGTTCAAAAATACAGGGAGAACCTCTACATTGCATATCCTATTAACTATTACCATACTCATACTGATAATACGAAGAGAGGTGGCACCACGGATAATGACGGATATGGAACAATTGGTTTCTGGACAAGCAAAGATGGAAGAAAGTTTAAAGAAGTCAAGAGAGATTACATTACAAATAATAATAATTGGATGGAGTTTTGCATAGGGCATGTTGAAACGGAGGACATGTATATTCATTATTATGTCCCATACGACAATACACATGGTAAAAGGAAAAACACAAACGCAATTAAAGCAAGAATCCATTATAAAAAGAAGAAATGATTTATAAGAATTATATAAAAAGAGTCTTGAGCTTTTTAATAGCACTCATCGCCTTGATTTGTCTTGGGTGGTTGATATTAATAGTTGCTATATGGCTACATTTTGCCAATAAAGGAGCCGGTGCTTTCTTTTTACAGGAGAGGCCAGGTAAAGATGCAAGAATATTTAAGGTCATAAAGTTCAAGACAATGACTGATGAGAGGGATGCAGAAGGTAACCTTTTACCTGACGCTCAACGACTTACAAAAGTGGGTAAACTCGTACGTTCTCTGTCGATAGATGAATTACCACAACTGATCAATGTTTTAAAAGGAGACATGGCTCTGATTGGCCCTCGCCCCTTGATGCCAAAGTATTTGCCACTATATACTCCAGAGCAGATGCGACGTCATGAAGTTCGTCCTGGAATAACAGGATGGGCTCAGATTAATGGGCGCAATGGTATTCCATGGTCAAAAAAGTTTGAACTGGATGTTTATTATGTGGATCATTTAACCTTCGCTTTTGATTTAAAAATATTCTTTATGACAATTCTGAAAGTGTTTAAACGCGAAGGAATATCTGCTGAAGGACAAGCAACGGTAGAAGCATTTAATGGAAAGAATTAATAAGGAATATGCTGAGGCTTTAGCCTGGCTTCGGTTTGTCTTGAATCCAGGTGATACAATGCCCTCCATCACTGATTGGAGAGCATTGTATGATTTCTGTGACAAACATAAAATTGGAGGGGTATGTGAACCAACCCGATTCGATGTACATGTAGATGAAGAAGTGTTACTCGATTGGATGGCACTCAAAATTCAATTACAGAGGACCAATACAATTCTGAACCAGCAAGTTAATGACTATTTCCATGTCCTTGAAAGTGATGGATTAAGGTGCTGTCTCTTAAAAGGGCAGGGGAATACGTACCTGTATCCAAATTCCTCATTACGGGTTCCTGGTGATATTGACGTATGGATTGACATGGATAAGAAGAGTATTGATCGCTACTTTATAAATAAAAACCCGGAAGCCAAACAGTCATTCAAACATTTGAAGGTTTTCTATGAAGGGACACCAGTTGATGTGCATGACATTCCACTGAAATTGTATAATCCCAATCATCAAAAACACCTAAACAGATGGCTTGAAGATAGTAGGGAAGAGCAATTTGCACATAGGGTTTCGTTGATGAGTGATGGTCATACTGTTTGTGTCCCAACGGCGAAGTTTAATGCTATTTATCAGATGGGACATATCATGATTCATCTTTTGGACGAGGGAGTCGGATTAAGGCATATCGTTGATTATTTCTATGTGCTGAATAGTCTTGGAATACTCCCAGAAGATGAAAAGACCAAGATGATTTCCGTATTGCATAAAACGGGCATGATGAGGGTGGCATCAGGATTAATGTGGATAGTGCATGAGGTGCTGGGACTTCCGAAGGAATTCCTGGTGACAGTCCCAAATCAAAAATATGGGAAACTGATGTTTGAGGATATCTTGGAGAGTGGGAACTTCGGAAGAGGAAGCAAACGGCAGAAAATTGAAAAGAAGGGTTTCATGTTCAAAGGTGTCGTCCTTGCTCTTCATAATGTCCTGCTTTTTCCATTGTATCCTGGTGAAATACCATATAAACTAATAGCTAAATTGAAGACTTTTATAAAACATATTACAAGTAAGATTTGGAGTTCATCAATCCCCTAATAGTTATTTTCGAAAGATCATCCTGATGGGTGATTTTTTTTTGTTATTATTTGGCAATATCATCAAAAGGTTGTACCTTTGCGCGGAAAATTTAAAACTGAAATATGTCTGAAAGGAAACGTATTTATCTGTGCTTAGCGCACATGTCTGAGGATGGCGCTGAACAGCGTTATGTGAAAGAAGCGTTTGATACCAACTGGGTAGTACCCCTCGGCCCGAATGTGAACGGCTTCGAGAAGGACTTGGAACAGTTCATAGTTCATAATTCAGAGTCCACAGTTAGACCAGTGCTTGAGAATAAGCGAGTGGTGGCACTGAGCTCGGGTACTGCGGCAGTACATCTGGGATTGCTTGCTGCTGGTGTGGGGTCGGATGATGAGGTGCTGGTACAGAGCTTCACGTTCTGTGCTTCTACACACCCGATTACATACCTGGGAGCAAAGCCGATCATGGTGGACTCAGAGGCAGATACGTGGAACATGGATCCAGACTTGCTGGAAATAGTGATAAAGGACCGTATTGCCAAGACGGGTAAGAAACCGAAGGCTATCGTGCCGGTGGCATTGTATGGTATGCCGTATCAGGCTGACCGTATCATGGAGATTGCCAACCGTTATGAGATTCCTGTGGTGGAAGATGCCGCAGAAGGGTTCGGCTCTCGTTTTAAAGGACAGATGTTGGGCACATTCGGTAAGTATGGGGTGTTGTCGTTTAATGGAAACAAGATGATAACGACTTCTGGTGGCGGTGCGTTGATAACAGCCAACGATGAGGAGTGGCGTGAGATCATGATGTATGCCACACAGTATCGTGAGAGCTATCCGTATTATCAGCACGAGAAGATAGGCTATAACTATCGTATGTCGAACATCTGTGCAGGTATCGGTCGTGGACAGATGACCGTCGTGAATGACCACCTTGCCCACCATAAGCATGTGCAGGCACTTTACGAGGAATTGCTGAAGGATGTGCCGGGAATACATGTCCATAGTCAACCGAACACGGATTACACGGATGGCGCGGATAAGAGACCAGTTTACGATAGTAATTACTGGTTGTGTACGATTACCATTGATCCTGAGGTGAAGGTGAAGGGACAGGAAGATGCCTATAAGACCGTCGTAACGGGTGCCGTGGGTGGTGCTGCCGGTGTGATACATGTTGCGGAATCCGCTCATACCGATTGTGAGCCGAATGACAATGTGGAAGCATTGCGTGTTGCTCTTGATAAAGCGCAGATTGAGGCACGCCCACTGTGGAAACCCATGCACAAGCAACCGGTATATCTTAGAGGAGAGATGACGGAGGAGAAAGGAGATGGTTTCTCTTGTATTACTACAGACTCTAGTATTTCTTATGTGAATGGTGTATCGGAAGCTTTATTCAAAGTTGGTATGTGTTTGCCTGCTGGACCGTATGTTAGTGAAGATGATGTGAGGTACATCGTTGATACGATTAAGGAGAATGTTCTGTAAGTAATAGTATTATGGGAGGGTACCAATATCACATTTATTCCCCGTATCGGGTGTGCCCTCTTGGTGCTCATGTGGATCACCAACATGGGCTAGTTACAGGATTCGCGATTGATAAAGGTGTAGATCTGTGGTTTAATGTTACGAACACGAATCACACGGATGACACGAATAAGTGGTCTGACGGGCATGTGCATCTGGAGTCAAGGACATTCGATGGGGTGGTGGACTTCGATATCGATGCACCGAGCTTGGTGAAACAGGGTAACTGGGGCGACTACGCACGGGGGGCCAAGTATGCACTGCGCAAACGGTTCGAACTGAAACGGGGCATTGAGGGCGTGATCCAAGGGAGTCTGCCTGTGGGGGGACTGTCATCATCGGCGGCTGTACTCATCGCTTACGTGATGGCATTTGCCAAGGCGAATGACATTACACTGCAGCCATTTGAGGTGGTGAAGATTGCTTCGGAGGCAGAACGTGAGTATATAGGACTGAACAATGGTTTGCTGGATCAGGCGTGTATCGCACTATCCAAAAAGAATCAGTTGCTGTTCTTGGACTGTGACTCGAATGAGTATAGATTGATTTCCTTTGGAAGAGAAGCGAACACGAATTTCACGAATGACACGAATAGGATAGCGGTAAGAAACGAACATGAATCTAACAGATCTACTGAATATTTGTGTGATTCGTGTGATTCGTGTTCAGACCTCCCATTCGAGATAGGCATCTTCTTCTCTGGGCTTACTCGTTCGCTGGTGAACTCGGATTATAACCTCCGGGTGTATGAGTGCAAGACAGCAGCATGGAATATGCTGGCCTATACGGAGCAGCCGTTGAAATCGTTCGACAAGACGTTCCTTCGTGATATTCCTAAGGCTACGTTCGAGAAAGCTCGTATCGCCATGCCGGCAAGATTCGCCCGTCGGGCGGAACATTTCTACAGTGAGTACCGACGGGTGCGACAGGGGGTGACGGCCTGGGAAACGGGAAACCTGAAGCTCTTTGGAAAGTTGTCGTTTGACTCGTGTGAGAGTAGTATCCATAACTATGAGTGTGGCTCGCCGGAGCTGATCGCTATATACGATATCATGAGAGAGTTACCGGGTGTGTATGGTGGCCGTTTCTCGGGTGCGGGTTTCAAAGGTGCCTGCATCGCTCTGGTGGATCCCGCATATAAGGAGCAGATTGAGGCTGAGGTAACGAAGCAATATCTGGCAAAGTTCCCTGAGTATGAGACCACATTCAAGGTCTTCTGGGTTCATCCCGATGACGGTGCAAGATTTCTTTAACGAACACGGATATAACGGATTATGCGGATAAGGGATCCGTTCAATCCGAGAAATCTGTGGTCAATAATAATAAAAGGATATTACGGGCATGTTACTATACGGTGATCTTAGTTATGCAATCAATGGTGCTGCATTCCTGGTTTACAACAAACTTGGGCCCGGTTTCCTTGAAGCTGTTTATCAAGAAGCGTTGGAAATAGAATTCAAGCGTCGCAACATTCCGTATGAAAGAGAGAAAGAATTAAAGATAAGGTATGACGGTATAGAGTTAAAGCAAACTTACAAAGCTGACTTTGTTTGCTTTGGGAAGATAATCGTAGAACTGAAGGCTGTAAGCGCATTGGATGACGCTCACAGGTCTCAGGTTTACAATTATCTTCATGCCACAGGCTATAAACTGGGGCTTTTGCTTAACTTTGGATGTGCTGAAGAACTGGAATATCAACGGATAGTAATGTAAAGCGAACACAAATTTCACTAGTCTGACGAATAGCTGCGCAAGCAGGATAATAGATTCGTATGATTTGAGTGATTCGTGTTCAAAATCTCAGAATAATTATGTGTTAAAATATTGGCCATGGATCTGCGGATAATGATTAATCCGTTTAATCCGAGTGATCCGTGTTCAAATATGATTAGTTTATGCATAGAATAGATTTAGATAATAAAGTCATCCTTGTGACTGGAGCCGCTGGAATATCAACGGATAGTAATATAAAGCGAACACAAATTTCACTAATCTGACGAATAGCTGCGCAAGCAGGATAATAGATTCGTATGATTTGAGTGATTCGTGTTCAAAATCTCAGAATAATTATGTGTTAAAATATTGGCCATGGATCTGCGGATAATGATTAATCCGTTTAATCCGAGTGATCCGTGTTCAAAATCTTAGAATAATTATGTGTTATAATAATGGCCATGGATCAGCGGATAATGATTAATCCGTTTAATCCGAGTGATCCGTGTTCAAAATCTCAGAATAATTATGTGTTAAAATAATGGCCATGGATCTGCGGATAATGATTAATCCGTTTAATCTGAGTGATCCGTGTTCAAATATGATTAGTTTATGCGGAGAATAGATTTAGATAATAAAGTCATCCTTGTGACTGGAGCCGCTGGTTTTATCGGCTCGAACTTAGTGAAGCGTCTGTTTAAGGACGTGAAAGGAAGTACCATCATCGGTATTGACAATATGAACGACTACTATGATGTGGCGCTCAAAGAGTACCGTCTGAAAGAACTCGAAGACTTGGCGAACACGGATTCTTCGGATATAACGGATAATCCGTCAAATCGGTGTCATCCGTGTTCAAATCAATGGGTGTTTGTCAAAGGAGATATTGCTGATAAACAGACCATAGATAGCATCTTTGAGGAGTATAAACCGCAGGTGGTGGTGAACCTTGCAGCCCAGGCTGGAGTGCGCTATTCGATTACGAATCCTGATGCCTATATCCAGTCGAACATGATTGGCTTCTATAATATACTTGAAGCTTGCAGGCACTCAAATGAGAAAACGAACACGGATTGTTCGGATAAAACGGATATTTATAAAGGTGTGGAGCACTTAGTCTATGCCTCTTCTTCGAGTGTGTATGGCGGTAACAAGAAGGTGCCGTTTAGCACGGATGACCGTGTGGATAACCCTGTGTCGCTGTATGCCGCTACGAAGAAGAGCAATGAATTGTTTGCCCACTGTTATTCAAAGCTGTACGACATCCCCACAACGGGTTTGCGCTTCTTTACAGTTTATGGTCCTGCAGGCCGTCCTGATATGGCATACTTTGGTTTTACCAACAAACTGCTGAAAGGCGAGACCATTCAGATATTTAACTACGGCAACTGCCGTCGTGACTTTACCTATGTCGATGACATCGTAGAGGGTGTGTATCGTGTAATGCAGGGTGCTCCAGAGCGTAAGAAGGGTGAAGATGGCCTGCCCATCCCACCATACGCAATTTATAACATCGGTGGTGGCCAACCAGAGAACCTGTTGGATTTTGTGAATATCCTGCAAGAGGAACTGGTTCGTGCCCGTGTCCTTCCCGCAGATTTCGACTTTGAAGCACATAAAAAGCTTGTTCCCATGCAGCCAGGTGATGTGCCCACCACCTATGCCGATGCCACAGCCCTTGAACGCGACTTCGGGTTTACACCCAAGATCACGTTGAGAGAAGGACTGAGGAAGTTTGCAGAGTGGTACGCATCCTTTTATATGTCAAAGGACTAAGGTCAAATGTCAAAGGGAATTGCTGATTCCCTCATGTGACACACATACAAGTCGGTCATGTAACTGTTGGTTAGAGCAAACACCAATGGGGATATGGCCGATTGTCATTTATGGTTCATGATTAATGGTTCATGGTTAATGGTTGAAGCAGACGGCAAACAAGCAGAAGCGCATGGCCGATGAGATGGATATCAACCTGGAAGTGTTCAACCTCGAAACCGATTTCTTCGGTGACCTGCACTGCAGTTCCCGCTTCACAGACATGCTCTGTGATGGCAAGGTGCAGTACCATAACTACTCCGTGCTGGAGATGTGTCCCATGTGGGGGATGTGGATGAAGGAAGTTGGAGGAGAGAGATAAATCAGCGGGAAAGTGGTGAGGATGGTGGTAATGTCTTGAGTTGATAAATTATTGATTTATAGTGTAATAAGTCTTAGTGCTGGTAACGTTTGGTAAGTTGGAAATGTCTTAGTACCTTTGCACTGTGAATTAATAAACTTTAAAAGTATGGTGACAGTAAACGATTTGTTCGAAATTTCTGGTAACAAAATGATGAATGACATTCAAAAGTCATTCATAAGACGTATTTATTCGCCAGATATTGCAGAGAGTTTGTGCGCAAGCATTGACGTACATGAGAAAGCAGATGGACTAAAGCGGTTTGTAAGGGAATATGATGAATGGTATGTTAATCAACTAAGATGGCAGGCAACATTATTGCAAAATCTTAGGAGTACAGGTTGTATTATAGTAATTCCTGTTTAAGATGCTGCTAATGATGCTGATGCCATCACATCTAAGGGCAGCTAAGGATAAACTGACAACGGATTTGTTGGATCAGTTGAAGGTAAGGAAAGGATGATTATGGCAAAAAGAATAATAGATAACTGGGAGCTTAAGAAAAAGATAGGCTGCGGTGGTAATGGCGAAGTATGGGAGTGTATAGACCAAGCGGGTAATTTTTATGCCATGAAAATCCTTACTAGGACAACAGGGGAAGCTTATCAACGGTTTCTTGATGAGGTAAAAGTTATGCTTTCACATCAGGGTAACGATGGAGTGTTACCTGTAATTGACTACAACCTTCCTGAATTAAATGGTTCTGAACTGACTGAGGGGGAGCTTTACTATGTAATGCCTTTGGCCATACCAGCAAAAGAACGCTTGTTCGGATGTATTTTTGAAGAGAAGCTAAATGCTATCAGAGATATACTAAAGATGCTATGCCAACTACATCATCAAGGTATCGCTCACAGGGATATCAAGATTGAAAACATATTGTTGTATCAAGAGCACTATGTGTTATCTGATTTCGGGCTTGTGTTCTACCAAGATAAGATTCGTGTTACGAAAACAGACGAGCGTCTAGGTGCTAAAAGAACTATGGCACCAGAAATGGAACGGCCTGGTTCAAAAAATGCAGACCCTTTCAAGGCTGATGTCTATTCTATAGCGAAAACCATTTGGGTGATATTGACCGAAAATCCCGATAGCTTCGAAGGTCAATACAGTAGGAATCAAGTTACCAGACTTGAAGATAATGTAAAATGTCCAAGGTATACCTATTTTACGCCCTTAGGTGATTTACTCGCAGAATGTACAGATGTTTTGCCTGCACTCAGACCAGATATAGACCAAGCGCTAGCAAGGTTTGAGAAATGGGAGAATATGCAGGATGATTTTGCTAAGAGTAATAGATATCAATGGGTAGAGGTAATTAAGGCATTGTTTCCTTATTCTGTTCCTGCACATGCAGAATGGACGGATATTAAAGAAATCAAGAATGTATTAAACATGATTAGCCATTATGATAGTCTTAATCATCTGTTTTTTCCATCGGGTGGTGGACTAGATCTTGAAGCCGTTTATGATTCTTATGAGGAGCATTGTCTGGAAATGGATTTTGGCGGACTTAGACAGATAGTGAACCCAAGGATTCTTACATTTGAGTCTATAGGGAAAGATTTGTTGTGGAACTATTTTCGATTGG
>Ga0256404_1001197_pt1 | contig 64832 bp, 42 predicted proteins | sample RumenRJG_01DNA_FD_185990 | JGI IMG/M metagenome (GOLD analysis project Ga0256404, IMG submission 185990) | Bovine rumen microbial communities from Lethbridge, Alberta, Canada - RJG_01 | ecosystem: Host-associated > Mammals > Digestive system > Stomach > Rumen | place: Canada: Alberta | collected...
GTACATTGACTATTATAATAATGAGAGAATAAAGCTCAGACTAAAAGGAATGAGCCCAGTACAATACCGGACTCAATTCCTAATGAGCAATAATGTTTAACCCGTCCAAACTTTGGGGTTCACTTCACAAGGGTGGTTATGACTTCTGGGTATATACTCCTGAGGACTACTACTATTCTCAAGAGCATACACCGGTCATCATTTTCCTGCATGGTGCCAGCCTCTGTGGTCGCGACATCAACCGCTCGCGACGCTATGGTCCGCTGGATGCCATCGTTCGTGGTCGTGAGATTCCTGCGCTGGTCATTGTTCCCCAGAATCCTGGTGGTGCCTGGAATCCCAAGAAGGTGCTCGACGTGTTGGAGTGGACGCGTCAGCACTATCCTTGCGACTCGACACGTGTCTATGTGTTGGGAATGTCGTTGGGAGGCTATGGTACGATGGACTTCGTAGGCACCTACCCTGACAAGGTCGCTGCTGCGCTGGCCATGTGTGGAGGCTGCAGCCTGCGTGACGTACAGCCGTTAGGCGAGGTACCGCTGTGGATCATTCACGGTACGGCCGACCGCGCTGTCAATGTCAAGGAGTCGAAGAAGGTGGTCAGTGCCCTTGAGGCTGAACATCACGACAGCCGTCTGCGCTACGACTGGTGGCAAGGCGCCAATCATGGAGCTCCTGCTCGTGTGTTCTATCTGAAGAAGACCTACCAGTGGCTTTTCTCCCACTCGCTACTTGATGAGGACCGCCCCTTGAACCGCTCTATCACTATTGAGCAGAGTGAATTGAGGAATGCCTATACCGATATGATGAAGAATGCACCCAAGCCCGAAGTCATTGATGGAGAAGAAGAGGATTTCTAATTATGCATTATGCATTATTTATTATGCATTGATATTGCTGCTCGCCGGCTGTAGCGATAAGCCCCAACACACCTTTACCAACGAGCTATTGCTGCCTATGACCCCCATCAAAGACCAGGGCAAGACCGAGCTGTGCTGGGCCTATGCCATGCTGGCCACCATCGAGACCGAGCACCTGTTGCGCGGCGACTCTGTAAACCTCTCTCCACAATATCTCGGCCGCATGCTGAAGAGAGAAAACCAGCGGGCTATGGGGCAGACAGCGCTGAACCTGATGGCACGCTACGGCGTGGTGGGTTACGACGTAATGCCCGACGACGCCACTGATGACTTGCCTACGCCCAAGAACGTCTTCCTATTGGGTGCCCGTTACACCCCACTGGAGTTTGCCCATAGTGTTTGTGCTCCCGACGAGTACATTGGCCTGACGAGCATACCCGACTCACCCTATTACAAAAAGATTGTCGTCCCCGTTCCCGACAACTGGGAAAAGAACCGCCTGCTCAATGTGCCGTTGGACACGCTGCGCCGACGCATCAACCACGCGCTGAAACAGCGCCATCCTGTCTGTTGGGAGAGTGCCGGACATGCGATGGCCATCGTCGGACTGGCGCGCGACGAGGACGGGCGACCCTACTATATCCTAAAAAACTCGTGGGGCACCAAAGGTCCCCACAATGGATTGGTCTACATGTCCGCCTCCAGATTATGGCGCGACATGATTGCCCTTTATATGACAAAAGAAGCCTACTACAACGAGTAGGCTTCCTTTTATTTTCGTAATCGTATTACGGCTTACTTGCTCAGTTTCCACGTTACACCGTCCTTGGTGTCCTTCACCTCGAAACCGGCGGCAGCCAGTTCGTCGCGAATGCGGTCGCTGGTAGCCCAGTCCTTAGCAGCCTTGGCCTTCGCACGCAGGTCGAGCACCATGTCGACCACCTTACCGAAAGCTTCCTCGCGGGCGTCGTTAGAACCGGCATTGTCTGCCTTAAGACCCAGGATGTCGAAAGCGAAGAGACTCATCACCTCTTTCAGCTCCTTCAGACAGTCGGCACAGATGGTAGCCTTATGGTCAACGAGCTTATTGATGGTTGTACAAGCCTCAAACAAATTACTCAGCACCAAGGGTGTAGCCAAGTCGTCGTTCATGGCGTCGTAGCACTTCTGACGCAGACTCTTCACCACCTTCTCGGTCTCTGGGTCACATTGTGGGGAAACCGCAACGCGCTCCAAGTCGGCGATGGCGTTCATCAGCTTCTCGTAACCCTTCTCAGCAGCCTGCAAGGCTTCGTTCGAGAAGTCGACGGTGCCGCGATAGTGGGCACTCAAGACGAAGAAGCGGATGGTCATGGGCGAATAGGCCTTCTCCAACAGCGGATGGTTACCGGTAAAGAACTGCTCCAGCGTGATGAAGTTGTTATACGACTTACCCATCTTCTGTCCGTTGATGGTCAGCATATTGTTGTGCATCCAGTACTTCACAGCGGGATGCCCCATCGAGGCCTGCGCCTGCGCTATCTCGCACTCATGGTGGGGGAACACCAAATCCATGCCACCTCCGTGGATGTCGAACATCTCGCCCAGATACTTGCGGCCCATCGCTGTACACTCGCAGTGCCAGCCGGGGAAGCCGTCGCTCCATGGTGAGGGCCAGCGCATGATGTGCTCAGGCTGTGCCTTCTTCCACAGGGCGAAGTCTGCCTGATTGCGCTTCTCGCCTACTCCAGCCAGTTCACGACTCTCATCCTTGATGTTCTCCAGCGAACGACCAGAAAGAATGCCGTATTTGAACTTCTTATTGTATGCCTCAATATCAAAATAGATTGAGCCATTGCTCTCATAGGCAAAGCCGTTGTCGATAATCTGCTGCACCAGCTGCTGCTGCTCGATGATATGACCCGTGGCGTGGGGCTCGATACTCGGACGCAGCACGTTCAGCGCATCCATGTACTGATGGTAGCGGTTGGTATAGTACTGCGCTATCTCCATCGGCTCCAACTGCTCCAGTCGTGCCTTCTTGGCTATCTTGTCCTCACCCTCGTCGGCATCGTGCTCCAAGTGACCTACATCCGTGATGTTACGCACATACCTTACCTTATATCCCAAATGCTTCAGGTAGCGGAACAACAGGTCGAAAGTGATGGCAGGACGGGCATGACCCAGATGGGGATCACCATAGACGGTAGGTCCGCAGACATACATGCCCACATTGGGGGCATGAAGGGGCTCGAAACGCTCCTTCTGCCTTGTTAGCGTATTATATATTACAAGTTTTGATTCCATTATTTCACGTATTCAGAAAAGTCCGTCAACTTCATGTCACCCTTACGAGCCAGCGTGTCGTGCATGGCGAAGGCAGCAGGCAGGTTGTGACGAGTCTGACCCATCTTGGCAATCTTCAGGTAGTCCCACAGCAGCTGCTTGTAGTCAGGATGTGCACAGTTCTCGATGATGCACTCTGCACGCTGGATGGGCCCCTTGCCACGCAGGTCGGCGATACCCTGCTCTGTCACGATGATGTTCACGTCGTGCTCCGAGCTGTCCTGGTGAGAGACGAAGGGGACAATCGACGAAATCACGCCGCCCTTGGCCACAGAAGGACAAGTGAAGATAGAAAGGTACGCGTTGCGGATGAAGTCGCCCGAACCACCGATACCGTTCATCATCTTCGTACCGCTGATGTGCGTCGAGTTCACGTTACCATAGAGGTCGGCCTCAATAGCGGTATTGATGGCGATCACACCTAATCGACGGATGATCTCAGGCGAGTTCGAGATCTCGCTCTGGCGAAGCGTCAGGTGATTCTTGAAGTAGTCCATATTGTCGTAAACCTGCAACAGACACTCGTTAGAAACAGTGAGCGAGCAAGCTGAGGCATCCTTTACACGTCCATTCAGCATCATGCCAACCACGCTGTCCTGCAGCACCTCAGTATAGATATTGAAGTCGGGCACGTGCTTGTCCTGACCCAGAGCGCCGAGGATGGCGTTAGCCGTTGAGCCTACACCACTCTGCAGCGGCAGGAATTCCTTGGGGATACGGCCCTTGTGCATCTCTTCCACGAGGAACTCAGCAGTCAGGAAACCAATCTTGTCGGTTACGGGGTCGCTGTCCTTGAAGGCACGAGCCTCATCGGGGATGTTACACTCTACGACACCAACCACCTTCTCCTTGGGGATTGACACGTAGGGCAGTCCGATGCGGTCGCCGACGTGCTCGATGGGGATAGCCTTGCGGTAAGGGGGATCCAACGGCTCATACACGTCGTGGATATACTTCGCGTTGGGATTGTGGAAGCTGTTAAGCTCCAGGATGACGTGCTTGGCCAGACGGGCAGCCGTGGGAGAAATACCACCAGCGGCAGTCAGATAGACATGATAGTCGTTGCCCACCTCTTCAATGTCGCACACTTCGAGGATAGCCCAGTCCAGCGGACCATAGAAGCCATAGCGCAACTCTTGTGCCATGTGGCTCAGGTGCAGGTCGTTGTAGGGAATCTCACCCATGTTCACATGCTTGCGGAAGTCTGGGTTCGTGGTGTAGGGGGCACGATAGAGGATAGCCTGGGCGTTTGCCAGGTCACCATCGGTGCTCTGTCCAGTAGAGGCACCCGTGAAGATAGCCACCTTGAACTCGCGGCCGGCCTCGTGCTCAGCCACAGCAATCTTTGCCAGTTCCTTGGTTGTTGCCTTAGCCACACCAGCGGGTGTAAAGCCACTCATGGCGATGTGCTCGCCATTCTTAATCAGCGCCGCAGCCTCTGCGGCAGTCATACGTGTATAAGCCATAATCTAGTTAAATTTGCAAATTTGCCTGCAAATTTACTACTTTTCAGCCAAACCACCAAACAAACCGCTACTTTTCAACTTATCTACAAGTATTCCATCAGCACGTCCCACACGGCGATGATGTGGCAGATGCTGCCGGCAAGGACAAAGAAATGGAATACGGAGTGCATGAAGCGCTTGCGGTGTAACGAATAGAAGAGGGCGCCCGTGATATAGCAGACGCCTTCGGCTATAATCCAGATGACGGCGGCCGTCGACACGGAGTCGATGAGCGGCTTGAAGGCCACGAGCACGCTCAGACCCATACCTATGAAGCAGAACGTCTCGATGTTGCTATGTTCCTTCAACCGAATGAAGCTGATGATGGTGCCGGCAATGGCGCAGAGCCAGACAAAGCTGAACAGCGACCAGCCCCAATAGCCTTGGGTACGAAGGGCCACGAGCGTCAGCGGCGAGTACGAGCCGGCGATGTGCCAGTAGATGGCTGCATGGTCCCAACGGCGCAGGCGTTCACGCCACTTCGAGCGTAACGGCAGGGCATGATAGAGCGTAGAAGCCACATAAGAGCCCAACATGCCAAACAGGTAGAGGCAGACACCCAGTCGGGCCCAGGGGTTGTCGCCCTTGAACGACATGACCAGAAATACCACGCCAAAGACTGCGCCCATGACGATGCCACCAGCATGCGACCATGAGTTCAGCAATTCTTCTTTATGGGTATAACGGATCAAGGTTGGTAGATATGAAAAAAGAAGAGAAATGAGGAACGACCCTCATTTCTCATCTTATATAATTAGAAGTCCATCTTGTCGAGTTCGTCCGAGAAGTCCTTCGGCTCGTGGTTCTCTGCAGGAGCCTGGAACTCTTCGTTACGCTCACGGCGCTCGCCACGCTCAGGACGGGGACGACGCTCACCTCTGTCACGACGTTCGCCACGATCACGGCGCTCACCACGCTCAGGACGCTCACGGCGCTCGCCACGTTCACGTGCAGGACGCTCCTGATAGCCCTCGGGCTTCTCGATGAGCACACGGTGAGAGAGCTTGAACTTACCGGTCTTCGGGTCAATCTCGAGGAGCTTCACCTGAATCTTGTCACCCTCCTTGATGCCGGCCTCCTCAACGGTCTCGAGGCGCTTCCAGTCAATCTCAGAGATGTGCAGCAGACCGTCCTTGCCCGGCATGAACTCTACGAAACAGCCGTAAGGCATGATACTGCGAACGGTACCCTCGTAAACCTCACCAATCTCGGGGATGGCAACGATAGCCTTGATCTTAGCAATAGCTGCGTCAATGCTCTCCTTGTTGGGAGCGCTGACCTGTACCTTGCCGACACCGTCGGTCTCGTCAATAGTGATAGTAGCACCGGTATCCTCCTGCATCTGCTGGATGATCTTTCCGCCCGGGCCAATAACAGCACCAATGAACTCCTTGGGAATATCGAAGGCCTCGATACGGGGAACCTGAGGCTTCATCTCGGCACGTGGCTCAGCGATGGTGTCGGTGATGCACTTCAGGATGTGCTCACGACCAGCCTTAGCCTGCATCAGAGCCTTCTCCAGAATGTCGAATGACAGACCGTCGCACTTGATATCCATCTGGGTAGCGGTCAGACCGTCCTTCGTACCGGTAGTCTTGAAGTCCATATCGCCCAGGTGGTCCTCGTCGCCGAGGATATCAGACAGTACAGCGTACTTGTCTTCACCAGGATTCTTGATCAGACCCATAGCAATACCAGAGACGGGCTTCTTCATGGGAACACCAGCGTCCATCAGCGCCAGCGTACCAGCACAAACGGTAGCCATTGATGAAGAACCGTTAGACTCCATAATCTGGCTCACTACACGAACGGTGTAGGGGAAGTCGGCAGGAATCATCTCCTTCAGACCGCGCCAAGCCAGGTGTCCGTGACCAATCTCACGACGACCTACACCACGCTGTGCCTTGGCCTCACCCGTACAGAACGGGGGGAAGTTGTAGTGCAGCAGGAAGCGCTGGTAGCTCTTGTCGAGCACGTCGTCAACGAGCTTCTCGTCGAGCTTGGTACCCAACGTAACGGTGGTCAGCGACTGTGTCTCACCACGAGTAAAGATAGAACTTCCGTGAGGCATGGGCAGCGGAGAAACCTCGCACCAGATAGGACGGATCTCGTCAGTCTTACGACCATCGAGACGGATACCCTCGTCGAGGATGCAACGGCGCATAGCGTCGCGCTCTACATCGTGGTAGTAGCGGTCCATCATGGCATATTTCTCTTCCAGATCGTCCTCGGTCATGTCAGCATGCTCAGCAGCATACTTCTCCTTGAAATCTGCCAGAATCTTCTCGAAGGCCTCAGCACGGGCGTGCTTCTCGAGGGCCTGCTTGGTAACATCGTAGGCGGGCTGGTACAGCTCCTTGTTCATGCGCTCACGCAGTTCCTCGTCGTTCACCTCGTGGTCGTACTCGCGCTTCACATCCTTGCCAAGCTCCTTGCTCAGCTCCTTCTGCAACTCACACATGGGCTTGATAGCGTCCATAGCAGCCTTCAGGGCACCGAGCAGATCCTGCTCTGAAACTTCCTTCATCTCGCCCTCTACCATCATGATGTTCTCGGCAGAGGCACCGACCATGATGTCCATATCGGCCTCCTTCATCTGCTCGAAGGTAGGATCGATAACATACTCACCATTGATACGGGCTACGCGCACCTCAGAGATGGGGCACTCGAAGGGGATATCTGAACATGCCAGCGCGGCCGATGCAGCAAAACCTGCCAAAGCATCGGGCTGGTCAACACCATCGGCGCTGAACAGCATTACGTTGACATAAACTTCTGCGTGATAGTTAGAGGGGAACAGCGGACGGAGCACACGGTCAACCAGACGGCTCGTCAGAATCTCATTGTCAGAGGCTTTACCCTCGCGCTTGGTGAAACCGCCAGGAAAACGTCCTGCTGCGGCATACTGCTCTCTGTAGTCTACCTGCAGAGGCATGAAATCTGTTCCGGGAACTGCATCTTTTGCGGCACAAACAGTAGCCAGCAGTACAGTGTTGTTCATGCGGAGCATCACACTGCCATCGGCCTGCTTTGCCACTTTCCCGGTCTCAATTGTGATGGTTCTTCCATCAGGCAACTGAATACTTTTCGTAATTACGTTCATCTTAAAATTAAAACATCTAAAAATAAAAATACTGCGACAAAGGCAGTGCAAACCGAATGCAGAAAGCTCGCTTTATGCTGAGATGTAGCCTGCCTTCGCGTCCGCAAAACCCTTTTTGCGGGCGCAAAGGTACACATTATTATAATAATAAACGAATATTCCTACCGATAATTATTGTTTTTTAGTAAAAAAGGTGTACCTTTGCAGCCAAAATAACAATATTCGCATCAATAATGAAGAAATATCTATTGTTTGCACTGGCCGTACTTGCTATGGCTTCGTGCACAGAGAAGAAGTTTCACGTAGAGGGAAACATCACCAACGCCAAGGACTCGTTGCTCTATCTGGAGAACGTGGGAATCGAGGACATCAGCGTCATTGACTCTGTACGTCTGGACGAGGATGGTGCCTTCAGTTTCAGCGGTGCCGCCCAAGAAGCACCCGAGTTCTACCGCCTGCGTATCAGCGACCAGATCATCAACCTCTCGATAGACTCTACCGAGACGGTGACCGTACGTGCCCAGTATCCGCAGATGGCCACAAAGTATGAGGTGGAGGGTTCAGACAACTGTCTAAAAATCAAAGAGCTGGCTCTCAAGCAGATTGACCTGCAACAGCGCGCCATTGCCGTCAGCGAGGACGAACAGCTGACCGTCAAGCAGACCAACGACAGCATTCTGCAGATGATCAACCGCTATAAGGAAGATGTGAAGGCTAACTACATCTTCAAAGAGCCCAACAAACCCTATGCCTACTTCGCCCTGTTCCAGACATTAGGCAACATGCTGCTCTTCAATCCACGTAACGACAAGGACGATATCAAGGCCTTTGCTGCCGTAGCCACCAGTTGGGACACCTACTATCCTAATGCTGAGCGTGGTGCCAACCTGCACAATATTGCTCTGGAAGGCATGCGCAACGTTCGTATTGCAGAGGCAGAACGTGCAGCAACCATCGATGCTGACAAGGTACAGACAACAGGCGTTATCGACCTGCCGCTACGCGACAACAAGGGTCGCCTACGCCATCTGACAGACCTAAAGGGGCAAGTGGTACTGCTCGACTTCCACGTCTTTGCTACCAATGACTCGCCGACACGCATACTGATGCTCCGCGAGCTCTACAACAAATACCACGCACAGGGATTGGAGATCTATCAGGTCAGCCTTGACCCCAACGAACATTTCTGGAAGCAGCAGACGGCACAGTTGCCGTGGATCAGCGTCCGCGAAGAGGATGGTCTGCAGTCGCCGACCCTCTCGCTCTACAACCTGCAGGGTGTGCCTGAGTTCTTCCTGATTGACCGCGGCAACAATATCGTAGGTCGCACACAGACCATCAAGGATCTGGACCAGGCCATCAAGAACCTGCTCTAAAAGCTGTGCAACCAGGCCTTCAGGTCAAGCATCATCTCGAAGTGGTACTCAAACGACTGGCGAATGCCAAAGCCGTGACCGCCTGTAGGATAGATATGTAGCGACGCCGGCACTTTGTTGGCGTACAACTCCTCATAATAGTTCAGACTATTGACTGGAACGACCACTCGGTCATCATGGGCCAGTGCCAGAAAGGCACGCGGCGTATGGTGACCGATGTGTTGTTCATTACAATACTCGTTCACCAGCTTACGCTTAGGTTTCTTGCCCAAGAGGTTGTTGCGCGAACCCTGATGGGTGATGCCCTGATCCATTGAGATAACGGGGTAGAACAGTATCTGGAAATTAGGAGCGGCATCACCAGAGGCATGGGTGGCTACGGTAGATGCCAGATGACCACCGGCCGAGAAGCCCATAATGCCGACATCCTTGGTATTGATATGCCACTTCTTGGCGTTATGACGCACCAGTCGCATAGCCTCCTCGGCATCTTCGGCAGGCACCTGCCAGACGCCATGAGGCATACGGTATTTCAGCACAATGAGCGCAATACCCTGCCCATTGAAGAACGGTGCCCAGTCGTGGCCCTCATGGTCCATAGCCAGATGCTGGTAGCCTCCACCGGGACAACACACGATGGCTCGTCCCGTTGCCTTTTTCTCGTCAGGCAGATAGACCCACACCTTCGCCATATCCGTCGGGTCGCCATTATTGGTCTTGGGACCTTCAGGCCACAGATTCATCTCTATTGGTTTCTGGGCTGCTGCCGACAGCGACAGCAACATCACGGCAAAAAACAATACTCTCTTCATAATTTATTGGTTTTGTTGTTTGCAAAGGTACAAAAAAATCGTATCTTTGCACCATTATTACAACAAAAACTTTAAAAGCAATGAATAGACTACTCCTCACACTGGCCGTATGGACACTTTGTGTCTGCGGCACTCAAGCCAAAGTACGACTGCCTCATCTGGTCGGCGACAACATGATTATCCAGCAACAGACGGATGTCCGCCTATGGGGATGGGCCCAACCCGGCAGCAAGGTGGTGGCCACGACGTCGTGGTCGAAGCAGAAGTCAGTAGCCAAAGCTGACGACCTGGGCCGCTGGCTGCTGACGGTGAAGTCGCCTGCGGCCTCCTACACTCCGCTGACCATCACCTTTGACGATGGTGACGGCAAGGTGACCATCAACAACGTACTCGCCGGTGAGGTGTGGGTATGTGCCGGCCAGTCGAATATGGAGATGCCCGTCAAGGGTTTCTGGGGTTGTCCCGTAGAAGACTACAACTCGGTGGTGATTGATGCCGCCCAGCATGCTGGCGTACGCAGTGCCAAGATTCCCAGCATCATGCGTATGGAGCCCCAGGAAGATGCCGACACCAAGTGGGTCGACTGTTCGCCGAAGACCGTTAGCGACTTCTCGGCGACGGGTTATTTCTTTGCCCGTGTCATGCACCAGGCCCTCGACATTCCCATCGGACTGATAGAGGCCAACAAAGGTGGTTCGCGCGTAGAAAGCTGGCTGACAAAGGAGAACCTGCAGAAATATACCCAAGAGCCGACAGACACGATGGGTATCGTCAACTTCAAACCCGACCAGGACTACCTACGTGCCTTGCTGTGGGGCAACGGCACGTTCAACCCCATCCTGAACTATACCGTCAAGGGCATTCTGTTCTATCAGGGCTGCTCGAACATCGGCGACCCAGACAACCAGTACTCTGAGCGCCTGAAGCTGTTGGTAGAGCAGTGGCGCCAGCAGTTCCGCTTAGGCGAACTGCCATTCTACTTCGTACAGATAGCCCCCTACGCCTATGACGGCGACGACGTGAACGGCCTGAGTGGTGCCCTGCTACGCGAACAGCAGTTGCGTGCCGCACAGATCATTCCCAACAGCTCATTGGTATGCACCAACGACCTGGTCTATCCCTACGAGACCACCCAGATACACCCCACGCAGAAGCGACAGGTGGGTGAGCGCCTGGCGTGGACGGCGCTACACCGCGACTACGGTTTCGAACAGGTGCTCTACAAGAGTTCTACCTATAAAGATATGATGGTCAAAGACGGTGCCATACTCATCCACCTACAAGACAACTACCACGCTGACACGCCCTACGAGATGATTGAGGGCTTCGAGATTGCAGGCGAAGACCGTGTGTTCCACCCCGCCACAGCCCGCCACTTCTGGCGCCCTGGCGGCAACTATTGGGACGAGGGCATCAGTGTCAGCAGTCCTGAGGTCCCCAACCCCGTAGCCGTGCGCTACTGCTTCCGCAACTTCCTGCTTGGCAATGTAAAGAACGCCGCCAACCTCCCCCTTTTCCCGTTCCGCACGGATCATTGGGAGTGAAGGTTATTTTAAAGAAGTTGTCTTTAATCTCCCCCTCCGCTTCCTGTCGAAACGTTAAGAATACTAAAAAACTACTATATATATAAGGTGTAACCAAAACTTTTGCGTACTTTTGCCGCCCAAACGAATAAATTTTAAACCGAAAAGAAGTAAAAAGGTAAAACCATGCAAAAGAATTTGGTAATCGTAGAGTCGCCTGCCAAGGCCAAAACCATCGAGAAATTCCTGGGCAACGACTATAAGGTGATGTCGAGCTACGGACATATCCGTGACCTGAAGAAAAAGGAGATGAGCATCGACACCACTACGCTCGAACCTGAATACGAGATTCCTGAAGAGAAAGAGAAACTCGTCAAGGAACTGAAAAACAATGCCCAGAAGGCTGAGAAAATATGGCTCGCATCCGATGAAGACCGCGAGGGAGAGGCTATCTCATGGCACCTGTGTGAGGTGCTCGGACTGGACGAGGAGCATACCAACCGTATCGTGTTCCACGAAATTACCAAACCGGCCATCCTCAAGGCTATCGAAACACCGCGTCACATTGACATGAACCTGGTGAACGCCCAGCAGGCCCGCCGTGTGCTCGACCGTCTGGTAGGCTTCAAGTTGTCGCCCGTCCTGTGGCGTAAGGTCAAGCCCGCCCTGTCGGCTGGTCGTGTACAGAGCGTTGCCGTACGTCTTATCGTCGAACGTGAGCGTGAGATACAGGCTTTCCAAAGCGAACCATACTATAGCGTGGCTGCTACCTTTGCCATCACCAATGCCGACGGTTCGCAAAGCGAGGTCAAGGCGATGCTGGCCCAGCGCCTAAAGACCCACGACGAGGTCCTTCAGCTGTTGGAGCAGTGCAAGGAGGCAACGTTTACCGTCAGCAGCGTCAGCAAGAAACCGCTTAAGCGCACGCCGGCACCTCCCTTCACCACGTCGACGCTACAACAGGAAGCCGCCCGCAAACTGGGCTTCACCGTCTCGCAGACCATGATGGTTGCCCAGCATCTGTATGAACACGGACAGATCACTTATATGCGTACCGACTCCGTAAACCTCTCTGCGCTGTGTATCAATGCCAGCAAGGAGGAGATCACCAAGCTCTATGGCGAGGAGTACTCGAAGGTACGCCAGTATCACACCAGCTCGAAGGGTGCCCAGGAGGCCCACGAAGCCATCCGTCCTACCTATATGGACCGCATGGAGATTGAGGGCACGGCTCAGGAGCGCAAGCTCTACGAACTCATCTGGAAGCGCACCATTGCCTCACAGATGGCCGATGCCGAAATTGAGAAGACCACAGTGGAAATCAAGCCCTCTACCACCTCTTCTCTCTTCGTCGCCCAAGGCGAAGTGGTGAAGTTCGACGGTTTCATCAAGGTTTATCGCGAATCTGTTGACGATGATGATCAGCAAGACGAAGAGAGCCGCATCCTGCCGCCTATGAAGAAAGGCATGGAGCTGACTCGTCGCGAGATACAGGCTACTGAGCGTTTCAGCCAGGGACCACAGCGCTATACCGAGGCCTCGCTGGTTCACAAGCTCGAAGAGCTGGGCATCGGACGTCCTTCTACCTACGCCCCCACCATTTCGACCATCCAGCAGCGTGAATATGTGCACAAAGGCGACAAGAAGGGCGAAGAGCGCAGCTACACCATCGATACGCTGAAAGGTAAGGTCATCACCCAGAAGGAACGCACCGAGATGGCCGGCTCTGACAAGGGTAAGCTGCTGCCTACCGACATTGGCAGCGTGGTCAACGACTTCCTGATGCAGTATTTCCCCACCATCATGGACTATAACTTTACAGCAAAGGTCGAGCAGAACTTCGATAAGATTGCCGAGGGTGGCGAGACATGGACCACCATGTTGAAGAACTTCTACAAGAAATTCGAGCCTACTGTCGAGAAAACCATGAATGCCCGTCAGGAGCATAAGGCTGGCGAGCGCCAGCTGGGCAATGACCCCAAGAGCGGACGTCCCGTCTTCGTGAAGATTGGCCGCTTCGGACCCGTGGTACAGATAGGCTCTGCCGAGGATAAGGACAAGCCGCTGTTTGCACAACTGCCCAGCGACAAGAGCATGGAGACGCTGACACTCGACGAGGCACTGGAGCTCTTCCAGCTGCCGCGCACCCTGGGCGACTTCGAGGGTAGCACTGTGACCATCGGCGCCGGACGCTTCGGACCATATATCCTGCACCAGAAGAAATACACCTCGCTGCCCAAGGATACCGACCCCATGGCCATCACTCTCGAAGAGGCCGTGGCACTCATCAAGGCAAAGCGTGAGCAGGACAACAAGAAACACCTGAAGATCTTCATCGAGGACGACAAGCTCGAAGTGCTCAACGGCCGCTATGGTCCCTATCTGGTCTACGACGGCAAGAACTACCGCCTGCCGAAGAACCTGCACGCCAAAGCTGACGAGCTGAGATACGACGAGTGCATGGCCATCATCAAGAAGACTGAGAAATGAGACGCATCATTCTCATAGGTTACATGGGCTCCGGCAAGACCACCGTGGGCAAGGCGCTGTCAAAGGCTACGGGCATGATGTTCTACGATATGGACTGGTATATCGAGAGCCGCATGCGCAAGACGGTGTCGCAAATCTTTGCCGAACGGGGTGAAGAGGGCTTCCGACAGATAGAATACAACATGCTACACGAGGTGGCCGAGTTCGAGAATGTCATCATCAGCTGTGGTGGTGGCACGCCGTGCTTCTTCGACAACATGGACTATCTGAACCAGCAGGGCGACGTCATATACCTGAAGGCTACGCCCGAAGTGCTGTACAAGCACCTGCTGATGGGAAAGGTGGAACGTCCGTTGCTGAAAGGCAAGACGCCCGAGGAGCTCATCGCCTATATCACCGAACACCTGAAGGAGCGCGAGCCCTACTACAACAAGGCGCAACACGTGCTCGACGTCAGCGTGCTCGACAACTACGACAAGATCAACATCAGTGTGGAGCGCATACGCGCCCTCCTGTCACTATAAAACCCATGAGGCCCATAGGCCCCATAAGACCCATAAAAAACCAACTATGAAGAAATGGACCATTGAGGACTCCAAGGAGCTCTACAACATCAATGGCTGGGGAACCAGCTACTTCGGTATCAACGACGAGGGTAACGTCTTCGTGACACCCTGTAAGGACGGTACGAAGATTGACCTGCGCGAAGTGATGGACGAACTGTCGCTACGCGACGTGACGGCACCCGTGCTGTTGCGCTTCCCCGATATTCTCGACAACCGTATCGAGAAGACGTGGAGCTGTTTCAAGAAGGCCGCCGAGGAGTACGAATACAAAGGCGAGAACTACGTGGTGTTCCCCATCAAGGTAAACCAGATGCAGCCCGTCGTCGAGGAGATTATCTCGCACGGCCGCAAGTTCAACCTTGGCATTGAGGCGGGTTCGAAGCCTGAGCTGCACGCCGTCATTGCCGTACAGTGCCAGAGCGACTCCATCATCGTCTGCAATGGTTACAAGGACGAGAGCTACATCGAACTGGCCCTGCTGGCCCAGAAGATGGGCAAGCGCATCTTCATCGTTGTCGAGAAGCTGAACGAGCTCGACATCATTGCCCGCGTAGCGAAGCAGTTGAATGTGCGTCCGAACATCGGCATCCGCATAAAACTGGCCTCCAGCGGTAGCGGCAAGTGGGAAGAGAGCGGTGGCGACGCCTCGAAGTTCGGACTGACGAGTGCCGAGCTGCTGGAAGCCCTCGAGCTTCTTGACAAGAAGGATATGCGTGACTGTCTGCGCCTCATCCATTTCCACATTGGTTCGCAGATTACAAAGATACGCCGCATACAGACGGCCCTGCGCGAGGCGTCACAGTTCTATGTCCAGCTGCACAAGATGGGCTACAACGTCGATTTCGTCGACTGTGGCGGTGGCCTGGGCGTCGACTACGACGGCACGCGGTCTCCGTCCTCTGAGAGTAGTGTCAACTACTCCATCCAGGAGTATGTCAACGACTGTATCTACACCTTCGTAGAGGCTGCCAACAAGAACGACATACCCCACCCCAACCTGATTACTGAGAGTGGACGCTCGCTGGCGGCCCACCATAGCGTACTGGTCATCGACGTGCTGGAGACGGCCTCACTGCCTGAGATGCCCGAGGAGTTCGAGCCCGACGCCGACTCTCACCAGCTGGTAAAGGACCTCTACGAGATATGGGACAACCTGTCGCCACGCAACGTGCTTGAAGACTGGCACGACGCCGAGCAGATACGCGAAGAGGTGCTCGACCTCTTCTCTCACGGCATTGTAGACCTGAAGACGCGCGCTGAGATTGAGGCAATGTATTGGAGCGTCTGCCATGAGATCCATGCGCTGGCCAAGAACCTCAAGCACGTGCCGGAGGAGCTGATGAACATCGACAAGCTGCTGGCCGACAAGTACTTCTGTAACTTCTCGCTGTTCCAGTCGCTGCCTGACTCGTGGGCCATCGACCAGGTATTCCCCATCATGCCCATCCAGCGTCTGCAAGAGCGTCCCACACGCAACGCCACCATACAGGACATCACCTGCGACTCAGACGGAAAGATAGCCAACTTCGCCACCAACCGCCACCAGTCGCACTCGCTGCCTGTCCACGCGCTGAAGCGCAACGAGAACTACTACCTCGGCGTGTTCCTCGTAGGTGCCTACCAGGAAATCCTCGGCGATATGCACAACCTCTTTGGCGACACCACCGCTGTCCACATCTCTGTGAAGGATGGTCACTACCATATCGACCAGATCTTCGACGGCGAGACCGTCGAGGAGGTGCTCGAATATGTGCAGTACAACCCCAAGAAGCTGGTGCGCCAACTCGAGATATGGGTGACCAAGAGTGTCAAGCAGGGCAAGATTAGCCTTGAAGAGGGTAAGGAGTTCCTCTCAAACTACCGCTCAGGACTCTACGGATATACTTATTTGGAATAACGAAACTTCGAAGTATCGAAGCATCGAAATATCGAAAAAAAAATGAAACAACCCATCACCATCGTCAAGGTCGGCGGAGCCGTCGTTGAAGACGAAACGCAGTTACAGCAACTTTTGCGCGATTTCATCGCGATTGACGGACCCAAGATACTCGTGCACGGCGGTGGTCGCAGAGCCACGAAGATTGCCGAGCGACTGGGTATCGAGACCCACATGGTCAACGGCCGACGCATCACCGACGAGGCGATGCTCGAAGTGGTGACGATGGTCTATGGCGGACTGGTCAACAAGAATGTGGTGGCACGCCTGCAGGCCTTAGGCTGCGACGCCCTCGGACTCACAGGTGCCGACGCCAACATCATCCTTTCCCACAAGCGTCTACCCGTCGCCGTTGCAGCCACTACTTCCGACGGTTCTCCGTCGGGAACCCTCGTCGACTTCGGCTTCGTAGGCGACGTCGACCAGGCTGCAGGTGCAAAAATCGCCCATTTCATCGAGGCCGGCCTCGTACCCGTCATTGCACCGCTGACGCACGACGGACAGGGCCACATGCTCAATACCAATGCCGACACGATGGCCTCAGAGACGGCGAAGGCAATGGCTGCCGCTGGTTACGACGTCACCCTCATCTTTGCCTTCGAGAAGCCGGGTGTGCTGCGTGACGCTAACGACGACACCAGCGTCATTGCCACCATCAATCGTGCCGACTTCCTGGCCTACAAGGCCGACGGCACCATCAGTGGCGGCATGCTGCCCAAGATAGAAAATGCCCTCGCTGCCGTCGACGCCGGCGTCTCCCGCGTCATCATTACCCTGGCCACGGCCATCGATGGCCACCACGGCACCATCATCACCCGCTAAGTTCTTCTTTGTTAAATACTATGCTTTGACGTAGTCGATACTATACTTTGACGCTGTCAATGTGCCACTTTGACAGTCACAAAGTTACGCCTCGACGCCAACAAAGTGCCACATAGACGCCAACAAAGTGCCACATAGACGCCAACAAAGTGCCACATAGACGGCCAGCAAGTCCCACATAGACGACCAACAAGTGCCGTCTCCGTCGCCACGAAGTGCCACATGCGCAAAAAGACCTAACACCTACCTCAACCTGCCCCAAACCCCGATGCACAAAGGGATTGCGACCAGGTAACTCTCTGAAAAGACTTACCTGAGAGTTACCTGACACCTCACTCGCAACAGCCCGACACGTTTTGCCTCAGGTAAGTGTCAGTTAGGTGTTAGTTAGGTGGTGTCACACCACCTCACTGGCCGCAAACGCCCTGTACATCGGCATTCCAAGGGTGTCGAGTGAGGTGGTGAGGTGTTTTCACGAAAAACCCTCACAGAGCCACAAGAGCGCTGTGAGGGTGATCTATCTGAAGCAAATGCTTGCTTACCAGTCTTCGTCCTCGTCGTCGAAGTCGTCGTAGCCACGAGAGTTGAACACAGGAGTTGGGTCACCAGATGTCGGAATGTCTTGTGTTGAACCAGCCAAAAGCGTACTTCTCATGTTCAACATGTATGTCTGTATCTCAGGTGAAATATATGTCTTTTTCATTGTTCTTTTTCTTTAAAGTGAATTTACTCGCCTTCCTGTTCCCCCTCCCTTGGGGAGGGGTCAGGGGTGGGCTTTTACTTAATCACGGCCTTGAGCTTTGCTCGAGCTCGCTCACGTTCGATAAAGCATGAGCGAGCTCTTGCTTTATTCTCACTTAATCACGACCTTCTTGCCATTGACAATGTAGATACCCTTCTTGGCATTCTCCACGTGCTGGCCCTTCAGGTTGTAGATGCGATTGTCATTGCCAAACAGCTTGTCTGCGCCATAGACCGTTGTGATACCTGTCGTCTCGTCGAAGACAGAGATACGTGCACCAGCAACACTGCCAGAGAAGTAAGCACGGAAGCCCTTCATGATCGTGTATTCATTAGCAGGAGCAATCTGATTCTTACTGTTAACGCCATAGCATCCTGTCAACGTACCTGCTGCCATCGGAGCATAGCTACCGTGGAGGATAATGCTACTCTGCTCTACAGTTCCTGCAGCTGCATCACTAACGCTTACATTGTTCATCACAATAGCGTCGCTCTTGGCTGCTGGCATCTTGATGAGATACGGAGTACCTGCTTCAGTCTCGTCGACAGAAGTGAATCTCAAGTTATCGCCATTCTTGCTGTCAAATCCGTAGATCTTGACACCGTCGCCAAAGACACCCTCAATGTCCGTTACTGCGAACGGCAGACAGATGGTGTTCCAACCCTCAACGAACGAGCGGTTCAGGGTGACGTCGAACGTACCAGCGGTGATGGTAGAAGGATCAACTTCCTCATCGAATGTGTAATTCACCTTCATATCGTTCTCGGCAGTAGCAAATGCCTCAGTGTGGTCGCTATAGTACACCTTAATCTGAGCCGTCTTGTTCTCAGGAATAGCATAGGTGAACGAGAAGGTCTGAGTTCCATTCAGAGAAATATCCTTAGGACCAGCAGTAGCTTCTGCTTCATCAGAACCATTGATAAACAGCTTAGCATATACGCCAGTCTCAGCAGCAATCAGTGAGGTCACAGTAGCAGAGATAGTAGCGCTATTGCCCTTCGTTGTCGTAGCAGGGAAGCTGGTAGCGGTGACGTAGAGGTCGTGTTCAATGCCTGCAACCTTTGTCCAGCCAATGATGTTGTCAATGCTTGCATAGCGACCAGTGAACTTCAAGTAATATTCGCCAGCAGCCAGGCCACTAATCTCAAAGGTCTTATAGCTGGTTGTCATCTCAGAAGCATAGCTATCAATCTCAGTCCAGTTCACACGGTCGGTAGAGTAGCTAACCTTAAGAACTGTACTACTAGCATAATATGAACCATACTTCTTGGCGTCAAACTTTAGGACATCACTTGTGCCTGCAACATTCAGTTTTTGAGTCACGAAGTATTGATCGCTGTTTCTGTCGCTGCGATAGATTTCCTGAGAATAGTTATTCCATCCACTCTCCTTATACCAACCTACAGGCAGAGTATTGTCGCTGAAATCAACATTCAGCGTGTTGGGATTCATCGTCGTTGCCGTGTAATTGATAACGAAGTTACCAAGGTTGGTCTCAACAGTTACAGCACCACTCTTCTCTCCATAAGGAGCCTCAATAGGCATGGTGATAGTCAGTGTAGCCGATTCGCCAGTAGCCAAAGAAGTCTCGTCAATAGCAGCAGTTGCAACACCAGTAGTAGCAACAGGCGAGGTAATAGTCAGCGTACCAGTACCAGCATTAGTGACAGTATATGTAGCTGTAGCTTCAGCAAGGATATCCCCAAATTCTTCAGTAGTACCATTCTCAACAACTGCTGCACTCTTTGTTACCTTAATTAGAGGAGCATTTGCGGCCACAGTTCCACCATAGAAGTTATCGATACGAGCATAGTAGTCACCTACAAACTGGATGTAAGCTGTTACTGCTGCTTCATTACCCAACGAGAGTGTCTTAGTAGTCTGTGTAGTAGTAGCCTCTACATCAGCTTCAGTCCAGCTGATACCACCGTTGGTAGTGTAGCGAACCTTAAATGTTCCGCCTGTGTATCCTACCCAAGCATCGTACTTGATTTCCTCACCAGCAGCGATAGTCAAAGCAGGAGTCTGCAAAGTGTTGGTGCCAGAGTAGCCTGCCTGTGCATAATAGTTGCTAGCATTACCTGTACGGCTCCAACCTGTAGCTGTCCAGCCAACAGGCATGCCTGCGGCCTCAAAGTCTGCAAAGTACTTAGCTGCGTTACGGGTCTTACCACTCAGGTTAATAACTACGTTGTTCACGTCGTCTGCCGAGATGGTCAGCACATCGCTATGAGAAGCGTATGCAGTGCTGGCCTTTTGGGTAATGGTGATGGTTGTGTTTTCGCCTGGAGCAACTGTAGTTGCAGCTACAGAAACAGTATAATCTGTACCTGTCGTCAGAGTAGCTTCCAAGTGCTCCAAGTCACCCGTACCATTGTTAGTAACGGTAATTACATACTCTGCAGCTGCTGTCTGCATACCGAAGTTGTAGTCATCAGTTTTGTCGAGAGCCATTACAGGAGTCGCAACAGGCGTGAAGCCGTAGATACGGTTGATGCCGAGGTTAGAACCAGTGAAGCGAATCAACACAGTGCTTTCATTGTCTGGGTTAGCAATGTCACTGATGGTGAACACCTGATCGGCAACATTACCATAGGTAGATTCTACCAAAGCTGTTGCTGCGCTCCAGTTTGCGCCATTATCTCTAGAATAGCTGTAGCTGAATGATTTGCTGCCATAGCTGCTGCTACCCTTAATTTCAACGTACAGCTTTTCTGCTGCATCAGCAGCGAACTTAGTGGTCTGAATTGCTGTAGAGCTAAGTGCTGCTACATTGTCAGTAACATTTACACCAGTCCAACCAGTGTACTGTGATGCATTAGTGAAGTCAACCAAATTCTTGCTGCCATAGATGAAGCCCTTCACAGGAATCGTGAAGTTACCACCATCGGTAGTCAGCGTGACAGTACCACTCTTCTCACCAATCTCACCAGCAGACATTGTAACTGTCAGAGCCAGAGGATCTGCACCAGCAGCCACTGTTGTGGCATTGCCAGCAGTAGCAGCGGTGAAGCCTGCAGGAACATCAATGTCAGAAATGGTCAGCGTACCAGTACCACCATTCTTAATATAATAGGTAGCACTCTGTGAACTCTGAGCCCATCCGAAGTCCTTAGTAGTAGCAGTAGCTACAGCCTGAGTAGCCTCAGCGTCGCTGTAAACTGCCAATGTTGGGTCGTTGAGGCAGAACTTAAAGCCTTCAAAGTCGTCTAAGTCATAGTCATCATTGGTGAATTGGAACTTATAATTACCTGCTTCTAAGCCAGTAATAGTATAGGTCTGCCAATCATTGTCAGTTTGATAGCCAGAGCTAGGAAGTCTAACAAGACTCTCCCAATCACCTCCGTCTTTCTGCTTCTTAATAGTTATCGCAGCATTACTACGCTTATACTTAAACGTCAGTTCGTCTGTGGTTGCTTCTACAGTTAAAAGAGGTGTAGTCAAGGTGCCATTGGTAGAATAATGTCCAGAAGCTATGCCATTTGCAAAAGTAAATGCTCCACTTGTTGATAATGTCCAACCATCAGGTAAAGCGTTTCCACTAAAGTCTGTATCCCAAATATCCGGGTCTTTAGCATTAGCTGTAGCAGCAATCACGATAGCTGCCTCTGCATCATAAGTTGGAGTAACGGTGATATTTGCACTCTTATTGCCATAGCTACCTGCTACATCATCGTAATGGAATGTTACATCGAATGTCTTCGAAGCACCAGCACCAATCTCTGTCAATGAAGCAGGAGAAATAGTGAACAGCGCATTGTCAGAAGCAATATTAACTGCCATTGAACCTGTGCCGCTATTTGTTACGGTAACGGTTTCAGTAGAATTAGCTGTCAATTTTCCAAAGTTCAATGTATTGTCTACTGCAAGCGTGGGAGCATTTGCGGCTTGGTCAGTACCCGTTACATTGATAACGAAGGCTCCCTCAGAGGTGGTAACAGTAACAGCTGCCTCCTGAGCACCTGCACCAGCACGGCTTGAGTCGTAAGTACGAGTGATTACAAGGTCGAATGGAGCAGCTACGCTTTCTGTCCAGTTGGTAGAATAAGCAGCAGCACCATCGCCAGTAATCGCCACATTCGTGATATTAATAGTACCTGCACCAGCATTTGCGAAGTTGTACGTTACGCTAGCATTATCTGCACACTCGCCAAAGTCGTAGTTGGCAGGAGTATTAACTGCAGCAGCAGGATCACCTGTAGTTACTGAAAGAGAAGGAGCATAGGTCAGACCTGTTATCTCATCAATAGTTCCATACCAAGCAATAATCTTCAATTTATTTATTGTAGTAGGAATATCGCTTATAACCAGACTTGAATAGTCTGGATAAGAAAGTCCCTGTGAACCACTTATAGTCTTTTCATAAGCAGAATACGTACTTCCGTTGTCACTAGATCCTTGAATCTTAATGTAATCAGACTCGCCACTATCGTTGCGCTTAGCTTTAACTACAATAAAATCTCCATCAGAGAATATCAACTTTGGAGTAGTCACATAATTACTTGAATTAGTGCTGGAAATCGTTCCTGCTGATACTGTCATACCAGAGTTTGTCCAATTAGCAGGTAAGCCAGATTCGAAGTCAACAGTCATTGCACCTACAGGCATTACTGCACCAGAAACAGTGAACTTCACATCCTGCATATCCGTTGCACTAACGGTAATCAGAGATGATAGTGCACCTGTTGTTCCAGTTGCCATTGTAATAGTAACGGTCTGGCTTGCACCTGCAGCTAACGACGTTGGTGCATTTGTAATGGTGAATGCCGCATTGCCAGAAGTAACACTGATACCATTCAATGTTGCTGTACCTGTGTTGGCAATTGTAAATGTTTTGGTAGGTGCAGGTGTTGCATCCTTATCATATAGTCCAAAGTCAAGAGTTGCAGGCTGAGTCACAACCATCTTTGCGACCTTAGGCAGCTCACCACCATAAAAGTTACGAACTGTTGAATATGCTGTATGCAAGGCAATATAATAATTACCAGCAGGAATATCACTTATTTCGACTGTTTGCCAATCAGATGTTACTGTGACTGAAGTTTCTGAAGCAGTCCAGGTTGTAGCATCGGTTGAATACTCTAATTGAACGGCATGATAGCCATCATAATTACCTTTTACTTCAAAGATAAACTTTTCTCCTTCTGCTACAATTAATTTAGGGGTATATATTCGGGCGTCACTAGACAGATACCATGCTGTTGTCGTGGCACCACTACTATTATATGACCAAGTTCCTGTGGTATTCCATCCATCAGGTTTTGAAGAAAGCGTCTCATATACCTTATTTGGATCACGAACTGTTCCGCTCACATTAAATGTAAATGCACTAAGCCCTGCACCTGTAGGAGTAACAACAATGGAACCACTGGCTGTTGCATCTGGCATTGTAATAGTCAAAGTCTTCTGACCGCCTGCAGGAATAGAAGTTGCATTTCCTTCTACAGCAGCAGTAAAGCCATTTGCGCCTGTCACATCAATGGCAATAGGTGTAGCCTCTGTACCAGGGTTGCTCAAAGTGAACACCTTCTCCGTTCCGGCTGTTGCAAGACCAAAGTTGTAAGCATAAGGAGAAGAAATGGTAGTAGACCCATCTTTAACTGTTAGGGCAGGACCAGAGGCTTCTTCGTAAATAGTTGAAGAAATTTGGTCTATTCTAGACTTTATTAAGCGAATTGCTACATACTTTCCGTTGCTACCTAAGTCAAATGATTTTGAACTCCAGGAAGAGCTGGTTGAAGTCGTGGCTAATTGTTTATTAGTGACAGTAAATACGTCCCCTTCTCTTGTCGCTTCAAAGAATGTTACAGTGCCATTTGAAGAACCAGAACGCTTCACATAATACGAAAAAGTTCCACATAATTTTGTAGGAATTACAACATATTCATTATTGTCTGAATAATCGCAGAATAAAGAACTACCCGTTTCTCCATCATAATTACCACTCTTAATTTGATAGTCGTAAGAGCCACCAAAGCCTTGATAACTACCATTATTATGCTTCATTAGCCATCCATTAGAAAGGAGATAGCGACTTGTGACTGTCACATCATCAAAAGTCTCCGTCAACGTATCCGCCCACGCCGATCCTGTGCCGACAATTAGGGCAAATAGAAAAAGGAGTAGATACCTACTCTTAGATAGGTAAGATTGTTTTTCCATAATGTTTTTGGTTTTTGTTAGTAATATTTTATTTATTCTCTGTCTTTGTTTAGTCGCTTCTCCAACCTTCATGGTCGGAGTGCTTTCGTCGCACCTTTTTATGCTGCGTAGGTTTATTGGCTCTGCGCTCGGTTTTCACGGTTTTTTTCCATCACTTAATCACGACAGTGCGACCATTAACGATATACAAGCCCTTTCTGGGGTTCACCACACGTCGGCCCTGCAGGTCGTAGACATGATCATTTGTCATTTTTCCTTTATCATTTAGCGTAGCGCCAACGCCGTCGACGGGCTCGGTCTTGCTGACAACGACATTAGAGAAGATGCCGAAGGGGTTGAAGGCGGTGGTAGAGGTGTTGACGAGGACGGAGGTGCAGAAGTAGGAGTCGCCATCGTCATTGGGTATGAACACCATATTGTCGAGCAGATTCTGTTCGGCATCAGCTCCACAGAAGTAGGTCTTATAGCCGCCATACGAACCAATATACTGTCCGCTGGGGAAGACGAGGCAGCCATCAGCATCTACAGTTCCTTGCATCCATGTGCCGCCAGTGATGGGCTCTGGGAACTTAAAGTAAATACGGTCACCATCGATTTTAACCTCCATCGTCTCAGTATCTACTTTTGAATAGTCGACGCCATCAACCTTGTAGGAGAAGACATAGCTGACCCACCACGTCTCCTTGACAGCTGAGGAGCCTACCAGCTGGAAGCCCTCGAAGTTGTCGAGACAGAGGTTCTCAGTAGCTATGCGGAAACGGTAGGTGCCTGCCTCCAGACCACTGATGGTGAAGGTCTCGTAGTTGTCTCTGATACTGCTGATGTCCTGGCTCAGCTTAGTCGTCCATGCGCCACCATCCTTCTGATACTGCACAACGAGGTCGGTAAAGGCTTGGTTGGCCTTAGCCTGGAAGGTGAGCGACTCACCAGCCTTGACGATGAGCTGTGGAGTGAGCAGCCAATGGCCAGCACCCTCGTATTTGCCCTTGGCCTCACCATTCTCGAAGGTCCAGCTGGCAGCAGAGCCGTCAACCTCCCAACCATCGGGCAGGACACCTGCCGAGAAGTCTTCGCTCCAGGCATTGGGATCCTTGACACTGGCCGATACGGCAATAGTGGTGGGGGTGTCGCTGGCATTCGACGAGATGAAGATGGTAGCAGCGTGGCCACCATAGGCCTCAGCATTATAATGATAGGTAATGGTGAACGTCTCTGACTGGCCTGCAGCAACATTGATGGCTGCCTTGCTGACAGTGAAGTCGTCGTTGTCAGAAAGGATAGAGGTCGTCAACTCAGCATCACCGGTATTGCTGATGGTAATGGTTTGCGAGGCGTCGGCAGAAACGCGGCCAAAGTCTACCTTCGTGGGGTCGACGCCCATGATGGGTGCCGGCACCTTATACGTGCTCTTCAACGAGATGGTGTAGGGACTGTTGGCGTCGCTGGACGTGATGGTCAGCACACCCTCGGCATCCTTGGTGGGAGTGGCGATGGTCACCTCAGCCGTCGACTTCGAAGCGACAGTCGTCAGGTCGGCACCTGCCGTAATGGTGAAGTCGCCCGTAACGCTGATGGCGCTGATGGTCAGGTCGGCCAAGCCGCCATTCCACAACGAGAAGGTCTTCGTCGTTCCTGCTGCCACCGTACCAAAATCGAAGCTGCTGCCCGACGCATAGTCGGCAATGGTCAGCGTAGCCTCGGCAGAAGCCTGATAGGGAGTATAGGTAAAGTCGTCGAAATGGCCACGAGATATCAGCAAGGCCACACGAGTACCTGTCTGAGAACTGAAGGTAACCTGCTCCCAAGAGGGTTTTGATCCAGAGGTCTTGGCCAGCGTCTTCGTACCTATCTGAGCACCCAGCGTCATTACACCATCAGCATAAGTGCAGGCATAAGCAGTAATGCTGGCCTGATAGTTCTTGGTCTGATTGCGCAACCAAAAGCTGAAGTCTCCTGTCAGTTCAGGGGTAATGAGATAAGTATCGGTATTCACTTGGGGAACAGAGACACAGGGAGCCTTGGTGTGGTATGTCTCCGTTTCTCTGACAATCACTCCGTCAGTACCAGAGAAGTTCCACCCACTGGGCAGACCGCTGGTAAGTGTATAGTCGTCGAAACCCTCGGTTACTGTATCGGCACTAGCCGTCATACAGCCTACGATGAGGACTGCAATGACGGCCAGGGCCTTGGTAATAGTTTGTTTTAGGGAATTCATTTATTGTATTTGTTAGTAAGAAGTAACGTGTCAAAGTTTCACCTTCACCACCTTGTCGGCCACCTTAATAATATATAAGGTATTAGGCTTCAGGCTGATGTCGGCATAGGTGCCGCTGAGCTTGCGTGAGTAAACCACACAGCCATCGACGCCACAAACCGTCACCTGGTCGCCGGCCTTGGCATTGGCGATGTGAACGCCCTCGGCAGAGCCCAGAATCAAAGCCTTAGAAGGAGTAGCGGCAGGAGCCTGCTCAATGGCGGTAGCCTGCTGCTCGTAGGTCACAATGAGGCGGTTGTACTGCAGAGAAACGGCGGGAGTCACAACAACATTTTCCTCGACAGTCAGCTGAGAACCGTTGAAGGTCACGCTATGAACCTTCCAACCCTCAGAAGCCTCGATGAAGTAGCTATACTGCTGGCCCATCTCGACATGCTGCCAGATGCTACCGTTGTCGGCTTGCTGGATAGCAATGAAGTTTCCTGTTGTGGGGATGTCACCACCAGGATTGAAGGGATCAACATCAGCACCATCGCTGCAGTCGTCACCCTCTACCCACAGGGCAGAGAAGATCCAGCGCTTGTCGACATTTGCCAGACGAGTAGCCTCACCAGTGGTGATATCTACCTCGTAGAGAGAGGTATCGTACTTGCCATTGGTCTCCCAATCCTTATCGGGCAGAGAACTCCAAGAACCCCACTCGTTGACGCCCTTACCACTATTAAAGTAGCCTACCCAGTACATCTTGTTGGGATTGCTCTTGGCAAAGCAGGCTGCCTGACGACGATACTGTGAGCTGTAGCCCGTAGCACCTACCAAAGGCTCATAGTCGGTATAGAGCTCACCAGTCTCAGAATCAGTCTTCTGAACAGCCTTGGTCTTCATCAGACCCGTAGTAAGGTCGAACTCATAGAGCTGAGCACCCGTCAGCTTGTTGTCAATATCACGCTGCTTGCCATCTTCACCAGGAACAGCATTGCTGCCACCGCTGGTCAAAGCAAAGGCACGACCCTCGCTGTTGATAGCGAAAGTGATAAAGTTGTAATAGTACAGTCCAGGAGTGATGGGGGTGACCTTCATAGTCTTCAGGTCGACACGGCAGATAGCATAACCTGCGTCGCCATCGGTCATATCATCGTCCTGGTCAGCAAAGTATTCGGGATCGGAGGTAATCTCCTCAGACAACTGGTTGCCTGTCAGATAGAACAGACCATAGACCTTACCGTCTTTAGGGTTGTAAGACATACCGGCAGACTCCAAGTGGTCGCTCTTGGGACGAATCTCAGTACTGAGCAGGTTGCCCGTCTTGGCATCCCACTTGCAGACACGGAACAACTCTTCGTCAACGGTTGACGACTCGTCGCGAGAGGAAACGGTCACCAGCTTGCCATTGACATAGCAAGCGCCCGAGTTGCCATACATCATATTGAAGTTGTTGGCCCAGATTTCCTTCTCGTTGTTGCCTTTTATCTCTTCCTTTACGACGGCAGGATCCTTTTCAGGCGCAGACAGCGAGGAGCCGTTCCACGTCATACCATAGATGCCGTTCTCAACTATAAAGATAGATTTTTGCAGCGTGTTGTTCCAACCCAGATATTCGGTTTCCATCTGACAAGTCTCTTTGTTCTTCTTGTAGCGATTGTCGTGGCCGATACCTTTCAGTGTGATTTGTGCGCTGGCTGTCATCACTACCAAGCTTAACAGCAGCAGCATCGTTTTTTGTTTCATTTTCGTTCTAATTTCGTTTAATTGTTTGCAGTTTGTTATTACAACTAGGCACAAAGGTAACAAATCAAAGCCAAAACGCCGCATAAAAACCATTAAAGCTTCGTACATTTTTGTAAATATGCACAAAAACTCACCATAACGGTTTTAAAAATCGCCCATTTCAACGGGAAATACAAAAAAGGCAGGATGGGCAATAAATACCCATCCTGCACATTATTTTAGAGGAAAAAGTGTGTTATTTCACGACGACCGTACGGCCATTGACGATGTAAACACCCTTCTTGACGTTGTCAACCTTCTGGCCACCGACGGTATATACCTTCACGTCGTCACCATGCTTAGCCTTGATGGCGGCAATGCCATTGCCTTCAACAACGGTAACGTTAACCCACTTCGTCACATTGCCAACGGCAATCAGCAGCTGGTTCTTGCCAAGCTGGAGGTAGCTGGTAGCCACCTTGATGACATCATTGGCCTCGCTGTTGGCTTCAAGCTTCTGGATGGTGATGTATCCAAGACGGCTACCGTCCAGATAAGCACCAACCTCTACATTCTCAGCATCAACCTTGCTCGTGTTCTTGACAGTCACAGGAATATCGACGGTCAGATCACCCTTATATCCCGTCACGTCAGCAACAGCCAGCTCGAAGGTAGGCTGCAGAGGAGCGATGGTGTAAGACTGCGTGAATGAGTTGTTGGTCTCGTCGATATCGCCTTCAGCAGTTACAGTAGCGGTAACGCTGGCTTCACCTGCGTTGAGGAATTCAGAAGAAACTGTGAATGTCAACATCGAGCTACGACCAGCACCCACAATGACCTCACTTTCAATCTCCAAAATGTCCTCGCCACTGGTGACTATCAGCTTAACAGGAGCGTTGAAGGCATCTACAGTACCCTTGTTCTCAACGAAGACGGTGAGGTAGTTGTTCTTAACTTCAAGACTCAGCGTACCCTGGATAGCGGTCACTGCCAAGTCAATGGTCTCGGCAACGGGTTCGGGCTTCACGGTGATAGCCACCTCGGCCTGAGCGTTCGGAGCCTGTACATACATGGTGTAGGTACCAGCCTTGGTGAACGGATTCTCTACGTCGTTGAAGGTAACGGTCGTTGTGGCATTAGCAGCTACGCTGACAGTCTGGGTAGCAATGACGCCATTGTGGAACAGATTAACGGTAACGTTGTCAGCAGCAATGTTGTTAGTGTTCGTGACAGTAGCAACGACATTGAACTTCTCAGCACCAAACTCAACCTCAACAGGAGCAGCAGCAACCTCGTAGACAGGATCAGTAGCGACAGCGCTGTTGACAATGTCGTATTCACGAGTCAGCGTGGTAGCCTCGCTAGTGTTGCCAGCAACGGAAACGGTAGCCACAACAGTAGCCTTCGTGCCGGCGGTCAGACCAGTAGTGGGCAACTCGAAGTTAACAGCACCATTTCTGCCAGCCTGCAGACTCAGGGTCTGGGCCTCGCCAACGGCAGTGCCATTCAGCGTGACGCTGATGGCAGCATCAGCATCCTGATTACCCGAGTTCTCAGCCCATACGCTGATGGTGTTGGTAGCATCCTCGGCCAGATCGATATTGCTGATGCCCTGGATAGCGGTCAGAGCAACCTCCATCTTAGCCACAACGGGTTCGGGCTTCACGGTGACAGTCACTGCACAGTTAGCCTTCGGAGCCTGTACATACATGGTGTACTCACCAGCTCTGGTGAACGGATTCGATACATTTTCGAAGAAGACAGGTGTCTCGGCACCAGCAGCGAGAGAACCAATGTTTATAGAAGCCAGCGTCTCATTGTAGAACAGGCTTACCACCACATTCTCAGCGTCAACGGCAGAAGTGTTCTTGACGGTAACAGGTACATTGAACTTCTCGGCACCAAACTCAACCTCTACAGGAGCAGCACTGATCTCGAAGACGGGCTCAGTAGCGACAGCGCTGTTGATGACGTCATAGATGCGGGTTATCGTGGTAGCCTCGCTGGTGTTGCCCTCTACGGTAAGGGTAACCGTAACGGGAACCTGTGTGCCAGCGGTCAGACCATCGGTAGGCAGTGTGAACGAAACATTAGCGTTCTTGCCAGCACCAACGGTAGTGGTCTTAGCCTCCAGTTCGGTATTGCCAATCATAGCAGCTACGCTTGCATTGGCAGCAACGTTACCCTTGTTCTCCATCCAAACGGTGATGATGTTGCCATCAGAAGCCAGGTCGATATTGCTAATACCCTGAATCTGAGTCAGAGCAACGTCAACAGTCTCGACAACGGGCTCGGTAACCTTCACGTTCACGTCGCGATAGGTAGAAGTGGTATTACCGTTGACACTTACTACGCGTACATAATAAGTATAGTTGCCAGCCTCCAACTTACCAAGTTTGAACTCAACATCCTGCTGAGCATTAGCGGCAATCTCCTCGAAGGTCTGCATGATACCCACCAGCTGATAATCATAGTTCTCGAGTTTATAGACACCCACCTTGACATTCTTGGCAGCGAAATCGCTCTTGTTGGTCAGGGTTGCGGCAATCTTAACCTCCTGCTCAGTGGTAGCCTCGATATTGGCAATCTTAGCAACAGCCACATCAGCGACAGGTGCCGGACAGGTCAGCGTAAAGGTACGCATGTTGTCTTCAAGGTTGGCATCCTTATAGTTCGTGAAGACGGTGAAGTCGTAGCTCTTGCCTTCCTCGAAGGTGTAGGTGAACTGGAACTTCAGCATCTGATAGCCATCCTTCTTGATGTCAACCGTCTGAGGTGCGCAGAGGCCGTCGCCATAGCTCTTGTAGAGCTCAATCTTCACATCCTTAGCATCAGCATCTCCCTGATTGAAGACGCTGACATTAACAGTAACCTGCTGTTCGCCGGCACTGACATTCCAACCGCGAATCGGGTTGATCATAATCTCAGCCATAGGCTCTGCCTCGCCAGAGACAATGTCGTAACTCTTCTCCAAACGGTTGTCGTCCAGATTTGTATCACCTTCGACTGCAAGGTTCACCTCAACGGTGGCCTTCTGGCCAGCTACGAGACCCTCGGTAGGCAACGTGAACTCAACGTAGTTCGAAGCACCAACAGCAATGTTGGTGATAGTTTTGGTTTCTTTCACTTCGCCATTTAACTTAAACTCAACAGAAGCATTGTCAACAACGACATTACTGTTGTTCTTATACCATACCTGAATCTTGTTCTCTTTCTTCAGGTTAATCTGAGAAAGACCCTGGATAGCAGTCAGAGCCATATCGACCTTATCTTCAGCAGGAGCAGTCTGGTAGGTCACATGAATCTCGGCCTGGGCATTGCCAACTTGTGCATAGTAAACCTTAGCACTCTGGTCAATAGCTTCAATGCGCATAGAGGTTGTTTCAGAGCGACCAGCAGGGAGGTTCTCAATAACCGATGTTTCAATCGACTCAGTACCTTTCTTCCATTCTACACTAACGTTCGTAGCATCAATATCGCTAGTATTTGTGACTAAAGCAAACATTTCGAACCAGGTGTCGCCATAAGCAACAACCACGTCGTTAGATTCAATGCTGAAGGTAGGCTGAGGAGCATCAGCGGCCCTGACGGTCAGGTTCTCTGTCTTGGTATTGTCAGCGGAAGTAGCGTCGCCCTCGAGCTCAACAGTAGCGGTAACAGCCAGCGTCTCACCGGTGATACCTGCAGAAGCCACTGAGAAGTAAGCATAACCCTGCTGACCAGCCTTCATGCTGACGGTCTTCTCGAGTGTGGTCTCACCGTAGCTCAGCGTCACCTTAGCATTTGTCACGTCAACATTACCATTGTTCTTCACAGTCACGGTGACGTTACTCGTCTCAGCACCCAGATTGATAGTACCCTGGATGCTCTCGATAGCCAGATCCTTCACCTCGGCGACAGTCTCCTTCTCGAAGGTGACCTCAACCGTTGTCTGGGCCTTGCCAGCCTGTACATAATAGATAACGGTCTTACCTGCCACGAACGGCTTATCCTCAGTAGCAGTGATAGTGAAGGTCTCAGTAGTAGAGTTACCTGCCTGGAGCAGAATATCAAGCGTACGAGTCTCAACCTCAGTGATACCCTCCAGCAGTTTAACGGTCAGACCTTGAGCATCCACCTCGCTGGTATTCTTGATGGTTGCCTTGATCTCAAAGCTTGTAGCACCGAACGGAACAGTCACGTTGTCAGCAGTAACGCTGAAGGTAGGCTGAGCAACGGGAGCGGCCTGTACGGTCAGCGTAGCAGACTGCTGAACAACCTTCTCTTCATATTCAACCTTAGCGGTAACATTCAGCTCACCAGCGGTCAGTCCCTCAGAAGGAACCTGGAAGTAAGCATAGCCAACCTCACCGGCTCTTATGAACTGAATAGTGCTCTCCAGAGGCGTCTCGCCATAGCTCAGCGTAGCCGGAACATTAGAAGCGTTGGCAGTACCATCGTTCTTTACAGTAACGGTGACTCTGCTCGAAGTATTGGCGAGGTTAATCGTACCCTCAATGCTCTCAATAGCAAGCTTGGCAACAGGAGCCTTGACAATGATGTCGAAGTAGCCAGCAGCCACAACGTCGCCACATGTAGCCCAAGCCTGCATCTCATAGGTGCCTGCCTTGTCGAAATTATTAAACTCGATAGTTACGTTCTTGTCGGCACCAGCCTCCAGACCCCAAATATACCCAGGCTCTCCAATTGGTGTAGTGCCCTTCTTCAGCTGCACATCAACCCGATCAGCCTTGGCATTACCAGTGTTCTTCACGTTCACCACAACCTTTACCTTCTGGTCGGTGGTCAGCACCTCAACCTTCTGAGCGGTAACAGTGAAGGCAGGAGCGGGAGCAACCTCGCCAGAGACAACAGGCAGCGTCTTGGTCACCTCAGTGGTGTTTCCATCCTTATTGCCTGTAGCGTTCAAAGTAGCTACGAGCGTAACTTCCTGACCAATTTCAAGACCTTCAGTTGGCAGCGTGAACGAAACGCTAGCCTGACCCTTGACAATAGCCTGAGGTTCACCAACCTGTGTACCGTTCATCGTCAGTGTGATGGTAGCGTTCTCTACGTCGAAGTTGCTGTTGTTGGTAAATCTTACCAAAGCGGTGTTTACAGCACCTTCCTTCAGGCTGATTTCAGAGATACCACTGATGTCAACCAGAGCAATGTCTACAACTGGCTCGACGTCAGCAGCTGCTACGGCAACGTTGACGTGGCAGCCAGCCTTACCATCGGTGGTCAAAGCCTGAATATCGTCGAAAGTACCTGCGGTAGTATATGGGTTTGCAACAGTAAAGGTCAGTTCCTGCTCGCCATTAACTTCCAGAGAGTTAGTTGTCAGAGCGTCAGCAAGAGACTCTGTACCCTTAACCAGCTTCACCTCAGCGGCGCCAGCTGCGGTACCAACATTCTTAACTTTTACCTTAACTGTGAAGTTTGCTTCGCCAACCTTGGTCGAAACGTTCTCAGCAGTCAGTTCAAACTTAGCAGCAGGAACAGGAGCAGCCTTAACAGTCAGCGTAGCCTCCAACTCGGCACTCTTGCCTTCGTCGTATGCAACAATAGCTTTCACAGCCAGTTCACCAGCAGTCAGACCCTCAGAAGCAACAGCAACATAGCAGAAGCCCTGCTGTCCTGCTCTTGCAGATACAGTGGCAGTACCAAGTGTCTTCTCGCCAGCCATCAGCGTAACAGGAGCATCCGTGATGTCTACATTACCCTTGTTCTCAACGATAACACGTACATTACTGCTCTCATTGGCCAGATCGATAGTACCGTCAATAGCAGTAATGACCAGATCTTTAGTCTCTACGACAGGAGCCTCTTCGAAAGTAACGTCAACAGTGTTCAAGTACTTGTCGTTAACATAGAGATAATAGGTCTTTGTGCCGGTTTCGAACTGTTCTTTAGCAACGGTAAGCAACACCTGTGTCTCTGCATTAGCGGCTACTGTCTCAAGAACCGTGGTAGCCAGCATGTCAGAAAAGCCCTTTCTCAGTTGAACTTTCACTTCATTTGCAGCCACGTTATTGGTTTCCTTCAGCGTAGCAACAACATTATAGCTCTCAGCATTGTAAGGAACAGTAACTGCAGGAGCTGAAATTGTGAATGCAGGTACAGGATCAGCCTTCGTGAAGTTTACCTTTGTCTTATCAGTATTTACGGCATCAACACCATCAGCAGTCAGAGAAATGTAAACCTCATGCTCACCTTTCTCAATCTTTGTTACATCGTAAGTGATGTTCTTCCACTTATTAGAAGCACCAGCAGCAATCGTTCCAAGATCTACGACTCTGTTTGCTGCATCACCAACATAGAGCGTCAACTTAGCATTCTCAGCAGCAGCCTTGCCAGTATTGGCATAATAGACTGCAATCGTTTTGCCACTTTCTCCGTCGAGAGCAACAGTGGTATTCAAGCCTGACACACTAGTAATAGCCAACTCAGGAACCTTTACAACGGGAGTAGCAGAACCAGTATAAGTCACAGAAATTGACTTCACATAGCGCTTGCCACTAGCCGTGAAAGTAATGCTGTTAGCCTCGCCAGTCCAAGTACTAGTGTTGTCACCTAAGTTATTGCTAGATGTACCAACACTCGGTGAAAGTCCAACGTTATCACCAACATAAGTAAAGACTATCTTGGTGATAGTTACATTAGCGTCAGCACCAGCAACAGTTAGTTTGTTGCCACTCCTCATGTAGACAACAGTCTTGTTGCTCTGGGTTGAATAGGAAGGGGCTTGGTCGCCACCAGCCTCAATCCAAGTCAGCGTAAGGTCACTGTTTACACTTATGTTGGGAAGAGCATCCTTAGAGGAAGCATCCCATGTAACAGGATCTTGTGCCAACACAATACTGCACACCATTGTTAATGCAGTAAGCAGCAAAAAGCGTAATTTTTACTTCATTGTGTTTGTGCTTGTTTTTAGTTAGAATATTCAAAATAAGCAATAATGGCTGCAAAGGTACTAATAATATTAGCAAAAGGAACAAAAAGGAGAAACTCTATTCGTTCACATTTGTAAATATGCACAAAAATAGCAATTAGGCTATTTTGGCGGTGGCCATACGCAGATACTCCGACGGCTTAAGGCCTGTCTCGCGCTTGAAGACATTGACAAAGGCCGTACGCGACTTGAAACCAGTACCCGTTGCAATAGCCTCGATGGTGATATTGCCGTAGCGCTCAGGGTCTTCCATCCACTGACAGGCAATCTTAATACGGCAGCTGCCGAGAAGACTGCTGAACGCCATACCGTATTTCTCGTTAATGACCTGCGAAACGTAGGTGGTGTTCGAATTGATGAGCTTTGCCAGTTTGCTGAGCGTGAAGTCCTGCTGACAGATGACGTCAGAGTCGTTGAGCACCTCCTGAATGCGAAGAATGAGCGACTCACGCTGTTCATCGTTCAGGCTGCTCTTGCTATAAGCCTTGCGCAGGTTCTGCTCGTCGGCCTCAATACGCATCACTTGACGGTTCTTTTCGTACAGGCTCTTGTTGCGCTCCTTCAGTTGGCGGTTCTTATACCACAGCAGCAGGGCAAAGAACAGGATAACGGCTAGCACCACCAAGGCTGCCAGCAAAAGGAGTTGCTGTAACAACTGGCGCTCTTCCAACTGTTGAGTTTTCGCCGCTTCTTTCTTCAGTTCGCGAATGTAGTTCAGCTCGGCAATATGCGACAACTGGTTGGTATGGGTCTTCTCCATCATCTCCATATAACGCAGATGATAGTGAGCGGCCTCCGTCTCGTTACCCAACAGTCGGTACTGTTCTGACAACTGCTTACTGATATGTGCGGAGAGGTCGCTAATATCCTTGTCGGTAGTCAGTTGCAAGGCTTTCAGCAGATAGTCAACAGCCGACTGGTAGTCTTTCTGTAGCCGGTAGGTGGCAGCAATATTCATATACGAAGCCAAGGAGTCGCGCTCAGGAGCCCACTGGGTACTGATGACCTGCAACTGACGATTGAAGCAATCGCGTGCCTTGACATACTCCTGACGCTGCATGTGACCTATAGCTTGATACAGCAAACGGGTATAGGCCAGATCGGGAGTGCTGTCAGGTATCTCCTTCGACAACAACACACGATAGTTGTCGAGTTTCAAATCGTAATTCTGGTTGGCCAAATTGAAGAAGGCTGTCGTCAGCAACTCCCAATTCTTGGTTTCTACTGCCTGATGAATGCATTTATCGAAGAGTTCCTGGGCCTGTTGGGCGAGAGGTTGCGAATTGTAGTTCAGACTATAGTCGTTCAGCAAATCACCCAAATTGACCATGATGACGGGCAGGAATTCATCGTCACGAAGCTCTTCGCACAGGTCATAGGCACGAATAAAATAGTCGTAAGCCTGAGTATAGTCGAAATAGTAGTACTTATAGACACAGCCACAGTTGTTCAGCGCCCTGACCCGCAACTTCGAGTCAGCATCAGTCTTAGTAGAACGTTCACTGATAATGGTGAAACATGCCAGTGCCTTGGCTGGCTGACGCTGTATATAGTAACCGCGCCCCTGTTCCATCAGCTCCTCTGTCGACAGATGGCGCAGTGAGTCAAACCCGGCTGTCGGACCGACGGCATAGGTAACCAGCGGCCATAGCAACAACAGGAACAGCACATACCTTATTATAATATATCGTGTGTAAAGACTCGTCATCAGCTGCAAATATACAACTTTTTTTTCACAAAACACCGCTATTGAGCGTTTTTTACCATAAAAGTGTCATAAAACTCTTGCATACCCCACCAAAAAACACTACCTTTGTGGAGTCAGAACAATGAAGACCATTAGTTTCCAAAACGACATACTGCCGCTGAAGAACATACTCTTCCGGCTGGCTCTCCGCATCACCCAAGAACGTACGGAGGCAGAAGATGTTGTGCAGGAAACCATGATGAAGGTATGGAAACGTCGCGAGCAGTGGGCTGAAATGGAATCGATAGAGGCTTTTTGCCTGACCGTCTGCCGAAACCTCGCCCTCGACAAAACGCGACGTATGGAGCGGCAACTGCGGACAGCACCACCCCTTATCGATCCTGCCGACCAGAGCCACGCGTCGAATCCTGAGCAGGTAGCCATCGAACACGACCGTCTACATCTGGTGCGCCAACTGATTGCCCAACTGCCTGAGAAACAACGAACATGTATGCAGTTGCGCGATGTCGAAGGAAAGTCGTATCGCGACATTGCCACCATACTCGACATCACCGAACAGCAGGTGAAAACCAATATCTTCCGTGCCCGCCAAACTATCCGCGAGCGCTTCCTCACACTGACTAATGAGAAAAAATAAAAAAACTTTCACCTTGCTGTAACTTTCTACTTCGACAATCGTCTGTTAATATAGAGAACCACAAAAAGATTATGGACTACAAGTACATCGAACAACTGTTAGACCGCTACTTCAGCGCAGAAACGACCCTCGAAGAGGAGCGCATCCTGCGTACCTTCTTCAGCCAGGAGCACATCCCCGCTGAGATGGAGCAATGGCGCATCCTCTTCACAGCCGACGCTGAAGAGACGTTGGGCGATGACTTCGATGCCCGTATGATGGAAATAATCGACGAGAAGCCAGCCAACGACGGAGCGCCTGTCGTGAAGGCTGTCGAGATTACGCTCACCCGTCGTCTCATGCCGCTTTTCAAGGCCGCAGCTGTCATTGCCATCTTTCTGACTGTGGGTGGTGCCCTACAAGCACCGTGGGATAATTCGTGGAACAAACATGATGACTATGCCGCCATCCAGCAACAAATGGACAGCATGGCAACAGTCAGTCCTGTGCAGGCAGAAAACACCAGTGATTGGACTGCAGACAGCACCAAGGTGATGCTACCCGATCGTCCCAAAGACTAAGTAGAATTTCTATGCTTTCTCTATATTTACACACATTAAGTTATTAAAACACCGCGAAACTGTGAAGTTTCATTTCTCTCTCAAATTTTTCATAACATACTAAATAAGACGGACTGCCTTGAGGATTTCAGAAGGCAGTCCGTCTTGCTTTTATAGTACACTACTATTATTTCGTTGACAGAAAATCGCTGATGGCAGCAACAAGAGCATCGTTCTCTTCAGGCAACTGAGCAGTAACACGAAAGAAATAGTCGGACAGTCCATAGAAATTGCTACAGTCGCGTATGAGCATGCCATGTTCTTTGATAAGGTGGTTTTTAAGTACCAACGCCTTGACATCACTCAGTTCACAGAGCATATAGTTGGTCTTGGTTTCAAAGACCCGCAATCCTTTGATTTTGCGCAAAGCACTACGCATCCGTTCCGTCTCAGCCAGATAGGCATCAACATCATCTACAGCAGGTTTACCTTCTTGCAGCAGAAAGCGGGCTGCCTCAATGCTTAGGGCAGGTATCGCCCAAGGGTGACGCTGCGCACGCAACAATTGGATATTCGTGGGATGAGCCAAGATGTAGCCTATGCGCAAACCTGGCACACCATACTGCCTGCTCAGCGAATGAAGTATAAACAGATTGGTTTGCTCTTGAACATGGTGGGCAGCAAGTAGATGCTCCCGAGTAAACGCACCATACGACTGGTCGACAACGAATGTATAGCGCGGTGAACGACGGACGACATACTCGACAAAACCCTTCATTAACACGTTGCCTGACGGATTGTTGGGGTTACATATCCAATAGACGCGGTCTTTCGGCATATCGGCCACATCGCCCATATTCTCGTAAGTGATAACATGCTTGTACAGGCGACAGGCATCGGCATACTCCATATACGTCGGTCCGGGAATGATGCTGCAACTGTCTTGCAATAGTTGGGCAATGAGATAGATGGCCTCGGTAGCTCCGTTTGTCACCATCACCGCTTCGGGCGAGATGCCATGTTGACGGGCAATAAGCCGTTCCAGGTCTTGCGGGTATGGCTCAGGGTAGTTTGCCAACACATCAACATGCTCAGCCAGATGTTGGCGCAGGGCCGTATGGTCAGCATGCTGATAACAGGTCGAGCTGAAGTTCATCTTCAGCAACTCCCGATAACGGAAAATATCGTCGCCATGTCCTTGTATCATTACTGTACGCGTATGGTTAGTGACTGTGTGTCAAAGGTGATTCCTCCCTGTTCGATGAATTTGCTCAGTACTCCAGAGTCTGCCAGTTCATGTGGCATTCCCACATGGAGCATGTCAGGCTCCATCAGCCAGATGCGGTCAGCCAACTGTAACGACAGTTCCACATCATGCGTCGAAAGGAAGATGGTCTTTTGGCCGTCACGCGCCAATCGACGTAATAGTTGCATCATCTCGACCTTACTGGGAAAGTCAAGAAACGCCGTAGGCTCGTCTAAATAGATAATTGGTGTCTGTTGTGCCAGCGCCTTGGCAATCATCACTTTCTGGCGCTCGCCGTCGCTAAGTGTCTGCACCTGCCGGTTTTCGAGTGATTCAATACCCACCATACGTATAGCCTCATCGACAATCGCCTCATCGGTCGCCGACAGGGTACCCCAAAAGCCCGTATATGGTGAACGTCCCATACCTACCAGGAAGCGGACCGTCATATTCTGCACGTCAGGTCTCTCGGTGAGTACCAAGCCGATGGTTCGGCTTAGTTCTTTGTCAGTCAGAGCAGTAAGAGGTGAGGTTGCCAAGAGAATAGAGCCTCTTAGAGGTGGCTGGAAAGCAGCAAGCGTTCGTAGCAATGTCGACTTACCAATACCGTTACGACCCAACAGACAAGTCAGCTCACCAGCATTGAGGGTGGCATTCAGTCCTTTGGCAACTACCTTTTCGTTGCCCTTCGACGTATAACCGATAGTGAGGTCTTGTAGTACTACTGTTTCCATTTGGCGTGACAAAGGTACGAAATTAAATGCAATAACGGCATATCAGTTCAGAAAAAATTGCATTTTGCCTGAGAATGTCCATATTGCCCGTCATCAACAATTGCTTACGGGCCCGTGTCATTGCAACGTTCAACTTACGGTCAATGACATGTCCGCCCTCTTCGAAACTGTTGGAGGTAAGGAAGGCAAGCTGTTCAGCATCCTGTACGCCCAGCGAATAGATGATGACATCACGCTGCGACCCCTGATAGCGTTCCACTGTATCAATACTGATGTCGAGCAATTGGGGGATATTCAGTTTGGCTATCTCCCGTCGTATCAAGGTAATCTGATAGCGGTAGGTTACAATAACTCCTATGCTACGGGAATGATCAAAATGTTCACTACCTATCTGACGATAGAGACGGCGCAACAAGTCGGCAACCATAAAAGCCTCATCGTCAACAGGAAGGAAGAGCACGCGATGCTGTTTCAACTGGTCGTCAAGCGCATCTGTTGAGGGTTCATGGTAGTCTAACCGTTCTTCCAGCTGATGGGGGCAGGGCACAGGCTGTAGCCGTTCTCGTCTATAGAACCACTCATTAGGGAAGGCGGCGATATCAGGATGCATACGTCCTTGATATTGAAGGATACCTGTAAATACCGTGCGCCCTGTCTCCCGCTCTTGTCGAAGCAATCGCTCAAAGAGTGACTGGCGACAATCATGCAATCGAGGTTCATCGTCGGGCTGGGCCACCACGGCAGGCAACTGCTTATGGTCGCCTATCAGGATGAAGCGGTCTATACTATCTGATGACAATAAGCCGATAATATAGGGTTCCAGAATCTGAGAGGCTTCGTCAACAATACACAGAGAGAAGTGCTTCATGTTGAACAGGTAGGGACGCGTCAACAAGGTCAGCGTGGTGCTGACCACGATGGGTACACGTTCCAACCGTTGACGGATGTCGTCCAACCTTGGTTTCTCGCAGAAGGCACTGCTCAGCAGACGATGGGCAAAACGAGGGTCGCACGTAGCTTCATTACCTAATCGCAGATAGTCCTGTCCGCTCTCTTCCAGCATAGCACATATCTCATCGACTGCCCGATGGGTATAGGCGGTCAAGAGAATTGAAAATTGAGAATTGAGAATTGAGAATTCCTCTTCCACCAAGAAGCGGAGGGCCATTGAGGTCTTACCTGTTCCCGGGGGACCTTGCAACAGGAAATAGTCACGAGCCTGTTTGGCACGCAATAGGATATCATCGTAAGCAGGATGATAAGAACAGGAGAGTTGCTGCGAAACATCCTGACGGGGAGCACGCTGCCCCAGCAGCAAGTCGCGCTTGTCTGGCGAGGCTTTGCAAAAAGCCATCAGACTGCGCAGTGCCGCCGTCACTGTGGCCTCAGTAGTTGCTGGCTCTATGGCATATATGTCTTTGCGCAGGGTTTCAGGGGTGTCTTCCTTACTATCACTGGGCCACACCGTTATCTCTTCATCATCTATCTGCTCTATCACACCTTTATTTAATATATGGTGGCAGAGGTCTGGGTCGCCATCCTTACGATAATAATAGACCATATCGCCACGACGCAGATCATCTTCTGTATTCTCTGTGAATCGCTGGGCCATCTGCTCGCGATAGACGAACGTCATCATGCGTTCCACATAGTCCTGTTCAATGGCTGTCAGATGGTGCAAAGGCTGCAGCGCACGCTCCATCTCAGGATAGACATAGCGATAATAAAATTCCGCCTTCTCTTGTCGCTGCAACAACACATCGGGCTGTAACAGAGGTAGAATAGAGCCAAAGCCCTTACGGGCGATGTTGATTTCCATGGCGACAATAAGGTTGCGCAGGTGGATGGCCTCACGAAAAAGATCTTCATAATGCTTCACCCTCAGCAAACCATCGCTGGGCGGATATTTGGAATAAAGCAAACGGATGTCTACATGGTCGGTCTGCTGCTGGAAGTTATAACGTAGCACTCCATAATAAAGCAGGACCTGTACGAAATGGGCCTCACGGAAACCCATCCACTTCTTGCCCGATTTCTGCTCCACCAATAGTCGCATATCACTGGTCATCAGGTCTACGCGTCCTCGCAGACCTAATTCCTTGCAGACAAAAGAAGGCTCAAGCAGAGCTTTTTCGCGGTCATACTGCGTAAACAGCTCATCTACTGCCTCGCGGATGTTCGCCACCTGTCGCTGGGCATCGGCCTTAAACTGTGCCGGGCGGAAGCCCTCACAGGTACAGAACTGCAGCGCCTGCTCACTAAACGAAGTGCGTAGCATGTCGCCAAAGCCAGCATCAGGATCGTGGATGATTTGATCGAGGGCCGTTCCAGCAAAGTTTCCCAACAGGATAGGCTGTGTATTTGCTGATGCCTTCAGGCGATTGATGAGGTACGCCAACGGATGATGCCCATAGTCTTGGAAGCATGCTGCAATGGAAGAGATGTCCACTAACACGTCAGGCTCTACCACCTCGAGGCCATCGTCCAGGACGACCACCCTCAACCCTTCGAACAGTTCATTTTCTTCCATGTCGCAAAGGTAGCTCTTTTTTAGCAAATAATCTTATTTTCCTGCTGTTTTATTTGGTTTTGTTCTCGCTAATTTGTAACTTTGCCAACAAAAATAGATATGAAGAAGATTATTCTGATGATGATGGCCGCCATGTTCTTTGGGACGGTAGGCGATGCTAAGGTTAACGTAGTAGACGACAACACTAAATCTCCTGACGGAGTTGAGGCCGTTGATTTAGGACTTAGTGTGAAATGGGCCAACATGAATGTGGGTGCGAAGAAATCTTCTGGCTTTGGCACGTATTTCGCATGGGGTGAGACCAAACCGAAAGAATATTACTCGTGGAATACCTATGCCTGGAGCAAAGGAAACTCTCAGTACCTGACCAAATATTCGACTGCTGACAGAAGAACCCAGTTAGCTCCTGCGGACGATGCTGCCCGTGCAAACTGGGGTGGTAAATGGCGTATGCCAACCATAGATGAGTACGAGGAGTTGATAAACCCGGCTAACTGCACATGGGAATGGATGACAAAAGACGGCGTCAATGGCTATAAGGTAACAGGCAAGAAGACAGGTAACTCCATCTTCCTGCCTATCACAGGTTTCCGCTTCTATGCGGACACACAGTTTCGCGGTATCATGGGCGTCTACTGGACCTCAACACTCTACACAGCTAATCCTAACAAAGCGTGGTGTCTGGAGTTCAACTTCTCCAATATAGATGTGCACTATGGAGACCTGTCAAGCAATCGTTTCAGCGGACGTTGTATCCGTGCCGTACAATAGCACCTTTTATCTGGAGCACTATTCTATCTTCGACTCCATAGGATTGCGCAGACCCTTGTAACCCGTCAGATAGGCCTTGGCAGAGCCGAAATTCAGGAACATGTCAAGACGTACGGGCAGGTGGTTCTTGTCGTCGGTGATATAGAAACGTATCAGTTCACGGTTCTTTCCATCCTCACGCTCGATGAACGAGAACACCAAACAGCGGTACTTATTGTTCGAGTTCTTCATCTTGACATTGGTCTTACCATTGTATTTCAACCATGAGTTGACGATCTTTATACCATCGGCAATAGGCAAGGGTATTTTATCACCCTCCTTCAAGTTTGACGCATCGAAATTACGGGCACGAAGATAGATGCTCATCATGTCGTAGATACAGTCCTTATACTCTGAGTCCTTGTCCAAATGTTCACCACTACTGGTAATCTGGTGCTGGTGCAGATGACAGTTGCCCTTAGGATATGAGTAGTTGAACTTGTCGATATAATAGCGTTTACCCTCACGAGCGGCCTTCCGATAATACAGCGGGGCAAGATTCATATCGGTATAACTGAGTAGCGTATCACGCATGATAAACACATTATCGAGTTTATTGTTGCCACGTGTAATCAGACTACAACGATAGGCATCTTGGCCATTGTATTTCGACTGAACGGTAGACATGGACGCCGTACCAACCTTCAACCATACGAATTTCCAGTTGAAATAGAGGTCGTAGCCCACAAACTCGCCCGACTTAAAGGCTTTATTCTCAATACCACATTGGGCAAATGCCGTCGTCATGGTGACGCTCAACAGGAATAAAATGATGATTCGTTTCATACGCATAAAATCATTTATCTCTTAACTTTTATTTCTTGACTTTTCACATATTCTATGCCTAACTCACGAGCGCGGTCGGCATTACGGTTCTTCACCGTCCTTTTCTTGCTTTTCTTCTTTGACAACGCAGCAGGTTTCTGGTGGTGACGCGACTGGGCTGTCATATTCCACTGACGGGTAATATCCCAACGCGCCTTCGCCTCAAACTCTTGAGGACAATAATATACCGCCTCAGCCTGACGACCTGTTGCATAGTCGCCAGTATCCCACTGGCCATTGCTATTGCTGTCTACGAAGGCCCGTATATAATAGACACCCGGTGACACATAGAAGAACTGTGCCGTACCGTCACGTTCGACAGATGCCTGCTGTACCATCTTGTCCGACTTATCCAGCAGTTCGACGATAATAGTCGAATCCTGCAGACCGCTGACCTCTATCACCACCGTAGCAAACTCGTCAAGCGAGCGTACCTTGATACCTTGTTTGTAGGGTGCAGATACCTGTCCGTAGATATCGGTAAAGGCCAGCGTATCGACCTCGAAGCTATACTCCGTATCAGGATGCCAGTCAGCCATCAGTTCAAAACGTCTCAACTGGTGGGGCGACGGTCGGAATTCAAAAGGTGCCCGATACCATAGTGTATCGATTTTAGAGTAAAGATGGATGGCCGCCGTATCGAGAGAGGCCAGTGGTGTAGGCGACTCTATATTGACAATGCCATTAGGACTCATCGACTGTGGAACGGTATACCTGATTTCCAGCGGTTTTGTCGGATAAATGCTGTCATAGGGTTCCTCGCGCTTTTTCTTTTTCTCCTGTGCCTTCTGCCAGGCTTCATATTCTTTTTGTTGTGCCTTCAGACGTTTGGCATAAGGCGTTTTCGCCAATGCCTCAATGGTGTCCGTCCGACTAACTAAATGTCCCAGCGTATCTGTTGCCAGATAATCCATCGCAAAGGTCAGCGTGTCGCGGTTGACCATCATCGTATCGCGTAGCCAATAGGTCAGCGTATCGTTCTTAAGACTATGTTCCAAGATAAATGCCGAGTCTGTCTCAAAATCCAAGCCTCGGATAACAGGCAACTGATCGTTGCCGACAGTAAAGAACATAGTGATACGATTGGCTTCTTTGCGTTCAACTTTCAACAGATAGCGGTCTGTCTGCTTCTCTTGGAAGGCCAGCAACACCACATCGTCGGGATAGAAATGCATATATGGCACTCGGGCTATACTATCGATGTGCAACGAATCACGCCAGATGGTGTCCTGACGGGTATCCAATGCTGCCGAAGGTTTATAGGTCTCGTACGAAAAGGCAATCTTCTCACTCTTCTGCGTAAACATATAGTTGCCATCGGCATCCTGTAGCGCATAGACACGATACTCACCAGGTGCCACACCACGAATGGCAAAATGACCGTTCTCATCGGTACGTGCCACACGTAACATCGGCTTCGTCTGGAATGCTGAGTCCGTCAGGTCGTCATAGAGTCCGACGAGGATGCCCTGGACGGGTTCTAAGTTTTCGGCCTCAATAACATAACCAGCCACCTCGAAGGTGTCAATCTTCTCTCCCGTTGAGAAGGTGTAGGTATAATTACCCAGTGGATTGCCTTCATTATTGTCGCTGATGGCATCACTAAAGTCTATCGTATAGGTAGTGTTGGCCTTCAGCGTATCCTTCAGCGAGACGACGATTTTCTTACCTGCCTCCTTGATGTCGGGCATCTCCAGTTGAGGAGGAGAAACAATGACGTTCTGACTGGCATCAGCCAACTTGATATATTCGTCGAAATAGATAGTCACCTTCTTGGCTGTCACATTGGTAGCCTGCTCAGCAGGGTTACTGCCGATGATGCGCGGAGGCTGCTCGTCATACCAGCCACCATCGGGTGATCCCATTCTTGCGCATCCGCTAAATGACAAATGACAAATGATAAATGATAGGAGTATCATTGTCACAGGCCTAAGCCGCAATAGCCTATTAATGTTATCAGACTTCTTCATTTGTCATTTATCATTTGTCATTTAGATGGAGTAACTGCTCCATCGTATCACGTGAATTGCTCAACCGAGGCACCTTATGCTGTCCACCCAACTTACCACGCAGTTTCAACCAGTCATTAAACAAGTTCGGACGGGCCACCATGATTTCAAGATGCTGCAGGGTAATATCCTTATAGCGCTTAGCCTCGTAATCGCTGTTGATTTCCTGTAGACGCTTGTCCAACAAGTCAGAGAATAACGCCAAATCCTTGGGGGGCTTGGAGAACTCAATGAGCCACTGGTGACGACACTTGGCATTGGCATCCATAAACACTGGAGCGGCCGTATATTCCAGCACCTCTGCACCAGTCTGCTCACAGGCATAGGCCAGTCCCTGCTCGGCATTATCGACGATGAGCTCCTCGCCAAAAGCATTGATAAAACTCTTGGTACGTCCACTAATGACAAACTTATAAGGATTGGTAGAGGTGAAGCGTACGGTGTCACCAATCATATAACGCCACAAACCACATGCAGTACTAATTATCATGGCGTAATTCTTGTCCTTTTCCACGCCCCAAAGAGGGACAATGTCGCCACCGTCCATCGGCTGGAACTCATAGAACACACCATAGTCCAACATCAGCAGCATGGCTTTGTCGGTAGGATCGTCCTGTAATCCGAAGAAGCCTTCCGAGGCATTATACGTTTCCATATAATGCATGTTAGGCGAGGTAATCAACTGCTCGTACTGCTTACGATAAGGCGTAAAAGCCACACCACCGTGGAAAAACACCTCAATGTTTGGCCACACCTCTTCGAGATGGGTCTTACCCGTCAGCTCCATCATGCAGTTCAGCACGGAGAGCATCCATGAGGGTACACCACTGATATTGGTGACGTTCTTGTTCATGGCCTCACGGGCAATACTTTCACGCTTCACCTCGAAATCGCTCAGTAGAGCCGTCTCCTTCTTAGGAACACGTACCAAATTGACCAGTGGATTGATGTTTTCTATCAGAATGGCGCTGAGGTCACCCACTAAAGAGCCTGCAACATTATAATTAGGTGCATGACTGCCTCCAAGAATCAGGCCCTTACCATCGAACATCTTTGACTTAGGATTATTGCGGAGATAGAGAGCCACTGAGTCACGTCCACCGGCATAGTGTATCTTTTGCAGACCTTCGTCGCTGACTGGAATAAACTTCGACTTGTCGTTCGTGGTACCCGATGACTTTGCATACCAACGAACACGTCCTGGCCACAGCACATTCTGCTCACCATGACGCATACGGTCGATATCGCTCTTCAGCTCCTCATAGGTATTGACAGGCACCCTACTCACAAAGTTATCATAGTCTTTTACCTGGTCAAAAGCGTGATTCCTGCCGTATTCTGTATCTTTAGCGGTATGAATCAGATGTTCCAGCACTGCACGCTGCAGTGCTTCTCCCCCATTCTGATGCTTCTCCAAAGCTTTCTGACGGGGTATGAATACCTTTCCTATAATCTGAGTCAGACTCATGTTCTTACATTATTTGGGTACAAAATTACGTAATTCTCTCGTAATGGGGGAATTTTTTTCGTTTTTTTATATAATCACATAGAAATCGAGGTCACCGATTGGCAACCTCGAATAATTTATTTCTGACGTTCTGATCAAAATGGGGCCATCAAGCCTCTGCAAAGGCTGCAGCCTCGGCTTCTGCGATGATTTCCTCACGGGTCTTTTCACGAGGAGCAGCCGAAATGTCGTCGAGGGTGAATTCGTCCTCTTCCGCTTGAGACTGTTGCACAGCATCAGCCCCAACAGCGTTCCCTGACTCTACTTGTTCTGCAGATTCTTTGGGCTGTTCCACGATGAAATTCTGTTGCTCTTCCTGCAGCTTGTCAATATCAGGAGCAGCCATTACTGGCTCTTCTTCCATCTTGGTGCGATCGGCTTTGGCAACAAAGATGGCATCAATGAACTGAGGCTCGCGACGAAGGCGTTGCAGCGTTTCCTTAGAGGCTAACTGCTGACTTTCCTTCTTCGAATAGCCTGTACCTTTGCATCCTTCAATACCTTCCAGGAGAACCTGCGTCGTAAAGACGGGACTACCCTGCTCGTCGCGTGTTTGCTCTAAGTCACAGAACGACATCTTTACACGGTTCTTTTGGCTCCACTCCAATAGCTTCGACTTGAAGTTGACTTCCTTATAGGCCACCTTGTCGATGTTGATAAGCTGTGCCAATATGCGCTTCTCCATGAAGCGCATGCAGGCACCATAGCCACGATCCAGATAAATGGCGCCAACCAATGCCTCGAACGCATTGCCGTTCATGTAGCTATTATGCGACATCGAGTGTCCTGATGACAAGATGAGTTGTGAAATACCCATCTCCTTTGCCAACTTGCCCAAGGTGTCGCGGCTAACCAGCTTCGAACGGGTATTGGTAAGAAAACCCTCACGCTTACCCTCAAAGTGGCGAAAGACGATATCTCCCACAACAGCATCCAGCACTGCATCACCAAGAAATTCCAGACGTTCATTGTTCTGTGGACGCCCTTTCGCATTGCGACGTCCGACACTTTTGTGTAACAACGCCTGTTTATAAAACTTGATGTTGTGAGGATAGAAGCCCAGAATATTGTAAAGAGCAGAAAAAAGCTCCTTCTCCTTGCGGAAAGGGAGCTTGATTCTATCAATGATATTGTTAACCCACATACTTTTTGAATACTACGCAGGCGTTGTGGCCGCCAAATCCAAACGTATTGCTGAGTCCGGCACGTACCTCACGTTTCTGAGCCTTGTTGAAGGTGAAATTGAGGTTATAGTCGATTTCTTCGTCCTTATCATCCTCTTCGTGATTAATCGTCGGAGGAATGATGTCGTTCTGGACTGCCAGTACAGTAGCCATAGCCTCTACAGCACCAGCAGCACCCAGCAGGTGACCTGTCATAGACTTTGTTGACGAGATATTCAACTTGAAGGCGGCATCTCCGAAGACGTCCTTGATGGCTTTAGCCTCAGAGATATCACCAACATGCGTTGACGTACCATGTACATTAATGTAGTCAATATCCTCAGGCTTCATACCAGCATCCTCAAGTGCATTCTGCATCACGAGCTTGGCACCCAGACCTTCGGGGTGAGAAGCGGTGATGTGATGTGCGTCAGCACTCATGCCGGCACCAACCATCTCAGCATAGATCTTTGCACCACGAGCCTTGGCATGCTCCAGCTCCTCAAGAATGAGACAACCGGCACCCTCGCCCATGATGAAACCATCGCGGCTGGCGCTGAAAGGACGGCTGGCCTTCTCGGGCTCATCGTTGCGTGTTGACAGAGCCTTCATGGCATTGAAACCACCAACACCTGTCTCACAGATAGCTGCCTCGGCACCACCGGCAACAATGGCATTAGCCTTACCCAAACGAATCAGGTTGAAGGCATCGGCCAGCGCATTCGATGAAGAAGCACAAGCAGAAGCGGTGATATAGTTAGGACCATGGAAGCCATACATGATGGAAATCTGTCCGGCAGCGATGTCGGCAATCATCTTCGGAATGAAGAAGGGGTTGAACTTGGGACCATCCTCACGATGGGCACCATAATAGGTTACCTCGTCCTCAAAAGTCTTGATACCACCGATACCCACACCAAACACCACACCAATGCGGTCTTTGTTCTCCTGCTCCAAGTCCATATTACTATCCTCAACGGCCTGCTTGGCAGCAATCAGGGCCAACTGGGTATAGCGGTCCATCTTACGTGCCTCCTTACGGTCGAGGTAGGCATTGATGTCAAGGCCCTTTACCTCGCAGGCAAACTGCGTCTTGAACTTCGAAGCATCGAACAGTGTAATAGGTGCAGCTCCGCTCTTACCGGCTAACATACTCTTCCAAGTTTCCTCGGGAGTGTTTCCCAGTGGTGTGACGGCACCCATGCCCGTTACTACTACTCTCTTTAATTCCATAAATTATCTTTATAACTGAAAAATACGCAGATTACACAGATTTAATGATTATCTGCGTAATCTGCGTAATCTGCGGTTTATCAACAAATAAACTTATTTTGCGTTCTCCTCGATGTAAGCGATAGCATCACCAACAGTACCGATCTTCTCAGCCTTATCGTCGGGGATAGAGATACCGAACTCCTTCTCGAACTCCATGATGAGCTCAACGGTATCCAGTGAGTCAGCACCCAGGTCGTTTGTGAAACTTGCCTCGGGCTTAACCTCTGCCTCGTCAACACCCAGTTTGTCTACAATAATAGCCTTTACTTTGCTTTCAATTTCTGACATAATTCTTTCTCTTTAAAATGTTAATATTTGATGTCTTGTTTATCCACTCAGCAACCAAAAGGGTCGCTTAGCGGGTGCAAAGTAACACATTTTTATTGATTTACGCAAATTTTACGGAAAAAAAAGCTCTTTGAGTTGCACAATTACCCCCTACTTGTGCAATATTTCGACCTCAAAATAGGCTTTTTTACACTTTACCTCCTTCTAACCATCATATTTATAGTGCCATTTTTCCTTACCATTGCTCTCTTCTCAGCGGATAATGATTGCGAAGGAACTCAAATTTTGTAGTATCGTTTTTCAGCTTTTCGCTGTCGTTCATCGGATTATACAAATCAAGTGGATTACCCGTCTTAGGAGTGTCATCTGGCAATGATGGAGGAACTATCACACCAGGATGCGGCAGATGGAAATGACGGCATAGCGCATCAATCACCATATTGTCGGCATTGACTTTCCCATCTGCCGAATAGCCGGCAATATGCGGCGTTCCAATAAATACGCGGTGTAGTAATGACTCATTAATTACAGGTTCATGTTCCCAGACATCAATGACTGCATCGCGAACCGTCCCCTGTTGCAAGGCTACCAACAGCGCATCGTTGTCAACAACGCCACCTCTACTGGTATTTATAATATAAGGTACGCGCGAGAGATTATGGAAGAATGTTTCATCAGCCATGTGCCATGTAGCATTAGCACCATCACGTGTCAATGGTACATGGAACGTGATGACATCCGACTCACGAGCAATCTGCTCCAGACCTACAAAGTCAGCATGTCCTAACGGCGGATCACATACCAAGACACGCATTCCCAACCGCTGGGCAACCGCCCTGACTTTCGACCCCACATGTCCACACCCCACTATGCCGATGGTCGACGACGATAAGGCCAGTCCTTTCTCGCTGGCTAACAAGAGAAGGGCACTCTCTACATACTGGGCTACCGAACCCGCATTACACCCTGGACAATTGGTCCAGCTGATGCCCGTCTGTGCCAGATACTGTGTGTCAATATGATCGTAACCGATGGTTGCCGTAGCCACCAACTGTACGCGACTGCCTTCCAATAGCTGGCGGTCACAGCGCGTTCGGGTTCGTACTACCAACGCATCGGCATCACGAACATCTTCAGCTGTAATGTCTGCACCACTTTTATACACGATTTCTTCTGCCAAAAGAGCCAGTTTCTCTCGGATATAAGGTATCTTATCGTCTACAACTATCTTCATATTGGGTGCAAAATTACGAAATAAAATTAAAATATCAATTATCATTCGTTAATTATCAATTATTTATTGTATCTTTGCAAAAGAAACAAAACAACATAGCGCTATGACATTTACAGAAAAAGCTAATGAGATATTCCGTCAGGCGATTCGCGACTATCATCTGAAAGACCATGTAGACACGCCCATCAACAATCCTTACGAGCGTGAATCTATTGAATACAGCCTCTATCTGAAGTGCTGGATTGATACGGTACAGTGGCATCTGGAGGATATCATCCGCGACCCACACATCAATCCGGCCGAGGCGCTGGGTCTGAAACGACGCATCGACCGTTCTAATCAGGACCGTACCGACTTGGTAGAGGAGATTGACACCTATTTCCGCAAGGTATATGCTGATGTGAAAGCACTGCCAAACGCCCGTCTGAATACCGAAAGCCCTGCATGGGCCATCGACCGCCTAAGCATTCTGGCACTGAAGATCTGGCACATGAAGGAGCAGACTGAGCGTACCGACGCAGAAACAGAACACATCCAGCGGTGTCAGGCTAAGCTTGACGTGCTATTGGAACAGCAGATTGACCTCTCGACGGCTATCGACCAACTGCTGGAAGACATCGAAGCCGGCCGTAAGTATATGAAGGTATACCGCCAGATGAAGATGTACAACGACCCCAGCACCAATCCGGTACTCTATAAAAAATAACATCGAGACTTCGATACTTCGGAATATCGAAACTTCGCAATAAAAGAAGAATGAAGAAAGAGCACATATTAGTGATTCGTTTCTCGGCCATGGGCGACGTAGCGATGGTCGTACCTGTGGTTTGGTCACTGGCACACCAATACCCAGACATCCGCATCACAGTGCTGAGCAGAACCTTTGCGCGTCCATTCTTCGAAGACCTTGCCCCTAACGTTGGCTTCATGGCTGCCGACCTGAAGCACGAATACCGCGGTATAAAAGGTCTTAATGCCCTTTACCGCCGACTCACTGCCAAGCAGTTTACCGCCGTAGCCGACTTGCACGGCGTACTCCGCTCGGAATATCTGCGTATGCGATTCACGATAGGGCGCTACCACGTGGCCCATATCAACAAGCACCGCAAAGGGCGTCGCCGCATCACATCAGCCTCACACAAACAACTGACCCAACAGCCGACATCGTTCCAAAACTATGTCGATGTCTTTGCAAAACTGGGTTATCCTGTTGATATACAGTTCAACAGCATCTTCCCACCAGAGGGTGGAAACCTCAACATGCTGCCAGCCAACATGTGCGTGAAGAACTCCTTCGAACAGTGGATAGGCATTGCGCCCTTTGCGGCCCATCAGGGCAAGACTTATCCGCCACGACTGATGCATCAGGTAATAGAACAGTTGCTGGAGCATTATCCTAAAGGGCGCATTTTCTTCTTTGGCCGTGGCCAACAGGAAGACAATTTCTTCACAGAGTGGTGCGCACAACATCCACGATGTGTGAATGCTTCCAAAGACCTTGAGTCCCTACACCAAGAACTAATACTGATGAGCCACCTTGACGTGATGATCTCTATGGACTCGTCGAACATGCATCTGGCCTCACTGACGGATACCCCCGTAGTCAGCATATGGGGCGCCACGCATCCTTTTGCTGGTTTTTTGGGTTGGAGACAAACGACAGACAATGCCATTCAGATACCTCTCGACTGCCGCCCATGCAGCATCTTTGGCAACAAGCCCTGCCTGCGTGGCGACTATGCCTGTATGCAAAATATTGCCCCCGAAACTATCGTAGAGAAAGTTAAGAGCATTATCAATAGTAATAACTAAAATTTTACAAACTATGAAAAAGTACATTTGCGAAACCTGTGGTTATGTGTATGATCCCGAAGTAGGCGATCCCGATAGCGGCATTGCTCCCGGAACAGCCTTTGAAGACATTCCTGAAGACTGGGTATGCCCCATCTGCGGAGTAGGTAAGGACGACTTCTCAGTAGAAGAATAAAAGGAAAAGTGAGCTCACCATTTGGTTGACTCACTTTTTCTTTGTATCTATGAGACTACGTCTCGAAGGTACTCTCGCTCGAAAAAGCCCAAATTTATTTGGCTTTTTCCTCACTTATTCGTACCTTTGCAAGCAAATAAACGTTTACAAGAAAAGATGTCATTAAAATGTGGTATTGTGGGACTGCCCAACGTGGGTAAGTCCACATTGTTTAACTGCCTGTCAAGTGCAAAAGCACAGGCAGCCAATTTCCCTTTTTGTACGATAGAACCCAATGTTGGGGTCATCACTGTGCCCGATGAGCGACTAACCAAACTCGCTGAACTGGTACACCCCGGCCGTATCGTTCCGGCCACTTGCGAGATAGTGGATATTGCCGGTCTGGTGAAGGGCGCCTCGAAGGGCGAGGGCTTAGGAAACAAGTTCTTAGGAAATATCCGCGAGACGGATGCCATCATCCATGTGCTACGCTGCTTTGAGGACGAGAACATCACCCATGTCGACGGCACCATCGACCCCATCCGTGATAAGGAGATTATTGACACCGAACTGCAGCTGAAGGACTTAGAGACCATCGATTCACGTCTGGCCAAGACAGAGAAGGCCGCAGCTGCCGGCAATAAGGATGCCAAGGTAGAGGTCAGCGTGCTGAAGGCCTACAAGGAGGTGTTGGAGCAAGGCAAGAACGCCCGTATCGTAGAGTTCGAGAGCAAGGACGAGCAGGACTGTGCCCGCAACCTGTTCCTGCTGACTGCGAAACCCGTGCTGTATGTCTGCAACGTTGGCGAGGCTGATGCCAAGAGCGGTAACGCTTTCACCCAGAAGGTTGAAGCACTGGCTAAGGAAGAAGGTGCCGAGTCGATGGTGATTGCCGCCAAGACAGAAGAGGATATCGCCGAACTCGAGAGCTACGAAGACAAGCAGTTGTTCCTCGAAGAACTGGGCTTGGAAGAGAGTGGTGTCAATCGCCTCATCAAGAAAGCCTACGCCCTGCTGAACCTTGAGACCTTTATCACAGCTGGCGAGATGGAGGTAAAGGCTTGGACCTATAAGAAGGGGTGGAAGGCTCCCCAGTGTGCTGGTGTCATCCATACCGACTTTGAGAAAGGTTTTATCCGTGCTGAGGTCATCAAGTACGAAGACTATATCCAATACGGCTCTGAGGCTGCTGTCCGCGAAGCCGGCAAGATGGGCATAGAGGGTAAGGAGTACGTCGTGCAGGATGGCGACATCATGCACTTCCGCTTCAATGTTTAATGAGCCTTATAAGCCCTATAAGCCTTATGAGCCCTATGAACGAACTACTCTACATTGTCTGGAACCCCTCGCTGAGCATCGGCCCTTTCCGCTGGTATTCGCTATGCTGGCTGATTGGTTTGGCGTTGGCATATATGATGGTAAGACGCTTGTATAAGGAGCAGAAAATCAAAGACGAGCTGTTCGAGCCGTTGTTCTTCTATTGTTTCCTTGGCATTCTCGTTGGTGCCCGACTGGGGCATTGCCTGTTCTACCAGCCCGACTACTTCCTGACCTCGTGGCAAGGAGTCGTTGAGATGATACTTCCCATCCACTTCCTCAGCGATGGCGGATGGAAGTTCACAGGCTACGAAGGTCTGGCCTCACACGGAGGCACACTGGGCTTGATGATTGCCCTGTGGCTGTATGTCAAGAAGACCAAGCTGAGCATCTGGCGTGTATTGGACAATATCGCCATTGCCACAGGTATCACCGCCTGCTTCATCCGCTTAGGCAACCTGATGAACTCAGAGATAATCGGAAAGGTAACGGACGTACCCTGGGCGTTTATCTTCGAACGTGTTGACAGTATGCCACGCCATCCTGGACAACTCTACGAGGCCATTGCCTACGCCATCCTGTTTGGCATCATGTGGTATCTCCATAAGCGTATGGCAGAGAAGATTGGCTCAGGGTGGTATTTTGGCTTCTGCCTGACGTATATCTTCACGTTCCGCTTCTTCATTGAGTACACCAAGGAGATACAGGAAGCCTTCGAAGCGTCGCTGCCGCTGGATATGGGGCAGATACTTTCCATCCCCTTTATCCTCATTGGCGTTATCTGCATGATAAGAAGTAAAAAAGAAATCGTCTCACTTCCCTGAGACGATTTTTTTGATATCATTAAGCTTATTGAGCGCTTCCAGCGGCGTCAGGTTGTTGACGTCAAGACCTAAGATTTCGTCACGCACCTGACAAAGCACGGGGTCGTCAAGCTGGAAGAACGAGAGTTGCATACCCTCGCGGCTCTGGGCTATCTCTGCAGTAGGCTTGCCCACACTGCCCACCTGAGCATTATCACTCTCCAGCTGTTTCAGGATGACGTTAGCGCGTTTGACAATACTCTTCGGCATACCCGATATCTCAGCCACGTGAATACCAAACGAGTGCTCACTACCACCACGTTCCAGCTTTCTCAGGAAGATAACCTTTCCGTCTACCTCCTTGACTGAGACGTTATAGTTCTTGATGCGCTTAAAGTTCTTCTCCATCTCGTTCAACTCGTGATAGTGCGTAGCAAAGAGCGTACGGGCTCGTGCCTTGGGCTGTTCGTGCAGGTATTCTACGATGGCCCACGCTATAGAGATGCCGTCGTAGGTCGATGTGCCACGTCCCAACTCGTCGAAAAGTACCAGCGAACGGGGCGTCACATTATTTAATATATTGGCGGCCTCTGTCATCTCCACCATAAAGGTCGACTCGCCCAGCGAAATATTGTCGCTAGCACCTACCCTCGTAAAGATTTTGTCTACCAAACCTATCTGCGCACTCTCAGCAGGTACGAACGAACCAATCTGGGCCAACAAGACGATAAGGGCCGTCTGACGCAGCAGGGCCGACTTACCAGCCATATTGGGACCTGTGATGATAATGATTTGCTGACGCTCGCTGTCTAATAGGATATCGTTTGGCACATAGTGCTCACCAATAGGCAACTGTGTCTCGATAACGGGATGGCGCCCCTGTCGGATGTCAATAGTATCCGATGGGGAAACCATCGGGCGCACATAGTGGTTCTCTTCGGCTGTCTTGGCAGCACTGAGCAGACAGTCGAGATGTGCCAGCACGTTGGCGTTGATCTGAATCTGTGGGATAAACTCCTGCAAAGCCATCACAAGGTCGTTGAAAAGGCGTTGTTCCAACGAGAGAATCTTGTCCTCTGCACCCAGAATCTTCTCTTCGTATTCCTTCAGCTCCTGCGTGATGTAACGCTCGGCCTGAGCCAACGTCTGCTTGCGGACCCATTCCTGCGGAACCTTATCCTTATAGGTGTTGCGCACCTCGAGATAATAGCCGAAGACATTGTTATAGCCCACCTTCAGCGACTGGATACCGGTCTCCTGAGATTCGCGTTCCTGAATCTGTAACAGATAGTCCTTACCACTATAGGCGATATGTCGCAACTCGTCGAGTTCGTTGTTAACACCATCACGGATGACGCCACCCTTGGCCACGAGTTGTGGCGGATCGTTCTGTATCTCGCGTTCTATCCTGTCGCGAATCGACTCACAGAGGTTCAACTGCTCGCCCACCCGCTTCAGCACCTCGTTGTTGGCATAGAGACACGCCGTCTTGATGGGCTGGATAGCCTGCAGTGCCATCTTAAGCTGTACCACCTCACGAGGTGACACTCGACCCACGGCGACCTTCGAAATGATACGCTCCAAGTCACCCATGCGGTGCAACTGGTCGTCAATACACTGGCGGAACTCTGGCTCGCGATAGTAGTACTCCACGATGTCCAGACGTTCGTTGATGGGTTTCTCGTCTTTCAGCGGAAACACAAGCCAGCGACGCAACAAGCGGCCTCCCATAGGCGTCACGGTATGGTCAATGACATTCAACAGCGACTTGCCGTCGTCCTGCATGGGTGCGATGAGCTCCAACGAGCGGATGGTGAACTTATCGAGGCGCACATAGCGTTCTTCCTCGATACGCGAGATACTCGTAATATGTGCTATCTGCGTGTGCAGCGTCTGTTCCAGATATTGCAGGATGGCGCCAGCGGCAATGACACCACTCTTCAGATGGTCGATGCCAAAGCCTTTCAACGACTTCACGTTGAAGTGCTTATAGAGTTTCTGGTGGGCTGTTTGCTCAGTAAACACCCAGTCATCGAGCTCGAAGGTCACCAGACGATTGCCAAAATAACGCTCAAAGTCGTGCTTACGTCCACGGTCGTAGAGCACCTCCTTGGGTTGGAAGTTGCCAATAAGCTTTTCGATGTAGTCGTAGGTACCCTCGCCCGTCAGGAATTCACCCGTCGAAATGTCGAGGAACGCCACACCACACGAGCCCTTGCCAAAGTGGACAGCAGCCAGAAAGTTGTTCTCCTTGTAGTTCAGCACCGTATCCTGCATGGCCACACCTGGGGTCACCAGTTCCGTGATGCCGCGCTTGACCAGTTTCTTCGTCAGCTTAGGATCTTCCAACTGGTCGCAGATGGCCACACGCTTGCCAGCCCTGATGAGCTTTGGCAGATAGGTGTCCAACGCATGGTGAGGGAACCCCGCCATCTCGTCGCCCTTGTTGTAGCCGTTGTTACGGTGGGTCAGCGTGATGCCGAGTATCTGCGAGGCGATGATGGCGTCCTCGCAATAGGTCTCGTAGAAGTCGCCGCAACGAAACAGCAACAGCGCCTCAGGGTGCTTCGCCTTGAGGTCGAAAAACTGTTTCATCATTGGTGTGAGTTCCTTCGCCATAGTTGTCGTGCGCGTTTGCTAATCATTATCGTTACTGGTTGGGCGTGTTGCCAAACTAGTGTACAAAGTTACGAAGAATTTTCGAACCTGCAAAATTATTGCCCCAAAACATGGTATTGAAATGGCCAAAGTATGAGCAGCATAGGATAATACCTGCCGTTCTTATGTCGCCACATGGTGTTTGGCGTCATTCTATGTGCCACTTTCAACACAGTTCCCCCCTAGGGAACTCGCAGTTCCCCATAAGGAAACTGTTAGTTCCCCCTAGGGGAACTGTTCATCTTCTGGCACATCGTCAGCAACCTACTAACGTATAAAAGGCAGCCAGCTGAAGTATCAGCTGGCTGCCAGTCCCAAATACTGGAAGTAAAACTTCCTTTGTGTTTTTACTAACAGTATAGATTTGCGTTACTTACTTATTCACAAACTTACGGCCGTCCTGGATCACCAGACCCTTGTAGCCCTTGTTGACTACCTGGCCAGCCACGTTGTACATCTTGCCCGAGAACTGAGCGTTGGTCTTGATGGCGTTGACGCTGGCCTCAGCGGTCTTGGTGAAGCTGGCAAGATAGAGCTGGTAGACAGCATCTGTATCCTTATCCTTCTTGTAGACGGCTCCCATACCCGTCAAAGTATAAGTTGCAGTTTCTACCAACTTCTTATCATCTTTGCTCTGATCTGCTACACTCCATTGGTTGTAAACAGTAAACTCCGTCTCACCAACAGTAAACGTAAAGGTCTTACCTGATGCACTCTTGAATACCGCATTTTCAATTTTGACATAGACGTTGAGGTTATCTTTCAGCTGGTCTACAGTAATGGTCTTTGGATCAGGAGCTGCGCCTGATGACTCAACCTTAACGTTCATGTCTGTAAAAGAGAATTGTGGCAATTTGTAGCGACGCTTCAAAGCTCCCCAGAAACCACCGAGGTTAGCATCATCTACGTTTCCGCTAATCACATCGCCTGCCTTTAGGCCCTGCGAGTTCGTGCCGTAGAATAACAGATTATTATTCTGGCCGTCAGTCAGATAGATGTAGCTTCCATTGACATATGTCACAGTATTCTGTACTGATTGTAAACCCGCATCAATATTTCTGAAGAAGTAGAATACCATAGAGCCATCTTTGTCGTCCTCGTCATCTTTTTCTAGATTCGGATCAGCAATGTCATTAACCATCTCACTCAGCAAGCCGTATGAGTTATAAACCCTCAGCGTATAAGATTTGGTTGAGCCCTTATAGGTCTCATTCCCGGCATAGGTTGCCGTTATCTCAATCTCACCACGACCGTCAAAAGAAATCTTTCCATCAGCAATGGTGGGCACTTCACCTTCTTTCTTTGGTTTCCAAGATTTTGTCTTCAAAGACCATTCAACAGTTGCACCAGCAACAGCAGCATCGCCAGCCTTCACGGTAGCAGTAGGCAGAGCTACACTTTGCCCAACCTGTGGAAACATGCCATCAGGACCTCCACCTATTTGCGTCTGATAGCCGTCAGAGAAAGTAATGTAAGTGACGCTTTTACCTCCAGCTGCTGCCTTTTTCCAAAATATTGGAGATTTTTGAGAAGTAGTGTAGCAAGCAAAACGATGCTGATTACTAGAAGCATTGAATTGCAGAATACGAGTGTTGTCTTGGACATTTTTGATAATTGCAGCTCCATTGTCGAAACTAACAGTCCATGATGTCTTGTCAGAAAGATCACCATTTACATTCAAAGAATTCCCAGAGTTCCAGTAAAGATATTTGTTGTCATTCGTTTTGAATGCAAATGATCCATCTTTACTACCAGCTTCAACAGTTAAAGGATAAGTACATGCGGGAGTCGTAGTATATTCGGTAGCAATACCATATTTTGTACTTGTCGATGAAATACCCGTTAATTCTTTTGTTATACTTTCAGACTCATAAGCTAACACAACTACGTCACCAACGGCAATAGAGGTGGTCTTCTCCCAAGTGTCAGCCATCACATTTCCAAACATCATAGCCATGAGGGCCATGAAAGAATAGCGTAAAATTTTGTTCATAAGCATTAAATTTTTTAGTTAATAATAAATTCGATAGTAGGTGCAAAGATAGAAATAATAATTGACACTTCCAAATAATTTAAGGAAAACTTTTCATTCCTCTGCACGACGCATCCAGACATGCAGCTGATAAAGGGCTGGCAACAGGATAAGCATCGAGAAAAATACGGCCATATAGACGTGCAATTGGGACCCTTGGAAGACATCAATCAGCTTGATATCGGGATTGGGATAGATGGCGTAGAGCACGAAGGCAACGCTATTGTTGGCCCAATGGTAAGCTACTCCAGGCAGGATAGAGCCTGTGCGCCAGTACATCCAACCCAATAGTAATCCGATGAGGAAGGCGTGCGGCATCTGAACGGGGTTCATGTGAATCAGAGCAAAGAACACTGCCGACAGCGTGATGGCTCCCCAAGGTGTCAGGCGCGACGAGCGCAACAACTCTCGCAGAATGGCACCACGCATCACTATCTCCTCGCTGAGCGGAGCCAACAGACCAATGATGAGGTATCCCCACGGTGTGCCCATAATGGTGTCGAACTCGTTCTCGACCCAGTTGGGCAGTTCAGGTATCTGCTCCTGTATCCAAGCCGAGGGGATGAGTGCTCCCAAGGCAGCAACAACACTCCACGTCAGCACCATCCAAGGACGGGTACGAAGCCATGTGGGCGACACCACTGCATAGCGAGCCCAGAGGAATACGGTAATGGTCAGCAGACCAACAACGCCCGTGATGGTAATAAGCATGGCGGCCGTCTTGTCACCACTGCCGGCAACGAGACTCCATACGCCCTGTATAATGGCGCCACCAATCAGTTGGATGGCTACGAAGATGAGCAGATAACGAATAGCTTGTTTCATAATGATAATATGTGTTTGGCTTGTTGTGAATCGATTTGTAACTGGTGAATGAGCGCCTCAGGACTGTCGAAATACTTTTCGTCACGCAGCCTTTGAACGAACGATACGCTAATCTCACGACCATAGAGGTCGTCGTCGAAATCAAAGATGTTGACCTCAAGCGTCTGTTGGTGCCCATCAAAGGTAGGGCGCGTGCCGATGTTCATCATACCGCCATGAGTTCCAACGCGAACAGCATAAACGCCAGGTGCTGGGAGTAGTTGTGTGGCACAGTCGGGCACAAGGTTCGCTGTAGGGAAACCCATTTGCGTGCCGACATGCTCACCATGAGCCACACGGCCACTAATAGTATAAGCGTAACCCAAAGCCTCAGCGACAGCAGCAACGTCACCATTGGTCAGCAGCTGGCGAATCATGGAGGAGCAGACAGTGCCCTCAGCAGGCAATTGTAGCACGTCCATACCCAGTTCACGTCCATAACGCACATAGTCGTCAAAGCCCTCGGCGCGATTGTGGCCAAAGCGGTTGTCATAGCCAATCATCAGCACACGCACATCATAGCGAGCCTGCAGCACATCGGCCATAAACTGACGAGCTGTCAACTGCTTCAAAGCATCGTCGAAGGTCAACACCTCTGTACGCTCAATACCACATTGAGCCATCAAACGCAACTTGTCAGCAAGCGGCGTAAGCATAGGGGCTCCCTGGCGGTCGAACGTGACAGCCATAGAATGCAGTCCGCGGCGTTGTGCCTCGTCCACCACGTGGCGCAACACAAACTGATGACCACGATGGACACCATCGAACATTCCTATTGTCGCTACAAATCCGCCCATCAACTCTTCACTCTTAACTTCCTATATATTTCTCCTACCCATAGCACAGGCGACGTGACGAGGAACATCCATAGCCAAGTATCCCACGGCAGGGGAACGGTACGGAACACACGACCTCCAAAGGTGACTATCAACCACTGGCCCACAAGTACGGCAAGCAATACCAGCAGGAAACCACCGCAGGCCCATAGGCGACGGAAGGCAGAATGGCATGAGCCCATCACACGGGCATTAAACAGGTTCCACCACTGTAACAGCACAAAGAGGGTGAAGAAGATGGTCAGCTCTACCTCGTCGACGCCTGCAATCCGCTCAAAATACCAAAGCAGCGAGAAGGTAAAGAAAAAGAACAGGCCACCGATGAAAGCTATGCCTCGAGCCATCGGACGAGTGATGATAGATGCGTTGGTAGCACGGGGCTGTTCACTCAGCACCTCGCGCGATGGTGGCAACGAGGCCAGCGCCATAGCGGCAAAGGTATCCATAATGAGGTTCACCCACAGTATCTGGGTGATAGTCAGCGGCATCTCTGTACCAATAAAGGCTCCGCCAAGCACCAACAATAAGGCCGTCACATTGACGATGAGTTGGAAGAAGACGAAGCGCTGGATGTTCTTATACAGCGAGCGCCCCCACATGACAGCATGGACAATGCTGCGGAACGAGTCGTTGAGCAGAGTGATGTCACTGGCCTGCTTGGCTACGCTGGTGCCACTGCCCAGCGACAGGCCGACATGGGCACGATTCAAGGCTGGAGCATCATTGGTGCCGTCGCCTGTCACAGCGACAACCTCACCACACTGTTGCAAGAGGGCTACCAGCCGTTGCTTGTCGCTTGGTCTTGCTCTCGACATGACCTTCAGGTTGCGAATGACCTTCAGCGCCTCTTCATTACTCATAGCGGAAAACTCCGCACCGGTGATGCATTTGTCATTTATCATTTCTCCTTTTTCATTTAGGGAGTCAATGACTCCCGTTAGACGCGCTATCTCCATAGCCGTAGCTGCCGTATCACCCGTCACTATCTTGACGTCAATACCAGCCTTCTTACATTGACGGATAGCCGCAGGTACCTCTTGGCGTAAGGGGTCACTGATGGCAACAATAGCCAATAGCGTCTTGTTCTCGGCAATGGCCAAAGTACGCATGGCATGTTGCTGCCAGTCGCGCAACTGCGCCTCAACCTGTTGCCGCTCTTCATCAGTAAGGTCGCACATCTGCATCACTATTTCAGGGGCTCCTTTAATGTATAAGGTGTCGCCAACGGTAGTCGACATGTATTTGCGCTCTGTAGTAAATGGTTCGCGAGCCGTGATGGGGTTATCGTTACGTAACTGCTGGTAGTCGACGCCCTGATCCATGAGCCAACGCAACAGCGCCTGCTCCGTAGGATTGCCCACATCGTGCGTCGCAGTCGTATTCAGCGCAATGGCACGGTATAGGTGATGGGTGTTGGGGGTTTTACCCATCACCATTTCCACCACCGTCATTCTGTTTTCCGTCAGCGTACCCGTCTTATCTGTACAAATCACGGTAACTGCTCCCATCGTCTCAGATGCCTGCAACTTACGCACCAGGTTGCTGGACTTGAGCATGCGCCGCATGTTGAGTGCAAGGGCCAGTGTGACAGCCATTGGCAGACCTTCAGGGACAGCCATCACAATCAGCGTGACAGCCATCATAAAGTAGCGCAACACCACCTCAACCATATCTACATAGTTAGTGGTATGCCACAAGGGATTGACCAGAATGTCGTGGACGAGGAACACCACAAAGGCAGCAACAGACAGGATACCACCGACCTTGCTGATGAGTTTGGCCAAATGACCTAACTGTATGTTCAGAGGGGTCTTGACATGGGTGAGTTCAGTAGCCTGACGCGCTACATGACCAATCTCAGTATGGTCACCAACCGCAGTCACCACATAACGGCCTGTACCCGCCATCACCATCGACGAGCGCAACAGCATCTCCTTCGGATACGCCTCTTCTCCTTTCTCCTCTTCTCCTTCTCTCCTTACTCCTTTCGTCGTAATCGTTTCACCAGTCAGACTCGATTCGTCCACTTGTAAGTCGACGGCCTCAAAGAGGCGGCCATCGGCAGGTATCTCGTCGCCAGTCTCAACGATAACGACGTCGCCAACGACGACTTCACGACGGGGTATCTCTACAATAGTACCCTCGCGCACCACCTTGACGGGCTGTTCTTCACCCAACTGGGTCAGCAGACTAAAGCGACGGGCAGCATCACGCTCAAAATAAAAGCCAACAGTTGTTGCCAGAATAATGGCTGCAATGATACCCAAGCTCTCTGTAAAGTCGTTCTTAACAAAAGCCAACACCAACGACACCACTGCTGCCACCAGCAAGATGCGCACCATGGGGTCCTGATACTTCTCCAGATACAATCGCCACATGGACTGAGGCCGTGGGGGCGTCAGCACATTCTCACCGTGAACACTGCGACTCTGCAGCACTTCCACGGCGCTTAAACCTTCTTTCTTAGCTGTAATCACGGTGCAAAGTTACGAATAAGAGCGAGAAATACCAAAAATAATTTGGTTATTTCCATAAATCTTCGTAATTTTGCACCCGCTTTATTGAAGCACTGGACTTGTAGCTCAGTTGGTTAGAGCAACAGACTCATAATCTGGAGGTCCCAGGTTCAAGCCCTGGCTGGTCCACACTGAAAATCAGAGAGTTACGACAAATTCGTAACTCTTTTTTCTTTTCTTTGTGAAATTCAGGTGAAATTCACGACGAAAAAGTTGGCTTGTGAAATACAATGAAATGAATCTTTATCTTATAGGAT